>C687J29651_10001612_pt1 | contig 9723 bp, 8 predicted proteins | sample RifCSP13_1_FD_29651 | JGI IMG/M metagenome (IMG submission 29651) | reverse complement strand
GACGGCTCGGTCGTGCTGGAGAACGTGCGCCGGCTGCAGAAGGAGCGCAAGGACCCCAACCTCGGCTACGACGTCATGGCCGGCGAGTACGTGAACATGCTCAAGCGGGGCATCGTCGACCCGGCCAAGGTGACCCACTCGGCGCTCGAGAATGCCGCCTCGATCGCGGCCATGGTGCTGACCACCGAGGCCATGATCACGGACAAGCCGGAGCCGAAGAAGGCCGGCGCGCCGATGCCGGGCGGCGGGATGGACGACTTCTAAGCGGGCGGGCCCGAGCCGCCCCCGGACGAGGCCGGACCATCGGGGGGTCGTCGACGCGTGGCGCGCAGGGCGTATGCTCGGGCCGCGCCTGGACTCGGGCGAGCGACCCGGGCCGGCGTGGAGAGCGGGTGCGCGCGATGACGCAGGCCTTCGAGCCGATCGGTTTCGCCGCCTTCGACCGCCTGGCGGCCCTGTTCCGCGCGACCCGCGGCGTCCTCGATGCCGCGTTCCGTGGAGCCGAGCTGCCGGCNGGCGCGGCGGACCTCATCGCCGACGCGGCCCTGCCCCACGTCGAGGCCATGGCCTCCGGCCTGCGCATCACGCTCGAGGCGGACGACGCGGACCTCGATGAGCTGCGCGACCTGTTGCTGGCCGGCGGCTTCGGCCCGTTACCCGACGCGAGCGCGCCCGAGGCGCGGGCCGCGCTCATCGAGGCGCTCCAGGCGCGAAGCGGCGTGGGCGGCGTGCGCGAGCTCGTCCCGGCGCCGTCCGAGCCGCTCACGGCCGTCGGCCACGCCCGCCTGGTGTTCGCGTTCCTGCCGCGCACGCCGCCCGCTGCCGTCCACTTCCCGGCCGGCCGTCGCACCTACGCGGACATCCCCGTCCCACGCTCGGCGGGCGAGTACGCGATGCGCATCGAGGAGCTGGAGCGCGAGCTGTGGTCGGTCGCGGTGGGCCGCGGTCCGCGCGACCCGCACGGCGCCTACCGGCGCACGTACGGCTTCTTCGACACGGCCGAGCGCCTTGCCGTGGAGGGCCTGCGGCCGACTGGGTGACGCTGCCCCGGCCGAATGGCACTGTGAGGGGTCCCCGGCGCCGCTGGTATCCTTCGGCCGCCATGACCGCCCCCGAACCCGACCGCAAGCGACCCGGCCTGCGCGAGCAGATGCGGCGCACGCGCGCGGCGGCGATGGCGCTGGCGACCGCCCACCTGGAGCTGCTCAAGGCCGAGCTGGCCGGTATCGGCGCGGAGATCAAGTGGATCGCCGCCCTCGTCGGCGGCATCGTCGCCCTCCTCCTCTTCGCCCTGAGCCTCCTCGCCATCGGGGGCGTCCTCTTCCTCGGGGAGTGGCTCTTCGGCTCGATCGGCTGGGGCATCCTGCACGGGCTGCTGCTCTCGATCGGCGGCATCGTCGCCATGGCCCTGCTGATCCTCGACGTGCCCCGGATACTCGTGACGCGGAGCCTCCTGTGGGCGCTCGTCAGCGGCGCGTCCGTGAGCGTGGGCCTAGGGCTGAACCTTGCCCGCGAAGCCGCCACGCGCGGGGCGGACTTCGTGATCGCCAACGTGGTCGCCAACCTCGACCCCGCCTGGGCGCCGGCCGTGGTGGCCGGCGTCGCCGTCGGCGTCGTGCTGGGCATCGTCGGGGCGGTGGTCGGAGCGCGAGGCGGCGGCCGCGGGGCTGCGGGCGGACTGGTCCTCGGCCTCGTCGTCGGGGCGCTGGTCGGCGCCTTCCTCGGGGGCGTGACCTTCGAGGGGCGGGTGGGCGTGGCGCTTGGCGTGACGGTCGGCGCGGTTGCGTGGTCGGCGCTGATGGGTGTCGGGGCGGCGCGCTCGGGCATCGACCCCGCGGCGCGCTTCGGGAAGCTGTGGCCCCGTGAGACCTACGAGACGGCCCTCGGGACGAAAGCCTGGTTGGAGCAGGAATGGACGAAGCGACGACAGCGGCTCGGCGGCAGGTAGACGCGGCGCGCGCGGCCCTGCTCGTCGAGGTCGATGAGCTGGAGGCGGCGGCCCGCTCGGCCGTGGACATCCCGGCCAAGGTGCGCCGCAGCCCCGGGAAGGCGGCGGCGACCGCCGGCGGCATCGCCTTCCTCGGCCTCGGCGGTCCGCGACGCCTGCTGCGCGGGCTCCGGCGCGCCGTCCGCGGGGGGAAGGATCCGGTGCCGGGATCGGTCCTGCCGGAGGAGATCGAGCGGCTCGTCGACGGGCTTGGCGAGAGCGCCCCGGCCGTGCGTGTGCGCCTGGAGCGAGAGTTCGCGTCCTTCCTCGACGCCCGCAAGCGCAAGGGACGGCTGGGCGATGACGGCCCGGCCACGCTGTGGCGCATCGTGAACGCCTTCGGGTCGGTGGCCGCCTCGAACGCCGCGCGGAAGCTCGTCGAGCGTGCCTTCGCGGCCGATCGGGACCGCCCGCCGGTCGCCCCGCCCGAGGACCGCGGGGCGTAGACTCGCCGCGGGCGAGTGGCGGAATGGCAGACGCGCCGGCCTTAGGAGCCGGTGCCGCGCGAGCGGCGTGTCGGTTCGACTCCGACCTCGCCTACCAGCCCCGAGCAGGGCGCCGCCCTATACTTCCTCGGCCATGAGAGTCACCACGTCCCCCGCCGACAGGAGCACGGTCGTGCTCGAGGTCGAGCTGCCGGCCGAACGGCTGCAGCGCTCGATCGACAGCGCCGTGCGCCACCTGGGCCGCCGCACCCGCGTGCCCGGCTTCCGCCCGGGCAAGGTGCCGCGCCCCATGCTCGAGCGTGCCCTGGGCATCCGCCGGGGCGACGACCAGGCCACGAACCCCATCTACGACGACGCGAAGGAGCACCTCTTCGAGGCCTCCGTGGTGGAGGCGGTGGAGCAGTCCGATCTCGACATCCTGGGCATCCCGGCGCCGGAGTGGACGCGCTTCGCGGAGGGGGAGGGGGCCGCCTACCGGGTCGTGCTCCCCGTGCGCCCGGAGGTGAAGCTCGGCGCCTACGCCGACTACCCCTTCGGTATCGAGATCGACGACGTCGACGAGACGATGGTGGACAGGGTCGTCGGGCAGGCGCGGGAGCAGCACGCGAGCCTCGTCCCGGTCGAGGACCGCGGCGCCGAGGACGGCGACTACGCCGTCATCGGCTTCGAGGGCCGGCACGACGGNGTGCCCTTCGAGGGCGGCAAGGCNGAACGCTTCCCGCTGCGCCTCGGCTCCGAACGCATGATCCCCGGNTTCGAGGCGGCGCTGCGGGGCATGCGCGACGGCGACGAGCGCACGTTTTCCGTGACCTTCCCGGACGACTACGGGGAAGTTTCGCTGGCCGGACGACCGGTCGAGTTCACCGTGACCATGCGCGAGCTGCGCCGGCAGGAACTGCCTGCCCTGGACGACGAGTTCGCCCAATCGGTGGGCGAATACGCCGACCTCGCCGCGTTGCGCGAGGACATCCGCCTTCGGCTCCGCGCGAACGCGAAGGACCGCGCGCGCCACGTGTTCGCCGATCGGATCATCGACTTCGCCGTCTCCAACGCCACCGTCGCGGTGCCGGACCTCCTCGTCGAGCGCGAGATCGAGGTCATGCACGACGAGCTGCGCGTGCGGCTGGCCGAGCAGAACATCGACGAGGCGACATACCTCAAGGTCATCGAGAAGACCGAGGCCCAGCTGCACGCCGAGTGGCGCGAGCCGGCCGAGAAGCGGGTCAAGACGCTGCTCGTCCTATCCGCCGTGGCGGACGCGGAGAGCGTCGAGGCGCCCGACGCGGAGATCGAGGCCGAGATCGAGCGGGCCCGCCGGCGCAACCCCGAGAATCCCAAGCTCGTGGGCTACTTCGAGTCACCGCGCGGCCGCGCCTACCTGCGCTCGACCATCCGCCGCTCGCGCGTCGTGGAACAGCTGATCGACCGCTGGCTGACCGCCCACCCCGAGGTCGGCCCCGTGCCACACCTCGAAGACGACGGACCCGCCGCAGCGGCGCCGGCCGGCCTCAGCCTCACGGAGGGAGCCCCCGCATGACCCGACACCCGATCCCGACTCGCCGAGCGGCCCATGCCGCCGCGCGGGAGACGACGCGGGCCGCGCTGGGTGGTTCGGCCGCGCTGGCCGCTGCCTTCGAGACCCGGGCCATGCTCGTGCCCATGGTCATCGAGAGCAGCAGCCGGGGCGAGCGCGCCTACGACATCTACAGCCGGCTGCTGAAGGAGCGCATCATCTTCCTCGGCGACACCATCGAGGACCACGTCGCCAACCTCATCATCGCCCAGCTGCTCTTCCTCGAATCGGAGGACCCGGACAAGGACATCAACCTCTACATCAACTCGCCCGGCGGCGTGGTCACCTCGGGCCTCGCCATCTACGACACGATGGAGTACCTGCGCGCGCCGGTGGCCACGATCTGCATCGGCATGGCCGCCAGCATGGCCTCGGTGCTGCTGGCGGCAGGTGCCAAGGGCAAGCGCTACTCACTGCCCAACAGCCGGATCATGATCCATCAGGGGTCGGGCGGCTTCCGCGGCAACACGCCCGACGTGCTCATCCAGGTCAGGGAACTCGAGACGCTCAGCGAGCGACTCCACGAGATCCTCGCCCAGCACACGGGCCAGCCGGTGGAAAAGGTCAGGAGGGACACCGACCGGGACTATTTCATGAGTCCCGAACAGGCCCGGTCCTATGGCATCATCGACGAGGTGATGGCCCGGCCGGGCGTCTCGCTCATCGCCAAGGCGAAGGACGAGCGCGCCAAGGCCGGCGAAGGCTGACCGAGCGGAGGCCGGACGGGAGCAGCGTGGCGACGACGACCGGGAAGGGGCCGAAGGTCCCCTACCGCTGCAGTTTCTGCGGNAAGAGCCAGGAGCAGGTCCGCAAGCTCATCGCGGGTCAGGGCGTCTACATCTGCGACGAGTGCATCAACCTCTGCCAGGAGATCATCGAGGAGGAGATGCTCGAGACGCCGCGCGTCAAGCCGGCTANCTCGAAGCTGCCCAACCCCCGCCAGATCAAGAACGCCCTCGACAACTACGTCATCAGCCAGGACCGGGCCAAGAAAGTCCTCTCGGTCGCGGTCTACAACCATTACAAACGCGTCAACGCCGGCCACCAAGTGGACGACGTCGAGCTGCAGAAATCGAACGTCCTGCTGGTCGGCCCCACCGGCTCGGGCAAGACGCTCCTGGCGCAGACGCTCGCGCGCGTGCTCGATGTGCCCTTCTGCATCGCTGACGCGACCTCGCTGACCGAGGCCGGCTACGTCGGCGAGGACGTCGAGAACATCCTCCTGCGGCTCATCCAGGCGGCCGACTTCGACGTGGCCAAGGCGCAGCGCGGGATCATCTACATCGACGAGATCGACAAGATCGCGCGCAAGGCCGACAACCCCTCGATCACCCGCGACGTGTCCGGTGAGGGCGTGCAGCAGGCGCTGCTGAAGATCCTCGAGGGCACGGTCGCCAACGTGCCGCCGCAGGGCGGCCGCAAGCACCCTCACCAGGACTTCATCCAGATCGACACCACCAACGTCCTCTTCATCTGCGGCGGCGCCTTCGAGGGTCTCGAGAAGGTGGTCGAGGAACGCGTGGGCAAGCGCTCCATCGGCTTCGGGTCGCAAGCGCAGGTGGACCGCGTGCGGCGCGAGAAGATCCTCGAGCAGCTGATGCCGGAGGATCTCCTCAAGTTCGGGCTGATCCCCGAGTTCGTGGGGCGGCTGCCGGTCATCGTCACGCTCACCGCGCTCAACGCGGAGGACCTCGTGCGCATCCTCACCGAGCCGAAGAACGCCGTCGTGCGCCAGTTCCAGAAGTTCCTCCAGCTCGACAAGGTCGAGCTCGTCTTCACGCCCGGCGCGCTGGAGGCGGCGGCGGAGGTGGCGCTCACGCGCAAGACCGGCGCACGCGCCCTGCGCTCGATCGTCGAGGAGGCGCTGCTCGAGGTGATGTACGACATCCCGGAGCGCACCGACGTGCGCAAGTGCATCATCACCGAGGAAACGATCCGCGAGGGGCGCGTCCCGCTGCTGCTGACCAAGGCCGAGGTCGACAAGGGCGTCGACGAGACGAACTACGAGTCCTGGCTCGCCGAGCGCGGCGCCTGAGCCCGCGGCGACCGTGACCGAGCGGGCGCACGCCGAGCGGCTCGACGCCGCCGACCCCCTGCGCGGCCTGCGCGCCGCCTTCGAGATCCCGGAGCCCGAGCCGATCTACCTCGACGGCAACTCGCTGGGGCGGCTGCCGAAGGCGACGCTGGAGCGGCTGAGTGCGCTCGTGCGCGACGATTGGGGCGGGCGCGTCGTGCGCGGTTGGGACGCCTGGATGGAGCTGCCGGTCCGCGTTGGCGATGCGCTCGCGGCCGGGTTCCTGGGAGCGCGACCGGGCGAGGTGATCGTCAGCGACTCGACGACGGTGAACCTCTACAGGCTGGCCGTGGCCGCCCTCCAGGCGCGGCCGGGGCGGCGGGTCGTCCTTGCCGCCGCCGACGAGTTCCCCACCGACCGCTGCGCGGTGCCCATCGATCTGCACCGGTCGGGCGTAGAGCTGGCGGTCGGCTGCACCTACAAGTACCTCAACGGCGGCCCCGGGGCACCGGCCTTCCTGTACGTGCGCCGCGAGCTGCAGGACGTGCTGCGCCAGCCCATCCAGGGCTGGTTCGGTCAGCGTGACCAGTTCGCCATGGGCCATCCCTACGATCCCCAGCCTGGCATCGCGCACTTCCTCACCGGCACGCCGTCCGTGCTCGGGTTGGTGGCCATCGAAGCCGGCGTCGAAGTGCTGGCACGGGCGGGGATCGAGGCGCTGCGCGCCAAGAGCACGGCCCTGACAGAGCTGGTGATCGCGCTCTGGAGGGCGTGGCTCGAGCCGCTCGGTTTCACGCTGGGCTCGCCGGCCGACCCGGCGCGGCGCGGCGGCCACGTCGCGCTCCGACATCCCGACGCGTACCGCATCGATCGCGCGCTCGTCGAGCGGGCCAACGTCGTGCCCGACTTCCGCGCGTGCCCGATCGCATCCGCCTGGCGCCAGTCGCGGCCTACACCCGCTTCACGGAGGTCTGGGACGCCATGGATCGCCTCCGGCGGCTGGTCGAGGCCGGCGAGCGCGTCGCGCTCGATCCGGCTCGTTCGCGCGTCACGTAGCTCGGCGCCCGGCGTCTGTCGGTCATGGAGATCGCCTCCGGCGTCGACGAGGTCGAGCTNCTGGGCGCTCGCGGGTATGTGATCCTCGAAGATCGTCTGACCCTCATCGACGCTGGCCTGCCCGGATCCCGGNTGCGCCTGGCCCGCCATCTCGGCCGGATCGGCCGCTCGCTCGCCGAGCTGGAGCGGATCATCTGCACGCATGCCCACCCGGATCACGTCGGCGGCGTTCGTGAGCTCGCGAGCGACGGCGTCGAGGTGCTGATGCATCCTGCCGACATCGCGCGCGTCCAGGTGAGCCTCGGCGAGGCCGTCAGGCGCCCGTCCCGTGGCCGGTTGTTCGCGTTCGTGACTCCGACGCCCGCCCGGCTGACACCGGTCGCGGACGGCGAGGTCCTGCCGGTGCTCGGTGGGCTGGAGGTCATCCACACGCCCGGCCACACCCCGGGCAGCATCTGCCTCTACGCGCCGCGCGAACGGCTGCTGTTCGTCGGCGACGTGCTCGAAGCGAGGCGGGGCCGGGTGACGTTCGCGAGCCCGTTCTTCAGCGACGACGTGCGGATGGCGCGGGCGAGCGTGCAACGTCTGGCGGCCTTGAACGTCGAAACGATCGTGTTCGGCCACTATCCGCCACTGCGCCACGATGCACGCGGTGTGCTCGAGGGCCTGGCGTCGCAAGCCGCCGACGGCCGAGGAGGAGCGTCGCGATGGAGACGTTGATCGACCTCGTGACCGAGGGCGACGCGCGCTATGACGACCGCCCGGCGCTGCTCATCCGGCCCAGCTTCCGCACGCGGGTCTGGCGCTACCGCGATCTGGCGGCGGTCGTGCCCCGAGCGGCCCGGGTCCTTGCGGACGCCGGGCTCAAGCCGGGCGATCGGGTCATCATCTGGGCGGTCAATCGGCCGGAGTGGGTGATCGCCTTCCTCGCCACCGCCCACGCGGGCGGTGTGACCGTCCCGCTCGACGTCCGCCACGCCCAGGAGTTCGCGGCGAAGGTCGCGGCGCAGACCGGAGCCCGCCTCGTCCTGGCCAGCCGACAGACGGCGGACGGCGCACGATCTCTGGGGCTGCCCATCGTCTGGATCGAGTCGCTCCCCGATCAGGCCCGCCGGACGGATCCGCTCGCGGCCGCGACCATCGGACCCGACGACCTCGCCGAGGTCGTCTTCACGAGCGGCACGACCGGCGACCCGAAGGGCGCCATGATCAGCCATCGGAATCTGCTTTCGAGCGCGAAGGGCATGGCCGCGGTCTTCCCCATCGGCCCCGCCGAGCGGCTCATCTCGGTGCTGCCGCTCTCGCATCTCTTCGAGCAGGGCATCGGCCTGATCATCCCGCTTCTCGTCGGGGCGAGCGTTGTCTACCCGGTCAGTCGCCAGCCGGCGGTCCTGTTGCGAACCTTCCGCGACTTCCAGGCGACGATGTTGCTCCTCGTCCCCCAGGGTCTGCGCCTGCTGGACAACGCCATCCTGCGCCGCGTCGACCAGGCCGGCCGGCGGTCGCTCTTCGAGTGGCTTCATCGCGTGGCCCGCGTGCTGCCGCGATCCGTGAGAAGGCTGATCTTCCGGCCGGTGCTGGCGCAGCTCGGTGGACGGCTGCACACCATCGGCGTGGGTGCGTCGGCGCTCGATCCGGCCCTCGCCACGCACTGGACGCAGATGGGCGTGCAGGTCCTCCAGGGGTACGGCGCGACGGAGATGAGTCCGGGTATCAGCTTTACTCGTCCCACGCTGAATCGCCCGGGGACCGTGGGCCAGGCGATCCCCGGCGTGGAGATCCGCGTCGCCGACGACGGCGAGCTCCTCGTCCGCGGGCCCAACCGATTCCTCGGCTACTGGGACAACCCGGAGGCGACGGCGGCGGCCATCGATCACGAGGGCTGGTACCACACCGGCGACCTCGGCGAGCTGTCGGCCGACGGCGTCCTGACGCTGCGCGGGCGGAAGAAGGACATGCTGGCGCTGCCAGACGGCCAGAAGGTCTACCCGGATGACGTCGAGGCCGTGCTGACCCGGGATCCGCGCGTCCGTGACGCCACCGTCGTGGGCTGGCCGCTCGGCCTGGACCTCAGGGTCCACGCCGTGCTTCTGCTCGACGATCCGTCGCTGGCCGCCGCCGTCGTGCGCGACGCCAACGCCGTCCTGGGCGCCCACCAGCAGATTCGCGGCAACACCGTTTGGCCCGACGAGGACCTGCCGCGCACGCATGCGCTCAAGGTGAAGAAGCACGTNGTGCTCGAGCGGCTCGCTCAGCTGGCCGGCGCCGCCGCCGATGGGTCCCGACCGGGGGTGGCGGCATCGGCCGCGGCTTCGCAGGCGGATCCTGCGGACGCGCTCGATCCCGTCGCCGCCCTGGTCGCGCAGATCGCCCTCGTTCCCCCGTCCACGGTCACCCCGTCGGCGCGGCTGTCGAGCGACTTGAACCTCGACTCGCTCCAGCGCGTGGAGCTGCTCGGCGTGATCGAGGAGGAGTTGGGGACCTACATCGACGACGACGCCCTGGATCCGGAGGCGACGGTGGCCGACCTCTCGGCGATGGTCGCCGCGGCAGGCAGCGCGAAGCGCGAGGGCGGCATCTACGGCTGGCCGCTCAGTCCCGTATCGCGCGCCGTCGGAATGGGCCTGCAAGCCCTGGTCGTCCGTCC
>C687J29651_10001599_pt1 | contig 9754 bp, 8 predicted proteins | sample RifCSP13_1_FD_29651 | JGI IMG/M metagenome (IMG submission 29651) | reverse complement strand
CGCCAGGCCGTGTTGGATGCTTTGCTGCACCTGGCGCAGCTGGCGGCCGATTTCCCCCAGCTGGCCGAGATCGAGATCAACCCCTTGCGGGTTCTGGAGGACGGGCAGGGGGCGGTGGCGTTAGATGTAAGAGCGAGGATAATGACCTAACGGGAGATTGCTTCGCAGTGCTGAACGAAGTTCAGCCAACCGCTCGCAATGACAGCTCATCGGAATTGTCGATAAAGACCCTGCACCACNGAAACCAGCTGAGACAATCCCTGCGCCAGTGGGCGGGTATATATGTATTCGTCCAGGGTGTGTGCGCCGCTGCCGAGGGTCAGGCCCAGGCAGATCGCCGGTAGACCCAGGCTGAGGGGCAGGTTGGCGTCTGTGGAGCCGATATTGAGACAGGGCTGGAGGCCGGCGGTTTCCAGGGCGCGGGTCGCCAGGGTTACCAGGGGGTGATCGGAGGGGATCTCTCCTACCGGTCGCCGGCCGATCACCTCGGCACTCACGCGTATATCTGGCCGGTTTGCTTGCTCAACAAGGACTGTTACCTGCCCGGCCAGGTCATTCAGGGCATGCATGCCCTCGGATCGCAGATCCAATTCCAGGTGAGCTTGTGCGGCAATGGTATTGACCGAGATGCCCCCGGAGANAACGCCCACATTCAATGTGGTGCGCGGTTCGGCGGGCAGTGGCAGCTCCANAAGGCGTGTGATCAGGCTCGCCAGCTCGTGCACAGCCGATGGTCGTCCATGNTCCACCCAGGAATGGCCTCCNGGGGTACGAGCCGTGATCAGATAGCGGCGCACAGCCAGGCCGCGGTGGTAGATCTGCCCCAGCGCCATTCCCTCCAGGACAATGTATGCTAAAGGTCCGTGCTTGAATCGCTTCACCACGGCGCGCATGCCGCGCAGATCACCCCGGCCCTCTTCACCCACGTTGGCCACCAGCCAGAGGTCGCCGGGCAGCTGCTCGCCTGACTGGCGGAGAGCCCACAATAGACCAAACAAGCCAGCCACCCCCGCGGCATTATCGCCGATCCCAGGGCCGGAGATTTTCTCCAAATCGCGGGTCAGGCTCAGATCGGTCGCGGCCGGGAAGACCGTGTCCAGGTGAGCGGAGACGACGACCGGGGACGCCCATTCAGCCCCCGGCAGCCGGGCGTAAACGTTCCCAACTTCGTCGCTGCTCACATCCGCCAGCTTTTCTTTCTGGAAGCGGCCGCGGATAAACGCGGCGCGGGCCGCCTCGGCAAAGGTCGGGGCCGGGATCTGTTGGATCTGGATGGCCAGATCGAGCACCTTTTCGACGAATCGTGGATCCATTTACAGTTTGCGGACAGATTGGCGGAGCGCCTCCAGGCGAGCCTGCGCCAGGCCGGGAAGAGCTTCCAGGGCATAAAATGGCCCATGGCCTTCGATCACTATCGAGGCNGAGATATTGCCATGCAGGACGGCTTGCAGCGGGTCGTACGTGTGGCGAAAACCNGCCAGGAACCCGCCNCAGAAAGCATCCCCAATGCCAGTGGGATCGACCACTGGGGAAGAATAGGCAGGGATTTCCCAACGGGCGCGCGCGGCGGCGTCATAGAGCAGCTGGCCGCGCTCGCCACGCTTGATCACCACCATTTCGCACCCGTAAGAGGACAGGACCTCAGCCATCTCCCACAGGTCCTCGCTGCGACTCTGGAACAGAGCGCGCACTTCTTCTTCGGATGGCAAGAAAGCCGTCAGCCCGGTTAGCAGCGCTGGCAGCTCATCCCGAAAAGAAGGGGTCATATAACCTGGAGATGGATCGAGGGTGACCAGGGTGAAACCCGCCTGGCGCAAGACGGCCGGCAGCAAGCTGTGGCTCAGGTAATCCAGGGGGCAGATGTGGGCCGCGGCGGCATCCAGGTATTCGGAAAGCAAATCCCCCTGGTGGAGCGAGGTGGGAGAAAAACGCGCCCGGCTGTCCGAGGTTGGAACCCTGTTCTGGTAGCTGAGTAATTCCTTGGGGAACGGTAAACCCAGGCGGGCGAAATACGCGATAGGGTCCTCGTTGGCGCGCATGGTCTGATCCGGGTAGGCGAAGAAGGCGCGTAGATCAAGGGGTTGAGGTAAGATATGCACGCCGCGCACGTCAAAACCCCGGCGGGCGAATTCAGCCAGCCACTCCTCGGGGTAATCTTCACCAACGCGCGCCACCAACCCGGGGGGAGGGACAGGCTCCCAGACAGCCAGGCCAACCGCGGCGTAAATCAGGTTTCCGCCCGGCACGTTCAGGCGCGCCTCGCCCGTCGGCAAGACGATAAAATCTCGCCGCAATTGACCGACGAGAATGAAACGCGGGGACTGCCTTGCCGTTGTCGCCTGCACAGGCATGATTATACGCCAGGTTTGCCCACCTGGGTAACCTTACATAACTGCCAGCGCAGCCCTTTTCCAATAACAGGAGCAACCATTGTATAATTCCCCTCATGCGCATGCGAACACTCTTTGCTTTACTTAAATCCATGCGTCCACGCCAATGGATGAAGAATGTGCTGATCTTCGTCCCGTTGGTGTTCGACCAGCAACTGGACAACATGGTTGCTTTCCGGACCACACTGGCTGGTTTTGCGCTGCTTTGCCTAGTAGCCAGCGCGGTGTATTTGATCAATGACCTCACCGATTTAGAGGCTGACCGTCTCCATCCAGAAAAAAGGAAGCGCCCCTTAGCTTCTGGAGAGCTGCCGGTGGCGGCGGCCATCCTAGCTACCGCCATCCTTCTCCTGATCGCTGTCCCCCTGGCTTACTTCCTTTCGCCTGGCTTTGCAGCCGTCCTACTCACCTATCTGCTGCTTAACCTGGCCTATTCCAGGTGGCTCAAGCACATTGCCATCATCGATGTCATCGTTTTGGCCAGTTTCTACCTGTTGCGGGTGGTAGCCGGCCTGACCCTGATCCAGGTGGCTCGCTTCTCGCCCTGGCTTTATGTGGTGACTACCTTGGGAGCCCTGTATATTGGTTTCGGGAAACGCCGGGCCGAGCTATCTTTATTAGCTGATGAGGCCTCCAACCACCGGCGCGTGCTGGATGGTTATACGATTCCGCTGTTGGATCAGTTCATCACCATTGTCTCCGCCACTACCATCGTCGCTTATAGCCTGTACACCTTCTCAGCCCCTAACCTGCCCGAGAACCATGCCATGATGTTGACAATTCCCTTCGCCATCTATGGCATCTTCCGCTATCTGTATATTGTCCAAACCAAGCAGGGAGGCGGCGCTCCCGAAGAGGAGTTGCTGGCCGATCGTCCCCTCCAATTCACCATCTTCCTGTGGGGGGTAACTGTGCTGGTAATATTCTATCTATTTTAGGCTATCTGTTTCCCGGTTTCCTTATTTACCCTATTTTCATGCCTGCCATTTCCGCCTCCGCCCCCGGTAAAGTAATCCTCTTTGGCGAGCACGCCGTGGTGTACGGGCAACCGGCGATCGCTGTACCGGTGACACAGGTTCGGGCCAGGGCTATCGTCACAGCTGAACCGCGCCAACCTGCTGGAAGCGTGCGCATTCAAGCCCCGATCATCGGCCTGGAGGCGAGGCTGGCGGAGCTTCCGCCGCAGGATCCTTTAGCCAGTGCGGCCAGGCTTGTCTTTGCGGAGCTGGGCCTCTCCCAACCACCCGCCCTGACTATCCGGGTGACTTCTACGATCCCGGTCGCAGCCGGTCTGGGTTCTGGTGCAGCTGTCTCCGTGGCGATCATTCGCGCCCTGTCCGAGTTCCTGGGCCGCAGATTGCCCGCCGAGCGCGTCTCTTCCCTGGCCTACGAGGTTGAAAAATTGCATCACGGCACTCCTTCCGGGATCGACAACACAGTGATCGCCTACGCCAGGCCGGTGTATTTCGTCCGGCGGCAGGATGGGAACCTGCTCGATACCTTGCGAGTCGCTAAACCCTTCACTATCGTGATCGCCGACACTGGAGTTCCCAGTCCAACGGCGGTCTCGGTCGGGGATGTGCGCCGCGCCTGGCAGGCTGAACCAGATCGCTACCAACGACTCTTTTCGACTGTAGGACGGATCGTTCAGGCAGCCCGCGCAGCCATTGAGAGCGGGGAGATAGGATCATTGGGCCCTATGATGGATGAGAATCACGCCCTGCTCCGCGAAATAGGCGTCTCCTCGCCAGGATTGGAGCGTTTGGTGGGAGCCGCTCGAGAGGCCGGCGCGCTGGGCGCCAAGCTATCTGGCGGCGGCCGAGGCGGGAACCTGATCGCCCTGGTCACGCCTGAGATCACTAGAACGGTTGCCCAGGCGCTACGCCAGGCTGGGGCGACCGGCATCATAATCACCGAGGTGGGGAGCGGAAAGGATGAGGGATGAAGGATGAAAGAGGTAGGGCGCTGCCAAGCCGGCTGACTTTTCTTAAACTCGGCGGCTCGCTGATCACCGATAAGACCCATCCGCGAACGCCCCGCCCGGAATCCCTGGCGCGGCTGGCAAGCGAGATCGCCGCAGCTCTTGGGGAAGACCCGGCCCTGGCGTTGATCCTCGGTCACGGCTCGGGCTCATTCGGCCACGTGGCCGGCAAACGCTACGCGACCCGCCAGGGAGTGTACTCGCCCGAAGGCTGGCGTGGCTTTGCTGAAGTGTGGTATGACGCCTCAGCGCTCAACCGCCTGGTGATGGACGCACTGCACGCTGCGGGCCTGCCAGCCATTGCCCTGCCTCCGGTCGCCAGCGTCATCGCCCACGATGGGCAGGTGGCCGCCTGGGATCTGGCGGCGCTCAAAGCCGCGCTCCAGGCCAGCCTGTTGCCCGTGGTTTTCGGCGACGTAGCCTTCGATACCGCCCGCGGCGGGACGATCCTCTCCACCGAGGATCTTTTCGCGCATCTGGCGCGCCAGCTGCACCCGAGGCGCCTGTTGCTTGCCGGGATCGAACCGGGCGTCTGGGCAGACTACCCGGCCTGTACCCGCCTGATCGCCGAGATCACCCCTGCAAACCTGGAGGAAGTTGCCCCCGCCCTGGGTGGTTCGGCGGCGACCGACGTCACTGGCGGTATGGCGGACAAGGTTCAACAGAGCCTGGGCCTGGCCTGCGCCATCCCTGGCCTGGAGGTTTTGATCTTCTCCGGAGAGACGCCGGGCAGGGTGCAGGCGGCGTTATTGGGGGCAAGAGTGGGGACCGTGATTCGGGGCGAATGACGGAGGACGAGGGACGATAGACGAAAGTAAGAAGGTTACTGGGACAAGATTCGGAGATAGTAATTCTTACTCACGAGCGGAGCCGGGGAGGGTCAACTGATACCAATCAGATAATAAGTTATAATTTTCTGAACCTAATCCATAAGATGTAACCCCATGTACTTCACACGCCAAGAACTCGAAGCCATCGAAGACCAGCGCCTGGCCCCTTATGGTCTGCATAGCAAGGATTCCAGGGGCCGGTCTTACCCGGAGGACGAACCGGAATACCGCACTACCTTCCAGCGCGACCGGGATCGCATTCTGCACACGACTGCCTTTCGCCGCCTGGAATACAAGACTCAGGTGTTCATCATCCACGAGGGCGATTACTACCGCACGCGTCTGACCCACACCCTGGAAGTAGCTCAGATCGCGCGCACTGTCGCCCGTGCCTTGGGCGCCAACGAAGACCTCGAGGAGGCGATCTGCCTGGCGCACGACCTGGGGCACTCCCCCTTTGGGCATTCTGGGGAAGTTGCCCTGGCCCGATTAATGAAAGATCTGGGCGGTTTCGACCACAATAAGCAGTCCTTGCGCATTGTCACCGAGCTGGAACAGCGCTACCCCGACTTCCCCGGTCTCAACCTGACCTGGGAGGTGCGTGAGGGCATCGTAAAGCACGAATCCGAGTACGACACCGCCGACGCCGCGGATTACAACCCGGATCTGCGCGGCCACCTGGAGGCGCAGATCGCCAATGCCGCTGATGAGCTGGCCTATACCGCCCATGATCTGGACGACGGCTTGCGTTCTGGCATGATCACCCCTGCTATGTTGGAAGGCATTACCTTGTGGGAAATCCTAGCGGAGAGCATCGGTTGGCGCGGCCCGCTGCTGGACGATTTAACCCGCCACCGGCTGATCCGCCGTTTGATCGGAATAGAAGTCTCGGATCTGGTAACCGCTACCGATCAACGCCTGCGTGAAAGCGGCGTGCGCTCCGTGGAGGAGTTGCAACGCCTGGCGTACAATGTGATCGGCTACAGCGAAGACATGCATCGCCGCAACCGGCAGCTCAAGGATTTCCTGTACGCCAATATGTACCGCCACCATCGTGTCGTGCGCATGGCGGTGAAGGCCGAGCGCATCATCACCGATCTTTTCACCGCTTACCGGGCTGAGCCGGCCATGCTGCCCCGCCATGTGCAAACCTCGATCGAAACCCGCGGCCTGGAACGCACCATCTGCGACTACATCGCCGGCATGACTGACCGCTTCGCGCTCCAAGAACACGATAAACTATTCGATCCTTCAACATTACCATAGGCGCAAATCCGTAAAGCGTAATTCGCAAAACGTGAATTGATCTTATGTCCACGTTTCACGCTTCACGTTTCACGGTATAATTCCCAATTCGGAGTGAATTTATGGGTGATCAACAATTTCTGACTGCTGAAGGCGCTGAACGCCTGCGCCATGAGCTGATCCATCTAAAGGGCGCGGCGCGGAATGAGATAGCCAAACGGCTGCGCTCGGCGATCCAGATGGGCGACCTGTCTGAGAACGCCGATTACCACGCCGCCAAGGAATCACAGGCTTTCCTCGAAGGCCGTATCCAGGAATTGGAGTACCTGCTCCAGAATGCGATCATTGTCGAAAACACTGGTGAACGACTCAATACAGTGACGCTGGGCGCCCGGGTGACCGTTCAAGAGGAGGATTATCCCCCCGAGACATTCCACATGGTGGGAGCAAAGGAGGCTGATCCTCGTAATGGTCGCATTTCCAATGAATCCCCGTTTGGGATCGCCTTATTGGGCGGGCGCGTGGGGGATGAGGTCGTCGCCCAAACCCCAGCCGGCTCTATTCGCCTGAAAATTATAAAAATTGAGTGAGTCGTTCTGGGAAATAAAGAGCAGTGGTCGCCTTCCTCTGACCACTGCTCTTTTTATATCCTAAAAAGGTCTCTTATCCTTTTGGCCAGGCAACCAGTTCCAGCGTCAGCCGTTCGAAGAAACTTTCGGAAGGCAATGCTCCCGCGCCATACGACATATCCACCACCCGCGCCAGTAAACGCAAGGTAGCGGTCTCCAGGACCATCTCGCGGCCAGGCGCGGCGGGTAGAGGTTCGCCTTTCGCCGCCAGGCGCTGACGCGTGGCCTCATCGGAAAAAGCGTGTTGGCTCATCAACACCTTGGTCACGGTCTGGATATCGTTTTTATCGAACAACCAGACTTCAAAGGCGGTCACTCGTTTCGGATCGCCGACCCCGATCGCCTCGGAGATGCCCACCCCACACTCGCCGAGAAACTCTCCGGCTGGCGAGTCGATGCTGAACGAATCATCATAGAGATCGTTGCCGATCTGGTAGGTGGTCATGAATTGGGCCAGGGGAGGTCCCTCACCGGTGGTGACGGGCTCGGGGTATTCAGCCGGAGCGGGTGCTTCTTTGCGCACCTGCGGTAATTTAAAGGAGAAACCGCGGCTACGCAGCAAGAAGGCCGCCACTAATCCAAGCGCCAGCACAAAGGTGATCAGGCACATCCAGGGCAGGAGCTTTCTTGCCCAGCCGCCAGCCCCGGTGGCAGCCGCTCCGGTGGTGGGTGTGGCTTCTAGCGTAGCTTCCCCCGTCGCAGGTGGAGGCTGCTCCCCGGGTGGCATTGCCCCGGCAAAGTTGATAAAGACTTGGATTGAATCCGGGTTTTGACCCTTTGAGTCTGCCTGGATCGCCTGCAAAACTTGGGCAGCGTTTGGACCCACCTCGGCGATGTGCTGTTGCGCTGCGACGGCGTCCTGGTTCAGAGTATAAGAGTCGATCGCCATGCGCAAATAGGTCTCCTGGTATTCGACGCGCAGGTCATTCGGCCCAGCATCCACCCACTTGACGGGCCATAGCCGCCAGCCCAGGACGACCAAACCGATGAAGATGCCAATCACGAAGCTGGCTATACCCACCACCAGGGGCTTGTTGAGTTGTTCACGCATTGCATCCATATGATTCACTCCAAAGACGATGACTGGGTTTTCTATTTCGGGTCAATTTTAGCACAAAAGTACGAAAATCAGCTCATCGATTAGCGGTGCAAGACTCGTGCCGACTCGGTTAGCTGGCGGCGGTTTCTTCAACGGTAACCTGGTCCAGGGAAAACTGCTCTTCACATTGCGTGCATTGGGCGGTGTTCTTCTTTGCCACGACCAGCAGTCCGCCGCAGTTGGGGCAAGGGGCGGGCAAGGGAAGCTTCCAGGAGGTAAAGTCACAAGCCGGGTAATTCGCGCAGCCGTAGAAGACGCGGTTCTTGCGCGTCTTGCGGGCGACGATATCGCCGCCATCCTTCGGACAGGAGACCCCGATCTTCTCCAGCCAGGCTTCCGTGTGGCGGCAGTTTGGGAAGTTGCTGCAGCTGATGAACTTCCCGTAGCGACCCCAACGGATAACCATCTCGTGGCCGCATTCCGGGCAAGCCCGCCCGATAGGTTCGGGCTCGGTCTTCACCTCGGGCATGAGTTGCTCGGCGCGGGCAACGGTCTCCGCAAATGGGCCATAAAACTCACTCAACACGGATACCCAACCTTGCTCGCCTGAGGCGATGCGGTCCAGGTCTCCTTCCATGCGCGCCGTAAAACCGACCTCCAGGATATCCGGGAAGTGTTCGATCAAGAGATCGTTGACAGTGATTCCGGTCTCGGTTGGGATCAGGCTTCTGCCTTCCCGCACGACATATCCGCGCTGTTGGATCGTGCCCAAGATAGGGGCATAGGTCGAAGGCCGGCCGATGCCGTATTCCTCCAGGGTGCGCACCAGGGTGGCTTCGGTGTAGCGCGGCGGTGGCTGGGTAAAGTGTTGGGCTGGGATCAGTCGCAGCAGCTTCTGCACTTGACCTTCGACAAGTCCCGCTGGGATGCGCACCTCTTCTTCCTCTGGCGAAACCTGATCTTCCTCCTTGGATTCTTCGTAGACGATTAAGAAGCCCTGGAAACGGATCGTCGAGCCGGAAGCCCGGAAGAGGTATTCGTGCTGGAGGGTCTTGCCGGTGACTTCCACGGACAGGGTGTCGTAAATGGCTGCCGACATCTGGGAAGCCAGAAAGCGCTGCCAGATCAGCTGGTAGAGGCGGAACTGGTCGCGTTCAAGGTATTGCTTGATGGCTTCCGGCTGGCGGATGACGGAGGTCGGACGGATGGCTTCGTGCGCCTCCTGGGCGCCGCGTGACTTGGTGCGATACTTGGGAGGCTCGGCAGGCATGAAGGTTTCCCCATATCGCGTGGCAATAAACTGGCGCGCTTCGCTTTGAGCCAGCTCGGAGACACTGGTCGAATCGGTTCGCATGTAAGTGATCAAGCCGACCGAGCCCCCCTCTCCCACATCGATCCCTTCGTAGAGCTGCTGAGCGAGGGCCATCGTGCGTCTGGCGGTGTAACCCAGGCGGCGGGAGGCGTCTTGCTGCAATGTGCTGGTCGTGAAGGGTGGTGCGGGGTTACGCCGGCGTTCGCCTTGCTTGATCTTGGTGATGGTATAAGCGGCGTCTTCCATATCCGCCAGCAGCGGTTGCACCTCGGCTTCTTTTCCAAGCACCGGCTCTTCGCCGTCGATGCGCGCCAGCTTGGCGATGAAG
>C687J29651_10001585_pt1 | contig 9798 bp, 9 predicted proteins | sample RifCSP13_1_FD_29651 | JGI IMG/M metagenome (IMG submission 29651) | reverse complement strand
CCGGCCTGCACCTCCCCGATCTCAGCGCAGGGGATGCCTGCAGTCTGGATCGCTCGTTTAATTGAGGATGCATCATGGGAATCTACGGTAAGTAACAGCGCGCCGGAAGCGATCGCCGCCAGCGGGTTGAGGCCGAATGCCTGGCAGATTCGAGACGAAAGGGGAGGAATGGGCACCTCCGCCAGGTCGACCATCAGGGCATGACCGCTGGCTTCGGCCAGTTCCCACAAGGCGGAGGCCAGGCCTCCTTCAGTGGGGTCATGCATCGCCGTGACCCGGCCGGCCTGCACAGCCAGGCGCGCCTCACGCAAGACGCTGATCCCGGGATCCCGCAGGAAGGCGCGCGCCTGATCGATCTCCTCCTGGCTCAAGGACTGGCGCAAGCGGTGAGGAAACTCACGCGCCAGGATCGCGGTCGCCTCGATCGGGACGCCTTTGGTGAGCAAAATCCGGTCGCCAGGGTTCGCCCCGCGCGGCGTGATCAGATTCTGCCGGTCGACTTCGCCGATCAGGGTGCCCATTAAGATGGGGCGGTCGAGGCCAACAGTGATCTCGGTGTGCCCGCCGACCAGCGTGACGCCGATCTCCCGGCATGCGCCAAAGACTTGCTGGCTGATCTGATCGACCAGTTGCGCGGTCGTATTGCCTTCGGGGAGTAGAAGCGTGATCAGCAACCAGCGCGGGATAGCCCCGGTGGTGGCGATGTCATTGGCGTTGACCTGCACTGCATACCAGCCGATCTCCTCGGTGGCGAAGGTGATCGGATCTGACTTGAGCACCAGGAGCGAGGAACCAAACTCAACGACCGCACAATCCAGCCCTATACCGGGACCTAGCAAGAGGCGTTCGTGCCCAGTGGGTGCCTGCGAGAGCAAGCGCGCCAACATCTCTGGCGGCAACTTACCTACCGGGAGAATGTCCTTAAGATGGCTCAAACTATTTTGGCACCTAAGGTGTCGACCGAGGAGAGGCGAGCACCGCGCCGCTCGTCCTCCGTTTCCATGCGCTCACCGCAGTGGCAGGGTCGCTCGGCCAGGCAGTCCGGGCAGCAATATTTGCGCTTGCCCTTGACTTGGGGTGCCCAGGTAACCTCGACGCCACATCCGTCACACCAAACAGCATCTTCAATGCGCAACATGATCGCCTCCCTTCACAACCAGCACCGAACATCCGGCATAGTGAATGAGCTTGCGAGTTAGGCTGCCTAGCAATAGGCGCTTCATCGGGCTGAGGCCGCGCGCTCCGGCAATAATTAAATCGATTTGATGAGCTTTAACGTATTCGATGATCTCGGTGGCAGCATCGCCCCGCAGGAGCACGCCCGTCGCTTCAACGCCGTACCCCTGCAATATTTTCACCGTCTGGTCAAGCAGCGACTGCCCGCCGCGTTCCTCCTCTTCGGCCTGCCGGCTGAGGATCTTCTCCGTCTCAAAAGAAGGTAACGGCGAAACTGTCTCGGAGCCGATCGGCCAGGTGCGGGCGATGAAGGCGGGAGAAGGGATGGGAGGCAGGACATGCATGATGCGAATCTCGACCTCGGGTGGGAGCGAGAATCCTGCCAGGTATTCCAGCGCCCGCTGGCTGTAGCGGGAACCATCGGTGATCAACAAGATCCGCTTCGTCCCATGATAGGGGGCGCGCACCACTAATACCGGCCAGGTAGCGTACTCCACCACCTGCTGAACCACACCACCCAGCATGATGCCCAGGGTGGCGCGCAATCCCTTGGCACCCAAGACCATCAAATGCGGAGGATGTTGATCGGCATATTGAGTGAGCTCCTCGGCCGGGTAGCCGGTGAGTAATTCAGCCGTCACCTGCACGCCTTTAGTTNCGATCATTTCCTTGGCTTGTTCGAGGGCAGCTTCCAAGGCGGCGTGACTGGAGGCATCCCGGGGAATCAGCACTGCCAGGGTGGTGATCGTGCTCCCATTCGGCAGCGGTAAATCACATAAAAACCGCGTGGCTGCCAGGGAATGCTCTGAGCCGTCGACTGCCAAAAGGATGTTTAACTTGCGGAGTTTTTTGGTACTCATCATGGTTCACCTCCTACCTAGGTTACCTTCTGGGTTTTCTGGGCCAGATCATCGGGGTTTTAGCCTTGTAATCGAGGTATTGCGCACCAAAGCGGATCTCCAACTCACGCTCTTCATAAACCTTAATAAATACAAGGATGGCCGGGCCGACCACCACCAGTACCCACACCAAGAATAGTCCCGACTGCAGCCAAAGCCCCAAGCCTACCAGGAAAGCGAGGGCACTTAGGATCATTGGGTTGCGCGTCCAGGCATACAACCAGTCGGTAACCACCATTCGGGTCAGTGCCACGGCGAACGGCGCGCCCAACCCTTTGACGGCCAGGTTGAAGACGACCAGCAAGACGACCAGACCACTGAGCGCCATCAGACCCAGACCCAGCCAGGGTGGGAACGAGATTTGCCCGGCGGTCGAGACCTGACCAAAGCGGACTGCAGCCAGGATGGCGGAACCAAAGAAAATCGCTAAGAGATAGTGGACTAAAGAATTAACCCATTCTGCCCGTTCGACGGTTGGTTGGTGATCCAGCAACCAGCGGCCGGCGAAGATAAGTGGGAAGAGGGCCAATGTGCCGGAGGTGGCGATCGCCAGGCTGACCGGCGGGGTTAATTCCTTGCCAGCCAGCCACAGCCAGATGACCCAGGTGAGGACGAGGCCGAAGAGGTTTAAAAGCAATCGCTTCATATTTCACCTCCTGCTTGAGGCCTTCGCCTTTACTATAGCAAATTATTGGTTGGAATGCAAGTATTCTTAAGATTCCTCTGAAAGGGTCGAGGTTTCTTGGAAGTTCACCGCGACGAGTGACACCCCCAGATCACGCAGCTTAGCGATCAGGCCGTAAAGTTCAGACTTGTCTTCTATATCCCCAATCAAGATCGTCTCATCTGTTGCAGTGTACACGATTTTAAAGCCATTGAACCATTCTGACCAATGTTCGTCAATGTGTTCCCCCACGCGAATCTCTACAGTTTGCATATTTCACTTCTCAAACCAAGGCCTGAGGATCATATTGGCACCAATCAGGATGAGCAGGATCGCCAGAACAGGCAGATTTAAACCGAATAAGTCGCCGACCCAGGAAACCAGGGCGAGAAATCCCAAGTCGATAGTGAAAGTGCTCATCTTGAGCCCGTAGAAATAGCGGGCACACAAACGCCACCTACAGGAGCGCCCGGCGAGTACGCGGTACTTTACTTATCTGGTTATTTACGGTTGAGGCTGATGCCCCAAAAGAGGACACCCAGTCCCATCAAGAAGAAGCCGATCCCAATCGGTCCTGTCCAAAAAAGAGCTAATCCTACATCCATGGCTACTCACTCCTTTCTTTTGGTTGGCTCGCCGGGCACTCTCGGCCAGCTGCCAGCATCAAATTGGCTGGCAGCCAAGCATCACTAGTTTAGCAACCAGGCGGCTGCCTGTCATCTACCGAAGGATAGATTATGGGGGTTTATTTGGATGTTTATGTGAATGGGTTAGATCAGTCCCAACTCTTTGGCGCGGGTCACGGCTTGCGTTCGATTTTTAACCCCCAGCTTGCCGTAGATGTTGTGAACGTGGGTCTTTACGGTCCCCGGACTCAGGTACAAGGTCGCTGCAATTTCACGGTTGGACAGTCCCGCCGCCACCAGCCGCAGCACCTCGAGCTCGCGCTCGCTGAGCGGTTCGACCACCAGCCAACCGCCCGGAGCCGGCAACTTTACCTCGCGCGGCGGTTGCTTCCCCATGACCGCCAGGATCTGCCCAATGTATTCAGGATGGATACCTCGCCGGACTACCTCCTGGAGCAAGGGTACCAGAGATTCTCCAGCGTCTGCGAAGGTGCGGATGAACCCTTCGGGTTGAGCCCGTTTCAGCGCCTCGGCCAAGAATTCGCTCCCGGTTTCCTTGTTTCCCGCGGCAAGCGACTGCAGCACCCGCACTGCGATCGCCCCATAAGCCCAACCGGCGTGGTCTGCCACCTCGAACTTAGCGGCCAACCGGTGAGCAGCCTCTGCATTTCGAGCCTGGGCGATCAGCAGGCGCTCCCCGGCAAGGCCAAGAAAGCGGTAGAAAGGGTGGGCATCCACGTCAAGGCTCATTTGCTCTGCCCGGCTTTGGGCTTCTTCCACATCCCCCTGCGCAAGGGCGATCTCCACCTGGCAGGCCAGATAGCGGGCGCGTGTCGGAGCAGGAACCTTCCCAGCCTGGACCAATTCCTGAGCCTTGTATAGCGCTTCGTGTGCAGCTTTCCGATTCCCCAGGGCGCCCTCCAGACGCGCGAGCAGCATGTAACCTGCGACTTGAAACTCGACATTGTTACTGTATTCGCTGATCGCAATTCCCTGCAGGCAATGTTCTCTGGAAGCCTGCAAATCGTTCCATTCGTAATGCAGAGTACCCAGGTCGAGCTGGGCGAGCGCCAGGATGGGGGCTTTCGCACCTTGCTGGACCGCTTGTTGAGATGTTTTCGCAGCCTGGCGAAGTTTCCCGCGCACCGCCATCACCCGGCTGAGGAACACCGCGCCAGTCAGTTGGGCGTAGAAATTCCCCGATTCCTGTGCGGCGTGCTGGGCCTCGACCAGCGCATGGGTTGCTTCTCCCATCTGCCCAGTGTGCCAGAAGGCGATCCCCAGGTTGAGCGCCAGGATTGCACGGGAGGCCAAGTCTGTCTCCGGCAAGAGTGATAACGCCCGTTGGGATAGCTCGATCGTACGCGGCATGTCACCGCGCCCACGCGCCAGGTAGGCTTGCGCAGTGGCAATCGCACCCAAGAGCGGTCGGTTGCCCGCGGCGAGCTGCTCGGCATGAGCCAGCAGGGATTCGGCCGTCTCGCTCTGCCCGGAGAGGACCAGCGGCCAGCTATAATCCAGGCACAGAGCGGGATCGGCGCGGATAAACGGCTCGGGAAATCGCTTGAACCAGGCCAGCAAGGTGACAACTTCCCCGTGCTTCAGCATCGTTGCGCTGAGATTGTGGATCAGCGCTGCCGCCCGTTCCCAATCTCTTGCGGCCAGGGCATGCTGCACAGCTTCGGTCTGGAAATCGTGCTGCTCAAACCATTCGCTGGCGCGCTGGTGAAGGTGCGCCTCCAACGTGTCTCCCTGCAGGTGCAGGCGGTGGTGCAGCAGGTCTCCAAAGAGGTGGTGGTAGCGAAACCACTCCCGGGATTGGTCCAACGGCACGATAAACAGGTTCGATCGCTCGAGCGCCTCCAGCAAATTTTGGCTGCCAATCCTTCCAGCCACTGCATCGCACAGCCTGCCGCTCAGCCGGTCGAGGATGGAAGTCTTGATCAGGAAATCTCGCGTGTCAGAGGATTGCCTCGAAAAGACTTCTTCAAATAGGTAATCCAAAACATAGCGATTGCTGCCAGTAAAGGACTCAACGAACTCGTGCAGGTCTGAACATCCTTGCATGGAGAGGGCTGCCAGTTGCAAGCCAACCACCCAGCCTTCGCTGCGCCGCCATAACGCCTCGATGTCGGCTTGGGCCAGGTCAAGCCCGATGATCTGGCGAAAAAATTCAGCTGTCTCGCCAAAGGTGAAGCTTAAATTCGCCTGGCGGACCTCGTATAGCTGCCGGCGCGAGCGCAGCCGGGAAATTGGCAGCAATGGGTCTTCCCGCGTCAGGATGACTAGGTGCATCTGGCTTGGTTGGTTCTCCAGTAAAAAGCCAACCATGCGGTGAACCAGCGGGTTTTGGATGATGTGGTAGTCGTCCAGCCCGAGGATAAAGGGGTATGGCACAATCGCCAGGTCATTAATCAGGGTAGTAATTAAAGTCTCTGCTGGTGGAGGCTGCGGGGACTGGAGCATAGCCTGCGTTGCGCTGCCAATGCTGGGGTGTACCTGTCCCAGAGCGGCGAGCAAACCGGTCATGAAACGCGCCGGGTCATTGTCGCCTTGATCCAGCGCCAGCCACACCGCCCGGTACTGGACACCCGCCAACCATAGCGCTACCAGCGTGGTCTTGCCGAATCCTGCCGGGGCGGAGACCAGGGTCAATTTACGCGTAAAACCCTCCGCTTGCAAGAGATCGTCATTCAACTGGTCGATCAGGCGCTGTCGGACGACAAAATTGCCCTGCGTGACCGGCATGTTCAGCTTTGTTTTCAGCAGCAGGTGTTCCATCTCTCTGGATCAATTATATATCTGTACAACGAAAAGGAAAAATCGCCTGAAAACCAGCCGGCGATCCAGAACTATGGCTTTATTTCAAATTCCACAATCACCATGCGGTGGTCAGAGGCCAGCGAATCTGGCACCCAGGCCTGGACCGGCTTTAGGCCTCGGATCCAGACGAAATCGATGCGTTTATCCGGCTGGATGGCCGGGTCGGTCAGAGGTGGCGGGTCGATCTCAAGGGCGATAAACGGATCAACAAAACCGGCCGCTTCGATTGCCTGGGCCACCGGGCTGCCCGGTTCGGTGTTGAAATCGCCACCGAAAGTAGCCGGCGCCTGGTCCCCAATGAATTCCAGTGCTTCGCGGATCTGGGCCAGAGTGTCCTCGTCTTCCAGGCCCATCCAGATGCCATAGGCATCCAATGCCTGGTCACTGACCTGGAACTGGGCATGCACGATCCCGGTCTGCTCTTGCAAGCTGGTCAGCCGGCGCCAATCGGTGTATTCGGCTTGGCCGCGAAAAAGAAGGGCGATGCCGGTCAAGTGCTCGACCGTGGGGAGATAGGCGACGTTCATGCGCAATCGTCTAGCGAGGTAGAGGCCGTCGTCCACGCCGTAGCTGGTCATACGGCCGGTATCCACCTCTTGCAGGGCGACGATGTCGGCACCATTCTTCTCGATCGTCTGGGCGATCTCCTCCAGGGTGAAGTGCCAAAAGGTATCGTAACCATAATGGATATTATAGGTCGCCACGCGCAACCTGCCAGTCTCGGGCAGCGGATCGACCGGGCGTGGCCAGACGGCCACCACCGTAACCGCTAGCGCCGTAGCTCCCCCAAAAAGAAGCCAGACCGGCCTGCCATTTGGCTCGGAGGAGATCATCGTCNGGGTTGGCGGGGTAAGGATACCCCACCCGATGGCGAGCGCCGCCACCAGATACACAACCCACCCCAGCCCGCGCATAAAAGGCAGAACATAAGGATAAGTGAAAGCGAACGCGTTGAAAAAATTCAGCAGGAGGAAGAAAAGCAACCCCAGCGCCAGCCGCGGCCCTGGGGACCCGAGCTGTTCGGATTCCCTGGCGAACAAACAGGCGAGGCTGGCAAGGACCAACCCTTGTGCGACCAACAGCGCCAGGGCCGCCCCCAGACCTTTAAGAAAGTAACCCGACAACAAGGTCAAGACGAGAAATCCCCCCAGGCCAAGCCGGGCGGTCAGGCGCGGGCGAGCCATGCGTAGTAAGCTCAACCGCCCGGCAGGCCAGAGAGGGAGCAAAGTGAGCACTAACAATAAGGGAGCCAGGACCGTATACGACCACCCGCTCCAGCGGGCGATAGCGTTGGGCAGGGAGAGCAAGGAGGTCTCCAGGAACAGAACCCCTCCAATAGCCAGACCCCACACGATACTGGGGGCTCCAAGGGCCTCCTGGCTCGTGAAATCCTGCCGGCTGAGCCGGGCAGCCAGAGCGACTAATATCACCGCCCAGGCGATCTGGGCCGGCAGCCAGCCAGGCCGCAATGTCACGTCATACGTCTGGCCCATGACACGGAGCAGTTGATCGAGGGCCAGCGCGGCCACTAAACTGACGAAGGCCAATCGCCGCACCGCTGCCAGGGAGCCGGCCAGGTACAACCCGCCAGACGCCAGCACAACCAGCGCGCCCCAGTAGCGGACTTGAGGGTCGTTTATGGAGAGCGCCACCCGGCCTAGCCCGGAGAGAACTGCGAAGACTGCCAGCCAGCTCCTGCCAGACAGGCGCGGCGCCAGCGAGGGTGCCAGCAGCGCCACCAAGACCAAAAAGTTGCTGGCGAATAACCAGGCATCGATCGGCCCCAGGAAGACCTGGTCGTAGATGGTGCCGAACAGCACCGAGAAGATGACCCGCAAGGCCTGCAAGAAGAACAGCAAGACAGAGGTGGCTTCAAAAAATCGCACATTTGGCCAGGATTTCCTAACAGGTGACATGAAACAATCCGATCACGGCCCCTTTAGCCTCGTTCCAGGCTTTTATCGCCTTGGGTGTGGTCAGCAATTCAGCCTGGCAGTGTTGTCGCCGGAGGTAGTCCGCCGCCTCATCCGAGAGCCTGGCCATGCCGGATTGCCCGGTGCCGAAGATCAGCTTTTCGGCCCCGGCCTGGTAAACATGCTCAGCTTCGGCCAAGGAAACGACATGAGAAGTGCCGTAAACATCCTTGGATAACTTCTTCTTGCGCTTTTCCACTTTGCCATCCAGGCGGATGAGCACATCGTGTTCATAAAGCTCTCCCGCGATAGCGATCGAGCCAAACTTCGTTTTATCAATTTTGGGTTTCAACTTGCACCTCCTCGGCTGATAAGTCTTTTAGCCATTTGCTAATTTCTTGAGCCAACGTCTGGCCGATCCCGGGCAGTTCCTGCAGACCTGCCGCCCCCCGGGCCTGGTAAATCCCGGCAATGCTCTGCGGCAATTCGTCGACTGTCCAGGCAGCTTTGCGATAGGCCCACAGGCGATACTCATCCGCCTGTTCCAGTTCCAGATCATACGTCTTGAGAAACAAGCGCTCGGCGATGCGCTTGTTGACAGCCAACGGGCCAGGAGAGATGTAGCGCGGCATGCGATCGGCCAGGCAATGCCGGGAACACAACTCGCGCACCATCAGCCCCAGGCGGGCATGATAAGCGCGCGGGGGAGAATAGGCCGGTTTTCCTCCCACTGGCCAACGATACAGCTTGCGTAGGCGATCTTCCAGAGGGGGGTCAAAACGCCGGGCAGCGGCCAAAGTGCGTTCAGCCTGGACTCCTTCCATGGTCAACCCGCCCGCCATCACAAAAGAACCGCCGTGGTCTAGTGTAGCCAGCACTGCATCTTCGAGATGCTTTTCGTCGTCGCCAACCTGGGGGAGGATCGGCATCAGCGAAGTGCCGACCAGAATGCCAGCCTTTGCCAGTGTCTTCATCGCATGCAGGCGGCGCTTCAAGCCGGGGCTGCGCGGCTCGAAGGCCTGTTTCAAGGCAGGATCGACATTGCTGAGGCTGAAGATCACTCCTACCCAGCTGCGGTGGTTGATCTCCACCAGCAGATCCAGATCGCGGATCAGCAACGGGCTACGTTCGACAATGAACAAAGGGAATCTTAAATCAAGCACCACCTCCAACATCTGGTGCGACAAACGATAGCGGTCTTCAGCTGGCTGCTGCCAGTCGCCACAAGCGATCACCTCGGATTCCAGGTGAGAGAGTTCCTTCCGTAAAAGGTCAGCGGCGTTGATTTTCACCTGGATCAAGTTGTCGAATGTCGCCGGGTCGCGGCGTCCCAGGTAACGGCCGCCGCGCAGATAACAGAACTCGCAGCCACTCCTGCAGCCCATATAAGGATGAGCGCTGTACTTACCCCAAAACCAGGGACCGTCCACGTGACGATGTACGTTGACGATTTTGCGCGGGCGGTATTCCTGAAATTCCAGTTTCATCAGCGCCCCAATCCCAGAGCGCGGACATATTGCGCCCCAGAGAGATAGGTGGTAGCTTTGCGTACCATCATTGCCCTCGGCTTTCTATGGCGGTTGCCAATCTGTTCTGCCAACCAATCAGCAACCCGATCAGGATAATACCTCCCCAATGTTTTTAACCCCCAACCCACGCCTTTGATAGCATCGACCTCTCGCTCTTCGAACATTGGC
>C687J29651_10001583_pt1 | contig 9801 bp, 7 predicted proteins | sample RifCSP13_1_FD_29651 | JGI IMG/M metagenome (IMG submission 29651) | reverse complement strand
TCCAGGACCGTCGTCGAGCCGCGCTCGTACTCGCGGAATTCGGCGAGCACCTGATGGCTGAGGGACACCGAGATCCCCGAAAACGCCGCCCCGAGCCGCCTCTCGTGCTCCGGGCGGAGGAACGAGAAGAGCAGCGACACCGCGACGGACTCAGCTCCCGACCGTTTCACGGCGCGGGCGACGCGGCGGAGTTCCGCTTCCGTAAGGTCTGCGAGGACCCGCCCGTGTGCGTCGACGCGCTCACGGACCCCGAAGCATCGGTCCCGCGGGACCGGAGGCGCGGGTTTCGGGACATGCAGGTCGTAGAGCTTGGGCCGATCCTGTCGACCGATCGCCAGGAGGTCCTCGAAACCGGCCGTCGTGATGAGGGCCGTGCTGGCCCCCCGCCGTTCCAGAATCGCGTTCGTCGCGACCGTCGTGCCGTGGACCATTCTGTCCGCGTGGAGATCGCGGAATCCCCGGAGAATCGCCCTCGCCGGCCCGGGGGTGGACAGGAGTTTTGTCGTCACGACGTCGCGACCCCGGAAGCCCACGAAATCCGTGAACGTGCCGCCAACGTCCACCCCAATGTCCACGCGGAGGTATCCGCCGGTCTGACAAAACTCTTTTCTTCGCACCCAGGCGTGGGCCGGACCGCGGGAGAAACTCGTCCCGGTTCGGACTCGCCACGCGTCTTCCAAGTCGCGTTGCTGTCGAGTCTCCAGCGGCGCTCGGGTTGATCGACGCCGGACGGGATCCGCAGTGCAGAGGATAGCTAGGCCGCGAGCTTTAGCCACCGTCACTGCCCCGGTGGTCTGGCGGTCCATGATTCCGGCCTGTCGAGACGGGTGCTCGGGGTCGAATCCCGACCGGGGCGCTGCCTGCTGAGGGATGGCGTGTTTCACTCACGAGAGGTCTTCGGCACGAGACGGACCTCGGGCTTCTCGAACAAACGACGACGAGCGCGCAAGACATCGCCCGGCCGCTAGCGGATGTCGAATGTCGAGGTTGTTGGGTGTCCACATAGCCCAGACCTGCTAGGCAGGTCGGACAGGGTGACTCAAATTTGTCCGAGGGCGGCATGCAGCTGAGAGGAGAGTTTAAAAAAAAGCAACCAGTCTCTGGGTCGGAGGTCCGAGACCTTGTCCGCAATGAGAAAAATTCTGGTACTTCCTGTGGTGGTCGGCCTAATTCCTGTTGTATTCCTATCACTCCTAGTTGGTACTACATCGGGTCCCTTAGACCTTACAGGGGTCGACAACTTTGCCCTTCTTGCTAATACGTACACCAACACCGGCTCAGGTACCGTCCTAAATGGAGATCTTGGATATACTGTCGCACCTGCAAATCCTCCGACAGTAAATGGTACAATCTTCACATCTACGAGTCCTACGTATATTTCAGCAAAAACAATCCAAGCCAAGCTCATCGCTTCGGCGAACGACCCAACGCAATCCGGAGCGTGTACTACAACACTTACAGCGGCAACGGTCCTGGACAGTCTTCCCCAACCACTAACACCCGGAGTCTATTGCATTGGTGGTGCCGTTTCCATAAACTCCGTAACTACTCTTAGCGGAGATGGAGCTTTCATGTTCAGACTCGGCGGCGCACTCGATGCCGTAGCCGGCTCAACTGTCCAACTAGCGGGAAATGCAAGAGCCAACGATGTATTCTGGGTACCGGTGGGTGCAACAACCCTTGGAGCACACAGTGTTTTCGCAGGGAATCTACTCAGTAACGCAGCTATTACCGTAGGTACAACTGTGCGCGTGGATGGAAGAATCTTGTCGAATGGAGCAGTCACCACAGGACCTTCGGTTACGATCACAGCTCCAAGAGGCGTCACCCCACCAGTTGACACCACACCACCCGTAATTACCTTGCTCGGTCCTAATCCTCAAGTCATCGAAGTCGGAGGCGTCTACATCGAGTTCGGTGCGATTGTAAGTGATCCAGACAATGTCGGGTTATTTCCGATCATAAATGCGAGTGCTGTTGATACAGCCGTGGTCGGTTCGTACATCGTAACCTATGATGCAGTCGACCCTGCGGGAAATCCTGCGACTCGGGTGACTCGAATTGTCGAAGTGGTTGCGATCATCCCGCCGCCGTCTGTAGCGGTCATTACGTTGTCCGGTCAGGCATCATGTCAAGCCTTGGGCGGAAGTTGGACGAATGCTAGTTCGACGTGCATCGTGTCCACGTTGACGATTAACTCTGGCATTACGTTAGTAATTGCATCTAATGTTACACTCAGGAACATCGGTCTTATCACGGACTTAGGCACCATCACCAACAGCGGACCGGTAACGAACGCTGGCACCATAACAATTGGTCCAACAGGCATCCTCACAACCACAAACACATTTAGCAACACCGGGACGATCACATCATCTGGTACTGTAACCAACAACGGCCCGGTAACGAACGACCTAACGGGTACCATCACGAGCAGCGGCCTCATCACAAACTCGCTTACGGGCACCATAACAAACTGGGGCACCATCACCAACAGCGGACCGGTAACGAACGCTGGCACCATAACGAATAGCGGCACGTTCACCAACGGTCCCACGGGTGTCATTACAGACAGTGGCACGATCATCAATAAGAACGGCGGCATAATCACCACCTCGGGTAGCATCACGTTACCAACCTCGGGTATCCTGACGAATGAGCTAGGTGGCACCGTTACCAACAGTCTCAACATCATCAACAGCGGTAACATCACCAACTCTGGCGTCCTTGTGAGCAGCGGCCCGATCACGAACAGCGCCACAGGTACCATCGTTAACACCGAAAGTGGCGTCATCACCAATTCCGGTACCGTGACCTCTGCTGGGACTATTATCAACAGCGGCCCGATCACGAACAGCGGCCCGATCACGAACAGTGGCAACATCACCAACTCTGCCGCAATCATCAACAGCGCCGTGATCACCAATTCTGGTAGCATCAGCAACTCGTGTGGTGGGTCTATCAGCGGTGTGGTTGTAGGAAATCCAATAATCAATGCCTGCAGGTGACATAACACCTTACCTCAAGAAACGTCGCGCTGGAAAACTGATGAGGTCTCGCAGAAGTGGAGGGCGCGGCCAGAGGCCAGGCTTCATCACAGCTGGCAAGTTGTATGCATACAGAGAGTCGGCGCGGTCGGTCCGGATGCGCCGTAGGTGCTCTCGGTCGTCTTCGACCTGCATGCCGAGTTCCACGTCGGGTTGGGATTTGATGCTGAGCAGCCGACCCCGCTCGATGATGAGGCCATACGCGCATCACCGGGTCCCTATAACCAACTTGCAGGCCCGTCAGCTAGGTCGCGAGCGTCGACAGTCGCTTCTCAATCTCACCTCTAACCCACTCTTCAACGTGGATGTGTTCTACCTCGATGGTCGACCTGACGTCCCTCACCCCCGCCAGCTGTTTCATCCATAGCACCCTCCCCTGGACCTCCGGCAGATTGGATAGGTGGGCGACGAAAAGGGAGTACTCCTGCGGCGCCGTGTGCGTCGAGACGATCCTCGGGAGTCCGGACAGAATCGTCTTGTCGACCGCCTGTTTCCAGCTCGCTTCGGTTGTGACCCAGAATCGGCATCTGACGCCGCCGACGTTCCCCAAGTCTAGGATGGGGTCGAGGTAGAAGGCATTCCCATCGACCAGCTGGGTCACGCGCCTCTTGACCGTCCGAGTCGAAAGTCCCAGGCCGCGGGCGACGTCCGAGAGCCTCCCCCTCCCGTCCTTCCGCAGCGCCTGCATGATCCGCCAGTCCGTCCTCGTCGGGATCAGCTCGCAAGGAGGGAACCCGAGCTTCCACCAGACCGGTGTTGCGCCACCGCAAAGGGAGGCGAATAGCCGAACCTGCCTTTCCAAGCTCGACGAGTTCTCGCACAAGGTGAGCACGGCGAGCTCCTTGCCGTAGAAGTCGTCGATGAGCATCACCCCTTCAATCAGTTTCAGTCGCGAAATCACCTCGGGCTTGGATTCCGAGTCGTCGATTCGCAGCTCTACGATGGCAGCCTCCCGGCCAAGCAGAGCTGGATTGAGGACGAGCTGCCAACCCCGTAGGAACCGGACGTCGTTCATGCGCCTCACCCGGTTTCGGACCGTCTCTTCGTCGACGTCGAGTTCCGCGGCCACGTGCGCATAGGAAATCCGGGCATCCCACTGGAACGAGCTGGGAGACGCAAGCGCTTTTATGATCCGAATATCGAGATCGTCGGGTGTCCACATACCGTAAGTCCGTTGGGGGAATCGGACATGCGATACTTAGACTTTCCTGAGGGCGCGACGTACGTGGACTGGCGTCACACACTCGAAGTCAGCGTTGCGGTCTGAGCCACCGGGGTGGTGTAGCCAAGCACGGGGCGAAATCTCCCTTTGTATGTTCCTGGTGTCATCGGCTCCCATGTCCCCAATCGTTCCCCGGGACGCCGTCCACGAAGATCGTCGCAGGGATAGCCGGGCCGGTTGTCACGCACAGGGAACCGTACCCGACATACATCCTCGACCCCGTCCTGGAAGTTGCAGGCTCTGAACTTCGAGTTCTTGACCTTCAATACGGAGCTGTAGTTGTGCGATTTCATGATCCGAGTATCGAGGTCGTCTGGAGTCCGCATATCCCAGAGCCGCTGTTGAAATCGGACAATTCGATCTGGATTTGTCTGAGGGCGCGATGCAGCCGAGGGGGAAGTCAACCAGGTCGGACTCCTTGTGACACCGGAGAAGGTACTCACATGGTTCGAACGAGATTTGTCGTTGGGGTCGTCGCGATGGCCCTCATGGCGGTAGCCCTTGGGGCAGGCTACATCTTGCGGACACAGACTTCATCTGAAACTCCACCGGGAGTCGCGCCCACGGAGATGTTTACCTCATCTGCCTGTGGTCAGGCGCCCGTATCCCTCGGATCGGCCGCGAGTTTCGCCGTCCTAGCGGGCTCAACGGTGACCAGCACCGGCGCGACGAACGTGACCGGCGACATCGGGGTGAGTCCGGGCACATCGGTGACTGGATTCCCGCCCGGGACGGTGGTCGGGACGATCCACGCAGGAGATGCGGTCGCAGCTCAGGCCGAATCCGACTTGACCACCGCGTACAACGACGCCGCCGCACGAACCCTGTGTCCCATTACCGTGGCCGGAAACTTGGGAGGCCTAACCCTCACCCCTGGCCTGTACAAATCCACATCCAGTCTAGCAATATCCTCTGGGGATCTCACCTTGGACGCCCAGGGCGACGCGAGTGCGGCGTTCATCTTCCAGATGGCGTCCACATTTACCACGACAGCCGGTCGCCAGGTTATCCTGGCCGGGGGCGCCCAAGTCTCAAACATCTTCTGGCAGGTCGGGACTTCGGCGACTCTCGGAACGACCTCGAGCATGAGCGGCACGATCATGGCGGATCAGTCGGTCTCGCTGAACACCGGCGCAACGCTGGCCGGCCGGGCGTTGGCGCGGATTGGCGCGGTCACGCTGGACACCAATACCGTGACGACCCTCGCGCCGGCGCTCCTCCGCGTGACGACGAACCCTGCGGTTCCTGCCAAGATCATCGTGGACGGAATCCCTCGAGATGAGTGGGGCCTCACGTGGATGAAGATCGCTCCTGTGCCGCACACGGTCGCGTTCGGCGACATCTACGGGTACGGCACGCCGGCCGCGCAATCCGTCACGACGACGCCCGGAGCCACGACGCAGGTCGTAGGGAATTACATTCCGTACGGATCCCTCCGCGTCATCACGAACCCAGCGCTGCCCGCGACGATCTCCGTGAACGGCGAACCCGCGAACGACTGGGGNATGTGGCGTGCGGCGGCTCCGGGGTCGTACACGGTCCACTTCGGGGCTGTCCAAGGGTACAATCCGCCGGAGGACCAGACCGCGACGGTCGTGGCCGGGGCGCTGACGACGATTACAGGGAACTATTTCGCGAACCCGTCCGCGCCCGGGCCCGATCCCTCAACGTTCGGATACCTGCGTGTCACGACAACCCCGGCCGTCCCGGCGACGGTCCTGGTGAACGGGGTCATCCGGGACGAGTGGGGCCTCACATGGGTGAAGCTGGCGCCTGGCACGTACACGGTGTCCTTCAAGGGCGTGTACGGAGTCACTCCCCCCGCTCCGCAGACCGTCACGGTGACGACAGGGCCGACGACCGTGTACGAGGGAGTGTTCACGATCCACGGGTCGCTGCGGGTCATCACGTCCCCTGTGTTGCCGGCGACCGTATTCGTAAACGGCGTGGCGCGGAACGACTGGGGCATGTGGCAGTCGATGCCGCCGGGAACGTACACTGTCTCCTTCGGAGATGTGGCCGGCTACACAACGCCGACCCCACAGACGGCGGTCGTCGCGGCGAACGCGCTGACGACGATCTCCGGCGCGTATGCGTCGGCCACGGCAAGTTTGCTGGCGTCCGGTCCCTCGCCCCATGAGAGGTCCGCTAGTCTCACCCTCATCCTCGNGGGATCGGCGCCGTCGGGCAACCGCGTATTGACAGACCTCGCTGCGCGTCCGGCCGTGTCGGGAGTTCGCNANTCCGGCTGACGGGCTCTCTTACTCGCCGCATCCTCGATATCGAAGGAGCCTCGTTCGCGGAATCGGACAAGGCGATCCTAAGTCTGTCTGAGTGCCCCATGCAGCCGAGGGGGGATGTCAACTAGGTTCGCTTCCTTCTGGCACCGGAGAAGGTAACACCATGGTTCGAAGGAAATGGGTCGTTGGGATTGTCGCGATGGCCCTCGTGACGGTAGCCCTTGGGGCGGGCTACATTTTGTTGGCGCGCGTTCCACCCGGAACTCCATCTGGGAACGCGCCCACGGTCACGTTCACATCCCCTGTCTATGCCGCCACCGGTACGCCGATCAATGCGAAGATTCTCGCAACGTTCAGCGAGCCGATGGACCCCTCGACGATCACCACGTCGACGTTTACGTTGAAGAAAGGGACGACTTCGGTTTCGGGGACCGTGAGCTATACGGGCACGACCGCGACCTTCGTCCCGTCGAGCAATCTCGCTGTCAGTACCGCGCACACGGCCACGATCACCACCGGGGCCAAGGACTCGTCGGGTGACGCACTCGCCGTCAACTTTGTGTGGGGTTTTACAACGGGTCAAATCCCAGACACCACCCCACCCTTAGTGAGTTCGACGAGCCCTGTCGTCGCCGTGGCGGTCACCGGTAACATCTCGGGAACGTTCAACGAGGCGATGGACCCCTCAACGATCACCGGGTCAACATTTCTCCTGAAGCAAGGGACGACACCTGTGTCCGGCATCGTGAGCTACGCTGGCCTGACTGCGACCTTTGATCCCGCAAGCGCTCTCGCAGCTAACACCACTTATGCTGCCACGATCACCACAGGGACCAAGGACCTCGCAGGCAACGCTCTGGCGAGTAACTTTGCATGGAGCTTTACGACGTCAACGTCATCCTCCGCATGCAGCCAAGGCGGAGTAGCCCTTGGGTCGGCCGCCGGTTTCGCCGTCCTCGCGGGCTCGACGGTGACCAACACCGGTGCGACCACGGTCACCGGGGATCTCGGCGTGAGCCCAGGCACCGCGGTGACGGGATTCCCGCCCGGGACGGTGGTCGGGACGATCCACGCGGGCGATCCTGCTGCGGCCGGGGCCATTGCCAACTTGACCATCGCGTACAACGACGCCGCTGGACGAACCCTATGTCCCGTGAGCGTGGCGGGGAACCTGGGCGGACTAACCCTCACCCCGGGTCTTTACAAGTCCACGTCCGGTCTTGAGATTTCCTCCGGGGACCTCACCCTCGATGCCCAGGGCAACTCGAGTGCGGTCTTCATCTTCCAGATGGCGTCCACTCTCACCGTGACATCGGGTCGCCAGGTCATCCTAGCCGGGGGCGCCCAGGCGTCCAGCATCTTCTGGCAGGTCGGCTCTTCCGCGACCTTGGGCACGAACTCAACTTTCGTTGGAACCATCATGGCGGATCAGTCCATCTCGCTGAACACCGGCGCGACGTTGGACGGCAGGGCTCTGGCACGGATTGGCGCGGTCACGTTGGATACCAACACGGTGACCAAGCCTACCCCGTGAGTTGTGAAGGACGACCAGCCAGGAGGACAAAGAGCCGAAGACGGGATGGGAAGATGGCGAGCGAAGAAGAGCAGAGGCGGTAGGATGACCGTGGCCAAGAGGCGTGCCGTGAGGTCCTCGGGAGGACGCGGTCGTGTCCGAAAGCGCAAAACAGGCCGAGACATCATGAAAACGTGAGAACACATTGCGGTGACGGAAATGTCGGTATCGCTGGCCGCGACCGTGGTCTTCTTCATCGTCGGCCTCATCATTTCGGCGATCATCATCTACGTGGTCACGCAGCTGTTCGGACAGAAGGAAGGGATAGGAACGGCCTTTTTGGCCGCCTTCGTGGGAGCCGTCATTTACGCGTTGGCGTACTTCTTCCTGGGTCAGGGGCTCTACGCGGGCCTAATCGGTGGGTTCGTTTGGCTGTTGGCCCTCGGCGGTCTCTACAGCATGGGCTGGTCCAAGGCACTCGTTGTTGCGGTCATCGTGTGGATTGCCGCGGCAATCGTGGGCTTCGTCCTTCCGACGGTTGTGGGTCCTTTGTGATGTGGGCAGCATGGCAATAACCGTGCAATGGTCTCGCGTTGGACTGGGCTCAGTCGTGGCATTCCTGATAGGCTGGTTCTTGCTTGGTCTTCTCGGTGCGATAATCATCGCTCTTGTGGTCCTAGTGTTGATGGGGATCATACAGATTAGGCAGAGGTGAAGTAGGAGGGCCGAAGAAAGGACCGCGTGTGATGCCGGAGAAGGGTAAGGATTCAATCGAGACGTTGATCGTCGTGGTCGTCGCGATTGCCCCGTGCAAACGGCAGGTGGGGGGTGCGCTTGGCCGCGCGCGGGGAACGCGCATAGAGCATGACACGATACCGAGGTCCCCGCTGCAGCGTTCCGGGTGAATCCGTGGCCGGAGTGGAAATCGGGGACCTCGATGCTCAGCCCCCTAGGCGGGCACCGCATGGTTCCGACATGATGCCGCTACAACATGTCATGCTGAGAGGGTCAGGGACGAATTCTCGTCAACCTTGAACACGTTCGAGGTGAACGTCCGAGCGAAGCGCTTTTATCGCCGCAGCGGCATGGAATGCGGCCCATGCACGTGGTCATCCTGGACGGGTACGTCGACGAGCCGTCGAACTTCGGCGTGCCCCCGTACGTCTCCCCGTACCCACGGTATCTAGCCGGCGCGGTCCGCGACGCCGGGCACGAGTGGTCGTACCTTACGATTGATCAGGTCCGGAAGGGCCACCCACTGTCCGGGGACCTCCTCGCCGTGATCTCCGGCCCCATCGTCCCGGGCAAGTACCTCCGCGGCCTGCCGATTAGCGAGCGGGAGATTGTCCACCACGCGTCCGGGTTCGAGGGGCCCCGGGTCTTCGGCGGGCCGCTCGCCCGGTTCCGGTATTACGACGAGGCCCTCGTGGAACCGTTCGACTGGGTCGCCCTTCGGGATATCGACACCGCCGTGTTCGACGTCCTGCGCGACGGGGAATGGTCGAACCGGGACCGGACCTCGGAGGAGTGGGACCGGTGGGCTGTCGCGGGGGCCGACGTGATCGCGACTCACCCTGACTTCCCGGATCCGCTCGTTGTGGAGCTCGACACTTCGAAGGGGTGCGTCCGGTACGTGAACAAGGGCTGCTCGTTCTGCATCGAGCCCATGTACGGGAAGCCGAAGTTCCGGCCCGTGGACGGCGTCGTCGCGGAGGTCCGCCGGCTCGCAGCCCTCGGGGCCGTGAACTTCCGCCTCGGGGGCCAGGCGGACTTCTTCTC
>C687J29651_10001579_pt1 | contig 9811 bp, 11 predicted proteins | sample RifCSP13_1_FD_29651 | JGI IMG/M metagenome (IMG submission 29651) | reverse complement strand
GGTGGCAATGGCTGGGATGGTTGAGTCGACCACGCAACGTAGTCTGCGGTCTGTTGACGCGCCCCCGTCGCCGCGCCGGGGCCTCATGAGCCGGCTCAGCCTCGGACACGTGATCATGATCGTGGCCGGCCTCGCTGCGTTCCTCCTCGTGTTTTCCATCCTGAGAAGTCGGGACGAGACCTTTCGGATTGCCGCCGCCGCCGTGGAACTTCGCGCCGGCACCATCGTCACGGATGGCGCCTTCACGTACGTTGAATTGGGAGCGACGGACCGCAGCGTCCTCGGGACCTTTCTAGGCCCGGAACAAGTGGCCCGGGCCGTTGACGAAGGATGGTTGGTAACCCGAACGGTTCCGGCAGGCGATCCACTCAGGATGACCGACTTCCGCACCGATGCCGATCCATCTGAGCTCCGAGCAATGAGCATTCCCATCGATCGGGGCCATGCTGTCGCCGGTGTGCTGCAGGCGGGTGATCTGGTGGATGTCATTGTGGTCCGCAAAGGGGTAGCAGGCTACGTCGCAACCGCCGTTGAGGTCCTCGATGTTGCAGGAGGTGACATCCAATTCGGGGGCGGATTCAGCGTGACCGTTGCGGTCGATGGCCCGGCCAGCCTCCGGCTCGCATCTGCGGTACGCGAGGGAGGCATCGAGATCGTGCGAGCCACCGGAGCAGCCGAAGTCGATCCACTGGACTTCTACGATCCACTGCAGGAAGACGCCCCCGCATTGCCCGATCCGCAAGACGGCTTACTTCCCGAACCCGGTCAAGGTTGAGTAGTGCCAAATCGAGAACCGGTCGTAGTGATGGCGCATTCGCCGCGGTCGTGGGCGCGGGCGCTCAAGCAACACGTCATCGACCACGGCGGAGGGCGGATCATGGCTTCGATCATGGCCGCCGAGGACGCCTTGCTCGAGTCCTACGATNTCTTCGTTGCCGACGACACAACCTCTTTCCTCGNAGCACGATTCGTCGCGGATCTTCAGAGACGGGGCATTGCGGTTGTGGGTGTGTACGACGCCGCTGAAGCCGAAGGGAGCGGCAAGCAACTGCTCATCGATCTCCGGGTCGATGAGGTCATCGAGGCCGACGCGTCCCCGACCGAGTTTCTGCGGGTATTGGCTCGCGTTTCTTCGAATTCGGTGGCGAAGCACCAGGACGGATTCTCTGCTCTGATGGCGGATATGGCGGGTCCGGCATTCGAGCGTGGGGACCCGTATGAAGGGCTCGCCGGGGGATCCCATCGCGGCCGGTTGGTCGTCATCGCCGGAGCTTCGGGTGGAGTCGGAGCCACTGAAATCGCCATCGGCCTGACCGCTCGGCTGGCGGAGCGTGGCGACACAGTGGTGCTTGTTGACGCCGACGACGTCGGACCGTCTGTTACCCAGCGTCTCGGTTTGACGGTCCACCCCAATCTTCGAACCGCTATCGATGTCGTCCATAACGGCAGCGGAGATCTGGACAATGCCCTGATCGCCATGCCATCAAGGAGTTTCAAAGTATTGGGAGGCCTGGCCAACCGAAGAGATTGGTATGAGCTACGACCGGCCGACGTCTCGGAGACGGTTCTCGAATTGGCTCGTAGGCGGGATTACGTCGTCATCAACGTCTCGTCGCGACTGGAGGATCTGCCGGCTATGGGTGGGCCGGCCCGTTACGGCGTGACGCGCTCGATGTTGGCGCTCGCCGATGTGGTGGTTCTGGTGGCCGGTCCAACGCCCATAGGAGTTGCCAGGGTGCTCGACTGGATTGCCGAAGCGAAACCGTTGATAGAAGCGACCCCTCTCTTCGTGGCGTTCAACGCCTTCAATGGAGGCGCCTTCAAGGCTGCCGAGATCGACGCTGAGCTGCGGCAGGTCTACCAACCGGGCTCGATCCTATTCATTCCTCACGACAAAGCCCTGGCCCATGCGACCTGGCAAGGAATCCTCCCGGGTCGCGGCCCATTCGTGAAGGCGCTCGAGGATTTTACGGCGTCGGTGGCTCCCCCGAGACGCATGGCTCACAAGCACCGGAATGCGCGATGACGACAACGGAACCCGTTACCAGTGCCTACGCCAGCATCCGGAATGAGGCCCTGATGGGTCTCGAGCGCGAGAAGCTGGACCCGCGGGCGGACTTTGATGCCGTGCAACGGCTGGTAGCCAGGATTGTTGACGACTACCAGTCGCAGGCACATTCGGGGAACGCTCCGGCGCTACGTGATAGGGGAGACATGGTCCGGCGGGTCGTTCGGTCGATCACCGGATTCGGCGCCCTGAGCCAGTTGTTGGAGAACCCAACCGTTGAAGAGATCTTCATCGAAGGTCCACACGTCACCTTCATTGATGGCTCGGGTCGCCTGCAGGTTCTGACCACACCCACGACTGCCGACGAGAATCGGCAAGCCATCAACCGGCTGCTGGCGGATACGGACCGCCATATCGACACCGCCAGCCCGATCGTGCAAGCGCGCGTCCTGAACGATTCAGCGCGACTCACCGCAGTCATTCCACCGATTGCCGATCACGTGTCCGCAACGATCCGCAAGTACACGATGCGCAAAGAGACGCTCGGGCATCTTGTTCAACTCGGCTCTTTATCTCCGGCGGCAGCCGGCTTTCTCTGGGCCGTTGCTCAAACCGGTGCCTCGGTCTTGGTATCAGGACAACCGGGCGCCGGAAAGACGTCGCTCCTTTCGGCGGTGATGGCTGCCGCTCCCGCCACCCATTGCGTACGTTGCATCGAAGAAGTNCGCGAACTTCACGTGCCTTTGAGCCCACATAGCTCCTACTACGAAGCGAGNGCGCCCGGGCTGGACGGCAGCGGTGAAGTATCGCTTCGCACACTGGTCAGGGCCGTGCTGGCGATGCGGGCGGATCGCATTGTGGTCGGAGAAGTCCGGGGAGCAGAAGCGTTCGAGCTGACGAGGGCATCGAACGCAGGNTGCGGGTTTTCCTGCACCGTACACGCCAACTCGGCACGTGAGGCNCTCAACGCCATCGTCAATACTGCGCTGATGGCAGGCGAGAACGTGACCGAACCGGTGGTCCGCAAGGTGTTCGCCAACAGCATCGACTTCGTCATTCATCTCGATCGNGACCCGATCACGAGGGGGCGGGAGGGTATCCGGCGGCAGGTCCTCGAGATCTTGGCGGTCGCTCCCTCCCTGACCGGGGACGATTTCACAACCGATCACATCTTCAAGAGAGACGTGCTCGGTGCTCCTCTCCAGTGGACCGGGCTGGTGCCCCCGCAGCCAACCATCGACCTGATCGACCGTGCTCTGTCCGGAAGCGGACACACCCTGCATTCGATCTGTGAAGGGCAGACCACCCCGCTATGACGTTGCTGGCAGCTCTCTTGNCCGCGATTTCTGTGTATCTGGCCGTCGGCTATATCACGGGCNTGGCGCCTGACCTCCGGTGGCGCATCGACAAAGAGACCTCCGGTCTNAGCGACCGGCGCGTTTGGCTGATGCAAGCCGGGGCACAAGTCTCTCCCGGCCAGTTTCTGTTTTGGTCATTAGTGCTCGGGCTCTTTGCCTTCGTGATCGGCATGGCACTGACGGGGGTTTCCTGGGTTTCCCTTCCACCGTCCCTGGCAGTTGCCGTNCTTCCTCGCTGGTACTTCGGGCGAAGACGCATCCGGAGGTTGAGCGAAGTCCACGAGGCCTGGCCGGACGGCCTGCGCCACATCGTGGCATCTCTCCGAACGGGCATGAGTTTGGCGACCGCCCTCGACGAGCTGGCCCGGACTGGGCCGGCCCCGTTGCGCCTTGCCTTCGCCCGCTTCCCGTCCATGTCGAGAACGCTCGGAGTCGATGCCGCGCTGGCGCTGATTCGCGAGGAGTTGGCCGACCCCACCTCGGACCGGGTCATTGAGATCCTCCTGGTGGCATACGAACGGGGTGGATCGATCGTTCCCGACGTGTTGGCCGATCTTTCAGCTGCCACCATCAGGGATCTCCGCACCGTCGAAGAGATCCGTACGGACGCACTGGAACAGCGCATCAACGGACGCATCGTTTTCGTGGTTCCCTGGTTGGTGCTCGTGTTGCTCACGTCGAGGCCCGGTCCATTCCGGGACTTCTACGCCTCCGCGGCGGGAGTGATAGTGATCGTCGTTGGTGCTCTGGTGAGCCTGTTTGGGGCTTGGCTGGTAGCCCGGTTGAGTAGGGACACCATCGAACCCCGAGTTCTAGGCTCCTCCGCAACCGGGACATCACCCAACGCAGGAGTGCCGTCATGAGTGAGATAGGGCTCGTGCTGCTTGCGGCAACTCTGGCGAGCATCGCCGTGTCGGCCGGTGTATATGTTGTGTTTCGTCCAACCCTTCGGTTGAGTGGCAGGCTTCGTCCGTACACGACGGTGGCTCGCAGCATGCTGGGCAGCAGCATGTCACTGTTCCAATGGGGGACGAGTGACGAAGTAATGAACGCTACGGCCCTTGGTCGACTACTTGGCCCGCCGCTGACCGCGCTCGCCCGGCGCGTCGGGTCGGTCGTTGAGGCCACCAGTGAGGAACAGCTGGCGGTGAAGATCCGCCAGGCGGGAATGTTTACCGGCACCGAAGAGTCGCAGCGGGTGCAGGAATATCGCGTGCGGCAATTGGCCACGGCCGTGGCGGGGGCCGTTGCAGCCGGCGCCATGGGTTTACTGCTCGCAAGGCCGACGTTGATGGTGTTGATCCTGGCAGCCACCGGGTTTGCCGGCGGAGCGGCCTACTGGCGAAGCAGGATCGATCGAGCTATCGAGGATCGGCGTGCCCGCATGGAGATCGAGTTGTACACCATAAACCAGCAGTTGGCCCTGCGGGTCCGTATCGGCGGTGGCGTGATCACCGCGGTTCGCCAGCTAGTGAGCCGGGGTCGTGGCGCCGTCATTGGTGAGCTCGGTGAAGCGATGCGGATGATCCAGGGTGGTATGCCCGCCTCACAGGCCTTCTGGCGCCTGGCTGAGATGACCCCCGAACCGCACGCAGCCAGGATGTACCAGCTTCTCGCTTCTTCTGAGGAGCGCGGGTCCGACCTCGCTGAGGCCCTACTGGCAATGAGCGAGGACATTCGCGAGGATCGACGGGAGGCATTGCGGAGCCTCGCCACCAGACGGAGAGCGGCCATGCTCATCCCGATTGTGGGACTGTTGGCACCCGTCATGATCCTTTTCGTTGGTGCGCCCCTTCCCTGGATCGTGTTCAGGGGACTGGGCGGTTGAAGGAAGAGGTACTGATGAGGCCGGAGATGAGAAAGGGGAAGCGATGAACGATGCAGTGAGGAACGTGGGCGTGAATCTGTACGCCGCGTTGAGGCGGGTAAGGGATGATGATGGTGGATTCCAGACAGCCGAGGCGATCGCCATTGCTGCCGTCGGGATCATTGTGCTGGCTGCCATTCTCGCCGTCCTNCAGGTTCTGGGAGTCGACGTGATCAACTGGTTGCGTAGCCAGTTCGGGATTCCGTCCAGCGGCTGAACGTCCGTGACTTTCCCGCATCACGAGGACGAGGCAGGGTTCACTTCGCTGCAGTTCGCGGTCATGGCCTTCTTCACGATGCTGATCTTTGCCGCGGCGGTGAATCTGGTCGCCATGCAGTATCAACGCGGGGCTGTGAGGGTGGCGATCGACGAAGGAGCTCGTCACGGTGCAGCAGCGGCCCATTCGGACCTCGACTGCGAGCTTCTGGCCGAGTCCATTCTGCGCGGAACAGTTCGGCCTCCTGCGAGGGCAACTGGGCGAGGGCATCGATATAGATTGCGAGGTCGTTGGCACAGAGATGGTGGCAACTGCAGTTGGTTCCTCGATGTGGTGGATCGGGGGTCTCCCCGACCTCGATTTCGCCCTGGAAGGGCGAGCGGTTCTGGAAACATTCACAGAGGACTCGTGAGAAGGAAGATCCTCACCCCCGAGCACGCTTTTGCAGCGGCCGAGTGGGTCGTCGCCCTCGGGCTGATCATGTTGCCCATGGTGATGATGGTCGGCTCGATAGCGCCGTGGCTCGCTCGCCAGACGATGGGACGGGAGATCAGCCAGGAAGCAGCTCGCAGCCTTGTGTTGGCGGACGATTGGCAATCGGGCCGAGTGGCTGCGCAGCAGGTGGCGGACGCCATCGTCGCCAACTACGGGTTGAGTGACGAAGACTGGGACTTCGTTGCGATTCGCACGGAGCCCGAGGGTGCAACGCTCACCCGTGGCGCGGATGTCGTGGTGGAGATACGAGTTCGCGTTCCGGCCCTGACCATTCCCGGGATCGGTTCGGTAGTCGAGGTCTGGTGGCACACCCGGCATGTTGAGCATATCGACGACTTCCGGAGCTTCCCGTGAGAGGTTGTTTGAATTTCGAACGCGACGGAGGCTTCACCAGCGTCACTTTCATGTTGATGATGTTGGTGCTGGTCGTTGCCGTCGGCGCCATCTCCGTCGATCTCTGGCATCTGGTGGCCGAGCACCGCGAGGTCGCCGGTGTGGTCGACGGTGCAGCTATCTCAGCGGCGAGCGCCGTCGATGTTGAGGCGTTGCGCCGGGTTCCGCCGATGGTGCAGCTACAGCCCGATCAGGCGGTGCNGAGAGCTTGCAGCTACCTGCAAGCCAACGGAGGNGTGGGGCAATGTCCAGGGCCCGACGCCGAGGTTTTGGTACACGTAGATTCCGTCTCCGTGACGATGCGGCGCCNGGTCGGGCTCACTCTTCTGGGAATCTTCTCGGGCTTGGACGCTGAGGCCGACACGTCGCCGATCGACGTCGNGGCAACTGCAACGGCCGCTCTCGCTTCCCGGTGAGCGGACATGTCTGGAAGCCAATCAAGATCGACCGTCCGTTTACCCTATCGACGAGGTTCAAGAGGCCGGCGCGGCCGCCCTTGCCGCTTGGGGGCGGTTGGCGGTGTCCTTGGACCTGGTCATGGTCTGGTCGGAAGTAAGTCGTTCATGGCTCGTGTGGACCTTGAAGAGGCAGGCTGCCAGGGAACCGGTATCCCCGATCTCGCCGGCGGATCTGGCGGTTCAAACCAGGGGGAATCACGCAAAGCTCCCTTCTTGGGTCTGCGTGAAATGCCGCGCCCTTGAGCATCCCGCGTCAACCATCCCAAACTCTGGTGGCGGTAGGCGCGTAGGTTGGTGATCGGAGCGTTATCCGGTCGATGAGCGCAGAAGGGAGGACCGATGACCGGTGATCACCTGGAAGCCGCCGCGGCAGCTCTGCAAGCGTTGGACTCCAAGTCGCTGGTCGGTTCGTATACCGACGGTTTCGTCTTCGAGGATGCTGCCTCCGGTGAGACGATCACCAGCAAAGAGAACCTGCACGGATACTTCGAGGCATTGTTCTCGATGCCCGATGTCAGGTTCACCGATGTCGTGCTCCGTCAGTGCGGGGACTGGGGTGTGGGGACCTGGGTGTGGTCGGGGACCGATCGGAAGGGTGACCCATTCTCGGTGAGGGGTGCCTCGATCTTCGACCTCGCCGATGGTGGGATCCGACGGGAGACCATCTTCTACGATCCCCGACCAGCCCTTGGATAGACAACCAGCCAGTCGGGTGGCAGCGACGCTCCCGTCGCAGAAATCGCCAAGGGTTTCCGGGTGAGAGGCCGACTGTCACCTCACGCCACCGCCGAAATATCCGGGTACGGTCGCCCGGTGACGTCCGGTGAGTTTTCCCTTTCCCGGAGGATGGAGCGCTGAGCTGGTAGGGGGTGCCGGAGGTGAGGGTTGCCCATACCCGGGAGACCAGCGCACCAGTGCCCCGAAGGTCGGGGGTTCAAACCCACCCTCCGCTGCGAACGGCAGTCCGCCACCAGCGAATCTTCTCGCGGCAGGTCATCCAAGATGCCGCGTCGTCGTGTAGGTTTGAGGGTGTTTCCCGTCGGGAGCACCCTGGTCGGACACCCAGAGGAGGTGACGGATGACTGATCATGAAAACACCCACGAGGTCCGCCGGCGCCGTCGCACGGTTGACCGGCGAGTTATCAGCCCGGCGCAGATAGTTGCCGGGATCATCGGCCTGGCCCTCGTGGTCATTGGTGGTGTGGCTCTGGCCCGGGTTGGGCTCGGTTCCTTGACCGGTGACACCACGACCGTGCTCGGTATCGGCCACACCCCTCTGTTGGGTCTGATCGATGTCGTCGCCGGGTTGTTCTTCCTGGGTGCGGCCGCTTCCTCCGGTGTGCGCGGCACCTTGATCGGGCTCAGCCTGGTTGCGATTGCNTTCGGGGCAATCGTTGCCATCGAGCCANATGCCTTCGATTCGGCTCTGGGTGGAGGTCGTGAACTAGGCCTTCTCTACCTCATCGTCGGTGTCGTGGGTCTGCTGGCNGCCTTGGCATTCCGGACCACGGTGATCGACCGGGTCGCCACCGAGGAACACGACGCCACCACCACCCAGTGACGGGCTGGTGTCCCGTGTCTTGGGTTCGTGCTGATTTCGCCCTGGGCGGGTGAAATTCTGTACAAGACTTACGTTACGGACTGTCGGCGAGGGCGGCTTCTAGCGTCCGGAGCACGGGGTCGATCGGCCTCTGGCGGGTTTCTCGTCTGAGTGCGTCGAGTCGCGGTTGGTACGGGCGGGTCTGATGAAGATGAGTTCGCCGTTGGGACTTCCCTCGATCTTCCAGCCTGCTTGATGGACAAGGCGGTGGTGGTAGTCAACCATACGACTCGGGTACGACNCAAAACCGGGGGAGCGCCGCCAGCCGGCCTGCCACTCCCGCCTTCCNGTAGGTCACCTGCCGAAGCAACCTGGGGTCAAGGATCAAGGGGACCATAAGCTCACGGTTTCGCCCGCAACCCGATGGGCATCTACCGTGAGGTCGTGTNGAGAGTGCTCTATGTGACCAAGCTGCTGCTGGCGGTGCTGGGAGCCGTGGTGCGCCAGGTCTTCCACCGGCTGTTGCNCGGTCCGCTGGTGACGTCGTGGCCCTGGTATGTCGAGCTGCGGATGGTGGCGATACGTGCCTTTCTCGTGGCCTCGGCCACCGGCGGCGACCGGTCGGGCAGGCGTGCCCTGGAAGCCGACCTTGATCCGCGCCTACCGAGGTCGCTGCGTCAGATCATGAGGACCGAGCGAGCCACCGTTGGTGGCATACCGGGGGAGTGGGTCACCCGCCACCATACCCGGGAGAATGATCCGACGATCCTCTACCTCCACGGGGGGGCATACCTGGCCGGCAGTCCGGCCACCCACCGGCGGTTCATCTCCCGCCTCACCTGGATGACCAGGGCCACCACCTTCGCCGCCGACTATCGCCTGGCTCCTCGGCACAGATTCCCGGCGGCCGTCGATGACGCTGAAGCCGCCTACCTCGGTCTACTCGAGATGGGCGTCGAGCCGGGCCGCTTGATCGTCGCCGGAGACTCGGCGGGAGGAGGGCTCACCTGCGCCTTGCTGCAGCGGCTTCGCCAACACGACCATCCGCAGCCTGCCGGAGCGGTCCTCTTCTCTCCATACACCGATCTCGAGCACACCGCTCCATCCATCCAGGCCAACGCCGCGACGGATTATCTCCCGATGGGGTCGACCATGGCGAACACGTTCTACGTGGGAGATGCCGATCCGAAGCATCCTGAGGCATCGCCCATGTACGGGGATTACACCGGTGTCGCCCCGCTGCTGGTCTTGGCCGGGGGGAGGGAGATGATCCTCGACGATTCGGTCAGGCTAGTCGAGAAGGCCAGGACCGATGGGGCGGATGTGACCCTCCACATCGAGGACGACATGTTCCATGTCTGGCCGGCGCTGCTCCCAAAACACGAAGCAACCCGCCGCACACTGGCCAAGGTCGCCGAATTCGTGCTGGACAAGACCAAAGCCTGAGAGCACGAGAAACGGATCCATTGGTTGCG
>C687J29651_10001573_pt1 | contig 9834 bp, 10 predicted proteins | sample RifCSP13_1_FD_29651 | JGI IMG/M metagenome (IMG submission 29651) | reverse complement strand
GTCCTCGAGCTGTCGCGCCGGCTGCGTGCGTCGGTCGTGCGCTTCGCCCAGCCCGGGCAGCTCTTCGAGGACCTCGGCATCACCTACGTCGGCCCCGTCCCCGGCCACGACCTCCGCGCCCTCGACGCCACCCTCCGGCGTGCGCTCGAGCAGGAGGGCCCGGTGCTCGTCCATGTGCGCACGCAGAAGGGCAAGGGCTACCGCCCCGCTGAGGCCGACCAGGTCAGCTTCCACGGCGCCGCCTTGCCGCCCATGGCGCTGCCCGGCAACGGCAGCGACGGAGACGCCACCCTCTCAGCCGCCCAGGCCGCCGCGGCCCGGGGCAAGCCCCCGAACTTCACCGCGGTCGTGTCGAGCGAGCTCATCGCCATCGCCGAAGAGGACCCGCGGGTCGTGGCCATCACGGCGGGCATGCCCACCGGCACCGGCCTGAACCGCTTCGCGGCCCGTTTCCCGGAGCGGACGTTCGACGTGGGCATCGCCGAGCAGCACGCGATGACGCTGGCCACCGGCCTCGCCCTGGGCGGCCTGCGGCCCTTCGTGGCCGTCTACTCGACCTTCCTCCAGCGGGCCTTCGACCAGGTCGTCCACGACGTCTGCCAGAACGACCAGCCGGTCGTCATCGGGGTCGACCGGGCCGGACTGGTCGGCGAGGACGGCACGAGCCACCAGGGCATGTTCACGATCGCCGCCCAGCGCCAGATCCCCAACCTCGTCGTGGCCTCGCCGAAGGACGAACAGGAGGCCCGCCGGCTGCTGCGCACGGCCTTCGGGCAGGCGCACCCGTTCGCGCTGCACTACCCGCGTGACCCGGGCCTCGACCTGCCGGCCGTCGCGCCGACCCCCATCCCGGTGGGCCAGGGTGAGCTGCTGCGCGTCGGCGCCGACGTCCTCATCGTCGGCTTCGGGCCCATCGTCATGCGGGCACTCGCGGCCGCCGATACGCTCGCCGCGGAGGGCTGGTCGGCTTCGGTCATCAACGCGCGCTTCGCCAAACCGCTCGACCGCGAGCTGATCCTNCGCCACGCGGCAGGCAAGCGNCTGGTGGTCACGGTCGAGGAGAGCGTGGTCAGCGGTGGCTTTGGCGCCGGCGTCCTCGAGTCGCTCGCCGCAGCCGCCCTGGCCGACCCGTCGCTGCGCGGTATCCCCACGCGCATCGTCGGCCTCCCAGCGGACCGCTTCGTGGATCACGGCTCGGTGTCCGACCTGCGCCACCTCTTGCGCCTGGACGTCGAGGGTCTGGCCGCGCAGTTCCGCGAGGCGCTCGCGTCGGTGGCGTCGACGCCGCTCGAGGTCACGTCCGCCTGAGCCGCATCCGTCTCGACCAGCTCGTGACCGAGCGCGGCCTCGCGGCCACGCGATCGCAGGCGCAGGCGCTCCTGCTCGCCGGTCGCGTCCGCGTGGGCGCGGGGGATGCCGCGCGCACGGACCGCAAGCCCGGCGACCTGGTGGATCCGGCCCTCACGCTGGAGCTTGTGGCGCGGGCGCCCTATGTCTCGCGGGGCGGGGAGAAGCTGGCCGGCGCGCTCGACGCGTTCGGCGTGGACCCGGCCGGCCGCGTGTGCCTCGACGTGGGTGCTTCGACGGGCGGCTTCACCGACTGCCTGCTGGCACGCGGTGCGAGCCGCGTCTATGCTCTCGATGTGGGTCGCGGACAGCTCGCCGAGTCGCTCCGGGCGGATCCCCGCGTCGTCTCGCTGGAGCGGACGCACGCGCGCCGCCTCGACCCTGCCGACCCCGAGGCGATCGCCCTGCCCGAGCACCCGAGCCTGGCCGTCGTGGACGTCTCGTTCATCTCGCTGACCCGCGTCCTGCGTGGCATCGTGGCCTGGCTGGAGCCGCGCGGCGAGATCGTCGCCCTCGTCAAGCCGCAGTTCGAATCGGCGCCCCGGGATGTCCCGAAGGGCGTCGTACGCGACGCGGGCGTGCAGCGGACGGCCGTGGACCGCGTGCGGGCCCATGCGCTCGAGTTGGGCCTGGAGGTGCTCGGCGAGGTCGAATCGCCGCTCGTCGGACCATCGGGCAACCGCGAGTGGTTCCTGCACCTGGGGCTGCCCGCATGACACGTCTCGGTTTCGCTTACAACCCGACGAGCGAGGCAGCCGTTGCCCTGCGCGAGCGCGCGTGGGCTGGTGCAGCGTGCACGAGGTCGACGCCTGGGTGTCGGAGGCGGAGGAGACAGACCGGCTGGTGGACGGGCTGGCCGGGACCGACGTCCTCGTCGTGCTCGGCGGCGATGGCACGTTCCTGCGCGGCGCGCGCGCCGTGGCCCAGGTGGACGTGCCCATCGTCGGCATCAACTCCGGCAAGATCGGCTTCCTCTCCAAGGCCGAGGCGGTGCAGATGGAGTCGGTGCTCGGGCTCCTCGTCGAGGGCTCGTACGAGCTGGAGGCGCGCATGGTGCTCGAGGCGACCGTCCTGCCCGGCGGCCGCCGCTCGTCGAACGCGCCCATCGTGGCCCTCAACGAGGCCGCCATCGTGCGCGGCTCGCAGGCCCGGGTCGTGCGGCTCAAAGTCACCGTGGACGACTCGCACCTCGCCACGTACATCGCCGATGGGCTCGTGGTGGCTACCCCGACCGGCTCGACCGGCTACTCCTTCAGCGCCGGCGGCCCCATCCTCGACCCCACCAGCCGCAACATCGTGGTCACCCCCGTGGCCGCCTATCTGGCCGGCATCCGCTCCATCGTGGTCAGCCCGCGGCATACCGTCACCGTGCACGTGGAGTCGGCCCACGACGTGCTCATGAGCATCGACGGGCGGCAGGACACGCCGCTCGCGGTGGGCGATTCGGTCATGGTCAGGCCGCGCGAGCAGCCCATCCGCTTCGTCGAGCCGCGCGGTGCGCTGCCCTTCTGGGACCTGCTGCGGCAGAAGGCCGAGCTGCTGCCCTCGTGAGTCCGGCTCCGGCAGCGTTCGGGGGCGCCGTGGAGGCCTACCTCGACCACCTGCGNGTCGAGCGCGGCCTGGCCCGCAACACGCTCCGGGCCTACGCCTCGGACCTGCGCCTGTTCGNCGAGCGNGCGCCGGGCATCGCCGGCTGGGACCGCGGCGCGGAGCCGGCGCGCGNCTACCTGGCTGNNCTCGGGCGNCCNCCCCGGCCGCTCCGTCCCTCGACNCACCGGCGCAAGGCGGCCTCGATCCGCGCCTTCTACCGNTTCGCCTACAGCGAGGAGCTGATCGGCGTGGACGTCGCCGGCGTCCTCGACCTNCCCCGCCAGGCGCGCCGCCTGCCGGACACCCTCGANGTCGCGNGCGTGGAGGCGCTCCTCGCCGCGCCGGACCCGTCGACGCCGACCGGCCTGCGCGACCGCGCCCTCATGGAGCTGCTCTATGCCGCGGGCCTGCGCATCTCGGAGGCGCTCGGGCTCGACCGCGAGGGGCTCTCGATCGAGGGCGGCTTCGTGCGCGTCGTCGGTAAGGGAGACCGCGAGCGGATCGTCCCCGTCGGCGAACCGGCACTGGATGCGGTCAGCCGCTACCTGGTCGATGTCCGGCCGGCCTGGGTCGGCGGGACGGACGTGGGGCTCGCCCACGGCGGACCGCTCTTCGTTTCGCGCCGTGGCCGGCGNCTGGGGCGCATGGCCGCCTGGCGGGCCATCCAGGACGCGGCGCGACGGGCGGGCCTGGNTGAGCACGTCACGCCACACACGCTGCGCCACTCGTTCGCCACGCACCTGCTCGAGGGCGGCGCGGACCTGCGGGTCGTCCAGGAACTGCTCGGGCATGCGAGTATTACGACCACCCAGCTGTACACCCACCTGACGGGCGAACGGATCAAGCAGGTCTACGCGCGGGCCCATCCGCGGGCGTAGGCTGCCGGAGGNAGACGCGATGCGCTACGCCGACACGCTGCTCGCCGACGGGGAGGTCATAACCCGGCGAGCCCGCCAGCACTGGCTGGCCCTGCTCATCGAGGCGCGCTGGGCGCTGGCCGCCTTTCTGGTCGCCATCGTCGCCCTTGCCCTCGTCGTCCTGTTCGATCCCGAGGGCGTGCTTCGGGACGCCACCTCCTGGGTCGCTCTCGGAGCCCTCGGGGTGGGCATCGTCCTCTTCTTCGTCCATGCCTGGCGCTGGTGGGCACAGGACTACCTCGTCACCAACCGGCGCATCCTCAAGGTCGAGGGCGTCTTCAACAAGCGCTCCGCCGACAGCTCGCTGGAGAAGATCAACGACGCCGTGCTGGATCAGAACATCGTCGGCCGCCTGCTCGGCTACGGAGATCTCGACATCCTCACCGCCGCCGACACGGCCATCGACCGCTACCGCATGCTGGCGGATGCCCCCGGCTTCAAGCGCGAGATGCTCAACCAGAAGCACGCCCTCGACACCGAGCTGGGGGGCTACCATCCGCCGAGCCCGCCGCTGCGCGCCGAACCCACGCTACCCCCGGCTGCCGCGCCCGCAGCCGCGCCACCCCGCGAGCCCGCCGGCGACCCGGACGCGGTCGCCCGCACCCTGTCGCAGCTCGCCGACCTTCGCGACCGTGGCGCCATCACNGCCGAGGAGTACGAGGCCAAGAAGCGCGAGCTTCTCGGTCGGCTGTAGNCGGCGTGGACGANCTGCTCCTGCCGCGCCTCGCGGCGGCTGCGATCATCCTGCTGGTCGGCTTTCCGATCCACGAGTTCAGCCACGCNTTCGCCGCCGACCGGCTCGGCGACCGCACGGCNCGCTGGTTGGGACGATTGAGCCTCGATCCCCGGCGCCATTTCGATCCCCTCGGCGGGTTGATCCTGCTGGTCACCACGGTCGGCGCCGGCCTGCCGGTCGGCTGGGCCAAGCCGACGCCGGTCAACCCGACCAACCTCTCGCGCGGCCATCGCGGCGAAGCGATCGTGGCGCTCGCCGGCCCCGCCTCCAACCTGATCATGGCCGCCGCCGCGGCGATCTCCATCCGCGTCATCGACGCTTCGCCGGCCATGCAGGACGTGATCGCGAGCAGCGACCTGCTCGTGCTGGCGTTCCGCGTGCTGCTCTTCTTCGTCCTGATCAACATCTTCCTCTTCGTGTTCAACCTGCTGCCCATCCCGCCGCTCGACGGCTGGACGGTGCTCAAGGGGCTGGTCAGCCCATACACCGCGTACCGACTACGCCGGGTCGAGCAGTACGGCATCTTCCTGCTGCTGGGGATCCTCTTCTTCGGCGGCGGCCGGATCATCGTGCCGATCGCCGGCGCGATCTTCGAGCTCCTGGCAGGCCGGCCCCTGGCATGAGTTCGTGGTGGGCGGGCAAGGCCCGCCAGTTCGTCCGCCACCTCACCAGCCGCGTCTCCGCGGCGGAACGGGTCGCGCTGGCCCGCTGGCTGACGCCGGCGCAGATGGCGCTCTTCGAGGCGATGCACCCGGCCGACCGGCGCCACGGCCTCGACGTCGTGGCCGTCCTGCGCGCCGCCGGGCACAGCGACCCGGATCTCCTGCTCGCGGGCCTGTTCCACGACGCCTCGAAGGGCCCCACGGTGGGCATCTGGCAGCGCGTCGCGTGGTCCCTTGGCGAGCGCTACGGCGACGGGGTCCTGGGTCTCACGGCAGGCTTCCCCGGCTTCAGGCAGGCCTTCGCCCGCATCCGCGAGCACCCCGAGCGCTCGGCCGAGCTGGTGCTGGCGGCCGGCTGCGGCGAGCGTGTGGCCGACCTGATCCGGCACCAGGCGACACCGGTGGACCCGACCGCCGGCGAGGCCCTGCGGCTGGCCGACCTGGCCAGCTGACCCCGACCTGATGGACCGGCTGCCCGTCCCGGTCATGGCCCCCCGGGAGACGCCCGCGATCTCCTTCACCTTCGACCGNCGGCCGGAGACNGCCACGCAGGTTCGCCTCGAGGCGTTCGAGGGGCCGCTGGCCCTCCTGCTCGCGCTCATCGAGCAGCGCCAGCTCGACGTGCTCACGGTCCGTCTGGGCGACCTCGCCGCGGCCTACCTCGAGGCGCTGGCCCTCCTGCCCGGCGACCGGCTGCCGCACCTGAGCACGTTCGTCGGTGTGGCCTCACAGCTCATCCTCATCAAGTCCCGGGCCCTGCTGCCGCGCTCGTCCGCGCTGGCCGAGGCAGCCGCCGAGGAGGGTCCCGACCCCGAGGAGGAGCTGCGCCGCCGGCTGGTCCTCTACCGGGTCTACCGCGACGCGGGCCTCGCGCTCCGAGCACGCCTCGAGTCCGGGGTCGCGCTCTTCCATCGCGAGCCGGCCGCGGCGTACGCCGCCGGCGTGGCCGGCGCTCGGCCGGCCGACGAGGCGCCGCTCGATCCGGCGCTGCTGGCGGCCGCCCTGGTCCGGACCGCGCAGCTCGCCCCGCCGCCGGCGCCGCCGNCGGAGCTGGTGGCCCGCACGATCACGCTCGCCGAATGCGCCGAAGCCATCCGCGCGGCCCTGCGCGGCGCCCCGCTCGTCGTGCTCCAGGAGCTCGTGGCCGGGATCCGCGACCGAGTGCTCGTAGTGGTCACGTTCCTGGCCATGCTCGAACTGGTCAAGCGTCGCGAGCTGGTGGTCGAGCAGGACGCGCCCTGGGGTCCCATCCGCTGCCGGGCGACGACGACCGCGGAGCGCATCGCCGCCGGGGTCGCCACCGACGTGCCGATCGACGAAACCCTCGCGGACTTCGCCTGAGCCGATGGACGAGCCCGACGACGACGCGGTCCTCGACCGCCTGGCCGGTGCCACGCCGGGCCCCGGCGCCGCCGAGCTGACCGTGGCTCAGCTCGAGGCGCTGCTCTTCGTCGCCGAGCGGCCGCTCACCCGGCGCGAGATCGCGGCGCTGGCCGGCGTCGACTTCGAGACCGTGGATGCGCGCCTGGGCGACCTCGAGGTGGCGCTCCGTGGACGGGGCGTCCGCCTCCTCGCGGCCGGCGACCGCGTGGAGCTCGCGACCGCCCCCGAGGCGGGCTCGCTCATCGCTCGCTACGTGGGCGCGGAGGGCGTGAAGCTGTCGCCGGCGGCACTCGAGACGCTGGCCATCGTGGCCTACCGCCAGCCGGTCACGCGCGGCGTCATCGAGCGCATCCGCGGCGTGGACTCCGATTACGTCGTGCGCAGCCTGTTGCATCGCCGCCTCATCGCCGAGCTGGGTCGCGCCGACACGCCGGGCCGGCCGATCCTTTTCGGCACGAGCTTCGAGTTCCTCGAGCGCTTCGGGCTCACGACGCTCGACGACCTGCCCGCGCTCGATGCCGAGACGGCGGCGCGCCTGGTGGACGGTGCTTCGGCGCCGGCCGGTCCCGACGATGCCTGAGGCGCGCATCCAGAAGGTGCTCGCCGACGCCGGGGTCGCCTCACGCCGGGCCGCGGAGGCGCTCGTGGCGGCCGGCCGCGTGACCGTGGACGGCGTGCCGGCCACGGTCGGACAGCGCGTGGACCCGGCCGTGCAGCGGATCGCCGTCGGTGGGCGGTCCATCGACGCCGCCGGCCGGCACCTCTACCTCGTCCTCGACAAGCCGGCCGGCGTCACCTCGACGGTCGCCGACCGGCACGCCGAGCGGACCGTGCTGGAGCTGGTGCCGGAGGCGCTCCGGCGCCGCGCCGGTCGTCTCTACCCGGTGGGCCGCCTGGACCGTGACTCGGAGGGGCTGCTGCTGCTGACCAACGACGGCGACTGGGCGCAGCGACTCCAGCACCCGCGGTATGGGGTCGAGCGCGAGTACGCCGTCGGCCTCGCNCGNCCNCTCACGCCGGAGCAGGCCCGGCCACTCCGCGAGGGCGTCCCGCTCGACGAGGGTCTGGCCACGCTGCGCGGGCTGCGGCCGGCGACCGGGCCGGAGCTGGCCAAGATGGCCGCCGCGATCGAGCCCGGCCCGGAGGGCCTGCGCTGGTATCGCGCCACGATCGCGCAGGGCTGGCGGCGCCAGCTGCGGCGGATGTTCGTGGCCGTCGGCGCCCCNGTCTCGCGGCTGGTCCGCGTACGCATCGGGACGCTGCGTATCGACGGCCTGCGCGCCGGCGAGGTGCGCGAGCTCACCGCCCGGGAGCGCGACCGGCTGGGCGATCTCGGGCGCGAGGGTTCGGCCCCCACTCCGGCAGGGGAGGCGACCCCGGCCCGGCGTGGGCTCGTGGTCAGCCTCGATGGCCCGGGCTCGAGCGGCAAGAGCACCGTGGGCGCGGCGGCCGCGACAGAGCTCGGCTACCGCTTCTGCGACACCGGGCTGCTCTACCGGGCGCTGACGTGGCTGGCCCTGGAGCGCGAGGTGGCGCTCGAGGACGGCGCGGCGCTGGCGGGGCTCGTGGCCGAGCTGACGCTCGTCGCCGACGCCGACGGCCGCCTCACGCGCGTGCGCGTCGGGCGCAGGGACGTCACCGACGGGGTGCACGCGGGGCGCGTGGACCGGCACGTCAGCGTCGTCGCGCGCCAGCCCGAGGTCCGCGCCGCGCTGCTGCCGCGCCAGCGCGAGATCGCCACGGCCGGCCGCATCATCATGGCCGGGCGGGACATCGGGACCGTCGTGCTGCCCGACGCGGACCTCAAGCTGTGGCTCGAGGTCTCGGTCGAGGAGCGGGCCCGCCGCCGTGCCGCGGAGCGCGGGGTGGCGGCGGATTCGCCGGCCGCGACGGCCATCCTGGCCGACCTCCGACACCGCGACGAGATCGACGCGACGAGGGCCACGGCCCCGCTGCGCGTGCCGCCGGACGCGGTCGTCATCCAAAGTGACGGTCGGCGACTGGAGGAGACCATCGGGGCCATGGTGGCGGCCATCCGGGCGCGCGAGGCGCAGGCGTGAGCGGCGACGCGCCGCCGCCGCGCGCGCCCGAGCCGATCGTGGTGCTCACGCGCACGACTCCGTTCATGCGCGTGCTCGCGGCCGTGTTCCGCTTCCTGTTCCGGGCCGTGGCCCGGATCCGCGTCGAGGGCCTCGAGAACGCCCCGCGCAGCGGCCCCGTGCTGCTCGTGGCCAACCACACCACGAACGCCGACCCGCCGCTCATCGCCGCGTGGCTGCAGCCGGCTCTGGGCCGGCCGATCCAATACATGGCCAAGGAGCAGCTCTTCGTGCCGTTCTTCCTGCCCCTACTGCGGCGGTACGGGGCGATCCTCGTGCGGGCCGGCGGCTCCGACGTGGAGGCGTACCGGGCGGGCCTGACGGTCCTGCGCGGCGGCGGCGTGCTGGGCGTCTTTCCCGAGGGCACGCGCAGCCCGGATGGANGCCTCGGCGAGACCCACCCCGGCGCCGCCCTGCTGGCTCTCCGCAGTGGCGCGGCCGTGCTGCCNGTGGGGGTGTCCGGCGGTCAGCGCTTCCTGGGTCGCCACGCCCGGCTGCCCTCGTTCGGGACGCGCCTCGTCATCCGCGTCGGGGAGCCGTTCACCGTCACGCCGGATCCCGCCCAGGAGCGGCGTGACGCGACCACAACCGCATCGGACGAGATCATGCGCCACATCGCCGCGCTCATCGCCCCCGACCAGCGCGGTCGGTACGGTTGACGGGTTCGGTAACGTCAAGGGGGAAGGCCGATGAGGGACGTGGCGTGCGCATCGAGCTGAACTGCGACGCGGGGGAGAGCTTCGGGCCCTGGCGCATGGGCCGTGACGAGGAGCTCATCCCCCTCGTGAGCGCNGTGAACGTCGCCTGCGGCGCACACGCGGGGGATCCGCTGACGATCGAGCGCACGATCGCCCTTGTCGTGGCCGCCGGCGCCGCTATCGGCGCCCATCCGGGCTATCCCGACCGCGAGGGCTTCGGGCGACGCGACCTGGCCATGAGCGCCCAGGAGCTCGAGGCCTCGATCGTCTTCCAGGTGTCGGCCTTGGCGGGCATGGCCCGGGCCGCCGGAGCGGAGTTGCGGCACGTGAAGGTGCATGGGGCGCTCTACAACGCGGCCGCCCGCGACCTCGGCCTCGCGGAGACGATCGCACGGGCCGTGC
>C687J29651_10001569_pt1 | contig 9852 bp, 1 predicted proteins | sample RifCSP13_1_FD_29651 | JGI IMG/M metagenome (IMG submission 29651) | reverse complement strand
CTACTTAAATACTACAAAATATAAGACTTATATGTCATATACGACTTATATTAGGGACTGCCCTTCGGCAAGCTCAGGGCGAACCTTCGGCAGGGCCGAAGCGTTGAGCTGAACCTTCGTTGTAAAGTCTTTTAATAAGAGATGTCGGCATGGCGTATCTATAAATCTTGACATTGTCGATTCGACCGTCAAATTCATTTCCTCCGTCTGATTCCGAACCAAGTCTAAAAGTATTAGTATTAATCATGCCAGCAACGGCGGATTGCGACCCTGAAGTTGATTCTTTATCTTCCTTCCCATTTACATAGATTGTGGTACCGGCAGGCTGATCGTCATCCCAAACAACAACAATATGATACCAACCGCTTGAGGTAATTGTTGTCAGACCATTAATGGTATGGGTATTCGTACTGCCTCCAGCTTGAGAAGCGACAAAATTTACGTCGTCGGTTGTCCCATCGATGTAGATAATGTAGCCATCCGTTGAGTTAGACTGATCTGTCTTTTTGGCAATTACGGTGTGGTCGTTTGCGAACGAGTCGCGATTTATCCAGGCTTCGAGAGTAAAGTCTACTGCATCATCAAAATCCAGTTGATCGTTATCGGCAGTTTCGACATAATCATCTGTTCCGTCGAAAGCTAATGACGCATTCCATTTACCCGTTGCTCCGTCAGCCCACATGTCACCGGCGGTACCCCCGCAGGTGCCGACATTATTTCCTGTATTGGCTGTTGCAGTCCCGTCAAGACCGGCATCGCCTCCGGATGAAATCGGCGCCGAATTATTAATTGTTGGACCCGAACACTCGTCAAGCTTATACCAAAGTACGGGGCCTGCTCGATCGAGAAGATACGCAGCTTCCAAATCATTTACACTTTTACTAAAAAGTTGAATTTCGTCAACTACGCCGTCAAAATACTGGGTATTTGAACTTCTTCTTAAAACTCCAATCGAGCTATGCGCCTCGTTGGCATAAGTGCCGGAATTGGCAACTGTAGTTGTACTTTTTATGCCATTGACGTAATAGGCTATAGTAGTGCTGCCTTTGACAACCGCAATAAAATTCCAGGCTCCGACAGTGAGGGTTCCGGTTGACGCATCAACTGCATCCTGGACGGTACCAGCATCGTTTGTTGATCTAAACCTTATGGCTCCCGATTCGTAATTTATTGCCCGATACGGGAAATTGGCGCCGGTTGTACCCTGCATATAGATTGTACCAGTATTTGTGTTATCCGGCTTAACCCAAGCTGTGAAGCTGATGCTGTTTTGCGAAGTCAAGACGACGCTTGCGCGGTTTAAATATTTGCTTGAGCCGTCGAAATTAAGAGATGTTCCGAATTTTCCGGGTACCCAGTCAGAACTATTAAAATTGGTCATAGTCATGGTTCTTTCAAGCCCCGAGTAGTCGTAGACATTTGTGGTACCTGTGTTTTCATCCATTTTCCAATATCCGGCTCTTTGAGTGTTGGTTCCCAAACCCTCTGCATTTTGGAGTCCCAGAACTCCACCCAAAGATGTGGCTGAACCCGCATTGAAATCAATTAAACGCTCGGGATCGGAAAGAGCAAAATTATAGATTTTAAACTCGTCATAGCGTCCTAATAATCCTGTATTAATACTACGGTCAGTATCTCCCATTTTAAGATTACTTGAACTGCTTGTTAAAGAAGTGTTTATGGTTCCGGTGACACTTCCTGCCATTCTGACACCGTTTTTGTATACCTTGACCCTTTCACCTGCGGATAAAGAGCCGTCATAGACAACGGCTAAGTGAGTAAGGGTGTTTGCAGTCAAATCGAAATTGCTGGTTGTGAAATAGTTGGATAAATCAGTAACATCGCTTGCGATATAAACCCGTATTTCGTCCGAATTTGAACTGTCGGTTGCGACATTGAAAGTGTTTTGGGTTGCTGCATCCAGATTAGTTTTTGATACAATACTTTTGCCTGTAGCAAGTGAAGACGGATCCAACCAAAGGGAGATTGTCATTTGAGTCAAGGAATCGAAAAAGCTTGGGTCGCCGGCACTTATATAGTCGAGGCCGCCGCTTAGATCGGCACAACCATTTATCTTACAGCCTAAATCTGGAGGATTCCAATCAACACTGGATACCATTCCGTCCATGGAAGAGCCCCCCGACCCAGAATTTTTAGCATTGCCTTGCAGATCATCGAGCTTCCAATAGATAATCGGGGATGCTACAGGAGAACCTCCAGCCGGATGCCCCGCATTCATGTCTTCGACGATTTGGGCTTGGGTTCTGGTATAGTTATAGAGTTTGATGTCATCAAGCTGGCCGTCCCAGGGGTTTGAGCTGGCATTGTCGTCAATTCCGATATAAAAGGGATCGTCGTTGGAAAGTGTAGCCGTTGCTGCAATTGGAGTTGAAGCAATCTGGACCCCGTCGATGGAGATGGTGATTGTTGAGTCTGCGTTTCTGACTGCGGCGAAATGGTGCCAGGCTCCGTCATCGTAAGTTGCGGCAGTTGTAGTTACCGAATAATCAGGTCCCCAGATGGAATCATCGTCAATCTCAAAAACAATATCCCCGTCATTGGCCATATAAACCTTGTAACCGGCATTAGTGCCTGCCTGGGCTTTGACTACCAGATAATCGGGATTGGTGGCAATGGGGGCGTGCTTGAACCAGCCGGTAAGCGTGAAACTGCCCGTTCCCACATCCAAATCGCCGTCATCATCACATGTTCCGTCGGAATTAGCATCAGAGCAAAGATAATCGCCTGTTCCGTCAAATGTACCACCATTTCCGTATTTGCCGTTAACTATGGAAGCATTGCCTTTGTGAGTCAGGCTATTCAGGTTGCCGGACGAATCATTGACGGCTATGTTTCCGCTCCAGGAACCCTCATCCATTTTCCAATGAGCAACCGGCCCGGGGGCCCAGTTATATAAACGTGACACTTCGACTGCGCTCAGTGTGCGGTTATATAACCGCACTTCATCGATTTTGCCGTCCCAGCCGTTGCCGCCGTCGTCATCGGCGCCGGCTGAAATATTGCCGGTTCCTGGAAGAGTGTCGTTGTTGGTAACTTGGCTGTCGAAGGCGCCGTTTACGAAGAGCTTGGTGGCGGTGCCGTCAACTGCCATGGCTACATGGTACCAGGAGCCGGTAGTTAAAGTGGCATTGGACAGGCCGTAATTAGTGCCGCCGTCGGAGCTGAACTTGAGCCTGCCGGGATTGGCAGCATCGTTTTTGACCACCCAACCATAACCCGTACCGTCATTTCCTCGGGCAAGAATGACCCGATCCGAAGCTCCCAAAGTGTCGGCATTAACCCAGGCGGCAAGGGTGGATTTGTTGTTATTGTCAACGTTCGTTTGAGTACCGTAGGAACTGATAAAAGTGTCGGTGGATGTTAGATGTGTGGCTTCAATCCAGTCAGCCGAACGAGTGGTATTGCTCAATCGAACTTCGTCTGTATGAAATGTGCTTGCACCAAGCGAAAAATTTCCCGTCGGAGTATTTGGAGCACCACTACCGGTGTGAATTTGCACTCCGTCTTTATACAACCTCCAAGTTCCTCCAGTGTCCCTGACTATTACTATATGTGTCCAGGTGTTTGCAGGGAAGTTTGTGGTAGAGTTAACCCTATCGCATGAGAGTCCTCCGTTTAAAATATTTATCTCTGAGCCTGATCCACAGCTTCCATTGGCTCGTATTAAACCATATCCATCCGCTCCTCCATTTCCATTATAAATAATCGTAGCTGTACCGGACGAATCATTGAGCCATTTAACCCAACCTTCCAAAGTAAAATCACTTGTCCCTGTGTACCATAAAGTTCGAGTGGCAGCATTGGGTCCAGTTGCACCATCTATTTGGCCGGATGTATTGAGGGTAGGGCTAGCCCCATATGTAAGGTCCCGGTCATTGGATGTTGAATCGTAAGCAGTTAAACCTGAAGTTTCGTTTAAATGCCATATGCCTGTGAAGTTATTATTCCAAACTCCGGTAGGGTTTTGACCGTCTGAGACTCCATCATTTCCGTAGTACATCCAGATATAGTCGGTGGTTGAGCCGGAGGGAATGTTGGGTACATTAACCCAGACATATGATGTCCCCGTTTCATCCCACTTCTCAATTTCATGGGGGAGCGGAGTTTTTTCGTCTGAGTCGTAAAACCGGATGTCTTGGCCGCTATTTTGAGTATTGCTGTAATCCACTCTTGAGGAGTTAAGCGAAATTAAGACTGGGAAATTATTTAAGTCCTCTGTCGAAGTTGAATTATTAAAAACGATTTGCCGTTTGTATAACCAACTGCTGGGTACTTGTCTGGCACTTGAGGTCGCCACTTGGTCGCTTGTACCGTCGAGGTCAATGCCGGCGGCGAATTTGCCGGCGGCGGAAGTGGCGTTGCCTTCCCATCGGGCATGATTGTCATTGCCTGACGAATCGCAGGCGTCGTTAGTGTCGTCACAGGTATTGGCTGAAGTCTCATCCAGCTTCCAATAAAGGGCCAGATTGTTGGTCAGGAAGGATTCGTCTTTGAGGCCAAAGGCAACGGCTGTCCCGCGGGCAGAAGAACCTAAGGCAAAGTCGGTTTTTATCTCATCGGCGGTTCGGAGATATGGATAGATTTTAATCTCATCTAAGTTTCCCTGCCAGGGGTTGCTGGTGCCGTCGCCGTCGATGCCCATATAGAGGTGATCGTTATTGGCTAAGGTGCCTGTTGCAGCAATCGAGGCATCCCGGCCGACTCTGACACCGTCAATGTAGAGTTCGATTGAGCTTGTACCGTCTTTGAGGGCGGCGAAGTGGTGCCAGGAATTGTCGGCATAGGATTGGGAAGAGGTGGCGGCGTCATCCGGTCCGAAAGTATTGTCGTCATCCACGCCGAAAACAATCTGGCCACTACTATTCATATAGACCTTATAGCCCCCGTCACTGCCGGTTGCTTCATATTTAGCGAGAATTGTGTCGGTACCGTTGGTAGTTGCGTGCTTAAACCAGCCGGTAAGAGTGAAGTCGGCAGCAGCGGCAAAGTCCAATTTGGGATCATCATAGACCTTGACATAGTCATTGGTACCGTCAAAGGAAAGACAATTTTCGCTGTGGCAATCGGCGGAAGCTTTCCAAGTAATTCCGCTGACATTGCCATGAAGCTGATTTTGGGTGGAGTCGTGGGTGACTGAATCATAACTGCGTCCGTTTTGGATGATAAGCCAGGAGTTACTGACGGTGGTAGTACCGGCAGCTTGATTTTTGATTTGAGTATCCATGTTAACACTACTGGTCGGCATGTTGGCTGTGATCGATGAAGCAGTTCTTACTCTGGTATAAGATGTTTGGTCGGTGGAGATTTCAGAGCCTGTTATGGTAGAACCACCGGTGTCGTTTTTCAATATAGCAAAGGCATCATTGGCCCCCCCGCCGGTAGAGGTCTTCATGGTGGTTTCAAAGAAAATGGAGGTTTGACCGATATGGAAATTATCGGGGTTAAATTGGTTAAGAAAATCCTGATCGGCATAGGAGGCGCTGGTGCGGGAAACGGCCGTATTTATCTGTTGTTGTACCGTTTCCACAGCTTTTATTCCCAAAGAATCGGATTGATCCAGAATAATCTTGGCATTGGCCAGATAAATTGCGACGTCGTTATTTGAAGATTTTAATCTGACGACATACTGCTTTCCTGTTGCTAAGGTTAATAAATTACTTCTTATCCTGGTCCAACTAGAGGAAGTGGTTGATACTTCTGAATCGGCTACCTGTACAGTATCAGTGAGATTGTACAAATCAGCGTAAGCCGTAACCCCGCCGGTAGCCAGATTTGACACTTGAACGATAAGCCAGGAGTTGGCAACAGAGGTTGTCCCCGCTGTGTTTTTGGCTTGGGTATCAAGGTTCTTACCGCTATTTTGCGGATGTTGGGGGAGATTGGCGGTAATGGGAGAAGCGGTCCGCTTGAGCTCGTAAGTGAGGCTGGTGGAAGTAAGTTCGGATCCGGATATGGCGGTGCCGTCGGTATCGTTTTTCAATCGGACCTCACCGGTTCCGGCAGAGACTTTCATTGTGGCTTCAAAATGATAAGTTAAGGTACCACCTGCAAAAGATCGCTGAGTAGTGTTCAAATCAGGATTGTAGAAGTTGAGGTAATCCATGTCGGAATCATAGGTGGTGCCGCTATCGGTATTTAAAGTATTAACCTGCTGTTGGACTGTTTCCAAAGCAGTAATGCCCCCAGCTGCAGTTTGATCCAGAATAATCTTGGCATTTGCCAGATGGATGGCAGCGCCGTTATTTGATGAACTGAGCCGGACCACGTATTCATGGCCGGAAGTTAAGGTGAGAGCATTACTTCTTACCAGTGTCCATGAAGAGGATGTGGTAGTAACTTCGGAATTAGCAACCTGGCCGCTGGTTGTATCGTAAAGATCAGCATAAGCCGTAACCCCACCGGTAGCCAGATTTGACACTTGAACGATAAGCCAGGAGTTGGCAACAGAGGTAGTTCCTGCTGTGTTTTTGACTTGGGTGTCAAGGTTCTTGCCGCTATTTTGCGGATATTGGGGGAGATTGGCGGTAATGGGAGAAGCGGTGCGTTTTAGCTCATAACTGGTGCTGGTGGAAGACAGTTCGGATCCACTAATTGCGGTGCCGTCGGTGTCGTTTTTTAACCTTACTTCACCTGTGCCTGCTGAGACTTTCATTGTGGCTTCAAAATTGTATGTAAGAGTACCACCGGCAAAGGAACGCTGCGAGGTGGCCAGATCGGGGTTGAAAAAGTTAAGGTAGTCCATGTCGGAATCATAGGTGGTACCGGAGTCGGTATTTAAAGTATTAACCTGCTGTTGGACAGTTTCCAAAGCAGTGATGCCCCCAGCTGCCGTTTGATCAAGAATAATCTTGGCATTTGCTATCCGGGCTGTGTTTGCGCTGGTTTTGATGCAAACAGAGTAGTCGGTGTCATCTGCGAGAGTCAGCTGGGAACTGCGTATGAGTGTCCAAGTGGTACCGGTAACGGAAACTTCGGAATCGGTGACTTGTGAAGTGCAGGATGCGCCGTCGGTGTAGAGAGCCGCATAAGCGGTTTGTCCAGCGGTGTCGTTTGATAGTGTAGCCTCAAAATATGCGGTTGTGGTGGGTGCGGGATTAAAAACGGTGGCGTCATAGCGATATATTTTTTTATCGGTGAGGTTGGTGTACGAAGTTTGAGTAGTAGTTTCATTGTTGCCTACTTCAATTTGCGTTTGAGTGTCGGTTATTTTTGTGGCATCACTTTGGATAATGATGAGGCGGGCGGCTTTGATGGTACCGTTGGAAGCACATGCATTTTGTCTGACCAACACGGTGTAATCAGTGTTATCTGTTAGAGTAAACGATCCGCTGCGGACTCTAGTTATTGCCGCATTTGCGGTATTGACGGCGCTGTCTGTAACAATAGAGCCGCCGAGTGTGTGAATCGCTGCGTAGAATGGTTGACCGCAGTTACCACTGATATTGGCTTCAAAATACAAAGTCGCTCCGGAGTATCTTTCAGTATCCCAATGGAATATCCCCAATGAATTATCAGAAGGACCATATGTGCCAGAGTTTGTCGAGTACGTCCTGTCGACGATGTTAATTTGTTGTTCGATTGTAGGCGGCGAGCTACGTAGGCTAGCCTCAAAGTAGGCTGTGTTAGTTGGGACAGGATTGAATTTGGAAGAGTCATAGCTCCAGATCTTCTTGTCGGTTAACTGGGTGGCAGTATTGCTGGTTTGTTTTTCATTATTCCCCACTTCAATCTGGGTTTGGGTATCGGTAATCTTGGTTGCATCAGTTTGGATGATAATTAAGCGGGCGGCTTTGATCTCGACATCTCGAAATGCCGAAGTAGTTCTCACCCTGACAGTGTAATCGGTTGCTTCACTGGCGAGAGTCACCGGGCTGTTGGTTCTGTAACGGACAAAAGAAGTTCCGCAAGCACTACAGGAAACAATGGAGCTATTAACAATATTGCCAGCAGTATCGTGGAGGGCAGCAAATCTGGATTCATCTCCACCATTTGGTGCCCGCATCACAACTTCAAAGTAAACACTGGCTCCTGAATACTTGTTGGGGTCCCAGTGAATAATACCTAAGGAGTTATCTGTGGGATTATACGAACTACCAAGGAAGTAGTAGGTCTGGTCAACTATGTTGATCTGCTGTTCGTTTTTGGTTAGGGGGAAGGATTCGGGGGCGGAGTAGCCCTCGTCGAATTTGTAGAAAGCCACCGGGCCGGGTGCGGCTTCTTCGGCACTATTATTGGAGGTAGGTTCGGAGGTGGCATATTTTCGTACTTTAATATTGTCAACATACCAGGTAGTGTCAGTTGATCCGTAACCGTAGTTGCCAAAATATATTTTTTGAAGACCAGTTGTACCGATATCATTAAAGGTACGGTCGATTTTATAAGTACCATCCACATACATTTTTGCAAGATCACTAGCGATGTTTAGAGATGCACCAAGAGTGTAAGTAGTATTAACGGTAAGGGTTTGGGCGGCGGACCAGCTGCCAGTATAACCTTGCCAACTTTCGTTGTTAATCGCGGACCAAAATGCCGTAGTTCCTACAGTTGCTATGGTGCTGTTGGCATCACCCAAGACATTCATAAAGTCCCAGTTGTTGCTGTCGGCAACCGTGACGTCGGCCTCTACCACTGTGTCGGAAGTAATTTCCGAAGTGTGGGTATATAGGGCATAATCCTTGGCCTCATTGGGAGCAGAAGCCGGGTGGTACATTTTTAACTTTTCATCCTGAATAGTGTAAGTACTGCCGTCGGCAACATCTTTGGTCCAGTTGGAAACCGAAGTTATATCCGCGCCATCAGTAAGACCGCTAAAATCTTCGAAGTGGTCGAATATCAAGCTTCCGTTAACCGCCGCACTTACGGCACCCGGGTTGCCGTAGTAGGTGTAAAAGACTTTAACTTCGGAAGCGGAGAAGGATTGTTTTATCCAGATCCTGGTTGTCGAGTTATTACATCTCTCCACCCAGAAATCTTGCGGTTGGGTATTGGTACCGTCATAGACTCTGATATCGGCACAGTCAGATTTCATTTTGCCTGCTGTAATAAGTGTGGCGGTGTCGAGGGTGATAGCAACCTGGAAATTGGAAAGAGATCCTCCGGTTTGCTCGGTGATGGTTGTTTTTACCCGGTACTGCCAGTTGTCATTCCACCAAGCAAGAGTATCTTTCGGTTTGAAGAAGGCAAAGCGGATGGAGGTTAATACTATTAATATAGCAAGGATACTGGATAAAACCTTCCTAAGGCGAGTGGCGGTACACCACCTATAGACTCTGCGCGGAACACGGTTAATTTTAAGCACACCGGAAAACGCGGGAATTAGGCTGGAAAACGCAGGAAATTTAATCATGTCAGTATTAACCTCCTCACATATAGTTTTTGACTACCAAAGTTAATCATCAATCCAACTTTGTAAGGAGAATTTCTCAAATAAGAGAATAATTGTTGTTCTATTTTATTGGGTGTGAATTTAATAGCCTTTGTTTCAACCACCACTTTGTTATCGATCACAAAATCAAGTCTATGGTTACCTATTATTCTTCCTGTTTCATCAGATTTTATTGATATCTGTTTTTCTTTTGCGTAGTGGATATCGTTAACACTAAATTTTTCTTCTAGTAGATTTTGGTATAAAGTTTCCTTCTGTCCTGATCCGTATTTAGAATGGATTTCATAACAGAAACCAATAATCCTCTCGGTAAGATCAGCATATAATAATTCGCCAGTTTTGTTTCTGACTTTCCACTTCCTGTGTTTTCCTGTATCTTTCCAGTTTTTCCAGTGTGCTTTATCAGACATATTTATCTCCTTAAAATTGCGCTTACTGTACTTTGA
>C687J29651_10001566_pt1 | contig 9858 bp, 8 predicted proteins | sample RifCSP13_1_FD_29651 | JGI IMG/M metagenome (IMG submission 29651) | reverse complement strand
TGGGCCTTCGGGACCAAGCCGGCGACATCGAGGAGTTCCACCGGGATCAGGCGGACGCCGTCCTGGCAGGGCGCATTGTTCGGGTGGCAGGCCATTCCGAGGTCTAGGTGGGGACACCGGTGCCTCACATACGCCACGCCGCGGTTCGGCTCGATCGTCGTGAAGGGATAGTTCGCGATCTGGGCGGGGGCCAAGGTCGCCGCGGAGAAGAACGTGGACTTGCCCACGTTCGGCTTGCCGACCACCCCCAGCTCCATCGGGGTTCGGAACGGTCTCTTCCCTCAAGTACCTTGGCGGCGGACCGGGAGCCGATTCAGGTTTCCTCGCGGGGACCCGCCCTCCGGCGGCGGATCGCGAAGACGACGAGCAGGAGCGTTCCCAGGAGCGGCGGGACCACGTCCTCGAACTCCGGCGCGCCGTAGACAGGGAAGCTGCCCACGGGCGGAAGCGTGGGGACGACCGTGGCGTTCATCGGACCCGTGGAGTCGCCTTCGCCGGACCAGTCCGTCGCCTCGATCACCAGCCGGGTGGTGTTCGTCGTCGGTCCGACCGGCACGACGCCTTCCATGTCCGTCGCGTTCTTTGCGAGGGCGACGGAAGGTTGGGCCAGGGGAGCCCAACGGTTCTGCCACGCGTACAGGGTCTGCGAAGTGATCCGCCCGCCTTGACCACGGACATCGAGCTGATAGTCCGCGTAGATCCCGCCGACGGGCACGCCCAAGGCATCCGATGCGTCGAGGTCCACGTAGACGCGGAGGATATCTTCGCCCGTGAGGCGGGGAAGGGGCAGGATCGGGCCGGGCGAGCCGCCACCCTGGCCCGGAGGCGAGCGCACGAACCGGACGGGCATCGCGCCCTCGAGGAGACGGCCCGCGACCTGGAGGTGGAAGAACGCCGCGGTCCCGTTCACGACCGCGCCCTCCCGCACGAGGTCCACGTTGGCATCGTTGAGGCGGCGCGGGTCNGTGTCGCTCACATCGTAAGGGATCCAGTCCCGGAACAGGCCGTCCACGCGAATCCCCGCGGGCGGCGCAAGGTAGTACGCCAGCGCGGGGTCCCCGACGACCGAGATGGGCTTCGGTGCGGATGCCCCGAGGACCCCCACGTAGACGACCGCCCCGGACAAAAAGCCCGGGACCTGAACCGTGACGGTGACCGTCGCGGAAGGCTGGTCCCGGGTCAGATTCACGGATTCCGCTGAGAGGGATGGGAGGAGTCCGGGGTTCGCGGTGAGACGGAAGGAGGATACGGTCCACACTTCGCTGGGACCGATCGCGCCGAGGGCCCGAACGTCGATCGCGAGGAGCGGCGTCGGCCCCGCGCCGACGAGGTCCGTCAGCGATCGCGTCTCCAGGAGGACCGCACCCGTGCCGGGAACGAGGGGCACCGCGCTGAGGCTCGAGTCTCCGCGGAAGTTGTCCGCGTAGACGGCGATGCGGTAGGCATCCGTCCGGAAGGCGAACAGGGAACCGAGGGAGATCCCGAGTTCGAGGCCGGCCGCGCTCGCGGCCGCGGGGACCGAGGACTCGGTCTGCCGGCGGCTCCAGTTCACTCCCGCATCGGGCGGGAACGAGTAGAGGACCGCCGAGACGACGGTCTCGTTGCCGCCGTAGGCCTGGACCACATAGTCGGCTCCGACGCCGCCGAAGGCGAATCCGGAGGATGCGTTCCCGTCCGCGTCCACGAGGAAGTCGATGCCCGAGTAGCCGACGAAGTCGCCGAAGGTCGCCCCGGCCATCGCGGCGTACAAGTACAGATGGTCCGCGTCCAGGTACGAGCCGTAGCGGGCAATCTCGACGTTCGGGTCAGCGGATGGGGTGGCGGCATCGAACAACGGAACCGGGGCCCAGTCGCCAAAGGAGCCGTCGATCTGGATCGCGGACCGCGGGGGCGAGGTGCCCACCCAGAGGAACACGGGAACGAGGAGGAGCGCGACGATCGCCAGGACGAGCGCATACTTCCACCGGCCCGCCGGGAACCGGGGATGGAGGAGGCGCCGGACCCCGAGCCTGCCTGCGAGGCCATTCGTGCGGCCAAGACCGTTCGTCAATCCGTTCGTGCGTCCGAGGCCATTCGTCAGGCCGTTCGTTCGGCCGTTCGTGCGCCCACGCAGACCGTTCGTGAGTCCGTTCGTCCGCCCGTTCGTGCGCCCTCGGAGTCCGTTCGTAAGACCGTTCGTCAGGCCGTTCGTTCGGCCGCGGGTCCGCCCGCGCATCCCGTTCGTGATGCCGTTCGTCAGCCCGTTCGTCAGGCCGTTCACGCGGCCCCCCGCGCGCGACCTCGAGGAGCGCAGGCCCGCGGAAATCCTCCGTGAGACTTTCGCCTTCAAGGGCGACGTCAGCCCGGACTTGGGAGCGGCCTCGTCCTCCCGCGAAGGAAGGGCGCCGACCGCCTCGCTCGGCTTCTCCTCCTCGAGGGAATCCTCGAGCTCGGCGAGGAGCCAGTCCACGACCGCGTACTTCGTCTGCTCCATCTCTTCCGGGCTGAGCGAACTCGCGAGTTCCTCGTAGAGCAGGTCGTCGACGAGGTCGTTGAGCGCGCTCATGTCGACGGCCTCAGGGCCCTCGGGCTGAGGAGTCGAGGCGGGCCCCTTGCCGCAGACGGGACATACCTTCGACCCGTAGGGCATCTCCGCGTGACAGACCGGGCAGAACTGCACGGGCTCGGAGCCCATGCGTTCGATCTCCTGGCTGATGAGCGTGTCCAGCTCACCAATCTCCTGTTCGAGGGCCGCGTTCTCGACGAGGGACTGCGCGCTCGATCGCAGCTCCTCCGCGCCCTCGCCCGGCGGCGTGGACGCCGCGAGAATCCTCATCCGCGCCACGCCGATCTTCCGGGCGTTCGGCGTGAGGGACGCGGCGCGCTCAATCGACTCGAGGGATTCCTGCGTCCGACCCATCGCCTCTAGGAGGAGGGCGCGAGCGTACCAGAGCTCGGCGTCGTCCGGCCCGCGGCGCAGGCGGAAATCGTAGAAGGCGAGGAGACCCTCGTTCCCCGAGAGGCGGAACACCCGTCGGGAGTCCTCGTCCATGTACTCCTCCCCGAACTCGAAGCCGCACTCGAAGCAGGTGGAAGCGAAGGCCGAGGTGATGCAACCGCACAGGGGACACTCGTACTCCGTCTCGAGGACGACCTCCCGCGACGGGGGCGGCGGAAGGGGAGGAAGGGAGCGCTTGACCAGCTGGGCACCTCGATGGCCCAGACCCGGGAGCCGGGCGAGGTCCTCCACCGCGGCACGGGCGATCTTCCAGGCCCCGGTGAAGCCTGCGTCGAGGAGAGCCTGCGCCCATTCCGCGCGCATCCCCGGGAGTTCGCGGATGGTCCGGGCGTCCGCCACGGAAACCTCGGCCCGGAGGGCGCGCGGCGGGCGCGACATCAACGAGCCTCCTGCCGCAGCCCGCTGCAGCCTGACGGCAGCGGCATGCGATAGGATGGCCTGTGCCGTTCGCGGAATCCAGCGACCAAGGAGTCGTCGCCGTCATGCCGAGCCTTAATAGCCCTTCATGGACTTTCCCGCGCGGTTATCGGACTCGATACCCGGAATGAGGGCATGGAGCGGGCGGTCATCCTCTGCGACGGCTTCTTCGGGCAGAACACGGGAAAGACCGCGAACGGTCTCGTCCGGTATTCGAAGCGGTACGACATTGTGGGGGTCATCGACCATACGAAGGCGGGGAAGGACGCGGGGGAGGTCCTGGACGGGAAACCGAACGGCATCCCCATCTTCAAGGGCCTGCCGGAGGCGGTCGCGAAAGGCAGGCCGGAGACGCTCGTCATCGGCGTCGCAACCTTCGGGGGATACATCCCGAAGGAGTTCCGCCCGACGATCAAGCAGGCGATCGAACACGGGCTCAACGTAGCCGCCGGCCTGCATGAGTACCTGAACGACGATCCGGAGTTCCCCGCGCTCGCAAAGAGTCACGGCGTCACACTCATCGACGTGCGACGGCCACGACCGATCCGCGAGGCGCAGCAGTTCAGCGACAAGTCCCGCCATCTCCCGTGCCTCCGCATCCCGATTCTCGGGACGGACGGCGCGATCGGGAAGCGGACGACCGCGCTCCTCCTCACGGACGCCCTCAACGTCGCGGGGATCAAGACGACCTTCGTCGCCACGGGCCAGACGGGCCTGCTCCAGGGATCCCCCTACGGGGTCCCGCTGGACTCGATCAAGGGGGACTTCATGGTCGGTGAGCTCGAATCAGAGGTCGTCCGCGCCCATGAGGAGACGAAGCCCGAGGTCATCCTCGTGGAGGGCCAGGGGAGCATCTCCCATCCCGCGTACGTGGCCGGCACCCGCTCGATTATCATGGCTTCCATGCCCTCTGCGATCCTCATGATGCACGCCCCGGCGCGGAAGACCCGCACGTTCCGCAGGGACGTCGTCGCGTGGCCCATGCCGACGCCAGAGCAGGAAATCGAGTGGCTCGAGTTCTACACGCGCATCGCAGGCGGCGGAAAGGTCATCGCGATCGGCATCAACCACGAGAACATGACGCGGGGGCAGGTCGAGGCAACGGTGAAGGAATACGAGGCGAAGTATGGGCTGCCGACCGCGGATCCGCTGTGGCACGGCTGCGGCAAGTTCGTCGAGCGGATCAAGAGGATGCTGTGAAGATCCCGAAGTCCCATCCGCGGTACGAGTCCCTCCGGCGCCGGGAGAGGCTTGTGGCAGCCTGGAGGGACGGGGTCGTGGTCCCCGAGGGACTCATCGCGCACGGCCGCGGGGAGGCCCTCGACTACCTCTTCGGTGAGGAGACGAGTGCACCTGCCCTCGTCGCGGAGAAGGCCGCGGCGGCCTACCTAGTCCGCGCGACCCACCCGGTGATCTCCGTGAACGGAAACGTGGCGGCGCTCGCGGCCCGGCAAGCCGTGCAACTCGCCAAGGCAATCCCGGCGCGAATCGAGGTGAACCTCTTTCACCGGTCCGAGGTGCGGGTCCGGGCCATCGTCCGGAGGCTCGAACGCGCGGGAGCAGAGGAAGTGCTCGGCCCTCACCCGGATGCTCGTATCCCGGGTCTCGAATCCAGGAGGGCGCTGACCCACCGAAAGGGGATCCACTCCGCGGACGTGGTCCTCGTACCCCTCGAGGACGGAGATCGAGCAGAGGCCCTCGTGCGGATGGGCAAGATCGTGATCAGCGTGGATCTGAATCCTCTCTCCCGGACGTCCCAGGCGGCGACCGTCCCCGTCGTGGACGAGCTCACCCGCGCGCTCCCGAACATCCTGAAGTTCACGCGGGAGCTCAAGCGCGACACCGCGGAGGCGTCGCGGCTCGTGCGCACCTATCGGAAGGCGGGGAACCTGAGGGCCGTCCATTCCTTTCTCAACTGGCGGCTGAGGAACCTCGCGCAGGGGCGCGGACAGAGGAGGCGGATCCGTCACGTGTAGTGGCCGGGCTTCCACTTGATCGAACAGCCGTACGGAGGGGTGAGGGGCCTGCGCGCCGACCGGGCTGCGAGGAGGTCGTCGAGGGCCTCTCGCAGGTACCGCTGCTTCACCGCGGCGGGATCCGTGTGGTTGTCGTCCAGTCGGCCGCGGTATCGGACGACGCGGTCCTTGTCGAGGACGAAGAAGTCGGGCGTGGAGACGGGACCGTAGGCTTCCGCCACCTTCTGGGACTCGTCGCGCAGATACGGGAAGTTGTAGCCCTTCGACTTCGCGCGCTCCTTCATGTGGGCGAAGTCATCCTCCGGGTACTTCGTCTCGTCGTTCGAGTTGATCGCGACGAGCTGCACGCCCCGGGCCACGTAGTCCCGCTGAACGTCGACGTAGCGCGACTCCCAGGCCTGGACGTAGGGACAGTGGTTGCAGGAGAAGACGACCACGAGGACGGGCTTGTCCCGAAAGGAGGCGAGCGTGTAGGTCTTGCCGTCTACCCCCGGGAGCTTGAAGTCCGGGGCCTTCGCGCCGGGATGGAGTCCTGGGATCCGGTCGAGGTTCAGTTCCTGCGGCATGGGAATCGAGTTGACCAAGCCACCGCGTCGCATAAGGCTTTTCCAGCGCGACGCAGGAGGTAGGCACGAACCCGACGAGACTTCCTGTGCATTCTCTCCAGCCGAGCGGGCCAGGGTTGCACAAACTTCATATCGGTCCCGCCGGATGGACGAATCCCGTGATTGCGTGAAGTATGTTGTGGTCACGGGGGGCGTTTTGTCGGGCCTCGGGAAGGGGATCTCCACCTCCTCGATCGGGGTCCTGCTGAAGTCGAAGGGATTGAAGGTTTCACCGATCAAGATCGATCCCTATCTGAACGTCGACGCGGGTACGATGAACCCCTACCAGCATGGCGAGGTCTTCGTCCTCGATGACGGTGCGGAGACGGACTTGGACCTGGGGAACTACGAGCGCTTCCTCGATCTGAACCTGACGGGAGATCACAACATCACCACCGGCAAGGTGTACCGAGCGGTGATCGAGAAGGAGCGGCGGGGGGACTACCTCGGNCGCACGGTGCAGATCATCCCCCACGTCACGGACGAGATCAAGTCCCTGATCAAGGAGGTCGGCGACAAGGAACGAGCGGACGTCGTCCTCATCGAGATGGGCGGGACCGTGGGGGACATCGAGGGCATGCCCTTCCTCGAGGCCGTGCGCCAGCTCGGCCAAGAGGTCGGCAAGGAGAATGTCCTCTTCGCTCACACGACCCTCGTGCCCGTGATGGGGGCCGTGGGCGAGCAGAAGACGAAGCCCACGCAGCAGAGCGTGCGTGAGCTTCGGGCGGCGGGGATCCAGCCCAGCGTGATCATCGCGCGCGGAGAGCGATCCCTCGAGCCCGACGTGAAGAAGAAGATCGCGTTCTTCTCCGACGTCCCCGTGGAAGGAGTGATCAGCGCGCCGGACGCATCCACGATCTACGATGTGCCGCTTCTCTTCGACGGCCAGGGCCTCACGGAATATGTGATGAAAACGCTCCACCTGGAGGCCAAGCAGGAGGACCTCAAGGAGTGGAAGGAGTTCCTCGACCGCCTCAAGAACCCCGAGAAGGAGGTGACGATCACCCTCGTGGGCAAGTACACACACCTCAAGGACTCCTACATCAGCCACATCGAGGCGTTCCACCACGCCTCCGGGGCCACGCGGGTCAAGGTGAACCTGCGGTGGGTCGAATCCGTGGACATCGAGAGGAAGGGGGCGAAGATCCTCGAGGGCGCGGATGGCATCCTCGTGCCCGGCGGGTTTGGGGATCGTGGAATCGAGGGCAAGATCGCCGCGACGCGGTACGCCGCGGACAACGACATCCCCTTCCAAGGCGTTTGCCTCGGATTCCAGCTGGCCACGGTGGGCTTCGCCCGTGAGGTCCTTTCGCTCAAGGACGCCAACAGCTCCGAATTCAATCCGAAGACGCCCCACCCGGTCGTCGACCTGCTCCCGGAGCAGCGGGACGTCAAGGACCTCGGCGCGACGATGCGCCTCGGTGCGCACGAGATTCTCCTCCAGGAGAGCTCGAAGACGGCCAGGCTGTACGGATCCACGAAGATCTTCGAGAGGCACCGCCACCGCTACGAGATCAACCCGGACTACCTCGAGAAGCTGGAGGCGGCGGGGCTGAAGTACGTCGGGCGCTCCGACGGCGGGCGAAGGATGGAGGTCCTCGAGCTTAAGGGGCACCGGTACTTCGTCGCCTCGCAGTTCCATCCGGAGCTCCGATCGCGCCCGCTGCGCCCGTCCCCGATTCACACGGGCCTCGTCCGCGCGGCCGCGGACGGAGCCCCAAACCTTTAAACCGGGGCGGCCCTTGGTCGGCTCCCGTGTCCGGCCTCTCCTATGAACAGCTCCTCGCGAGGGCCAAGAAGGCCCTGCCCGACGCCCTGAGCAGCGGAGAGCGGTTCCAGGTCCCCGCCCCCGACATCGTGTACGAGGGCAAGACCTCGATCCTCCGGAACTTCGAGGACATCGTCCAGGCGATCCGCCGGGATCCGGACATGGTCCTCACCTACCTCCTCCGCGAGCTCGGGACCGCGGGAGCCCTCGAGGGCCGCCGCGTCGTCTTCAAGAGCAAAGTCACCGGACAACAGGTGGAGGATAGGGTCAAGTCCTACGTGGAGGCCTACGTCCTCTGCCAGGAATGCGGACGCCCGGACACGCGGCTCGTGAAGGAAGACCGCGTCGCGATGCTCGAGTGCGACGCCTGCGGCGCCCGCCGTCCCGTGAAAGCCGTAAAGAAGGCGGCCAAGGTCGAGGAGGCCCCCCTCGTCGAGGGCAAGGTCTACGAGCTCATGATCCAGGACATCGGGAAGAAGGGCGACGGGATCGCCAAGCTGGACAAGTACATCATCTACGTCCCGGGCACGGCGAAGGGCGCGATCGTGAAGGTGCACATCGAGAAGATCGCCGGGAGCGTCGCCTTCGGCCGGGTGTCTCGGGAGTAGACGGGGCATGCGGGGCGAACTGCGGTCCGTCATCGCCATGGCGGCCCTCCTGGTCGGATCCCAGCTCGTCGCCCTCGCGGTGTGCGGCCCGTTCGCGACCGCAGGGTTCAGCGCCTTTCAGGATCCCGGCGACGTGTCGAACACGGCGATCTACATCATCGCAATCCTCGCCTTCACCGGCGTAATCCTCGCCCTCGTGAAGTACCGCCGCAAGGATATCGTGCGGTACGTCATCCTCGGCTCCGTCTTCATCACGGTCGCGTTCGTATTGCTCCTTCCGTTCTACTACGCCCTCGTGGGCCTCGTCCCCGCGATGGACCCCAACCTGGCAGCGAACCTGGCCACAGTCCTCGGATTCCTCGCGGCAGGCCTGGTCACGTGGATCCTCGTGAAGTACCCGGAGTGGTACGTCGTGGACACGGTCGGACTGTCGACGGCGGCGGGCGTCACCGCAATCCTCGGAATCTCCTTCAGCGTCGTCCCGGCCCTGCTCCTCCTGATCGCCCTCGCCTTCTACGACGCCTGGGCCGTCTACCGGACGAAGCACATGGTGACCCTCGCGGATGAGGTCACGAGCCAGCGCCTCCCCGTCCTCCTGGTCATCCCCAAGCACGCAGACTACAAGTTCTCGGAGCAGAAGAGCCTGAAGGAACAGGTCGCGAAGGGAGAGGAGCGGGAGGCGATGTTCATCGGCCTCGGGGATCTGATCATCCCCGGCGTGCTTGCGGTCTCCGCCCGAGTCTTCCTCCGCGACGACATCGGGCTCTCCGTGGCGGGCCTGGCGCCGAGCCTCCTCGTCGCCCTGATCACAATCCTGGGCAGCCTCGTCGGATTCGCGATCCTGATGCGCTTCGTCCTCAAGGGGAATCCCCAGGCGGGCTTGCCGCTCCTGAACGGCGGGGCCATCGCGGGGTTCTTCCTGAGCCTCGTCCTCGTCTACGGGACCGTGGTACCGCCCACGGTCGGATGAGCGCTGGGCCCGCAACCGTCTTATAGGGCCGAAGGGTTTGGACGGCTCCCTCTGGGGTCGTGCATGGCACTCTGGCAAGGACGTTCGAAGCGGAAGCCCACGGGCGGGCGGTACCGGCCGCTGCGCAAGAAGCGGCGGCACGAGATCGGTCGCGAGCAGCAGTACGCGTTCATCGGCCCCACCCGCGTCAAGCTCTACCGCGTGAAGGGCGCGAACCGCAAGGTGCGCGTCCTGAAGGGCGAGTTCGCGAACGTGCTCGATCCGCGGACCTCCGCGACGAAGAAGGTCAAGATCGTCACCGTGAAGGAGAACTCCTCGAACCCGAACTACGTGACGCGGAACATCATGACCCGCGGCGCGGTCATCCAGACGGAGATCGGGCTCGCGAAGATTACTTCAAGACCGGGCCAAGACGGTGTCATCAACGCCGTGCTCGTGACGGCCGAGAAGGCACCGGCGGGCTGAGGCGACGGCCCGCCACGGGCATGGGTTTATCCGCCGTGCAAAGAATTGGCA
>C687J29651_10001565_pt1 | contig 9860 bp, 10 predicted proteins | sample RifCSP13_1_FD_29651 | JGI IMG/M metagenome (IMG submission 29651) | reverse complement strand
AGCACCGCCAAGAAGTTCAAGACGAAGACGACCGCAAACGCGGGCCTGGTTGCGCCTTCCGCCCACGCACTGATCCTCGAACCGGGCGACAGGACGAGGGACGAGCTCTTCCAGGACGTGCGGGACGGCCTTTGGCTCACGAACACGTGGTACACGCGCTACCAGTCGTACGTGGCCGGCGACTTTTCGACGATCCCACGGGACGGGATCTTTCGGATCAAGGACGGGGAGGTCGCAGAGGTGTGGAAGGACATCCGGCTGACTGACAACCTGCTCGGCGTTTGGAAACGGGTGAAAGGCCTGAGCAAGAAAACCGAGCAGGTCCAGTGGTGGGGCGAGGTCCACGTGCCGACGATGGCTCCGTACGCGCTCGTCGCAAAAGTCAACGTCACGCGAAGTGCGATGTAGCTCTCACTTCTGGGGCCCGAGCAACACAGCGTTCACGACGCCGTCCTGGCCAGGCCGCGACGTCACGCGCGCGAGGCCGATCTCCGTCTCAATCGTCGCCGTCCGCGTCACGATATTGCGCGTGACGAAATGCGGGTTCGACGGGTTGTCCTTCACGGTGACGATCTTGACTTTCTTCGTCGTCCCCGTCTTGGGGTCCGTCACGTTGGCCCACTCCGCGTTCAGGATTCGGACCTTCTGCCCCGCGCCCCGCACGCGGTAGAGCTTGACCTTCTGCGGCCCGACGAACGCGAACTGCTGCTCCCGCCCGATCTCGAACTTCCGCTTCTTGCGAAGGGGGCGCAGCCGGCCGCCCGAAGGCTTCCGTCGCGATCGTCCTTGCCACAAAGCCATGGGAAGCGCTCGTACCGCCAGACCGTATTTGAGGATTCCGGTTTCCCATCTTTGGTGGTTCTCTCCCTACAGGAGCTCGACCCTCGCATCGTCTCCGTCGAGGTCGATGATCGCGGAATGGCCTTGGTTCGCAGGCCCTGCGTTCACGATCGTGGTGGGGCCGTGGCGGGCGATCCCGCGCGCCTCGTGGATGTGGCCGCAGAGGACGAGCGGCGGCTGGAACTCCTCCACGATGGCGCGGATCGACGTGCTCCCGACGTGCGCGCCCGAGCCCACGACATCCACGTATCCCCTTGGCGGTGGGTGGGAGACCAGGACCGTGTCGGGCTGCATGAGCGGTCGGACTGACGCCAGGATCTCCTCTTCCGTGAGCTCGAACGGTGTGCCGAACGGCGTCGGGTTCGAACCGCCAATCCCGACGAACGTGCGCCCCATCACGCTCGTCCTTCTCACGTGAAGATCCACGCCGAGTTCCCTGAGCACGGGCACGATGCCCCGGGGGTCGCAGTTCCCCGGAACCGCCAGCGTAGGCACCGCGAGCCCTGCGAGGAGCTCGCGCGCGAACCCGACGGGCCCGAAGTTCGTCAGGTCCCCGGCGGCGATGAATACGTGCGGTCGGTGCTCGGCGATGCGATCGCGGATCATCTTGGCGGCGGTCCGCGAGGCATGGATGTCCGATGCGACGAGGATCCGCATCCCGTCACCCGAGGGAGACCCCGAACGTGAGGTCGCCGTAGACGAGGAAGTACGCGATCGCGTATCCCGCCAAGGCGCCCGAGTTCAGGAGCGGCAGGCCCGCCTGCGGGTTGCCCTTCAGCACGAACCGCATCAACAGGCCGAAGCCGACGAGCGTCCCGAGCACGGTCGCGACCGCCACGATCTGGTTCCCCGCGATCCCGAACACGGCGACCGGTCGGCTCAGGAGCGAGACGAACGCGGACACGACGAGGATCCCGGGAATGATGATGTCGCCCAGCCCCATGAACATCGCCTCGCGCTCCTCGCCCGATTCGATCTGCTTCCGGAGGCTCAACTGGCGCAGGAACGAGTAGCCTCGGTGTTTCGGGATCACGATCAGGATGGGGAGCCTCTGGCCCGCGACTGCGTCCGCTAGGACGACCATGTGTTTCGTCTTGTACACGGAGATCGCGTCGTAGATCGCGAGGGCGACGAGGAGGAGGACCGCGGGGAGGATCGCGAACGACATCCCGAGGAGGGCGATGACGCCCACCGCCACGAGGATGCCGACCGCGTCGACGAGGTACCATTCGGGGTGTTTCGCCAGGGCGTAAGTCAGGGCCGCCGACAGGACCAGGGCCTCAAGGAACGCGAGGCTGTCGGCGATCGGCGAGCCGAACCAGACGAACAATGCGAAGAACGGGATGAAGAAGACGAACAGCATCGTGAAGAACATCGAGAACAGGATCAGGTACTTCATGATGTTCGCGCGGCGGCGGCGCACGACGAACAGGATGAGGCCCGTGAACGCAAGGATCAGCACGAGGTAGACGAGGGCGTTCACCGGGTCGTTCGGGTTCTCGAACACGGGCTCCGTGTTCGCGAGGTACAGAGGTGTGATCGCAATCGCCGCCAATTGCGTGAGGCCGAGGATGCCCGCCATCGCGAGGACGGGAGGGAGCTCCTTGCGCATGGCGTATCGGACCTACTCGCGATTGATGTGGCCGAACGCGACCGTACCCGCAATCTTTTCGATGAACACCTTGACGATCTGCCCCTTTGCCGTGCCCGGGATGTAGATGATGTACTTGTCCTTCTTCGCGATCCCGTCGCCCTTCTTGCCGACGTCTTGGATCATGACCTCGTACACCTTGCCTTCCTCGAGCGCGGCCTCCTCGACCTTCGCGGTCTTCTTTACCATCTTCACTGGCCGTCGAGCGCCGCACGCGTCGCACTCCAGGATTGCGACGCGGTCCTCCTTCACGAGCCGGGTGTCCGGACGGCCGCATTCGGAGCAGGTGACGTAGGTGTCGATGTAGGACTTCACGCGGTCCGCGACCTGCTGGGCGGTCACTTTCCCCTTAAACACGACACGCCGTTCCTCGAGCGAGCCTGCGGTGCCGAGCTCGCGGAGCAGGTACTGCAGGACCTGGTTCGGCTCGCGGTTGATCGCGGTCGTGATGTCGATGAAGTTGCGAAGCACGGTCGTCTTCCCCTCGGAGATGAGCTCTGCGTCGGGGATCTGGAACCGCTCCCCCGAGGTGATCGGTTTCGGCATCGCCCCCTTCGCACGCTGGAGGAGCGCCTCATAGGATTGACCCATGGTAGCAGCGACGAACGTGAGGGCGAACGATAAACCTTTCTCCGAAGAAGCCGTCGGTACGAACCTTCATGAAGCGTTCGCCGTTCGTCGATGAAGTTGCGAAGCACGGTCGTCTTCCCCTCGGAGATGAGCTCTGCGTCGGGGATCTGGAACCGCTCCCCCGAGGTGATGGGCTTCGGCATCGCCCCCTTCGCACGTTGGAGGAGCGCCTCATAGGATTGGCCCATGGTAGCAGCGACGAACGTGAGGGCGAACGATAAACCTTTCTCCGAGGACGCCGTCGGTAGGAACGTTCATGAAGCGTTCGCCGTTCGCATCGGCGTGGGCACGGAACCGATTCCGGACGAGGCCAGGCCGTTCGTGCAATACCTCCCGATGCTCTCGAACTTCATCCAGACGAACCGTAGACCCACGCGCGGCGAGCTCACCCTGTTGAGGATGTTCGCCCCGGACATGTTCCGCCGCCTCCAGGGGCTCACGTACGAAGAGATTATCACACTGGCATCCCCCTTCGAAGCGGACGCGGAGTACGGGGTCTACGTCCGGCTCGTGAAGTCCGACCCGGGGCGCGCCTGGATCACGGACGTGCTCGCGCAGATCAAATCGTTGTGACTACCTCGACGCTGCGCGCACGAGGCCGAGGTGGATCGGGGACGGCCGCAGCGGCCGGGACCGGAGCTCGGGGTGGAACTGGGACGCGAGGAAGTACGGGTGACCCTGTAGTTCGAGCACCTCCATGCGCCGTCCGCCGTCCGACCGACCCACGTACCGGAGGCCCGCTGCCTCGATCTTCTCGAGGTATCCGGGGTTCACCTCGTACCGGTGGCGGTGTCGCTCGAAGATCGTCCCGTCCCCGTAGAGCTTCGCGGTCTGGCAGCCCGCGTCGAGCAGGATCTCGTGCGCGCCCAGGCGCATCGTCGCGCCCATCGCCTTCACGGACCTCTGCTCCGGGAGCAGGTCGATCACGGGATGGGGGGACTGCTTGTTGAACTCCGAGCTGTTCGCGTCTGCCAGTCCAAGGACGTTGCGGGAAAACTCGATTGTAGCGAGTTGGAACCCAAGGCAAACGCCCTGGAACGGGATGTTGTTTTCGCGGGCGTACCGGACCGCGGCGATCTTCCCCTCGATGCCCCGGTCGCCGAATCCTCCGGGCACGAGGATGCCGTCCGCCCCGCCGAGGAGCCGCTCGGCACCGTCCCGTTCGATGTCCATGCTCTCGACCCACCGGATGTGGACCCGGCACCGCGTGGCGGCGCTCGCATGGTGGAACGCCTCGATGTGGGACAGGTACGAGTCCCGGAGGTGCGTGTACTTCCCCACGAGGGCGATCGTGCACTCGCGCTCGGGGTTGCGCAGGCGGTCGAGGTACTCCCGCCAATCCTTCAGGTCCTCCTGGGTCGCGTGGAGCTCGAGCCTCTTCATGATGTAGTCGGTGAGATGCTGCTCGTCGAGGGTGATTGGGACCTCGTAGATCGTCTGCGCATTCGGCGCGCTCACGACGCCTTCGAGAGGGACGTCGCAGAAGAACGCGATCTTGCGGCGGATGTCGTCCTGGAGCGCCGCCTCGCCGCGCGCGACAATCGCGGAGGGCTGGATGCCGATGCTCCGGAGCTCGCGGACGGACTGCTGCGTCGGTTTCGTCTTCTGCTCGCCCACGGTCGCAACGACCGGCACGAGCGTGGTGTGGACGAACAGGACGTTCTCGTGTCCCTCCTCCATCGCGATCTGTCGCGCGGCTTCGAGGAACGGCGCACCCTCGATGTCGCCGACCGTGCCGCCAACCTCGACGAGGACGACGTCTGCCTGATCGCGTGTCCCCACCCTCCGCAGCCACTCCTTGATCTCGTCGGTCACATGGGGAATGATCTGGACCGTCTTGCCGAGGTAGTCGCCGTTCCGCTCCTTCTCGATGACGTTCCGGTAGATCTTCCCGGTCGTGATGTTGTTGTCCGCCGTCAGGTTCACGTCGAGGAACCGTTCGTAGTTCCCCAGGTCGAGGTCCGCCTCGCCGCCGTCGTCGAGGACAAACACCTCGCCGTGCTGGTACGGGTTCATCGTGCCCGCGTCCACATTCAGATACGGGTCGATCTTGATCGGGACGACCTTCAACCCCTTCGACTTCAGCAGCAGTCCGATGCTCGAGGCCGTGATGCCCTTGCCGAGGCCGGACATTACGCCTCCCGTGACGAAAATGAACTTCATGCCATCACGGGCTTGAGCCATTCCTTGGGCCCCACATAAGGTTTGCGACGAAGTCGAGAGGAACGGGCGCGTCACATCACAGGCGCTGAACGACGGTCCATACCAACGGCAAGAAGAATACGGAGACGATCCAGGTTAGGGCGACCGCCATTAATGCGATGCCGAGCTTCGCAGTCAAGCCGTCGCCGTGAGTCGCGAGATAAAACCCGAAGAGCCCGAGGAGAGGGAAGACGGTGAAGTAGCAGACATTCAACCACACGAGGTGCCCTTTGTGCCTCGTGGCTTAAGGGCGCCGTAAGGACGCTACCGCTCGCTCCCGCGCCCCCTCGGCCGTTTCGGTGAGGCTCGAACAAGATTCGCGAGCCGCCAACGAAGGAACGCGTACACCGCCGCCAGGTTTCCTGCCCGGTCGTACGTTCTCAGAATCCGCTCGGCCTGACCCGACCTCTCCTGGAGGGCCCTCGAGAATCGTGCGACGTTTGCAAGCGCTCGGGTGACCTCGTCGACGATGGGAACTGTCGCCGCCACGGACGTCCGTGAGAGCGGGTTCAGGTCCACGCTGATCACGACCTTGCCCATACGGACGAGGGCCTCCGCACGGTCCCCGTCCTCGAGAGGCACGAGCACGACGTCCGCCCCGTAGATGCCCTCGCGATGGCATCGGGCCCGTCTCGACTCGATGCCAGGGATGCGGGCGTCGGGGTGCGGACCGAGGACATCCGTCGCCCCAGCCCTCCGCAACACGCCCACGACCTTCCTCACCCTCGCCTCCGTGCGGTGGAACAGGTTCACTTCGACACGCGCCGGGATGGCCGCGGCAAGCCGTGCCACCTCTTTGGCGGCGAGCGCGGCGACGTTACCGTTCACGGAGATCACGGGATGTTTGGCGGTGAGGAGGTGCGCTGCCGCCGCGCGCTCCGCGACGAGGGCGGGCGCGCTCGTCTCCTCCCCCAGGAGGTAGTCNAACGCCTCCCCGCGTCCGTGGGCGATGAGGCCTTCGAGGACCACGATGTCCCGACGGTGCGCCGCCACAAGCGTCTCGCGCGTCACGAGCGACCGGTATCTCGGATGAGACCGCGGGATGGGCACGCCGGCGGTAATCACGCGCCGCCTTAAGACGTGAGCCGCGAACGGACCGCCGCCACGACCTTGTCCACCCCGTGCCACAGGGGGTCGCACGTCGGCAGCCCGTACGTTGCTTCGTACTCCCGTGCGGCGGCATCGATTCCCTCGCGGGTCATGTCCTCGTGGTTCAGCGTGATTGCGATGACCTTGCCCGGCGAAAAAGCCTCGAGCATGCGGATCTCGTCCTCCACCCTGGGCATAGGCCAGTGCACGGCCTCGGAGCGGAATCGTCGCACCGTTCGCGCGGGCGCGTGTTGGAGGACGATGAGCTGGGGCATCGCCGCCATGCAGATCGCGCGCGTGCCGCAGACATACGCGGGATGCTGATACTCCCCTGGCCCTCGACGACGATCACCTGCGCCCTCGTCTCCTCGTATGCGCGCACGATTTCTCCCTCGAGCTCGCCGACCATGAAGTCCCCCTTGATCGCGTCGATCGGGACCCCGTACTCCGCGCCTTGAAGGATTCCCGTTTGCCCCGTCGCGACGAACGTCGCCGTCATGCCCGCTCGATTCAGGCCCTCCGTCAGCAGGATCGCTGTCGTCCGTTTCCCGATCGCCCCGTCCGTCCCCAACACGGGGAGTCGGAGGCAGGGCAGGTGGCGGGCTTGGTCGCTGAACTGGAGGAGTTCCCGCAGCGGTCGGGGCTTCCGCACGTCGACCAGGCGGACGTCGCGGGCCGAGGCGAGCGCGACGAACTCGGGGTCGTCACTCAAGTACTCGTGAAGGCCTGCTACGATGTCGAGGCCATGTTCGATGGCCGCCTTGATCACGGGGCGGAACTCCGGCGGGATGTAGCCGCCAAAGGTAGCGACGCCGATGATGAGGACTTGGGGGCGGAGCGCGAGTGCCTTCTCGAGGCCGTCCACGACGGGGATCCCGTTGGGGGTGCCGTCCAGCAGCTCGCCCGCGTCCCCCCCCGCTTTCGTCGAATCGATCACGGCGACGATCTGATACCGGCGCGAATGCCGCACGAGACCGTTCGCCGTCTTGCCGCCCGCGGATCCGAACGACCCCTCGGCGAGGACGATTGCCCGTGCCCCCAACGACATCACCATCTTTGGTATTGCGGTCAATTCGTTTAAATAGGGTGTTCCGCCTCGTTCGCGGCCCTAGTATGGCCCCGGGCCCCCGACGGCGGTCTAGAATGATTTCTCGCGGCAGACGCGCCGCCCGTGCAGCGGCGAAGATCCGAGCCGGAAACCGCGCGCTCGGCGACGGGGACCTCGCGGCCGCGCTCCAAGCGTACAACGCGGCCCTCGATGAGGATCCGGAGAACCCGTACGCATGGAACAACAAAGGCATCGTCCTGGAGACGCTGGGCCGTGGGCTTGAGGCGGTCAAGTGCCACAACCGCGCGATTGCGGCGCGCCCGAACTACGTCGAAGCGCACGTGAACAAGGCGGTCGCGCTCCTCCACATGAACCGCGACGAGGGTGCCCAAAAGGCGCTGACCGCCGCCCTTCGCCTCTCGCCGAACCACGAGCTCGCGTGGCTGAACCGCGGGATCCTCTATGCGCGGCGCGGGCGCATGCCGGAGGCGCTCGAATGCTTCGAGAAGTCGCTCGCCGCCGACCCGAGCTACGCGTCCGCGATCATGAACAAGGGCTCGGCCCTCGCCGCACTCGGCCGAGCCGACGAGGCGGTCGATTGCTACAACGCGGTCCTCCAGAAGCGGCCGGACTTCGCCGACGCGTGGTTCCACAAGGGGCGCATTCTCCTGGATGGACATCGCGCGAAGGCGGCGATCCTGTGCTTCGAGAAGGCGCTCGAACTGAGCCCGAACCTGGCGGCCGGGCGTCAGCTGCTCGCGGCGGCCCAGGCCCAGATCGGGAGGGCGGCGTGAGATGCCCGCCGTTTCCGAGATGCCCGAGTGTCCCCTGTGCTTCGGCCGGCTCCTCCCATTGTCCGTCTGTCACGCCTGCAACACGGTCTCGGCGCTCGATAGACTTGAGGAAGTCACTCGCGAGCTTACTTGCGAGGAGTGCGGGGCGACGAATCCCTCCCATTTCGTCTGCAGCGCATGCCACTCGCGCTTCCCTTTCGAGGACGTCGTGAAGCCGGCGGGTCCGGCCTGTCCCGCGTGCAAGTCGCCGGTCCCGCTGCACGCGGAATTGTGCCCAAACTGTAACGCGATCCTCCCCGGCGCGGGGACCGGCGGCGGGCGGATGAAGCGGCGCGTCCGTGGCGAGTACGGTGTGGAGGACGTTCGCGAGGTTGCGCGGATTCCGAACCTGGGGCAGCAGCGTGCGGAGGCGTTGTGCAAGGCGGGATACAACCGCCTGTGGAAGATCCAGCGGGCCCCGGAAACGGACATCGCGAGTGTCGAGGGGATCGGTCCCGAAAATGCCGCGAAGATTCGCGAGGCGCTCCGGTTCCTGCTCGTGATCGGGCAGCAGAAGACGAAGGACGACGTGCTCTCCGAGGAGTGCGAGTGTCCCCTGTGCGGGACGGTCACGTCGCTGTTCGCGACGCGGTGCCACGACTGCGGTGCAGCGTTCGATTCGGAGGAGCTCGACGAAGAGTTCCGGAAGGAGGTCCAGCGCGAAGAGGAGAAAGGACTCCTTGCCTACTACGATGTCCGACTCCTCGAGAATTCCGACGAACTCTCGCTCCTGTACGCCCGAGCGGTCCTCCTGCTCGCCATGGGCCACCCGGCCGAGACGCTGAGCGCGCTCGACGCCGTGCTCTCTCTGGTTCCGGGCCATCGGAAGGCGCTCCAGGCAAAGGCACGCGCCCTCGCAGCGGCAAAGGGTCTGGGCGCCGCGTCGCAAGTCCTGCGGGAAACGCTGGAATCCTCTACTCCGGTAGCGGTCTCCCCCCGCGGGGGTGCGGTCGGCGAGAAGGAGGTGATCTTCGAGGAGCGGGTTGTCGAGCGGACCGCCCAGAGCGAAGCCGAGGAACAGGCGGCCGAGGAGGCCTTCGCAAGCCTGGGGACGCTCGCGGAAACCGAGGAGTGTCCGGAGTGCGGGGAGCCCCTGCAGCCGGGCACCGTGGCCTGCCCCGTGTGCGGCCGTCGGCTCGTGCCCGAGAAGTCCGGGGCTCCGACGGCGGAGCCGCAAGCCTTCGAGGAGGAACATCTCCTCGACGATCTCCAGCGCGCGATCGCGGGGGACGAGAAGGCGCCTCCCCCTCCCCTCCAGCCGGAGGTGTCGAAGACCGTCATCACCGGGAAACGTGTGATGCTCGCGTTCCTCTCCAATGTCCCCGGCGTCTCGACCCGCGCCGCGGACGCGGTCTCCGGGTTCTTCCAGGACATCGGGCAGATTTGGCTTGCGGATGTCATCGACATCGCAGACATCCCCGGGGTCGCGCCCGCGGAAGCACGCCTGATCAAGGTGGCGGTGGCCCGCTTCCTCGCTCCCGGGAAGCCGCCGAAGTCGCCGAAGCGCGTACCGTCCAAGGCCCCTGCGGCTCGGGCCGCGCCCGAGGTCGCATCCCCCCAACCGCCG
>C687J29651_10001559_pt1 | contig 9872 bp, 10 predicted proteins | sample RifCSP13_1_FD_29651 | JGI IMG/M metagenome (IMG submission 29651) | reverse complement strand
ATAAAAAGAATAAAGATGGAATAATACTAGTAAATGAAACAAACAATAAAACTGTATCACAGGAGATAGTAACTGAGCCACTTGATACGGATATACTCTTTGCAGCTAATCTTCCAGTGGGATTTTGGGGAGTAGCGGGTGGGAAGATAGAAGAGGTGAATGATTCATACATCATTCCCGGGCAGGTTTCCTATAGATTAAAGTATTTAGCCTATTCTGATTTGAGTATTCCTTCCGCTGAGGAGTTAGGGAGTGAGAAAGAAGACTATCCGAATTATATAAAGAATCTTTATCTAAAACTCCCACCGCTAAGCGAAAGAGTCCAGGAGCTTGCAAAAAACATCACCTCTACTGATGTAAATAGCTATGACAAAGCTAACTCAATTAAAAGGTATCTAATCAATAATATGAACTACACCATAACCCTTGAAAAAGGGGCGTCTGAATTTCCACTAGATGATTTTCTCTTTGATAAGAAAGCTGGGCACTGCGAGTATTTTGCAACGGCAATGGTTGTACTCTTAAGAGAGGTAGGTATTCCTGCAAGAATTGTAAATGGATTCCTTGACGGAGAGTGGAATGAGTATGGAAGCTTCTTCTTAGTGCGTCAAAGTAACGCTCACTCTTGGGTCGAGGTATTTTTCCCTGGTCATGGATGGATTCTCTTCGATCCTACCCCGGCAAGCAATGGAGGATTTTTAAAAAGTAATTTTATTGCTACTTATATCGATTATTTAAGATACAGGTGGAGTAGGTATATCGTTGACTTCAGTCAGAGGGATCAAATTAATCTCCTTTCTGGCCTTCAAAATAGGTGGCGATGGCAAAAAAGTAAGTTTCAAAACAAGTTAGAAATTAATCTTAAATTTAATAAAAAATGGCTCCTTGGATTTGTAATTTTAGCTTTAGTAATGTGGACAGTTTTGTCAAATAAGAAATTTAGGCTTCTTAAGATATATGAAAGAAAAAAGCCTGAAGAAAAAGCATCGATAATCTATAAAAAAGCCCTCAAGTTCTCTCTAAAAGGGGATTTAGGAAACCTGATTTTGTTACTCCAAGTGAGTTTGTAAGGGATCTGATTTATAAGAATGGAATTGATTTCCAAATACTTAACGACTTGACAGAAAAGTATCTGAATTTAAGATTCGGGATAGAAGAAGAAAAGTCAGGATTTCAAGAATTAGAGAAACTCCTAAGTAGTTTAAAGCGGAGCATTAAATAATTGTCTATGGAAAGAAACGTAGGTAGTTTATGTTTTTTAATCTTCAAACACTATCAAAAATAGTTTCAGAGACTGGAAACAATAGCAGAGAAAGTGGCGAAAACGATCATAAAGGCAATGGTGCCCACAACTGAAATCAAGATCGCTGTAACTGTTCCACGGTTGAGCGCTTGCCTTACAGCGACAATGAAGGCTACTAGTACCCAAATGGATGCAATAAATCGGATTATGAGACTGATCCCAGGAATAATTCCGAGTATACTTAAGACATTGGGTGAGTAGGCAAAGCCCAGGATCTTAGAAGCTCTCCCATGTCTGAGGTGTGTTTGAGGATTTTTACACATATCAGGTATGTCACAGCACTCCCTAGAAGCCATCCTATAATTCCTGTTATCATGCCTTTTATTATTCCCTCTGCCCCCATAATCCCAACGCTTTCAATTCCGGTGCAGATGGCACCTATTAATACCACCAAAAAGGCTTCCTTCGTTGCTTCTGTATCCTTCTTTACTTCTTCGTAGAGCTGAGCATCGAGCTTGGCTGCCCTTATCATTTTATTAACTAGATTCACTGTTCCCCTTCAAGTTGTTGCTTATTTACAACCTCAAGAGTACCTGCTGCTTATGCAATTTCACAAGGCAGAGAGACGAAGGAAGAGAATAAAAACAATCCCAAAAGCTATAAAACCTAGAACCGAAATCAAAATCGCTCTACCCGTTCCACAGTCGAGTGCTTGTCGTGCGGCAATAACAACAGCTACAAGTGTCCAAATAGATGCAATTAGCCGTATTATGATACCGATTCCGGGGATAATTCCGAGGATACTTAACACGTTAGGTGAGTAAGCAAACCCGAGGCATCTAAGAAGCTCACCCATGTCGGATGTGTGTTTAAAAATTTTTACCCCTATAAGGTAAATGACGGCACTCCATAGAAGCCACCCAATAATTCCCGATATAAGACCTGTTATTATTCCCTTTGCCCCCTACCATCCCTACGCTTCCAATTCCGTTGCAGATGGCACCTATCAATACCACCAAAAAGGCTTCCTTCGTTACTCCTATGTCCTTCTCTACTTCCTCGTAGAGCTGAACATCGAGCTTGGCTGCCCTTATCATTTTATTAACTAGATTCATTCCCAATCCTCCTTTAAGAGATTGTTTTATCTATATCAGTTTTTTAGTATAAAAGTCAACTTATTGTAGCACAACGGAAGCTTTCTTAAAAATTCAAGACAAGTTATACATGTGCGTTAGAGTTGCTTGATTGATGACTATCTTTTGATTTTATATCCAGCCTTCTCCATATCCCATGTGTCTTGAGTTATACCTTCCTCCTTAAGAATGTGTTTTTGAACTCTTTCAGTCGGTGTCTTAGGGAGTGACTTAACGAACCTTATAAACCTCGGAATCATAAAGTATGGCATTCTTTCTTCACAATGTTTGATGAGTTCTTCGTGAGATACATCTTTATATGGTTTTTTAACCACTACTATCATCAAATCATCCTCAGCAAATTTTCCCTCTCCGGACTTTATACCGATTGCTGCAGCTTCAGCCACTACTGGATGCTGACATACGATTTTCTCAACCTCAAATGAACTTATATTCTCGCCTCTCCTTCTTATGTAGTCTTTAACCCTGTCAACAAAATAGACGTATCCTTCATCATCCATTTTCCCTGCATCTCCAGTATGGAACCAGAAGTTTCTAAAGTCACTTACTGTTTTTTCAGGCATCTTGTGATAGTGGTAGAGCATTATGTTTGGAATTCTGGGCCTAACAATTATTTCACCGACTTGACCCTTATCAAGTTCTTCATCACTTTCAGGGTCTGCAATCTTTACCTCATAACCTGGGGACTCCTTTCCACATGAGCCCACTCTAAAAGGCTCATTTGGACGCATATATGTGACTACACCTGTTTCTGTTAATCCATAGCCTTCCAGGATTTTTAGATTGAATCTTTCCATAAATTCTTTGAGTATATCATGAGGAGCTGGAGTTATTACGGCTAACCTAACGCGATGTTCTTTTTCTTCAGGAACTGAAGGCTGACGCCAAAGAAAGTAGCTCATGGCACCAAGTGAGTTAAAAACCGTTGCTTTTGAATCTTTTATCTGTTTCCAGAACTGAGAAGCGCTGAATCTTTCATAAATGGTAACCATTGCCCCGGCTAAGAGGGCGGGGTAAACACATAGCACTTGGGCATTAGAGTGAAAAAGGGGCAAACAGGTATAAAGAACATCATTTTTGTTTATTTCAGCTACCTCTACGTATCCTCTGGCGCTGTAATAATCGGCGGCGTGTGATTTTAGAACCCCTTTTGAACGTCCTGTGGTTCCTGATGTGTACATTAGGCGTGAAATATCAGTAAATCCAACATCTACTTCTGGTTCGCTAGAGCTTGAATTATCAATTAATTCCCTATAAGAAATAAGGGGTTTTAGCGCGATACCAGGGTTCTTGAAATCATTGCTAAAGTTTGTAGTGCATGCAACTATTTTCTCTACATTAGGGATTCTATCTTGAATTGGTATTAATCTCTCAAGGTGTTCCTCACCGATGAAAATAAACCTCGAATCCGAATTATCAATGATATAGTGTAGGAAATCCATCTTGTAAGCGGTATTTATCGGAGCCATAACACCACCAGCTTTTAGTATCCCAAACCATATTAAAACGTATTCGGTGGAATTCGGCATTAAAACTGCTACCCTATCTCCTTTCCTAATTCCTAGTTTAATCAAACCATTAGCTAATTTATTTGCAAATGTATTCACTTGTTTGAAGGTAAGCGGTTTATCATTTTGGTATTGTAGAAATGGCCTTTTCCCAAACCTCTTTGCTCTATCCTTTAAAATAAGAGGAAGAACCCGCTTTTCTCTATTCTCTCTAATATACCAATCAGGGTTGAAAGGGGATGTCCTTACTATCTTCATATCTATATCTCTTGACATATTAGTAATCCCCCTTGAAATCAGCAGGATAACGTTAAATAAGTAAAATATAATTTTGTATTTCCAGATCTAAAATCAGCTTCATAGAATATTCTAACATGAGGTATTAAACTAGTAACCAGTAGTTTATTACAATGAAGGTGATAGAAACATGTCAATTTGCTCTCTCTATTTTAATTAGGTAGTATGATAATTAAGAAGCGGGCATTTGACCCGCTTTTTCTTTAGTTTCGGGGTAGATTGATGAGTTCTTTAGATCAAAAGGTAATTGATAGTGTTCGGGAAATCTTAGATTCTCTTCTTCTCGGGTATGGATTTGAACTTGTAGACATTGAGTATAGAAGAGAGGGTCGGGGATGGGTTCTTAGAATTTATATAGATAAGGATGGTGGAGTGAGTGTTGAAGACTGTGCTAGAATCAGTCGTGAACTGGGTACTCTACTCGACCTAAATGATATTATTCCTGGAACTTATAATCTTGAGATATCTTCCCCAGGACTTACAAGGGCTCTTAAAAAGGTAAGGGACTTTGAGAGGTTTAAAGGGAAGCTGCTAAAGATTAAAACTATGAAGGATATTCAAGGTAGAAGGGTTTTTATTGGTAGGCTTATCGACTTTGTTGGAAATGTAGCTTCTGTTGAAATGGATCGGCATGTATATTTTATTCCTTATGATGAAATTGAGAGAGCCAACCTAGAATTGGATTTTTAGGAGGTGATGTAGATGGCTAGTGAGTTAAGTCGAGTAATAGATTCTGTATGCAAGGATAAAGGTGTAGATAAAGATGCTATTATTGGAGCTGTAGTGGAAGCGGTTCTTTCTGCCGCACAGAAGCTTTTCCGTATGCATGATAAAAGCAAGGAGCTTGAAGNGCGCTACAACGAGGACGAAGGTGAGGTCGAACTCTTTGAGTTTAAAAGCGTAGTTACAAATGTAGCCAACCCCGATATTGAAATAAGTGTTGATCAAGCGGCAGAACTAGACCCCGAGGCTGAAGTAGGGGATTTAATAGGGGTAAAAATCAACCCTGATTTTACAAGGATTGCGATTCAGAATGCAAAGCAGAAGATTCTTCAAAAGCTTAAAGAAGCAGAGGGTAAGGTAATCTATGAGGAATTTAAAAGTCGCAAGGGTGAATTAGTCAGCGGTATAGTGAGAAGAATCGAGAGAAAAAACGGGATAGTAGACCTAGGGAAAACGGAAGCTATTCTCCCTGCTGAACACCAGGTTCCGCAGGAGTATTACAAACCAAAGGAAAGAATAAGGGCAATTCTGTTTGATATTAGGGAAACTAAGAGAGGTCCTCAGCTTATTCTCTCTCGTGCCCATCCTGATTTTGTCAGTAAACTTTTTGTTGCTGAGGTCCCGGAGATTACCGAAGGTGTGGTTGAGATCAAGGCTATATCAAGAGACCCTGGCAGCAGAACGAAAATATCGGTTTCTTCAAACGATCCCGATGTTGACCCAATAGGGGCATGTGTTGGAATGCGCGGTTCAAGAGTCCAGAATATAATTCATGAACTCCGAGGCGAAAAGATTGATATTATTCCATGGTCGTCGGACCATGCTAGATTTGTATGCAATGCCCTCTCGCCAGCACGAGTGAGCAAGGTAATAATAGATGAGGATAATAGGTCAATGGAGGTAATTGTAGATGATGACCAACTTGCCTTAGCTATAGGTAGAAAAGGACAGAACGTTAGACTAGCATCTCAGCTCACAGAATGGAGAATAGATATAAAGACGGATTCTCAGGTAAGGCGTGAGCAACAAGAGTCTGTTTCTTTACTAATGACTCTTCCAGGTGTTGGGGAAGTAACAGCAAATCTACTTTATGGCGAGGGGTTTCGTTCACATGAAGATGTTGCCTTTTCAGACCCAAAGTCACTCGTAAAGGCTGCAGGTCTTAAAAATGAAGAAGATGCCATCAAGATTCAAACCGCTGCAAGGATTGCTCTCAAAGATAAGCTTGAAAAAATGTCTGTATCAGCCAAGAAAGAGGAAGGATAAAGATTAAGTTATAGGTCCTTATTACAGGATGCCATTTCAAGCGAATAATGACATCCTTAGATTCATCTATCTGCCCTAAAATTTCTCAGGATGTGCAACCAATTAAGCCAATAGTAGTTATTCTATCCACTTTCTTTTTGCATAAGTTTAAAAAATTGGGTAAATTTATTTATTAAATTAATTTTTGAATATTCCCTAGCAAGGGTGTAAAAAGTATGGCAAATGTGAGGGTCTTTGACCTATCAAAAGAGTTAGGTATATCGAATAAGAAGGTAATTGAAGCAGCAAAACATATTGGTGTATTAGTACGCAGCCACTCTAGCTCTATCTCTGAGGAAGACGCAAAAAAAATAACGGATAATATCAAGGCCTCGAAAAGCGACGGTCAATTAGCTAGATCGGCAGACGCTAAGGAAACAAAGGAGGAGGTAAAGGTATTTCGTTCAGTAAGCGGCGAAGAGGTAGTTGAAAGGAGAAAAGGCAGTACTGTAGTAATAAGAAAGAAGAAAAAGGTAGAAGAGCAAGAACCTGCAAAATTAGCTATACAAGAGAAAGAAGAACCTAAGGACGCTTCTTTAAAATCATCTCAAGAAAATATTCAATCCCACATCTCAAGGGAAGGGATAAAACCAGAGGCACATGCTAATTTACTAGGGGAGGTTTTACCTATTGAAGAAGAAAAAACCATCGCCGAGGATATAGTTTCGGAAGCCAAGACGGTAGAGCCTAAGATTCAAGAAGAAACCCTAGAAAAAGTCGAAGAAAAGGAAGAGCAAGTTGGAGAGACAGAGAAAAAGGTTAGAAAGAGGGGGCGTAAGGTTAAGATTAAGAGAGAGGAAATTATAGATGAAGAAACACTCGAGGAGTTGCGAAGGGCTTTTAGAACTAAACTTCCTGGTAGAAGAAAGGAGTACCTAGTTGAGGACAGGCGTTTAAGAACTAGACCTATTAATCACAGCATCGGTCAGGATAGAATTACCAAAGACCTTCAACGAGAGCCCTTAAAAACAAGAGAATATACAGTAAAAGAGACAACTTCAGCCCAGGTTATCCCTTTCCCAGTAAGACAACAAAGGCGCGTGATAAAGCTTGGTGAATCCATAACTGTAGGTGACCTTGCTAAGAGGATGGGTGTTAAGGCAGGAGATGTTATAAAAAAGCTTATGTCACTTGGAATGATGGCTACAATCAATCAATCAATAGACCACGAGACGGCTACAATCGTCGCTGGAGAATTTGGGTATGAGGCTAATGTCGAGTTCTTTGAGGAAAAAGGGCTTCTTTCAGAACAGGAAGAAGGCATTCCTGATGAGCTTATCCCTAGATCACCGGTTGTAACTGTGATGGGTCACGTTGATCATGGAAAAACAACTCTATTGGATGCCATCAGACATACAAATGTGGCTGAAAAAGAAGCTGGGGGCATTACCCAACATATAGGCGCATATAGTGTATCTGTAGATGGAAGAAAGGTAGTATTTATTGATACACCTGGCCACGAAGCATTCACTGCTATGAGGTCCCGTGGTGCACAGGTAACAGATGTTGTAATCCTGGTAGTAGCAGCAGATGACGGAGCTATGCCTCAGACTATAGAAGCGGTTAACCATGCTAAAGCTGCGGGTGTTCCTATAGTTGTTGCTATGAATAAGATTGATAAACCCGAGGCTGATCCTGATAGGATAAAGAGGCAACTTTCTGAAATTGGTTTAGTGCCTGAAGAGTGGGGAGGCGAAACGATGTTTGCCGAGGTATCAGCAAGAAGAAAAACGGGTGTCAAAGAATTATTAGAACTAGTGCTTCTTCAGGCTGATGTATTGGAACTCAAGGCTAACCCATATAAGAGAGCAAACGGTATTGTAATAGAAGCTAAGTTGGATAAGGGAAGAGGACCAGTTGCTACTGTTATTGTAAAAGAAGGGACCCTAAAGATTGGGGATTATGTCGTTGCAGGATTTAATTATGGCAGAGTGAGGGCTTTAGCTGACGACAAAGGGGAAAGGGTAAATCTAGCAGGCCCTTCCNTACCTGTAGAAATAATTGGCCTATCTGGGGTGTCAGGCGCCGGAGACCGATTCTACGTGGTTAAAGACGAAAAAATTGCAAAGCAAATAGTTCAGCATAGGGTGCTCAAAGAAAGAGAGGTTCTAGCTGCAAAAGCAAGGAAACTCTCGCTTGAGGATCTATTTGGTTCACTAAAGGAAGGGGAGACTAAAGAATTGCCGCTAATTCTAAAAGCCGATACTCAGGGTTCTGTTGAGGCACTTAAGGAAGCAATAACAAAGCTAAGCACTGATAAATGTCGCGTGAAGATAATACACGGAGGAGTTGGGGCTGTGAATGAAACTGACGTAGTTCTTGCAAGTGCCTCTAATGCCGTAATCGTAGGGTTTAATGTACGCCCTGATGTGAAAGCGATTGAAGCGGCAGAGAGGGAAAGGGTTTCACTNGAGCTTCATATAATAATCTATGATGTTGTTGACAGAATAAAGAAGGCGATGGAAGGTCTTCTTGAACCTGTGATTAAAGAAAGAATTGTCGGGCATGCCGAGGTTAAAGCCACCTTTCATGTTTCAAAGGTAGGAACCATTGCAGGGTGTTATGTATCAGACGGTAAGGTTACTAGAGGCAGCAGTATTAGGGTAATTAGGGATGGTGTCCTGACTTTTGAAGGAAAGATATCATCCCTTAAGCGTTTTAAAGAGGATGTTAGAGAGGTTCAAAGTGGATACGAATGTGGAATTGGAATTGAAAATTTTAATGATATAAAGGTTGGAGATACATTTGAAGTCTATACATTTGAGGAGATTAAGCAAAAACTTTAGCCCATTGGAAGATTTTAAGCTACTAAATATATTGCTCGCTGTCTAAGGGATTGTAATAAATAATATAAATAAAACATTAATATTTCTTAGGGTTAGATTCGATATTTATCACTATAGCTTTAAATATGTAAATGGTAATTGGTGCACTAAGAATCGAGCTCTACATTGATGGAAACAGATCTCTAAAGGGAAAGAGACAGATGTTAAGAAGCGTAATTCAAAGGGTGAAATCAAGGTTTGGGAATGTTTCAATATCTGAGGTTGATTCTCAGGACCTATGGCAAAGAGCAACGATCGGGGTCTCTTTTGTAAGCAATGATGCGCCTTATGTAAACTCCGTACTTGATCAGGTTTCGGGATTTATAGAGTCAATGGGAATTGTTCAGATTGTAAGTCGTGACCTTGAGATCATTCACTTTTAGGAGAAGCAAAGCCTTGGGGATTGGATATAAACGAACGGTTAGGGTTGGAGATTTAATCCTCCGAGAAATCTCTCAAATGATTATAAAAGGGGAGATAAAAGACCCACGCGTTTCCTTTGTTGTTCTTACAGGTATAAAGGTTACAGATGACTTAAGCCTTGCTAGGTTATATTTCACCGTTATGTCGGATGGTATTGGAAAGGAAGAAGCCTTAATTGGTCTTCAAAGTGCGACGGGTTTTATAAAAAGGGAGCTTTGGAAGAGGTTAAGAATAAAGAGAATTCCAGACTTAAGGTTCGAGTTTGACACAGTACTTGAAGTGGGTTACAGGATCGATGCCCTTATAAAAGGAATAAAGGTTGAGTGATCTAGAGAAAATAATTAGTGTAATTTCAACTGGGAAAAGATTCCTAATTACATCCCATGAAAACCCG
>C687J29651_10001556_pt1 | contig 9876 bp, 10 predicted proteins | sample RifCSP13_1_FD_29651 | JGI IMG/M metagenome (IMG submission 29651) | reverse complement strand
GTGCCCCCCTTCGCCCTCCTCTTCTGGATCCTGCAGGTCTCCAGCCTCGTCTACCTGGCCGTGGCGGTCGGAGCGGGCACCGTCCTCGTATACCTCGCGTTCCGCTTTCTGAAAGACCCGACGGTCCGGAATGCGTGGAACGGCTACAAGGTTTCCGGCCCCTACCTGGCGGCGATCCTTCTCGGACTGGTCGCGGACCGCCTCCTTCCCGGGTTGTGATGCGCGAGAGTTAGTACGCAATTATTAAGTGCGTCCCGCACTACTTTGCGTGGCATTGACGGCAAGTCCAGGGGGACGATTGGGCATGGGCGTCACGGAACAGCGTCCAGAGGTCGTGCTCGGGCTCGAGGACGTCTACGTGAAGGAGAGCCGCATCTGCCTCGTCGACGGCGAGAAGGGACGCCTCCTCTATGTGGGGTACGACATCCGCGCGCTCGCGGAGCACTCGAGCTTCGAGGAGACCTGCTTCCTCCTGTGGAACCAGCGCCTTCCGCGGCAGGACGAGCTCATGACGTTCCGCCGCGCGCTCGCGGAGGCTCGGACGGTGCCCGAGGAGGTCATCGATTTTCTGCGAAAGCTGCCGCGCGGTACGCTCCCGATTGACGCGTTGCGGTCGGCCGTCTCCGTGCTCGCGAGCTACGACCCCGAGGTCGGGGACGCGTCCCGCGACGCGAACCTGCGAAAGGCCCTGCGACTCACCGCCAAAGTTGCGACGATCGTCGCCGCCTATCACCGGACCCAGCAGGGCAAGCGGATCAACCCTCCGGACCCGGAGCGCGGCCACGCGGAGGACTTCCTGCGCATGCTCACCGGCAAGGAACCCGACCCGCTCGACGCGAGGACGATGGACGTCGCCCTGATCCTGCACGCAGACCACAGCCTGGCCGCGTCGACGTTCGCGGCGATGGTCGCGGCCTCCACCCTCGCGGATCTCTACTCCACGATCGTCGCTGCGATTGCGACCCTGAAGGGGCCGCTCCACGGAGGGGCGAACGAGCAGGCGCTTCGCATGCTACTCAAGATCGGCAGTCCGGCGAACGCGAATCCGTACGTGGAGAAGGCGCTTTCGCAGAAGGAGAAGGTTCCGGGTTTCGGCCACCGGGTGTACAAGAACTTCGATCCCCGCGCGCTGATCCTACAAGAGTACGCGAGGAAGCTCGCGGAGAGGAGCGGGGACATGACCCTGTTCGACACCGCCCTGGCGGTGCAGGAGTCCATGCTCCGCAATCTGGCGGCGAGGCGCGTGTATCCGAACGTGGACTTCTACTCCGGCGTCACGTTCTTCCTGCTGGGCCTGCCGCCCGAGGTGTTCACGCCCATCTTCACGGCGGCCCGCGTCCCCGGCTGGACGGCGCATTGCCTCGAGTACTGGCAGACGAACCGGATCATCCGGCCGCTCGACCTGTACGTAGGGCCGACGGATGCCACGTACGTCCCAATTGACCGCCGCTGAATTGCTTAGCTCGGAATTCTCTGGACAGGACGCGCGGTCCACGACCCGCCTTCCCTGGAACACGCAAAAGTGGAAGTCGAACGTCAGCCGGCGCTTTGCCGCGTCGAATGCATGCTCCGGGGACAAATTGAAATAGCCACAACGTAGCTACCGTCTCCGTGGCGAAGAGGCGCCCCCCCGAGCCGTCCCGATTCGAGGTCGTCGGCCACGAGGTCATCGAGAAGATCGTGAAGCAGAGCGGGAACAGCGGGCGTGTGTACCTCCCCCCGAACTGGATCGGGAAGCGCGTCAAGATCGTCCGTCTGGAGTAAGTGATGCGATGGCGGTTCGAGTACGTCCCCTAAAAGCATCGGACCTGACGGCGGTGTCGCAAATCGAGCAACGAATCACGGGGAGCCGGAGGACCGGGACCCTCGCGAGGAACCTCCGAAAGCGCCTCGTGCAGCCCGACCGCGGATCTTGCCTGGCGGCAGTGGAGGACCGCCGGGTGGTCGGCTTCATCGTCGGAGAAATCCGCCCTTGGGAATTCGGGGAGGAACGCGAGGTGGGCTGGATCCTCGTCGTGGGCGTGGACCCGGACCATCAGGGAAAGGGCGTCGGCGGCATGTTGGGCGCGAGCCTCCTTCGACACTTCCGCGCGAAGGGTGTGCGCCGCGCCAAGACGCTCGCGGAGTGGGATGCGGGGGACGTCATCGCGTACTTCCGCACCCTCGGGTTCGCTCGGGGGAACGCGGTCGCCCTCGAGGCCGACCTCGCCTGATGCGTAGTAGGTGCGGAGTATTTATATTGTAGCTACATAATAGCCATCCGGAGGCTCCTCCACGGCGAAACCGGGGCCAGCGGAGAGCGCGATCGGGCTCGATGCTTTGGTCGCCCATGCGCGTACCCTCGCGGACGATAGCGCCTTGACGGCCGTGCGGGAGTGGAAGGAGGCGCACCCGGGGGCGAAGGCGGTCGGCGCCTTCCCTGTGTACGTCCCGACGGAACTCATCCAGGCCGCAGGCGCCCTGCCCGTCTCCCTCTTCGGGGGAGGGGGCTCCGTCGAGATCAGTCACGCGGACTCGCGCATCCAGTCGTTCGTCTGCTCGATCTCGCGCTCGACCCTCGAGCTCGGGCTGCGGGGCTACCTCGACGTCCTCGACGGCATGGTGTTCCCATCGATCTGTGACGTCGCCCGGAACCTCAGCGGCATCTGGTCGAGGAACTTCCCCAATCGACTAGTCGAGTTCCTCCATCTGCCCCAGAACCGGGACAGCCCCAGTGCGATCGCATACGCGGTCGCGGAGTACCGGCGTTTTCTCACGGCCCTCGAAAAGCTGACGGGGCGGACGGTGCGCGCCGAGGATCTGGCGGGCGCGATCGCGGAGCACAACGAGGAGCGCGAGGCCGTGGTGGCGCTCCTCGAACTTCGCAGGACGACGCCATGGCTTCTCGATGCGTGGGAGGGCGGCCTCCTGCTCCGCGCGGGGGGCGTGATGGAGCGTGGGGAGCACGCGCGCCTCCTCCTTCGCTCCGTCGCCGCCGCCAAGGAACGGAACCGAAAGGTGCAGGACCGCGTGCGCGTCCTTGTCCTCGGGGCGTTCTGCGAGCAGCCCCCACTCGAACTCGTCCGGACGATCGAGGAGGCGGGCTGTTACGTCCTCGAGGACGACCTGCTGCTCGGCCTCCGGTGGTTCAAGGAGCCCGTGGTCGCGGACGGCGACCCGCTCCGGGCGCTCGCGGAGGCGTACGTCACCGCCAGCCCGCCCTCCTCCGTCAGCCACTACCGAGGGCCGCCGAAACAGAACCTGCTCGTGCAGCGCGTGAAGGATCTCGGCGCGGCGGGGGTCTTGTTCTGCACCGCGAAGTTCTGCGAGCCTGCCCTGTACGACCAGGTGCTGTACAAGGAGCGACTCGAGGCCGCGGGAATCCCGTACGTGCACGTCGAGTTCGAGGAGAAGATGACCACGTTCGACAACGTGCGCACGCAGGTCGAGACGTTCGTGGAGTCGATTCTCTTTGAGTGAACCCATGATGGCCGCGACGCAACCGGTAGCGGCGACCGCGGAGGACGCGGGGAAGGCGCTGCAGAAGCAGCTCCTCGCCGAGTACTATCATAGCCTGAGCGACGAGGGTCGCGACGGGCGAAAGGTCGCGTACCTGTTCGTGCCGGGGAACGTCGTCGAGCTCACGCAGTGCTTCGACATGCTCCCCGTGTACCCGGAGATCAACGCGCTCCAATGCGGGATCAAGAAGGTCGCGGGGGACAACATCCTGCGCGCGGAGAACCTCGGGTACTCCAGCGACGTGTGCGGATACGTGAAGAACGACATCGGCCTGATGCTCGCGGACCGCCAGAGCCCGTTCGGCCAGCTCCCGAAGCCGGACCTGCTCGTGTGCAACTTCTCCGGGTGCAACACGTTCGTGAAGTGGTTCGAGGCGCTCGCCCACTTCTACGGCGCGGAGCTCTTCGTGCTGGACGTCCCGTACCTCCGCGAGCGTTCGCCCTCGAGGGAGGACGTCCAGTATGTGACGGCGCAGCTCGAGGAGTTGGCGGCGGTGTGCGAGCGCGTCACCGGGGTCTCGTTCGACCGCCAGAGGCTGCGGGGCGTCCTCGAACAATCCGCGGAGGCGGAGCGGCGGTGGGTCGAGGTTCTCCACACCGCCAAGGCGCATCCGTCGCCCTTCGACGCGTACTTCGAGGCGGTCTTCTACATGGCGCCTCTCAACATCCTGCGCGGGACGGAGGGGTGCGCGGAATACTACCGACTCCTGCTCGAGGACCTCCGGTCGCGCGTCCAGGAGGGGCGCGGCCCCGTTCCGGAGGAGAAGTTCCGCGTGGTGATCGAGGGCCCGCCGCCCTGGCCCCACTTCCGATCGTTCTGGGAACTGTTTAAGCGGTGGGGCGTCTGCAGCGTCGCCTCCACGTACTCGAAGGTCGGCGGCCTGTTCGACCAGGGAATCTTCCACGACCCCTCGCGGCCGTTCGAGAGCATCGCCGAGTACGCGATGAACTCGTACACGAACTGGAACCTCGGCCTGCGACTGGACCTGCTGCGAAGGTATCTGAAAGAATACGAGGCGGACGCGCTCGTAATCCATTCGGTGAAGAGCTGCCGGAGCTTCTCCGTAGGACAGGCGGACTTCCGCGACGCCCTGACCCGCGGCGAGGGCATCCCCACGCTGATGGTCGAGTCCGACCTGGCGGACCCCCGGTACTACTCCGAGGCACAGCTGAAGAACCGGATCGACGCGTTCTTCGAGTCGCTTGCCCACCGGCGGCTTGTGGGGGGATGACCGTGTACGTCGCGGGCGCGGACGTGGGATCGACCACCGCCAAAGTCGTCGTCCTCGACTCCACGGGTCAGGTCCTCGGGACCTCGCTCGGCCCGACGGGCGCGAGCATCGTCGAGGCCGCGCAGCGGGAGTTTCGAGAGGCGGTGAAGGCAGCGGGAATCGACGAGCACGAGGTCGAGTTTGTCGTCGGCACGGGTTACGGCCGCTTCAAGATCCCGTTCGGCGACGCGCAGATCACGGAGATCAGCTGTCACGCGCGGGGGGCCGTCCACCTGTTCCCGGACACGCGGACGATCGTGGACATCGGTGGACAGGACACGAAGGCGATCTCCGTGGACGAGCGCGGCGAGGTCGTCGACTTCTCGATGAACGACAAGTGCGCGGCAGGGACGGGGCGNTTCCTCGAGGCCGCCGCCGTGACGCTCGGCCTCCAACTCGAGGAGATCGGGCCCCTGTCGCTCCAGTCCTCCCACCGCCTCCGGATCACGAACGTATGCACCGTGTTCGTGGAGTCCGAGATCATGACGCACATGATGAAGGGCGAGCGGGTCGAGGACATCCTGCGGGGCGTGCACAACGCGATCGCGGGGCGCTCAATCTCCCTCCTGCGGCGGGTCGGCATCAACCCCGACGTCGCGTTCACGGGCGGGGTGTCGAGGAACGAGGGCATGGTCCGCACGCTCGAGGAGCAGCTCGAGCTGCCCGTGCATGTGAGCCCCCTCTCCCAGTACATCGGCGCGATCGGAGCGGGGCTGTTCGCGCTCGACCGGGCCCGCGGTGGCGGCAAGACAATCCGCGCGGCGATCCCGACGGTGAGTCACGCGGGACACGCATCGGGGGGAGACCATTGATCTCCGCGGGCGTCGACCTCGGCGCAGGGACGACGAAGGCCCTCGTGTACGACGGGGAGAGCCTCATCCTCGGGTCCGCGCTCGTGCGGACGCGCCCGAACATCGAGGCGACCGCCCGCGAGGCCCTCGATGCAGCCCTGCGGACGTCGGGCATCGCGCCCGCGGACCTCGCGTACGTCGCGACGACCGGATACGGGCGCTACCAGTTCTCGGGGCGCGACATCCAGATCACGGAGGTCACGTGCCACGCCCGGGGGGCGCGACACCTGTTCCCCGCCACGCGACGCATCCTCGACATCGGAGCCCAGAGCTCCCGCGCGATCCGCATCGACGACCGTGGCCGCGTCGTCCGCTTTAAGATGAACGACCGGTGCGCGGCGGGCGCGGGGAAGTTCCTCGAGCGCGTCTCGCGGTCCCTGAACATCTCTCTCGAGGAGCTCCCGGCCGTCGCCATGCGCTCCCAGGACCCGCAGCCGATCAGCAGCATCTGCGCGGTGCTCGCGGAGTCCGAGGTGATCAACCACGTCAGCCAGGGTAAGCCCGTCGAGGACATCCTCATGGGCGCGCACCTCTCGATCGCGGACCGAGTGCTCGCTCTCCTCCGGCAGGTCGGCGGGGACGGCGAGGTCGCGCTCACGGGGGGACTCGCGCAGAACCCCGCCATGGTCCACGCACTCCAGCTGCGCATTGGCGGCCCGCTGAACTATTCGCGAGATTCCGCGCTCGCAGGGGCCCTCGGCGCGGCGGTCCTCGGACAACAGCGTCTTGTGCGTCGCGTGGCGGTGGGTGCCGGATGACGGAAGAGGGTGAGCGGGTCACCCTTCGCGTGGCCGAGGGTGTCGCGGAGATGACGATCCGGCGGCCGCCCCTGAACATCCTCGACAAGGCCCTCCTGGGACAGCTGTCCGAGGCCCTCGGGGACGCGGGCGTGCGGACGGATTGGCGAGTCCTCGTCCTGCGAGGCATCCCGAAAGCGTTCTCGGCGGGCGTGGCGGTCGAAGACCACTTCCCGGACCGGATCGAGGGCACGCTCGCCACGTTCCACGACATCCTGCTGCGCGTCGAGCGCATGGATCGCCCGACCGTCGCCGCCATCCGCGGGCACTGCCTGGGCGGGGGCATGGAGCTCGCGATGGCGTGCGATTTGGCGGCGGCGTCCGAGGGCGCGACGTTCGGACAGCCCGAGATCCGCTTGGCGGCAATCCCTCCCTACGCGGTCGCCCGGTACGCGGACCTCGTGGGCCCTCGACGCGCGTTCGCGGACCTCGCCACGGGACGGACGTTCCCCGCCAAGGAAGCGATGGAGGCCGGGTACCTGACCGCGTGCGTGCCGGACGACGAGCTCGACGCGTGGGTTGGGCGCGCCGCCAACGAGATGGCGGGCCTGAGCGCGGACGCGTTGGCGGTGTTGAAGCGGTCGTTTCGCCGCCAAACCCGCGACGATGCGTTCGCAGAGGCCGAGCGGACGTACGTGCGCGATCTCGCCTCAACGCCCGATGCGGTGGAGGGACTCCGCGCGTTCCTCGAGAAGCGAGCGCCGCGTTGGGGAGGCCGCACGTGAGGGCCGCGGTCCTCGGGGTCGACGGGCTGGTGGTGAGGGATGCCCCGGAGCCGACCGCGGGCCAGGGCGAGGCAATTGTACGCGTCTCCGCGTGCGGCGTTTGCCGGACGGACCTGCACTACCTCCACGGCGTCCCGACCGTGAAGCCGCGGCCGCTCGTGCTCGGACACGAGGTCAGCGGCACGGTTCTCTCCTCGACGGACGAACGCCTCAAGGAGGGGACGGACGTGCTCGTGCCGCCCGTGATTCCTTGCGGCCGCTGTCGATTCTGCCTTGAAGGCCGCGGCACCCTCTGCGCGTCCATGCAGATGTTCGGAAACCACAGGGACGGGGGGTTCGCCGAGCGGATGGCGGTGCCCGCGTGGGCCGTCTTCCCCGTGCCGCCAAACTTCCCGATGGTCGAGGGGAGCGTCGTCTCCGACGCGGTCTCCACTGCGTACCACGCGATGGTGAACCGCGCGGCCGTCCGGCCGGGGGAGACCGTGGCGGTGATCGGCTGCGGGGGCGTCGGCTTCTCCGTTGTCCAGGTGGCGGTCGCCCTAGGCGCTTCCGTGATCGCGGTGGATGTCGCGGAGCCGAAGCTCCGTGCAGCGGAACGGTTCGGGGCAAAGGCCGTACTCGATGCGTCGAAGACGTCCGATCTCGGGAAGGAGATCCGCCGAATCACGGGTGGCGGCGTCGACGTGGCGGCGGAGGTCATCGGGAAGCCGGCGACGATCGCGGCGGCGGTGGAGGCCGTGCGGCCCGGGGGGCGCGTCGTCGTCGTGGGCTACTCCGAGCAGCCGGCCACGATCAACGCGAGCCGCCTCATGTTCCGCGAGATCGAAGTCCGCGGGTCCCTCGGCTGCGGCCTCCAAGACTTCCCGAAGGTGCTCGACCTCGTCGCGCGCGGTCGGATCGACGCGAAGGCGCTCGTCACGCACACGTTTCCACTCGACCGCACCGCGGAGGCCCTGTCGCTCCTCGAATCGGGCGCGCCGGAGCTGATCCGCGCGGTCGTCGTCCCTGGAGGCGAGTGAGATGAGCACCACGAGTTACAACGACATTGCGTACGGGGTCGACCGCCACGTTGCGACCGTCACGATCCGGCGACCGAAGGTGTACAACGCGTACGCCCTGAACACGCTGAAGGAGATGCGCGACGCGNTCCGCGCGGCCTCCTTCGATGACGACGTGTACGTNATCGTGCTCACCGGCGAGGGGGACAAGGCNTTCTGCACCGGGGGCGACGTGGACGAGTACGCGAGCGTGTACACGAAGCGGCCGCGGGACTACTGGAAGTACATGGTCGTCTTCCAAGAGGCGGTCGACGCGCTTCGGGACTCCGGGAAGCCCACGATCGCGCGCGTCAACGGGGTGTGCGCGGGTGGGGGAAATGAGCTGCACATGGCGTGCGACCTCAGCGTGGCGGCGGAGGACGCGGACTTCCTGCAGGTCGGCGTCAAGGTCGGTTCCGTCGCCGCGGGCGGCGCGACGCAGTGGCTACCGCTGATCGTCGGCGACCGCCGCGCGCGGGAGATGCTGTACCTGTGCGAGCGGGTCCCGGCCGCCAAGGCCCTCGACTGGGGCCTCGTGAACTGGGTCGTCCCCCGCCAAGAGCTGGACGCGAAGGTCCGCGAGGTCGCGGACAAGCTCATCGACAAGTTCCCCGAGTGCCTGCGGTACACGAAGCAGCAGGTGAACTTCTGGAAGGACCTCTCGTGGCACCAGACGATCGGCCATGCGCGGGACTGGCTCACGCTCCACTTCGCGACGCGCGAGCCGTACGAAGGGATGCGCGCGTTCGTGGAGAAGCGGAAGCCGGTCTACCGCCAGAGCGAGGCGCCCGAATTCATCAAGGGGCCGCCTGTCGTGACCTGCCCCGCGTGCGGAGAGAGCGGCCTGCCGGCCGCCTTCGTCTTCTGCGGAAAGTGCGGGGCGCGCTTGCCCGCGGAATAGACCGAATCTTAATACGCCCCCTTCAATTCGCCGCTGGGAGTTCGCGTGGCGGTCAAGCTTCAGCCCCCACCGGAGGGGCATCCGATTCGGGTTCAGCGCAATCAACTGGCAGTGCCCGATGATCCGATCCTCCCGCTGATCGTAGGAGACGGAATCGGTCCTGACGTCACAACCGCCGCACGCCGCGTGATGTCGGCGGCCGTCGAGAAGGCGTATCATGGAAAGCGGCGCCTGTGCTTCTACGAGGTCCCTGCGGGCGAGGTCTCGCAGAAGGAACACGGGGAACTGCTGCCACAGGCTACGATCGACGCGATCCGTGAGTACGTGGTCTCGCTCAAGGGGCCGCTCACGACCCCGATTGGCGGCGGGTTCCGCAGCCTGAACGTGACGCTTCGCCAGACGCTCGACCTGTACGCGAACGTGCGGCCGATCTACTACATCCCCGGCGTCCCAAGCCCGATGAAACACCCCGAGAAGATGAACATGGTCATCTTCCGCGAGGCGACGGAGGACGTGTACGCGGGGATTGAGTGGCCGATGGGCAGCGAGTCGGCAAAACGGGTGATTGAGTTCCTGCGGAAGGAGATGAAGGTGAACATCCGCGACGACGCGGGCATCGGCGTGAAACCCATCAGCGAGTTCGGCACGAAGCGGCTCGTACGCAAGGCGATCCGATACGCGGTCGAGAACCGCCGGCAGAACGTCACCCTCGTCCACAAGGGGAACATCATGAAGTACACGGAGGGCGCGTTCCGCGACTGGGGGTACGAGGTCGCTCGCGACGAGTTCGCGGACGA
>C687J29651_10001547_pt1 | contig 9894 bp, 14 predicted proteins | sample RifCSP13_1_FD_29651 | JGI IMG/M metagenome (IMG submission 29651) | reverse complement strand
CCAGACTCCGCACGATCCCTTCGGCGAAACTGAACGCGACCGAGAGGCTGCCCACCGTTTCGGCGGTGATCACCGGGGGCAGCGGCGTGGGGGTCGGTGGAACGGCCGTCGCAGGGATGGGGCTGGCGGTGGAGGTCGGGGATCCGACCGAAGCCGTCCCCGTAGGGGGAGGCGGGGTTTCACCACCGAGCGTGCCCGGGATCGAGCACGCCAACACGACCGCGGCAGCCAGAAGCACGTATTCATACCTCTTCATAAATCGTCACCTCGTTTCGGAATCCCGAGCCTTCCCCCGGGTCTAAGGTCATGATGTTACCCGCAATTCGGGAAGTGAGATCAGAGTGACCTCGGTCCGAGATCCTCGATGCCTCAACGTTCTTGGTGATATCCCGAATGGGCGACGCTGACCTGGTTCAGGCAGCGTTCCGCGCGATCGGCGATTTGTCGTTTTACAGATCGTGGCGGAGGCGCTAACGTAGTCCGGCGCATCGGTCACCTCACTGATCGAGGGAGCGTGGCGGCTTTCTGGAGTGGTTGCACCTAAGATTTCAAGATTGAACGGGTGTCTGATAGAGCGTAATCTGCATGCCATCAGGGTCTTGGAAGCGCACGTTCTGATCACCCCACGGAGTGACGACCGGAGGGTGGACGAGGGTCGCTCCATGTGCTTGCAACCGTTGCATAGCGGCATTCAAGTCGGGCACCTGGAGCGCGAACCGGATCTGCCCGCTAATCCGGCGACCGACCTCAAGTTGGTCGACAGTCTGGGCCTGCTTCTCGTCAAACACTTCGAGGGTGGCTTTGCCCATGTCAAGGACGAGAGCTCGGCCTTGATCTTCAGGCCAAACCTGGGCGGGCTCGAGTCCAAGGCCGTCGCAATAGAAGCTCACCAATCGGTCAAAGGTCTTGGCCGTAAGGGCGACTCGCAACTCCATGACCGGCGGAATCGAGCCTGGTGTTGGCATTGGGTGCGTGGGCCCTCTCGTTTCTCCACTCGCCTGAGGCGCCGCTGCGGCGCAAGGCAGAGCGGCCTAACGGGGTCGAGATGAGCTTCCCGGCCAGCCAAGGCTAGTATCGCGCCGAACGTAACCCCGGCTGGCCGGTCGAAGATCCCCCCCTCATCCCTTCGGGTGCACCCTGGGTGTGCGCCGCCCTCACCCCTTCGGGCACCCCTTCGGGTGCACCCTGGGTGTGCGCCGCCCTCACCCCTTCGGGTGCGCCGAAGGGCGTGGCGCCCTGCCCCCTGGGGGCGCCCGCCCTTGGCGCTCTGTAGAGAGCGAAGAGGCGTAGAGGGCGAAGGGGTGCAGGGCGCCAAGGGCGCGAAGCGAAACGGATGGGGCCGCATCGAATCGTTTGGCGCCCGCGTGTGAGTCACGGCGTCGAGTCGAGCTGGACCATTCTAGTCGTCGTGAGGGGAAGTGGGAAGCTTGGAAGTGGGGAAGAGGAGGCCACGGATGTCTATAAGGGCAAGTCCGGTTGGTGCTAGAAGGCGGGAGGAGACCGAGCCCCTCTCTGCTTCGGTCATTAGGTCCTCCGTGGCAAGGGCGAGGAAGAGGTGCCCTGGCGAGATACTCGGGGCGTCTCGGCGGATGGCCTCGTCCTGTGCCAGGTCGAGGATTGCCCCCATGCGTTTTGTGTGTGGGAGGCTGCGGGGTGAGGGCTCCGCCAGGGAGTGAAGGGATTCTAGGAAGCCAACAGTACTCTCACGCAATCCGGGGGCGGAACCGAGGTGTTTTGAGAGGATGGCTTGTATGGCGTCATTAGGCACCTCGAGGAAGGCCAAGAGGAAGTGCGCGTGGTCGATGTAGGGGTGGCGGTAATGGACGGCGACTTCTGCGGCCCTGGAAGCGATCCGGCTGGTTTGGAAGGAAAGAGGTAGGCGTGTGGTGCGGTACATGCGATGGAGCGGCCGCCTAACGGCCTCGGGATGAGCCGCCCGGCCAGCCAAGGCAAGTATCGCGCCAAGCGCAACACCCGTCTGGCCGGGATCGGTCGAAGATCCCCGCCCTCACCCCTTCGGGTGCACCCTGGGCGTCCGCCGCCCTCACCCCTGCGGGTGCGCCGAAGGGCGTGGCGCCCCGGGCGCCGGAACATGGCGTGCCCGACCGCCTCCTTCATACGATCGGCGCATAGTACAGCAAGACATTCCCATTGGCGAAAGTCCGCGTGTTCGTAAGGTTGAGGCTCACCTTCTCTGTGATGCCGTCGAACATCGTTCTCCCTTTGCCAAGAACGACGGGAATCAAGACCATCTGGTATTCGTCGATCAAACGCGCTCGGGTCAGTTGCGCAACAATGCTGCCGCTTCCTATGATTGCCATGTCGTCTCCGGGTTCATTCTTCAGCCTACGGATTTCTGCGACCATGTCCTCCTTGATCAGCCTAGTGTTGTTCCACGGGGTCTTGTCCAATGTTCTGGAGAACACGATCTTTGGCAGGTTGTTCATCCGTTCGGCCACAATGGGATCACTCTGGAGGGCTAGCGGCGTCGGCCAGTAGCCTGTCATGAGCTCATAGGTGATCCTTCCGAAAACTAGCAAGGCCCCGCCCCTTGCATTGGCTGCCACAAACGCATCCCACTCCTCATCCTTGTTAGCGTTGTGCGCCCAACTCATGTCGCCGCCTATGTCCACGAAGTAGCCATCCAGCGACACCTGATTGAAGACAATCAATCTGCGCATGGCTCTCTTCCTTTGGTGCCCGCTTCTAAGGGAAGCCGTCTCTCCTAGCCCAACCTCCACGGCCACGAGATGAGCTGCCCGGCGAGCCATGGCTAGTATCGCACTGAACTCAACACCCGGCTGGCCGGGCCGGTCGAGGCGACCGGGGCTCCCTCCGGCAGGGGCAACGCCGTCGACTGCTATTGGGTCGCTAGGGCCGCCAGTCCCAAGTAGTAAGGCCACACCAAGAGACCAAAGAGTGCTTGCCACCAGACCAATTTGGCAAAGGCAATGGTGAACATCCAGCCTATGACCCAGAAAATGCCTGAGCCGGTGTCAACGCGGACTAAGGAGCTGTTGGGCATGAGAACCTCCTCAGCATCTGTGGGACCGAGTCGTCGTGCGAAGCGTGGCGGTCCTTGAGGCGCCTGTTATCGTGGTCGGACAGCCAATTTCGGACAGCGTTGGTGCGGATCGAGCGAGCGACCCGGTAGGTGGGAGTGGACTGGTGCATGTTAAAGGAAGGATCAGGGGAAACGTCTCGGACTACCTGAACGCAGGCTGACGTCTGGTCGAGTTTGGCCTGAAAAGCCGTCTCGCAGAGCTGCCTAACGGCTTCGAGATTGAGCTGCCCGGCCAGCCGAGGCTAATTTCGCGCCGAAGTTGGCACCTGACTGGCCGGGTCGGTCGATGATCCCCGCCCTCACCCCTTCGGACTCTACGCCCTTCGCCCTCTACGCCCCTTCGCTCTCTACAGAGCGCCAAGGGCGGGCGCCCCCAGGGGGCAGGGCGCCACGCCCTTCGGCGCACCCGAAGGGGTGAGGGCGGCGGACACCCAGGGTGCACCCGAAGGGGTGATGGCGGGTGCCCTGAAGTGGGTAGAGGGCGGAGCGAACCGGAAGGGCTCCCTCGAGTTGTTAGGCGGTTGGAGGAAGCGGCGGCATAGCGGCTGCCATGCGATGGTAGTCACTCGCGCGGAAGGATGAGCCAAGTGCCGATGAGTAGAAGCCCAAGCCCAGCCAGCCTCTCGAAATGGAGCGGAACCGGTGGGGCGCCTCCCCAGCCCAGGGTATCCACGACCAAGGCCACAACCATTTGGCCAAGGATGATCGTGGCTAACCCCGCCGCGATCCCGATTCGGGGGAGCGCATAAGCTGCGCCGGCGATGATCGCGAGGCCCAGCGCGCCTGCCACGATGACGATCATGGCGGAAGTAGTTGTGAGGCCATGCGTGGGCCTGACGCCCGCTAGAAACCCGAGGGCGAGGATGATAAGAGCCGCAATGGCGCCGCCGGCCAGGTTGACGAGCAGCCCTGTGCGAGCCGGCCCGATGAGTCTGCCGGCCCAGTTGGTGAGAGTGGACTGGAAACCAATGGCGAGACCGCTTCCCAAAGCGACGAGGAGAGCTGAGAGGACCGGTTCCTTCATCATTCCTCCGAGGAGCGGGGATCCGAGACCTTCTCATGGGAAGGCGAGAGATTGGTGGCGAACGGGGGCATCGACGTGATCCTCCCAGATCCCTAACGGCCTCGGATCAGCCGCCCGGCCAGCCGAGGCTAGTTTCGCGCCGAACGCGCCTTCCGGCTGGCCCGGGTAAGTTATCATGGGCCCCTATTCAGGTGGAGAAAGGCCTGCCTGAATGGATCGCGGAGGGAGGAGGTGCCGGATGGCTAGATTCCTGATTGAAGTTCCCCACGAAAACAAGAAGGAAGCCTGCGATCGCGCTGTGCGCGTCTTCATGGAGACGGGTACGCATTTCATGACCAATGCCGACTGGGGATGCAGTGACGATGTTCACAAGGCTTGGTTCACCGTGGATGTGGAAAGCAAGGAGGCCGCAAGGGCGATCCTACCGTCTCTCTTCCGCCAAGACGCGAAGATCGTTGCCTTGCAGAGATTCCGGATGGAGGATCTAGATGAGACGCGCGGGCGCCACGAGGACTAGAGATTGATGATCTGATGGCCTCGCTTATGCCATTGGACTACGACGTAGTCATTGTTGGCGCGCGCATTGCGGGCTCCTTGTTGGCATCGCTTCTTGGAGACGCGGGTTATCGCGTCCTTGTGTTGGACCGCTCGACCTTCCCCAGTGACACTCTTTCGACTCATTTCTTCAGGGCCCCGACTTTCCGGGCGCTCAGGGACGTGGGCGTGTATGAGGAGTTGCAGGCGAAGGCGCCACACCTCACAATCAACTACAACGCCGTTGATGGGATCGTGTTCCCAGAGCCAGTGGACCGTCCTGAGGACTTTCCGTTCTACATGTGCGTCCGGCGGATCGCTCTTGATGACATCCTCGTGCGACGTGCCAGGAACACGCCACATGTCGAGTTGAGAGAGGCGGCGAAGGTCACAGATCTTCTCGTTCAGAATGAGCGCGTGAGTGGCATCTTGTGGAAAGAGGCGGGCGGCGGCGGAGAGGCGCGGGCGAGGGTGGTAGTGGGCGCGGACGGTCTGCACTCCTTTGTGGCGAAAGAAGTGGGGGCGGAAACCGAACACGAAGAGCCCGTCCGTCGGGCAATGTACTATGCCTACTTCCGCGGGGTCGAGCAAGGCGGCGGGCCTGCAGCGGAGTTCCACTACCGGGGCAATTCCCTCGTCTACTGCTTCCCATGCGACGATGGCCTTTCGCTGCTCGCCTCGTCTGTGCCCATTGCACGGTTCAGTGAGTTCAAGCGAGACCCCGAGAGGCTACTCATGGATGAAGTTCGCTCCATGAGCGCCTTGGCCCCACGGCTCGTCCATGCCGAGCGTGAAGGGGATATTCGGGGAACGGGGAGCATCCCGGGATATCTACGTGTCCCTTACGGACAAGGATGGGTGTTGGTCGGGGACGCAGGGATGGTGATGGACCCTTGGTCGGGGCAGGGTATCGATCAGGCCTCCACCCACGCCTTGATATTGGCAAAACTGCTGGGGGACTACCTTCGGGAACGAATCGACTGGAACTCAGCAATGCGGGCGTATCACCAGGAGCGCAACGAGTTCAGTCAGAAGACGTACAAGCGCACCTGCCTTTACAGCGTAGATCTGCGGCCAATGACCCGCGAAGCGCTGCAGCGGCGCGGCCTGAGCTGAAGCTTTGGCTGGCCAACGGCGACAAGAGATGGGAGGGCCGAATTCAGAGGGGGGCCGAATGGCCTCGAGAGGAGCCGACCGGGAGATCATGCGAAACGCCGGCGTCGAAGGACGGCAGGATCACCAAACTCTGAGCAAGTACCTCTGCCGTCTAGCCAAAGTCAGTATCGCGCCAGACTCGACACCTGTCTGGGCGGGTCGGTCGAACTTCCCCGGAGCTCCATCGACTTGTTAGGCGCGCCGCCGGGCCCTCGGGCAGGGAGGACGACACTGGCGAGGGCGCCTTCGAGGGCTGCGATCTAACGGTTGGATCGCGGGGGTCGAGGCGAATCCGCCACCACTTGTTGGCGTTGGGGGAGTCAGCCTCGCTGGCCGCGACAAGGAGATCACGCCAGTTGATCTTGGCAAGATCGACGGCGTCGCGCAGCCCGTTCAGGCTGCCCGTTCTCAACGTCAGGGCCGCGAAGTGGAACCTCTCGAGAGCCGAAGCGTCGGGGGGCTCGAGGAAGGGGAGATTGTTCCCACACTCGTGCTCGAGGATCTCGGCAACCGAAGGGTGAAGGTCAGAGGGGAAGAGCTGCCGGATCCGGCTCCATGTGGCTTCGGACAGGCCGGTCATTCTGCCAATTCCATTTAGCCTACGCGATGCGCCCTCTTCAGGGCACACCCAGGGTGCACCCGAAGGGTGAGGGCGCGAAACGAATCGGGGGCCCTGTCGAGTTGTTGGGCCGAGCCTACGGACGCGAGGGGTGGTGGGCGATGAGCAGAACTCGAAGGGTACGTTTCACGGTCCCCACGCCAAATCCCTGATATCTTCCCCTTCGATCAATACCTGCAGCGGGCTCCCATCTGCTCGCGCCAGGACGACTTGCCAGCTGCCTCCGCCGCCGCGCTGCAGGATCAACGCCAATGAACCGTCCAGCGCCCACAAAGCCTGATTGATGTAGAACACTTCTGGGCGCAGCTGAGTTCGGTTCGACCCATCTGGATGGCTTCGCACCATTACCAGGGGGATACCCGCATCGGGCGAGAACCGTTCGAGGTTCACGTGGAAGTAGACCAGGTCGCCCGAGGCGAGTTGCTGGGGCCACCCGACATAGTCGTCCGAGCCGCCTTGCCCGGGACCCACTATCAGCACCGTCTCCTCGCCTGTCTTGGCGTCATATCTCCGAAGCCCTGGCCTCTCCCCTGTGTAATGGGGATTCGCCACCAGGACCGAGCTGCCGTCCGCGGCCCAGCTGAACAAACAGCACACTGGCCCGTCAGACCACAACCTTGTGAATGGCTGCGCCGCCTGCCGGTCCATTACAGCCAGAGTGCTTCCTTCAAAATAGCCCATGATGATCAGCAACTTGCCGCCATCGGCCGACCAGGGGCCGGGAAAGTAGTTCTCCTTGGCGAATACGAAGGTCTCGCCTAACAGGTTGCCCAGGTTCGTGAGCACGTGCTCGTCCTCACCGCTGGCGACGTCGTGGAGGTGTAGGCCGTCGAATGCATAAGCCAGGGTTCGCCCATCGGGAGAGAAAACGGGAGCCTCGATGAGGCCGCGGAACGCATAGTCTTCGCGTTCCTTGTCGACCTGGCTGTCATCAGCGATCAGCCGACGGTTTTCACCGTCGCCATCCACCAAGAAGAGCTGATTGTTGCTGACGAAGGCGAGGCTGCCATCCGCCGGCGAAACGGCGAAATCATGCACCCCGGCCTCTACATAGGTGATCTGCCTCGTCGTGACACCATCGGCTTCCAACTGCCACACCTGTACATCTTCCTCCGGGCCATCTCGATAGTAGAGGGAATGAGGCAGCGGTCTTGCAGCGCCGGCGCATGCCTCCAACAAGCCGGACAACGCCATGACCACCACGGTGATTCTGGGCATGAACGCCTACCCGATCTGGGCGTGCCTGTCGCTCGGCAGCGGCCGACAGCCCGAGGAGCAAGGGCGCGCCCATCAGCCCTCGTATGCCACAAGTACATAACCTCAGGCTGGCCGGGCCGGTCGAAGATCCTCGGACGGGCCCGTTCGAGTTGTTGGGCGTCCCGCGTTTCGCCGGAGGGCCTAATCGCTGGAGACCCAGCCGTTGGATTCGGCAATGCTCTCAAGCAGAGCCTCAACCTGACAGAGTCCGGGAGGCGCCAGGTCAAGGTCTGTTCCGCAACCGAGGCCATAGTGATAGACGGTCTTTGCCTGCCCGTCCATTGTGACTGTCGTGATGATGGACGGCAGATCTGTTGCGGCCACCTCATACCTATCCTCGAGGCCGAAGAAGTCGGCGGCAAGGACGGCTTGGTATAGCTCCGCCACCTGCTCGGTGCTGAGAGCTGACTCTTGGTCGCCTTTCGTGAGCACGAAGTTCAGCCCGTTGTAGGCGACAGTGCCATCGGCGGCTACGGTAAGGAAGTAGACAGGGCAGGTGCCAAAGCATGGGCCTCTTTCGAATGAGACGAGGAGGTCCGACGGCACAGTGTCGGGGAGAAGCGCCTGGCAACCTGCAAGCAGGAGTGAAACCGCGATGGAAGCGGGGAACGCAAGAGATGTACGTGGCTGGGGTCTCATCGGGGACCTCGTCGGAAGGCTGGAAAGCTAGTCTAACGGCCTCGAGATTCGCCCCCTTGGAGGGCGAAGCAGCCCTGCGGGCCGAGCCGCCCGGCCAGCCAAGGCTAGTATCGCGCCGAACTCAACCTCTGGCTGGCCGCGTAGGTCGAAGATCCCGCCCTCACCCCTTCGGGGGCGCCTTCGGGTGCACCGTGGGTGTGCCCTGAAGAGGGTAGGGGGCAAAGCGAAGCGGAGGGGCTCTATCGAGTTGTTCGGTCCGATTCGATCATCGCTGAGGTGGAAACCACTAAGGGGCGATCGCTCTTTCAATCCGGCGGTCAGGAACAAGCCAGATAGCAGCGACGGCGAGGTATAGAACCCATGCGACGGCCGTGTTCATCATGGAGAGGAGGATAGCCAGAGCATAGATCACGAGGGAGATCTTTCCTTTGGTGTCATTTCCAATCGCCCTCGCGAGAACTGAGTCGCTTGCATGGAGGACGAGGAGGGCCGGTACAAGAAGGTAGTAGGCGAAGGCGGCCAGGATCAGCACCGCGCCGTAGATGGCGACAGGCAGGGGAACGGTAGGGTGATCGCCTGCCCAAGCGGTGACGAAGGGAACGAGAGAAAGCCAGAAGATGAGGTGGATGTTGGCCCAAAGAACCACTCCATTGACGCGCTCTACGGCCTGGAAGAGGTGGTGATGGTTGTTCCAGTAGATCGCCAGGTAGAGGAAGCTGAGTGCGTAGGTCAGGAACTTCGGAGCGAGAGACGCCAGGGACGCGGGCGTGGAGCCGGATGGGGGCCTGAGCTCCAGCACCATAATCGTCATGATGATGGCGATTACGGCGTCGCTGAAGGCTTCGAGCCTGCTCTTGGTCAAGTAGATCTCCTTAGGCGCGGTGAAGCTGCCCAACGGCTTCGAGATTCGCGCCCTTGGCGCCCTGCACCGCTTCCGGTGCGCCGAAGGGCGTAGAGGGCGAAGGGCGTAGAGGGCGAAGCAGCCCTGCGGGGCGAGCCGCCCGGCCAGCCAAGGCCAGTATCGCGCGGAACTCGGCATCCGGCTGGCCGCGTCGGTCGAAGATCCCCGCCCTCACCCCTTCGGGCATCCCTTCGGTTGCACCCTGGGTGTACCCCGAAGAGGGTAGAGAGCGGAGCGAAGCGAAGGGGGGCTCAATCGAGTTGTTGGGCCGCCATGGGGTACAGTCCGGGTTGGCGGGTAACATTCTAGTCCACGCCCATGGGTAACCCTCTTGCAGGGTGCGTGCCACTGGTGGAGCTGGCCCTGCCCTGGAGAGATGTCCGACCCATGGACGTCAAGATGCGGATCAGCCAAGCGTTACAGTCCGGCGGTTTCGCCTTCCATGAGCTGTGCGCCTTCTTGAGGATTTCCCTCAAGACCGGCTACAAGTGGGTAAGGCGCTGGGAGGAGCAGCGCCAGGCGGGCTCGAAACCGGTCGCGTATTCCCCGCTCGTGCCCCCAACGAATGCGGGAGGACGTGGCGCGGTTCAGCAGCGCCGGCTGGTGAAGCCGAGGCGAAGATGGTCGCGCCCCGGGGAACCCGGACTGGTCAGACCGACGATGTCGCACCCGAACTCGGTGTGGACAGCGGACTTCAAGGG
>C687J29651_10001535_pt1 | contig 9923 bp, 14 predicted proteins | sample RifCSP13_1_FD_29651 | JGI IMG/M metagenome (IMG submission 29651) | reverse complement strand
GACCAGTCCACCGGAAGCTCGAGCAGGCGAAGCGTGTGACCCGTGGGCGCGGTGTCGAAGACCACGTGGTCGAACGCCGTGTCCTCGAGGAAATCGGTGAACCGGTCGAACGAGGCGATCTCGACCGTGCAAGCGCTCCGGAACTGTTCCTCGAGAACCTTCATGGCGTCCGGGGGAAGGACGGCGCGCAAGGGCGCCAGCGCGCGCTCCCCGTACTCCTTTGTGGCGGAATCCGGATCGATCTCGAGCGCGAACAGGTTCGCCGCGATCTCCGTGACCCGGTTTCCGATGGGGCGTTCGAAGACGTCGGCCAGGTTGCTGGCCGGGTCCGTGGAGACGATCAGGGTCCGTTTCCCCGCCTCCGCAGTGCGCACGGCCGTGGCCGCCGCAAGGGTGGTCTTGCCCACCCCCCCCTTGCCGGAAAAAAACGTGTATTTGTGCATGACCGGCTACTCCCCCTTCATCGGGATGCGTCGTTCCGGCGATTGCATTCTCACCCGCAGCGACCGCCGCGGCCGGGGGGGCATCACCCCCCGGGGGCGGGTTGCCCGCCCCCGCTTCCCCCGAAGGAGAACCCGAACAGCTGCTGTTCGACCTTCGCGCTGCCGCACGCCGGGCAGCGGGGCTTCCACGCTTCCTTCCCGCGAATGGACATGTTGATCTCGAACGGTCGACCGCAGGCGCGGCACAGATAAGCGTAGGTCGGCATCTACATCCCTTCCCGGGTGACCTGGTCGTACGTCGGGTATTTCCCCTTGCAGACGACCTTCCCGTCGAGCAGGGCGACCGGAAGAACCTCTTGCCCTTCCCGGGTAAGCAGTTCGACCACGGTCGGATTCGCCATGAACCGCTGGGGGACCTGGTTGATCGCGAGCCGCTCGACGACTACGCCCGCCTTCTTCCACCGGAGGATGTCCTCCTGGAGCCTCGCCAGGGCGGGATCGGGCGCCGCCCGCACACCCCGGTGGGACAACACGTCGGCGGCTCGAAGATTTCCAGCTTTCTCAAGATCCGCCTCCTTGCCCGGAGAATCCGGCAGAGTGTAAGATAATCCATATGCATCATCGCTCCGACGGGGCGGTTTGTCAAATCGTTAATTGACGATATAAGGAGAGTATAAACAGATGGAGCTGCGCGATTACGAGTCCGTGTTGAAGGCCGCCGCGGACCCGACCCGGGTCCGGATCCTCAAGATCCTCGAAGGCGGGGAGATGTGCGTCTGCCAGGTCATCGCGATCCTCTCCCTCGGGCAGTCCACCGTGTCGAAGCACCTCTTCCTGCTCCGTGCGGCGGGGCTCATCAAGGACCGACGGGACCGGAAATGGGTCCACTACTCGCTGAACCGCGGGAGCGACTCCCCGTATGCCGAACGGATGCTGCGGAACCTCCGGAGTTGGCTGAACGAGGACCCCGTCATCGCGAAGGACCGTGAACGGGCGGCCATGGCGAGGGCGATCGGCCCGATCGCGATCTGCGAGCGAAACATGACCTTGCCCGGCAGGCGACGTCCGGCGGCAAAGCGATGAATCCGCGACCCGGGGACTGGAGGACCGAGGCCGTGGAACTGAGCGCGATGCAGCCGCGGCACATCCTGTTCCTTTGCGTCGCGAACTCTGCCCGCAGCCAGATGGCCGAGGGAATCGCCCGCTCTCTCGCCCCTCCGGGGGTGAAGGTCTCTTCCGCCGGATCGTCCCCCGCCTTCGTCCGCCCGCAGGCGATCCAGGTCCTCAAGGAGATCGGCATCGACATCTCCGGTTATCTATCCAAGGGGCTGGATTCCATCGACGCCGGGTCCGTCGACGCCGTGATCAGCCTCTGCGCCGAGGAGGTCTGCCCCGTCTTCCTCGGGAAGGCGAACCGGGTCCACTGGGGACTCCCCGACCCGGCGGGGGTCACCGGCACGGAGAAAACCCGCCTCGATGCGTTCCGATCCGTCCGGGACGAACTCCGCAGCCGCCTGAAGGTCCTCTTCGGCCACGGGAAGGAAACGTAAAGGGCGTCCCACCTCCGCCTCCTCTTCCGAACCCTGCTTCTTCCTCGCCCCTCCTGACACGCCATTCGGAAATGACCCATGTCGAACCTCCATGTCGAACCTCCGTGTCGAACCTCCGTTGATCTCTTGCGCTCCTGCGCGTATCATATCTATAAATATTGATGTAACGATTAATGGAAGAAAAGGAGTTCGGCGTGGGGAAAAAAGGATTCGTCCTGTGCGTCTGCCAGGGAACATGCCCGAGTTTCAAGAAGATGGACATCTTCAACGTGCTCTCCGACGTCCGCAGGGAGAAGATCTTCGACTACGTCTGCCTGCACCCGCAGCTCTGTGTGGGGGATGGCGAGGAATTCCTCAAGGTGCTGCTGGCCGGAAAGGAAACGGACAAGCTGTACATCGCCGCCTGCGACCCGCGGATGCAGGAGAAGATGTTCCGTGACGCTTTCGATGCCGCCGGATTCGACAGGTCGCGCCTGGTGTCGCTCGACATCCGGAACAAAACCACGGAAGAAGCCGTCGAGGCGATCAAGGGGATGGTCGCTCCGGCCGCCTGACCGGAGGGTGCCATGAAGACCTGGCGCGGGATCCCGAGGGAGGAGATTCCATGGTACCCGACGATCGACCCGGGCGTGTGCACGGGGTGCCGGACCTGCGTCGACTTCTGCAAGAACGACGTCCTGGAGTTCGATGAAGCCGCCGGAAAGTCCCGGGTGAATAATCCCTACAACTGCATCGTGGAGTGCAGTACCTGCGCAAAACTGTGCCCCGAAGGAGCCATCCGTTTCCCCGACGAAGCCACGTTTTCGGCCTTCATCAAGGAGCGGATCGCCCGGCAGGCAGCGAAGCGTTGAAGGCATGTAACCGCTGACGGGAATCCTGTTTCCCGAGGTGCAGAGGGGCGGTGATCTCCGTGCTGGATCTTGTCGACGTCGGTCTGGCCGTCGTAGGCAGACAGATCCTCCACGATATCAACCTGCACGTCCTCCCCGGGGAAATCCACGCGATCCTCGGAATGAACGGGACCGGCAAGTCGACCCTGGCCTCGGTCATCATGGGCCTGTCCGGATTTTCCCCGACGTCCGGGAAAGTCGTCTTCCAGGGCGAAGACATCACCGCCCTGTCCATCTCGGGCAGGGCGAAACGAGGCATCACCCTCGCCTGGCAGGAACCTGCCCGGTTCGAAGGCTTGACGGTCGGAGAATACCTGGAACTGGGAAGGCATGGCTCTCCGGGCGGGGGCCCCCCTCCGGGGGAATGTCTCCTCATGGTGGGCCTTCCGCCGGACAGGTATCTCCAGCGCACCGTCGACGCCACCTTGAGCGGCGGCGAGCGGAAACGCGTGGAACTGGCTTCGGTCCTCTCGATGGAACCCAGGCTCTCCATCCTCGACGAGCCGGATTCCGGCATCGACGCACTCTCCCTGAACCGTATCCTGGACGCCGTCCGAATCCTCGCGAGGAACGGCGCCTCCGTGCTCCTGATCACCCACCAGAACGAAATCGCCGCCTCGGCGGACCGGGCTTCCTCCTTGTGCGGGGGTACCATCCTGAAAACCGGCGATCCCCTGGCCATCGGGCGTTTTTTCCGGAACCATTGCCGGGAGTGCCCCCATGGCAGCGTGCCCCACGGGGAGGTCCCGCTCCATGAGTGACTACACGAAGGAATTCCTTGCGATGTCCAAGGCGTATGAGGCGAGCGGCGGTGATCCGGCCTCCCTCTCCGATGGAAGAATCGCCGGGTTGATGGTAAGCCATCGGAGGATCCTTCGCAGCAACGACGCCCCCGGAGTCCGCATCGAGGGGGAAGAGACCCCGACCGGCGTCAAGGCGAAGATCACGGTCGATCCCGGGGTCCATGTCGAGCGCCCGGTCCATCTGTGTTTCGGCGTCCTCCCGAAGGAAGGAACCCAGGAGATCGTCTCGGAATTCCTCGTGGGAGAAGGCGCGAAAGCGAGCTTTCTCGCGCACTGTGTCTTCCCGAACGCCGTGAAGGTCCGCCACGTGATGGACGCGCGAATCCACGTGGGGAAACACGCAAGTCTCGAATACTCGGAAACGCATTACCACGGCGAAGAAGGTGGCGTGGAGGTGTTGCCCACGGCGAGGATCACCATTGGCGAGGGAGGGTCCTACCGAAGCCTGTTCAAACTCGTCCAGGGAGCGGCCGGTGAGCTGCGGATCGATTACGAGGCCGACATCGGGAAGGACGCCCTCTGCGAACTGGACGCCCGGGTCTACGGGAAAAGGAACGATGCGATCCGCGTCAAGGAGTCCCTGTTCCTGAACGGGGAAAAATCGAGAGGACTTGCAAAGAGCCGGATCGTCGCCTCCGATCATTGCACGAGCGAGGTCGTCGGAGAAGCGGTCGGGAATGCGCCGGGAGCGAGGGGCCACGTCGACTGCGTGGAGATCGTCAGGGGGAAGGATGCGCGCGTCAGCGCCGTCCCGAGGCTCCTCGTGACCGACGACCGCGCGAAACTGACGCACGAGGCGGCCATCGGGAGCGTGGACAAGAAACAGGTCGAGACGCTGATGGCCCGGGGACTGACGGAAGAGGAATCGGTGGACGTCGTCGTACGGGGGATCCTCCGGTAATCCCCCGGTATCCGATCGCCGTCGCCCTGGGATGGCGGCTATCGTGAAGAGAGGTGGCGGATGCCGCTGATCGGAAGCATCCTCCTGGCGACCCTGGTCGTCAGCTCGATTTCCCTGGTCGGGATCCTCTTCACCGGCCTGAAAGAATCTCCTCCGGACCGACTCCTGGAGTATTTCGTCAGTTTCGCCGCGGGAGGGCTCCTCGGGGGAGCGTTCCTCCATCTTCTTCCCGAGGCGGACGGGTCACCCGGATTCTCCTCGGCGGGTGGAAGCTGGGGCAGGCGTTGCCGGAGGTCGTCCGGGTCGGCGACCCGGGCACGACAATCGTTCGCCTCCCCGCAAGTATCCCACGCAATACGGGGACCGTTCCACCGCGGTCATCAAAAATAGTACCTTGCCCTCAGTTCCACCTTGTAGTCGTTCGGCTTTTCACCGTATTCGCTGTATCGATCTCCTCGGAGGATGGAAGTTTTGAACCTGAGGTCGAGATTCTTTATGCCGGTATACAGGAGCTCCGGAGACAAGGAGAAGCTTTTATCGTTCACATTGAAAACACCTATGATGGAAGGTGTAAAATATAGAATATCAAATGGTTCTTTCTGGCTTGCCCTGAGATACAGGTAATTCTTCATTGGGTTCGTCTTTCCGTAATTTCCGGTTGTCATATTCAATGCTTTTTTAAGAAGAGAGTCGTTACCGGTAGAAACATACGTAACATAACCATTATCTATAAAAGAATAGTAATTCCCTGCTTCGCTCTCTGTAAATCCGGTACCGTTCCTGTAGTATTCAAGGATATACGTGGTGTCCTTTTCGGTAAGGTATCTTATTCCCGCCAGGTAACTGACGGCGTCGACCTCGTTTTCTATGATATCTCCGGTGTCGCTTAAATATTTCTGTTCGTAATCTTTTATGAAAGCCCATTCCCCGTGGACCTCGAGATTCGTCGTGATATTCCGCGAAAAGTCGACGCCGTACCCCGCCGTTTTACTACCTCCGACGAGGAACATGAAATCGATGTCCGTATCGTAATACAAGGCGTACAACTTCGCCGCGAAGTTGAGGTGATCGATGTCGCCGAAATCGTCGTTCACATCCTTGTATACGGGAACCAGGACGGGGGTAAACGATACGGTCTTGAGCGGGCCCGGAAAGCTTTTTATGTAATCGGCGGAGACCACGATGAATCCTTCCAGGTTCTGTTCCGGTTCGTCCGGGTCCTTGGGCCTGTCCACGAAAGCGACGGGGTTCCATGCGTACCCCTTGCCCCACTTGAGCGTCTTCTTGCCGATGTCGATGGTCAGGGACGAAGACGGCTTCAACGAGAGAAACCCTTCGTAGACGGTTGTCTTGAAATCTTCACCCAGGTAGGAATTTCTGTAGTCCGTGTTCGTTCGAACGAAAAGCCGGGCGACTCCTTTTTCCAGGCCGCCCTCCAGTTGCAGCGCGGCGTTGTACTCTTCCAGGGNGCCTCCTTCGTCCCGGTTGTAGAACCTCAACTTGTACAGCGAAGCATCCTTGTCGAGTCCGAAAAGCGCCGGCCGGATTTCGGCATAGCCGCCGATGTGATAGGGCTTTTTTTCCGTTTCCGAGATATCGAAGGTGTACTCTTCAGCAATGGCGACGGACGGAATGCCGATAAAAAAATGCAGGAGATAGGCGAGGACGGCGACAACCATCGGGCCGACCTCCCCCATCCCACGCCGGCCATGCGTCATCGCAAGGATTCAAGATTCGGCATGAAGGTCAGCGTGAACGCCTCGTCCCTGAAATCCCTCGCCTTCACTTTCGCGAAGATCATCACCGATTTGTACCCCTTGTACAGCGGACTGTCGGTCTCGATCACCGCAGGCCGCACGACGCCTCCGCCGAAGTCCTTGACCTCCTTGAAATAGATGGTCTTGATCAGCATGCTCGCCTCCGTGAGACATTCGATCTTTGCCGGAAGCTTCCTTTTTCCGTCGGCATACAGTTTGAGCCTGTCGTACGCCACGGTCTTTGTCTTTGCCTTGAGATACAACAGATACTCATTTCCGTTCTGCTCCACTTTTTCCACGGTGTACTCCGCCGCATAGTCGAGTTGCAGGATATCCGCGTTGTTGAAGACTCCGCCCACCACGGACTGGAGGCTCGTGATCCGGATCGGCTTCCCCACGTTGGGTATGTAAAACCACATGTTGTCGCCGAGTCTCAAGGTGCTCCTGCCTTTCTCGCTTGCGGGCGCCAGGAATATTGAAGCCACCTTGTCCACCCCCTTCTTCACGGTGAACAAGGTATATTCCTTCTTCCTGCCGTCAGGCTCCACGTTGATGAGCTTTCTGTAAGACTCATAGGATTCCGGATTCAAGTTCCTGTCCACCTGCTTGAGAAACGCCGTTCCATCCATGGCGTAAGCCGGAATCGCATAGAGCAGGGCGATCATTGCCATGAAAATCTTCGTCATCAAGTTCCTCCTATACATGTCTCAACGCCTTGATCGGTTCCATCCTCGATGCTTTCAACGCCGGCTGGAGACTGGCGATAACCGAAACGACGATTACGGTCGCCGATAGGAACAGGATGTCCGCCGGGTTTACATTCGTNCGTAGGATCAACCCGACCTGCTGGCCGAAGTTGAAGGTTATTTTTGAGAGATTGAGGATNAATATAATGATAATCCCCGCAACGGTGCCGGTGATCGCTCCGACGACACCAAGACAGAAACCCTCGATTACGAACATGTTCAGTATTTTTCCCGGCAATGTTCCTATGGCGGCAATGGTGCCTATTTCCCGTATCCTTTCATAAACCGCCATAATCATCACATTCATGATGCTGGTAAGGACGATCGCTATGAGCATTAACTTGATGAAAAACGTCATGACATCGATCATTCGGGCGATGTTGAAGAAGGGAGAGAGCTTTTCCCAGGTGTGCAGTTCGAATATGGGTTTCCCCTGCGGGTTACGTTCCGTTGAAAGCAGACCTTCCAACTTCTCACTGAATCCATGGAGTTTCCCGAAGTCTTTCAACCTTATGGCGAACTCGCTGATCTCGTTGCCTTCCANTCTCANAATTTCCCTGGCATCTTCCATGTGTATGTAGCCGTCCCTTCCGCCGGGACCGGTTACACTCTTTAAAATGCCCGAGACAATAAACTGCTTTCCGTTCACGGAACCGTCCTGGTTCGTTGCAACGATCACCACCGTGTCTCCCACTTTCACTTTCATGCCCCTTGCAAGAAGTTCCGGAATCAGTATCTTGCCCGGGTTCAGTTCATTGCTTCCTTCCATCACCCGCAACGGGAGCAACGGGGTGGTCCGGTACTCCTTTTCCGGGGTAACCGCGGTGAGTCTTATGCTCGATGTCTCCGTGAAGTTGCTGAACATGCCTCCGAACTTTATCCGCGGGGAATAAGCCTCTATCTCGGCCTGCTTTTCTAATGTGCTTTCAAGCCGGGCGACGGCGCCGGCCTTGAGATTCAAGTTCAGGGGAAGGGTCTCTATGGATGCGACATACCCTTTCCGATGCACCTGCATATGTCCGATCATCGAGTCTGTAATCTCCCCGATCATCATGTTCTTGAACGATCCGGAAACGGAAATGAATACAAGAACAAAGACCACACCTGTTGCGATCAGTGAAGCGGTGAGCAATGTTCTCCTCTTGTACCTCAAGAGATTTCTTGTCGCTATTTTGAAGAGATTACCCATTGCCCCCGCCTCCTTTGTTCTCTTTGCCTTTCAGTTCTCCATCCTCGATTGTAAATATGATTTCCGCTTCGCCCACGATCTTCTGGTCATGGGTCGAGAAGATGAAGGTCGTCCCGAATTCGTCCCTCATCTTCCTCATCAACTCGATGACCATATAGGCCGTCTTATGGTCCAGATTGGCGGTGGGCTCGTCGGCCAGCACGAGCTTGGGATTTGTGACCAATGCCCGCGCAACCGCAACCCTCTGCTTTTGTCCGCCGGAAATCTGGTCGGGGAATTTATCCTTCTGGTCGGTCATGCCCACTGCCGTGAGGAGGGCATTTACCCGTTGATTCCTCTCCGCCGTGGGCATGTTCTGAACCATCAATAGGGGATACTCGATGTTTTCATAAACCGTCAGGACGGGAATGAGGTTGAAATCCTGAAAGATGAAACCTATATTGCTGCCCCTGAAAGAGGCGCTCTGTTTCCGGTCCAGATGCAACACCTCCGTGGCGGCAACCATCAACTTCCCATCCGTTGGTTTATCGAGACATCCGATGAGATTCAACAGGGTGGTCTTCCCGCTTCCCGACGGACCCACAAATGAAACGAAAGACGCAGGCTCGATTTCAAAGCTCAATCCTTTCAACGCCCTGACGGTAACGTCGCCTGTCTGGTAATCTTTCGTGATATTTGTTGCGACGATTAAACTCATAACCGCTCCTTCCGCCGACGCCGTAGGCCGGAGGATATATCGATATATATTCATATAACACATGAAGCGGAAGAATGTTCCCGGGGTAGGGCTACTTCACTTCATGGGATGCGCCACTGGTCTGCATCATGCCGCAACGCCGAGACCGTGGAAGGAGGGAAAGCAGGTCCAAGAGCACGTGAACCGCGTCCGACAGCAAGGCGAGGGAGCCGGACAGGATCCCCCCCACGACCTCGAGAACCAACGTGCCGGCGGACAGGAGGAACCCGACGAAGAGCCATTTCAAGGTCACGACCGGCAGATATCGGCTCGTATATGCCCCCAATGGCGCCAGCGGCACCGCGACGGCCAGGATAGGAACCGCAGTCGGGAAATCCACCAACCGGGCGCGGACGAATCGGACGCACGCCGCCGCCATGGAGACCGCGTTGAGCAGGAGCGCGGTTCCCATGGCGGTGCGCAGATCGACTCCGAGGTAAAGGAACACGGGGATGAGGATGAACGCCGCTCCCACGCCGGCGATCGTCAGAACCGTCGTGAACGCGAAAGTGGCCATGCCGGCCAGCAGGATCGTCATCCCCGTTCCCCCCGGGCAAGGTCCTTACTTTCCCGCCAGGAGTTTCTCCTGGCACGGGATGCAGACCNTCTGCTCCCCGACGATNCGCCNGTACTTCTCGACGACCGTTTCCCCGCACCGGTCGCAGACAAACGATGCGAACGTCTCCGCGGGTTTCGCGACATCCATCGGGAACGGCCTGCCCACGGTAAGGATCGCCTCTTCCGGGGCTCCCATCACTTNCCGGATCAGCGGATCCACCACGGCGTCGGGAACCCGGGAAGGCGGCACGCCCTTCATCCGGTACTCGAGAAAGAACGGGGTCTCCTTCATCTTCGACTGGGTCTCCGCCTTCGGCACGACCCGGACCGCCCGCCCGGATTCCCGGTCC
>C687J29651_10001521_pt1 | contig 9954 bp, 8 predicted proteins | sample RifCSP13_1_FD_29651 | JGI IMG/M metagenome (IMG submission 29651) | reverse complement strand
GCCGCCCGGTTCCGCCGACCGGCCGCCGCTGTTTCCCGGGGGGCGGCAGCAGGCCGTCGCCTAGAATGGTCGAATGACGCACCCCATGTCCTCCTCCCTCGCCGATCTGCTGTCCACCGCCCGGGAGTTTGTGGATCGAGAAGTGATTCCGCTCGAGCCCCTCTTCCTGACGGGATCTCATGAGGAACTCGAGCCCCGGGTGGCGAAGGTACGCGCCCTCGCCAAGACGATGGGAATGTGGGCACCGGCCCTCCCCAAGGAAGTTGGGGGAGCCGGGATGTCGCTCGTGGAATTCGCTCACCTGAGCGAGCAGCTGGGCCGGACTCCGCTCGGACACTTCGTATGCAACGCCCAGGCGCCCGACGTTGGGAACATGGAGCTGTTGTTGCAGTTTGGGAGCGAAGGGCAGAAGGAGCGCTGGCTGAAACCTTTGGTGGCCGGCGACATCCGATCTTCATTCTCGATGACCGAACCGGGCCACGCCGGCTCGAACCCCACCTGGATGTCGACCACCGCGATACGGGACGGCGACGAGTACGTCATCAACGGTGACAAGTGGTTCACCAGCGCGGCGGACGGCGCTGCTTTCACCATCGTCATGGCCGTCACCAATCCGGAGGCCGACCGTTACCGGCGGGCCAGCCAGATCATCGTCCCGATGGGAACCCCCGGGTTCACCCGCGTGCGCAACACGCCGGTGATGGGCGACACCGGAAGCGGCTGGGCCAGCCACTCGGAAGTCTCGTTCAACCATTGCCGGGTCCCGGCCACCAACCGGATCGGTGAGGAAGGTGAGGGGTTTGTGCTGGCCCAGGCGCGATTGGGTCCCGGCCGGATCCACCACACCATGCGCTGGATCGGCATCTGTGAGCGGGCCATCGAGCTCATGTGCCGGTACGCAATCGATCGGGAGCTGGCTCCCGGTCGACCGCTGGCTAGCCGGCAGGTGGTCCAGCATTGGATCGCCGACAGCCGGGCCGAGACCAACGCCGCCCGGCTGATGGTGCTCGACGCCGCCCGAAAACTGGAAGAGGGTGGCAGCAAGGCGGCCCGCACGGAGATCTCCGCCATCAAGTTCTATGTAGCGAACGCCCTGCAGCGAGTGGTGGATCGCGCCATCCAGGTGCACGGGGGGATGGGCATGACCGATTACACGCCCCTGGCCTTCTGGTACCGCCACGAACGGGCCGGACGCATCTACGACGGTGCCGACGAGGTGCATCGCAACGTGGTGGCGCGGGTCGAGCTCGCAAAATACGGTTCGGTCGACCCGCCCGGCTGACCCGGTTGTCTCTCGCCTTGTGAGTCGACGTTTACCAAACGTTTCCCGGCGGTCTGCCCAATCCGGCAACAACAATTCCCTCCTCCGAATGGTGCGGTTGAGAGGGCTTTCGGCCCGGGTGCGCGGGCCGGGAGCAAGTTGAATAGTGAACGAAGATTAACTAAAATAGTCAATACCCAGCCACCGTTGATTGTCAGGGGGACGTGCCAATGACGGACACGATCAAGGCCGAACGGGCGGAGGCGTTGGTCGCCGAGCGCCTCGAGCAGTTGCTCGACTCTTATGACCCGGATGGGGAGCCCCGAGAGTTCTGGGCCCGGCAATACGACCTGGGTCTCGCCTGGGTCCAGTTCCCGGAAGGGTTTGGGGGTCTGGGCGTCAGCCCCAGATACCAGTCGGTGGTCCAACGGGCCATCGAGAAGGCAGGGGCTCCAACCTGGAACCGGGAATTGAACCTGCTCGGCATCGGAATGGGGGCCGGCGTGCTGGCCGCTCACGGGACCGATGAGCAGAAGGCGAAATGGCTCAGGCCGATGTTCACCACTGAGGACATGTGGTGTCAGCTCTTCTCCGAGCCCGGGGCGGGATCGGACCTGGCCAATCTCTCGGCCAAGGCGGTTCGGGACGGCGACGAGTGGGTCGTCAACGGGCAGAAGGTCTGGACGACCTTGGCGCACATCGCCAAATGGGGCATGATCCCGGTGAGGACCGACCCGGATGTGCCGAAGCACGCCGGCATCACCTACTTCATCGTCGACATGAAAGCCAAGGGGGTCGAGGTTCGGCCGCTGTATCAGATCACCGGCGAGGCCGAGTTCAACGAGGTTTTCTTCACCGACGTCCACATCCCCGATGCCTATCGCATCGATGAGGTCGGGGCTGGTTGGCGGGTCTCGATGACCACCCTGATGAATGAGCGGGTCGCCATCGGCAGCCGCGCCCTACCGCGCGGAGGGGGTTCGATGGAGGCCGCCATCAAGGCGTGGAAGGACTACAGCCATTCAGATCCGGTGGCCCGGGACGAGTTGGCCCGGCTGTGGGCGGAATGGGAAGCTCTGCGCCTAACCACGCTTCGGGCCAATCAGATGCGGAAAGCGGGCACCCCCGGCCCGGAAGGATCGACCGGCAAGTTGGCGTGGGCCGATCTCAACAAGGCCATCACCGCCTTCACCGTCGAGTTGATGGGATGGGACGGGACGCTCTATCCGGGCGGCTACGTGTTGCACCGCCCGAAGGAATTCGAATCCGAGGGCAGCCCGCAAAGGAACTTCTTGCGGGCCCGGGCCAACTCGATCGAGGGAGGAACTTCCGAGATCATGAAGAATATCGTCGGCGAGCGGGTGCTCGGACTACCAGGAGAGCCACGTGTCGACAAAGACCTACCCTGGAAGGAGGTGCCCCGTGGCTGACAGAGCTCTCCACGTCGATTTTGCCCTCAACGAGGCGCAGGAGATGCTCCGCCAGACCACCCGGAAGTTCCTCGCCGACCGGGTACCGGTGGAGGTTGTGCGGCGCCTTGCCGAGACCGTGGAAGGATTCGATGCAAAGCTGTGGCAAGCGGGTGCGGAGCTGGGCTGGCACAGTCTGGCGATCCCGGAGGAATACGGCGGAGCCGGATACACCTTCTCCGAGTTGAGCATTGTGCTCGAAGAACTCGGACGGGCGCTGTTCCCCGGACCGTTCCTCTCGACGGTAGTCATGGCCGCCGATGCGATCCTGGCCACCGGGACCGAAGAACAGAGGCAGGCGTTCCTCCCCGGGATCGCTACAGGAGAGCACACGGTTGGGGTGGCCTTGTTCGAAGGACCGGCCGGGGCAAGTAGCGGGGACATCACCATGTCGGCGGAGGCTTCCGGCGGCGGGTGGGTGCTCACCGGCAGGAAAACCAACGTCATATACGGCCACACCGTCGACACGCTGTTGGTCGGGGCTCAAACGGCCCGAGGACTCAGCCTCTTCCTGGTGCCGGCAGACACCCCGGGTGTGACTCGCCAGCCGATGCCCACCCTCGACGCGACGACCAAACAGGCCCACGTGACGTTCACCGAGGCACAGGTCGGGGCCGGAGCGCTGCTCGGGCGGGAGGGCGCGGCGGGTCCGGTTGTTGACAGGATGCTGCGGCTGGCCGCAGTGGGGCTGGCACTCGATCAGGTCGGCGGCGCGCAATGGTGCCTGGAGACGTCCCTCGAGCAGGGAAAGACCCGGTTCCAATTCGGGAGGGCCATCGGTTCGTTCCAAGCCATCAAACACCGGTGTGCGGACATGCTGGTCGCCGTTGAACACGCCCGGTCGACCGCATATCACGCTGCCCGGGTAACCCAGGACGAGGAAGAACTGGCGATCGCCGCCCCGCTGGCCAAGTCGGTGTGCTCCGACGCGTTTGTGAAAACCAGCGGGGAGACCATACAGATCCTGGGCGGCACCGGGTTCACCTGGGAGAACAACGCCCACCTGTACTTCAAACGGGCCAAGAGCAGCGCGCTCATGTTCGGTGACGCCCGTCATCAGCGACGCCTTTTGGCCGACGCCCTGGGCTTGTGAGCGACGCACAGACCCATCNCGTGGCACCGGAGCAGAGCTNCGGTATGGAATCGAGCGAGCATTCCCCGGAGGCACCGACCGCTCGGGGCCGGCGGCGGCGGGAGCAGATCANCGAGGCTGCCACCCGGTTGTTCCACCTGCAGGGATTTCATGCCACGTCGATGGATGAGATTGGCATGGCGGCCGGCATCACCGGACCGGGGCTGTACCGGCATTTCTCATCCAAGGACGACATACTGCTGGCGGTGTTCGATCGCATCTGGGATCTGCTGAGGGGCGATCGAGCGAAGCGCCGGGCTCCCACCCGGTGAGGCGTTGGATGTCCTGATAGATACCCACACGACCCTGGCGCTCGACCAGGGAGCAGAACTCATGCTGCTGGTCAGGGAACTTCGCTATGTGCCCGAGTATTACCAGCGTGCCGCCGAGCGGAACGACGCCCGGTACACCGACGCCTGGGCGGAGGTGATCATCAAACTGCACCCGGAGCTGAGCCTCGATGAAGCGCGGGCCGCCGGCCGGGGTCTGATCGGCTTGATCGGCTCGGCCGCTCGAGACGGAATGATCGGCGCGGTGAGCAAACCGCGCCATCGGGCAGTGTTGCGGCAGATGTGCCGTGCGTCGCTGCAAGGGGTCTGAATAATGCCGTTGCGTAGATCGGCGGCCAGGATCTGAGAGAAGGAGAAGACATGCGGACCGTCCCGGTCGACCAGCTCCCCGCCTTGATAGGGAAGGAGGTCGGCGTTTCCGATTGGCTCACCATCGATCAATCCCGCATCGATGCGTTCGCCGATGCAACACTCGATCATCAGTTCATCCATGTCGACCCGGAGGCGGCCCAGATGACGCCGTGGGGGACGACCATCGCCCACGGGTTCCTGACCTTGTCACTCATTCCGCACCTGACGGGCCAGTGCGGCGTCGTGCCGGAAGGGACTGTGATGGCCATCAACTACGGATCCGACAAGGTGCGATTCCTCGAACCCGTCAAGGTGGGGAGCGACGTTCGGGCGCGGGTGGTCCTCGACGACGTGACCGAGAAGGGCCCGGGCCGGATCTTGTTCAAGTCGAAGGTCACCATCGAGATCAAGGACAGCGAGAAACCGGCGCTGGTGGCCGACACCCTCGCGATGTTCATCCTGGGTTAGTGGAGCGTCGCTCGATTACCGCGGCGTTTCTCCGGCTCTCGGAGGACCGCTCCCGCTGCCTGCACGACAAACCCCCAACGGAGGTACCAACATGATCAGTTTCGACGAGCGAGTTGCCATTGTGACCGGAGCCGGAGCCGGGCTGGGAAGATCCCACTCCCTCGCCCTGGCCGAACGAGGCGCGCGGGTGGTCGTCAACGACCTCGGCGCCAACCTCGATGGAACCGGAGGGTCGTCGGCGGCGGCCGAAGCGGTGGTCGCCGAGATCGAAGCTGCCGGAGGCGAGGCCATCGCCAACGGGGCGAACGTGGCAGATCTCGATCAGGTGCAGGCGCTGGTGGCGGACGTCATGGATCGGTGGGGTCGGGTAGACATCCTGGTCAACAACGCCGGCATCTTGCGCGACAAGTCGTTCCACAACATGGACCTGGCCGACTTTCGCACGGTTATCGACGTGCACCTGATGGGGTCGGTCTACTGCACCAAGGCCGTCTGGGGCATCATGCGCGACCAGAACTACGGCCGGATCGTGATGACCTCATCTTCGAGCGGGCTGTGGGGCAACTTCGGGCAGGCGAATTACGGTGCCGCCAAGATGGCGCTGGTGGGGCTCATGAACACACTGGCGATCGAGGGCCAGAAGTACAACATCCGCGTCAACGCCCTGGCTCCCGCGGCTGCCACCCGGATGACCGAGAACCTGATCCCCGATCCCAGGGTGCTGGAACTGCTCACTCCCGGTTCCGTGAGCCCCGGATTGCTGACGCTGTTGCACGATGATGCCCCCACCAAGGTCATCCTCGGGGCGGGCGCCGGGACCTACGCCGTGGTATTCATCGAGGAGACAGAAGGTATCTACCTGAGTCCGGAGGACCGAAGCCCCGAGAACATCGTGGCTCGCTGGGATGAGGTGACCGGCGGTGATAGTCGGACACAGTTCGACTTCGGCGGGCTGCAGACCCAGGCGTTCGCGGTGCGGGCGGCGACGGCCGAGTAGGGAGGCTGGCATGCGTGCGCTGGTGTGTTCCGAACTCGGTTCGGCCGACAAGCTGTCGTTCGGGGAGGTACCCGATCCTCAGGCCGGTCCCGGACAGGTCGTCCTCGACGTCCGGGCGGCAGGGCTCAACTTCCCGGATACGCTCATCATCGAAGGGAAGTACCAATTCCGGCCTGATCTCCCGTTCGTACCGGGCGGGGAAGCATCGGGGGTGGTGTCTTCCGTCGGCCCGGAGGTGAGCGGCTTCAGCGTCGGCGACGAAGTAGTGGCCATCGGGGTTTCGGGAGCCTTCGCCGAGAAATGGGTGGTCGATGTAACCGCCGTGATGCCAAAACCGTCATCTCTGGACCACCGGGTAGCAGCCGGATTCGGTCTCACCTACGGCACCTCGTACTACGCGCTGAAACAGCGAGCAACGCTGCGACCCGGCGAGACCCTCCTGGTGCTGGGAGCAGCGGGCGGGGTAGGCAGCGCGGCGGTCGACATCGGCAAAGCGATGGGAGCCCGGGTCATCGCGGCTGCTTCGACGGATGACAAGCTGGCCTACGCGGCCGGGCTGGGAGCAGACGAGGGCATCAACTACGCCACCGAGGACTTCCGGGAACGCATCCGGGAGTTGACCGAAGGGCGCGGCGTCGACGTGGTCTACGACCCGGTGGGCGGTGATCTGACGGAACCGGCCCTGCGGTCGATGGCCTGGAATGGCCGGTTCCTGGTCATCGGATTCGCGGCCGGGTCGATCCCGGAGATCCCCCTCAACCTGCCGCTCCTCAAGGGCGTGTCTATCACCGGTGTCTTCTGGGGGGCCTGGACCAAGCGGGAGCCGGCGGCTTCGGCAGCCAACTTCGCCGAGCTGTTCTCCATGGTGAACTCGGCCGCTTTGCATCCGCAGGTGTCGGCGATCTATCCGCTCGATCGCTACGTGGAAGCCTTTGGTGCCCTCACCGGCCGCACCGCGCAAGGGAAAGTGATCCTCGAGGTCAGTTAGGTGCGATGGGCACGCCGGGTGCCCATCTACGCGTCCGTTCTCACGCCGCGGATTCCACCCGGTTGTCGCCCTCGGCGTAGGCGGTCAGGCCTGCTCCAGAGTCGTCTCAACCGACTGAACCTCTGCTTCGCTGAGCTCAATAGCCTGTGCCCTGGCAGCTTGCTGGAGGTCGGGGAGGCCGGCCCGCAGCTTGTCGAGAGTCGCCGGGGTATCGGCGATGGCCAGCATCGTCACCGGGGTTCTCATCGATACCCGCGCATCCGACTTCGCTTTGCGGACCCGGGCAAGCACCGCCATCGCTGCTTCGAGCACGGCCCGATCACCGGCATGTTGCGCCAGCTCACCCTGAGATGGCCACGAGGCGCGATGAATCGAGCCGGACTGCCACCACGACCAGACTTCTTCGGTGGCGAACGGCAGGAACGGGGCCAACAGGCGCAGATACACCGATAGTGAAAGCTGAAGCGCGGCCCGGGCGGATGCTGCGCCCGCCCCNTCCCCGTAGGCGCGGGTCTTNACCAACTCGAGGTAATTGTCCGTCCAGCCCCAAAACGACGATTCCGTTTTGTCCAGGGCGCGGGTGTAGTCGCAAGCCTCGAAGGCGCTGGTGCACTCCTCCACCACCGGCACCAACGCGGCGATCAGCGATCGATCGACCGGCTCGGTGATCTCGGCGGGCGCAACATCGTCGCCCAGGTTGAGGACGAACCGGGAAGCGTTGAGGATCTTGATGGCCAAACGCCGGCCGATCTTGATCTGATCCTCGTCGAAGGCGGTGTCGGCACCCGGACGGCCCCGGGCCGCCCAGTAACGCAGGGCGTCAGGCCCAAAACGGTTGAGTAGCGGCATCGGGGTGACCACGTTCCCTTTGGACTTCGACATCTTCTTACGATCCGGATCGAGGATCCACCCGGATATGGCGGCCCGGTGCCAGGGGAGGAGATCGTGTTCGAGGTGGGAGCGGGTGACGGTGGCGAACAGCCAGGTGCGGATGATGTCGTGTGCTTGTGGTCGCAGGTCCATCGGGAAGGTCCGGGTAAACAGGTCGGGGTCGTCTTCCCACCCACAGGCGATCTGGGGGGTGAGCGACGAGGTCGCCCAGGTGTCCATGACGTCGGGATCAGGGATGAAACCGCCCGGTTGCCTTCGTTGGTCTTCGGTGAATCCGGGGGGTGGGTCCGAGGAAGGGTCGACCGGCAAGGCCGCCTCGTCCGGAGTGAGGTGGGTCTCGTAGTCGACCGTCCCGTCCGGGCCGACGGGATACCAGACGGGGATGGGGACACCGTAGAACCGTTGCCGGCTGATCAGCCAGTCGCCCGTCAAGCCACCGACCCAATGTTCGTAGCGGACCCGCATATGCTCGGGCACCCACCCCAGCTGGCTGCCCCGGTGAGGTGGGTCTCGTAGTCGACCGTCCCATCCGGGCCGACGGGATACCAGACGGGGATGGGGACACCGTAAAACCGTTGCCGGCTGATCAGCCAGTCGCCCGTCAAGCCACCGACCCAATGTTCGTAGCGGACCCGCATATGCTCGGGCACCCACCCCAGCTGGCTGCCCCGNTCGAGCAGCCGGCGGCGTAGATCGCCGTCGCGTCCGCCGTTGGAGACGTACCACTGGCGGCTGGCCACGATCTCGAGGGGATGCTCGCCCTTCTCGTAGAACTTGACCGGATGGCTGACGTGGCGCGGCTCGCCCTCGAGATCGCCTGTCTCCCCGAGCAAGGCCCGGATCGTGCTTCTGGCGGCCTCGGCGGTCAGCCCGGCCAGCGGGGCATAGGCGGCGCGGGCCGCCTGAGAAGCAAACCAGGAGGGCGGCTCGACCTGGAACCGGCCGTCACGCCCGATGACGGTGCGGGTGGGCAGGTCGAACTCCCGCCACCATGTGATGTCGGTCGTGTCGCCAAAGGTGCAGATCATCGCCATCCCGGTGCCCTTCTCGGGATCGGCCAGCTCGTGGGCCACGACGGGAACCTCGACGCCGAAGAGGGGTGTCGATACGGTGGTGCCGATCAGGTGGCGGTAGCGGTCGTCACCGGGGTGGGCGACCAGCGCCACACAGGAGGGGATGAGTTCCGGACGGGTCGTTTCGATCAAGACCTTCGACCCGTCGGGCCGGCGAAACGCTATCCGGTAGTACGCACCCGGGTGGCTGCGGTCCTCGAGCTCGGCTTGCGCCACCGCCGTCCCGAAATCGACGTCCCACAAAACCGGGGCGTCCTGGGCGTATGCCTCGCCGCGGGCCAGGTTGCGTAGGAAAGCCCGCTGGGCGGCGCGCCGGGCGGGCTCGCCGATGGTCGTGTAGGTGTGCGACCAGTCGACCGACAAGCCCAAAGAGCGCCACAGTTCCTCGAAGACCCGTTCGTCTTCGGCGGTGAGCCGATTGCACAGCTCGATGAAGTTGCGCCGGGAGATGGGGAGAGGGGGGTCGGGGGGACGATCGGGCACCACGAACCCGGGGTCGTACTGGAGGCCTGGGTCGCACTGGACGCCGTAGTGGTTCTGTACCCGTCGCTCGGTGGGGAGGCCGTTGTCGTCCCACCCCATGGGATAGAAGACCTCCCGGCCGCGCATCCGCTGGTAACGAGCGATGGTGTCGGTGTGGGTGTACGAGAACACGTGCCCGACGTGCAGAGACCCGGATACGGTGGGTGGGGGCGTGTCGATGGAGAAGATTCGTTGGCGGTGTTTCGAGCGGTCGAACCGGTAGGTACCGTCGGCTTCCCATCGAGGCGGGAGTGACTCCTCGAGCCCTTCGAGACTTGGTNTATCCGGAACGCGTCGCATNCTCGGAGGGTAGCGGGCCACCGGCCTGTCTCAGGTCTCAGGTTTCGGCTCCAAAGACGCGAAATGCTTGGGTGTCGGGTATGGACCCCACTCACCCCGAGTCCTTCGGACCGCTTGAGGGGGGAGAAGCCGGTTCAGCGCTCGCCGGCCAGCTTCCACGCCGCCGGGAGCAGGGGTCCGGCCAGAGCCACCTTGAGCAGGTCGCCCACCAC
>C687J29651_10001512_pt1 | contig 9975 bp, 6 predicted proteins | sample RifCSP13_1_FD_29651 | JGI IMG/M metagenome (IMG submission 29651) | reverse complement strand
AACATACCTTTGTAATAAACTCTACTGCCTTTATATGCTCCGGATGGTCTCTGTAATATTCCAGCGCCCGCATATCATCAAATTCCGAATACAGAACAACATCAGATGCGCTTGCGGATTTTCCTATATTCATACCCACCTCAAGACATTTCACAGCTGGTATATTTTCCTTTAATGATTCCAGAAGCGCTTTAAGCCTCCCGGCATTTTCACTCTTATCATGCCCTTCAGCCGAATCTTTGAGTTTGAACATAACTATATGCTTTATCATTTCGGATACCTCCGTATAAACTACCTGAGCTTTACGCGAGCGCCGTCTTTTACAGAATCATTTGGATGTGTGATGACCTCTTCCCCTTCAGATAAACCCGAGATTATCTCGGTGTTTAACCCTCCCCGGTGTNCTATNTTAACAATNCGCTGCCTGGCCCTCCTGTTTTCATGGACAAATACTGCCCAGCCTTCATTGTAGCGGAATAAAGCGCTGCCCGGCGCCTGCAGGACATTATCACCTTCCCAGAGTATGAATTCAGCCTCAAGCCGGTAACCGTCTCCAAGCCGTTCCCATACTTCATGTTGTGATGCGATATCAGATATTACAAGCACGCGCTGCTCTTCCACACCGAGTGCAGATACTTTGGTAAAGCCGAAAGGCTCAACTACCCTGACCTTGCCTTCAAGCTCACTGCTGCCGCCCCAACGTTTAAAAAATACCCTTGTTCCATGGGTAATCTTCACTGCATCTTCAGACAGGACATCTATCTCCACCTCCAGCGAGCGCGGGTCGCCGATTTCTATAAGGGGTTCGCCCGGATTTACAACCCCCTCGCTCTCCCGAAGCACCTTGAGGACATAGCCGTCAACAGGCGCAAGCACTTTGATAGTCCCTGTTCCGCCTCCATCTCCTGCCATATTCTGATATTTCAGAACAGTGCGGGCCTCTTCAAGCTCATATTCAGCAACCTTTACGGCAAACCTGGAAGAACGGTAATTGGCCCTGGTCTGGCTGGCCCTTGTTTCAGCAATTTCAAAATCCTTTTTTGAGATAAAGGCAGATTCATATAGTTTTTTTATTCGCTTCAGCTCTGCTTCGGCGTAGTCCGCCTCAGACCCGGAGGCGCGCATATTCTCCTTTGCAGCCTTCAATGCTGCCTCTGCTGTCTTTACCCTGGCATCTGCAAGCGCCTTGTTCCGCGGGTCAAGCATCTCCGAGCGCAGAGGCGAGAGTTCAGCAATGACAAGATTTTTCCTCACAGCGTCTCCTGCATCAAGCTTTATGCGGTTTAAAAAACCGGCAACCGGCGCTGAGATAACAAACCTGTCCTTAACCCTTGTCTTCCCCTCCTCTTCAAGCGTAACCCTCATCAGGCCGCGCCTTGCCTTTGCCACTTCCACAGGCACAGGCTTGGGCATAAATCCTATGCTAACAGCTATGATTACAGCCACAATAAGGCCGGCCAAAACTATTTTTCTGCTCTGTTTCATCCGGGTTCATTCCTTTGTCTTTAATACCGCAATAAGGTCAAGATGGTCAAGCCTGCGCCAAACTATTATCCCGGAAATCAGCGCCGAGATAAGGACAACCGTAGCAGAAAAGGCATAGGTGCGGGTCTCAACTACCAATGGCACGCGGAACAGGTCAGTCTGCAGATTCGCAATCAGGTACGCAGCCAGACCCAGGCCGATAAGAAAACCAGGAAGTATGGCCGCCATGGTAAGAAAACCAAGCTCTCCGAGGAGTATATATGAAATCTCTGCCTTTGTGAATCCCAAAACCCTCAGGCTTGCCAGTTCCCGGCTCCGCTCTGAAAGGGATATACGGGAGCTGTTATACACAACGCCAAAGGCAATGGTGGCAGATAGAATGGTCACTATGAAGGTGAAGAGAAGCATCTGCCTGTTCATTGTCTCGCGGAAATTTTTAAGGGCCTGTCTCCTGACCTCTGTGCCTGCCACACGTGGCATCTCATAAAGCTGTTTGTAAATAACAGGAAGGAAGCGCTGGTCAGCTGCCATATATACGCCTGAAATGGCATGGCCTTCCTGCATGAGGCGGTTCAATGCAGATAGGTCCATGTATCCTGATAACCCTATATACTGGCTCACCAGACCTGCAACAGGCACATGCCGCACCGGCCGCCCTCCCTCAAGGACCTCCACTGTCAGGATGTCGCCTATCTTAATGCCGAGAATTTTTCCGAGATGGTCTGTAAGCACTATACCTTCCGGGGGCATGGTTACAGGTTTCAGGTTTTCGTCAAGGGGCCGGTAAAGGTCGCTGCCTGTCTCAATGCCTATAATGGAAGTCCTGTAGCTTATATGCCGGTACCTGAAACGGGCAGGCACCAAACGGTAAGGCTCGGCGTATTTTATCCCGGGCATACTCCCGAGTTCCAGCATCGCCTTTCTTGAAGTGGGTTCTGTAAAGGCCACCATCATATCTTCACGCTGGCTCAGATTGAAATGCACATCCATCATGAAATCCACTGCATCGGCGAACAGCCTGCTCATCAGCAGTATGGCGCAGGCAAGGGAGATGCCCAATATTGAAAGCGCAGCCTTAAGCGGCCTGCGCTCGATATTGCGGGCTATCATCTTGGTGGGCGCTGAAAACAGCCTGTTGAAGCCGAGGCGCTCAACGATGGTCTCCCTGTAGACAGCAGGCGGCTCAGGCCTCATTGCCTCGGCAGGGGGTATCCTTGACGCCTTCCATATGGAATAAACCGTGCCTGCTGTTGCCGCTGACATGCTTATCGCAAATGCCTCTAAAACTATCGCTGGATTTAATTTGTATTCAAGGAAAGGGAAACGGTAAAACTGCATATACATCCTGCTGAGGCCTTCTCCAAGCCATACACCTGCGCCGATGCCTCCGCTTATGCCTAAAAATACGATTAACCCTACAAGCTTCAGATAATGAATTCCGATGTCCATGTTGCTGTAGCCGAATGCCTTTAAAACCGCTGCCTCTTCCCGCTGGGTGCTTATAAGCCTGCTTATCACCACATTGAGCAAAAATGCCGCAACACCAAGGAATATCACCGGGTAAATTGTTGCCATCTCGCCGAGTTGCCTGAACTCCTCTGAAAGAAATTTGTGGGATATCTGGTCTTTGCGGCTGTATGCGCCGAGGCCTCCGTACGGTTCAAGAAGGTTGTCAATTTTTTCTATAACATCTTCCGGATTTGCACCCTTTGAGAGCGTCAAAACCACATCGTTGAATGCGCCTTCCATGTCAAAGGCATTGCTGAGCGCAGTCCTCCCCATCCATAAGACGCCGTACCTCTCAAAGTCAGGAATCGCAGAGCCGGGGTTTAGCTGGAAGATATATTCAGGGGAAAGGGTGATGCCGGCTATAATGAGGTCCCTGCGCCTCCCGTTGATTACAGCGCCTATCATATCGCCGGGCTCAAGTTTGTGGGCCTCGGCAAAGGCCTCGCCCACCATTATCTCATCGCCTCGCCCCGGTTCAATGAATCTGCCCTTCCGCAGGTAAAGCCTGTTAAATGCACTGCTTCCGTCGTCAGATATGGATACAAGCCTTCCCCTGACCGGAGACTCATATCCCGCAATATCAAGCTTTACATCCGCTACAACACGGGTCTCTGCCTGCTCAACNCCGGGTATATCATTTATACGTGACCTGAGGCCTTCAGGGGCGCGTTTCAATGACACAAAAATCTCCGCAAACCTATAGTCCCTGTAAAAGACNTCCCTTGTAAGCTGCAAGGAATCCAGGGTGCTGAGGGACATAACAAAGGTGGCCACACCGCCCACTATAACAAGGGCAATGGCTATTGCCTGTCCCCTCATCTCCCACAGATTGCGAAAGAGTTTTTTGTTGAGCGCCTTCATAGCCTAAGCTTAGTAGGTTGCTGAAAAACTCAAAAAGCTGTCTTTGCGAGCAAAGCGAAGCAAACTCGTTTTTAAGTAAATCAAACAGTTAGAGATTGCTTCGTCGCCAAAATCGCTCCTCGCAATGACGATTACGGGCTTTTTCAGCATCCTGTTAGTGTCATTGACCAGAATATGCCGGGATATACGGTCATTCCCGAATGTTTCTATCAAGAATCCAGGCTGCTTTGCGGCTTACCAGTGCAGTTCCGCAGGTCTCCTCTTTGTTTCATTTCTGCGCACATTGGCTATATGGCCGTCGCTCAGCCTGATAACCCTGTCTGCCATATCAGCAATTACAGCATTGTGGGTGATGATCGCTGTTGTTGTCCCCAACTCCCTGTTTACCTTTTCAAGGGCCTCCAGTACGAGAATACCTGTGGCAGAGTCAAGGGCGCCTGTGGGTTCGTCGCATAAAAGCACAGCAGGATTCTTTGCAATAGCCCTTGCAATAGCAACCCTCTGCTGCTCCCCGCCAGATAGTTGTGAAGGGAAATGGTTCATGCGGTCGCCAAGGCCCACAAGGGCAAGGGCGTCCTCAGGCCTCATAGGGGTTTTTGATATCTCGGTGATAACAGCCACATTTTCCAGGGCAGTCAAACTCGGTATCAGGTTGTAGAACTGAAATACAAACCCCACATGGCGGCGCCTGAATTCGGTAAGCTCTTTTTCCGTAGCCATTGTAAGGTCCCATCCCAGATAGGAGACACGTCCGATAGTAGCTGTATCAAGTCCTCCGAGGATATTAAGGAGCGTAGACTTCCCGCTGCCTGAAGGCCCTAACAGCGCAACAAATTCCCCGGCAAAAAGCTCCATGTCTATACCCCGCAAGGCATGCACAGAGACCTCGCCCATTACATAAACCTTTGTCAGTCCCCTGGTCTGAAATACAATTTGATTGGCGGGTTTATTATTAATGTTTGTCATGAGTTAAGATTGCGGCCATCAACCTATCTTTTAATGGGAATAAGTTAATAACCCCGCCCACAGGGCTGGCTGTGGCAGTTGAAAGGGTTTTCAGATGAAATTATGCCAGATTATTACACGTTTTGCACGGTGAAAGGTATTGACCCCTTTGTATACTGCTTGTATATTTGGTTTCATTTAATTTGTATTGACGCATATTAACCGTGCATGATAGAGAAAGGTGGCAGGAAACCAATTTTTCCCAAGAGATAAAACATGAGAGGCTTTACACTTGGCTTCATAATATCTTGCCTTGTTTACCTTATACTCACCGCCATCCTTGGCATAATATTTTTAGTGAGCAGCTCGTCCAGCTACGGCCTTGTTGTAGCCATAGTGCATTCCTTTCTCATCGGCTTTATTACCATGATTATCTTCGGGGTGAACTATCACATTATCCCAATATTCTCAGGCAAGGATTTTTACAGCCCNGGTCTTGCATATCTTCACCTTGTTATGGCNAACCTCGGCATAACCGGCCTTGTATTCNCGCTTATATTTTCAGGCTATCCGTCTGACATTCCTGTAATCGTAAAACTTTCTTCTGTATTATTTGCCGTATCAATACTTGTTTTCATATATAACATGCTCAGGACATTCATGTCTCCGCCAAGGACAGTGCCAATTTACAATCCCTTTGGCCAGGGCGATAAGGATGCTGACAAGATGGCCATAAGATTCACAGGTATAAGCATTGTTTATCTCCTGATAGGCTGCCCCCTCGGTGTGATGTTTCTGTTCCTGCCGCACTACATACCCTATCTCAGGCCAGTGCATGCGCATATAAACCTCATAGGCTTTGTGTCAATCATGATTTTCGGCGTTTCATACCACATGTTCCCCAGATTTACCGGAAGCCCCATTTATAGCGTGCCCATAGGGAGGCTGCAGTTCTATCTTGCCAATCTCGGCCTCATCGGCATGGCCTTAAGCTGGTGGGTTTTGGAAAGAGAAAGCACCGTACAGCACATAGGTCTTTTGACCTTTGGAGCAGTGGAGGCCATTGCAGCCGTTCTTTATATCTATAACTCATGGAAGACATTGAATCAGAGATAAGTCTGACTCCAACCCATCTTTCTTTACTTCCTGTCAGAATTTTGATAATCTTGGCCTTAATTTATTTGGGAATTAGATATTGATTAATTGAGATTTATTTGTAATCTGGGATTTGGTTATTGGGATTTAAACTATTGTCATGCCTTTCATCGCCGACCTCCACATCCATTCAAGATACTCAAGGGCAACAAGCCCGGATATGTCCCCTGAAAATATCTGGAAGTGGGCGCAGTTAAAGGGCATCACCGTAATCGGAACAGGAGATTTTACACACCCTAAATGGTTTAAGGAACTCGGCGAAAAACTTGAGCCAACAGGCAACGGATTATTCACCCTGAAGGATGATTTAAAAGCAGATGATATCCCTGATGCCTGCAGAACAGATGTCTCCTTTCTCCTTTCCGCAGAGATAAGCTGCATATACAGCAAAAATGGAAAGACCCGAAAGATTCACTCCATCGTATTCGCACCGAACCTTACTATTGCCGCAAAAATAAATACTGCGCTCTCGCGCATCGGGAATTTAAGCGCTGATGGAAGACCCATACTTGGGCTGGATGCAAAGGAGCTTCTTAAGATTGTGATGGAGGCATCCCCTGAGGCCATGCTTGTCCCTGCCCATGCGTGGACGCCGCATTTCTCGGTCTTCGGCGCAGCCTCAGGCTTTGACTCATTTGAGGAATGTTTTGAAGAGCTGACGCCGCACATACACGCCATAGAAACAGGCCTCTCCTCAGACCCGGCCATGAACTGGAGGCTTTCAGCCCTGGACAGAATTTCCCTTATATCCAATTCCGACGCCCATTCACCGGCAAAGATAGGCAGGGAGGCAAATATCTTTGACACAGAAACCTCGTATAAAGGCATAACAGAAGCCATCAGGACAAAAAAGGGCTTTCTTGGAACCATAGAATTCTTTCCTGAGGAAGGTAAATACCACTTTGACGGCCACAGGCTGTGCAAGATAAGCCTTTCGCCAAAGGAGACCATAAAACACAACTACCTCTGCCCGGTATGCAGTAAGAAAGTTACAGTCGGGGTAATGCACAGGGTGGATAAACTTGCTGACAGGGAGGAAGGATTTAAACCTGAAGGCGCGCCGCCTTTTAATTCCATAATCCCTCTATTGGAAATTATTGCAGAGGTCCTGAAAGTGGGCGTTAACAGCAAAAAAGTGATGGCTGAATATCTTGGGCTTATTGGAAAACTTGGCAGCGAATTCAAGATACTTATGGATGTGCCTCTGGATGATATTGAAAAGGCAGGCTCACCAGNCCTCAGGGAAGCCATCTCCANGATGCGTTCAGGAAATGTCCACATCGCNCCGGGTTACGACGGCGAATTCGGCAAGGTAAAGATATTTGAAAAGGTTGAACGGGAGGNGATAAAGGGGCAGATGATGATGTTTTGANCANNCGCCCAAAGTTTATTTTGACTCCTGAACATATACACCTCGCCAGTCATTGGNGGGAGGATTTTTTTCGTAAGATTCACAGAGCGATATATAGGTCTTTGATGGCCCATCNTGGGGAATTCTTTCAAGGACAGACTGAAATATTTTCTTTGCCTCAGCAAATTCGGAGTTTNTGAATAAATCCAGCCCTTTTTCAAACTCTTCAAACGTCCCCAAAACCTTTTCATCTGCATCTTTGCGAAGACCCACAAGTTCGTGTACCTCTAATGGTTTGTTTCTTCCCTTAAGCTGGACCCGCGCCAGGCGGCGGAATACAAACCTTTCAGGCAAATATTTCTCTGCCCCCATCCGTGTGCTTTCTGATACTGTTATGCGCGTCCCAAAGTCTTTATTCAGCGGCTCTAAACGCGCCGCAACATTCACCTCTGCCCCCAGCACTGTATAATCAAAAATATCTTTTGAACCCATATTCCCCACAATCATGTCTCCGGTGTTTATGCCTATGCGCGTATTAATGAGAGGTTTTTGTTCTTCCTGCCATTTTTTTCTCAGGCCTTCCAATTCCTTCATCATTAACAGCGCAGTTTCACAGGCAAGGGATGCATGTTCCTTTTGTTCACCCGGCGCATTCCATAATGCCATAACAGCATCTCCTATGAATTTATCCAGCGTGCCGCTGTTTTGCGTTACGCATTGAACCATAGAGGTCAGGTATTCGTTAAGGAGGGCGCTTATATCTTCAGGCGATATTTGCTCTGATAATGTGGTGAATCCTTCCACATCGGAAAAGAGGACAGTCATGTATTTTCTTTCCCCTCCAAGTTTCAGCTTGTCAGGCGATTTTAATATATCCTCAAGCACAGCAGGGGCTATGTAATACCCNAAGGCTGATTTTAAATACNTCCTTTCTCTGTATTCCATGACATATTTCATCAAAAGAATGCCGATATATACAAATGTCATGGCAAGAACAGGTTTTATGATAGGAAGGACATATCCCTTTTCAAAAAAAGTCCAGTGGAAAAATGCAACAGAACTAACAAATATCGCAACAATGAAGAACCCCCGATACGGGCCTGAAAAGCGGCTGGCAACAGCAATGACACCTGCGAGAAGGAAGATATATAGCTTTTCTAAATCTTTGTTAAGGGGGTATAAAAACTTATTGGACAGGATATTATCAATAATATTGGCATGTATCTCGATTCCGGGGGTTACAGGGCTGAAAGGCGTCGGCCTCAGGTCTGTAAGCCCTGCGGCAGAGGCCGAGATAAGGACAATCTTGTCTTTAAATTGTCCCGCTTGAATCAGGGGTTCTTTGCCTGTCTCTATCAGGTCTTTTGAGGCCAATACATAATCATAAGGTATATACTGGTAGAAAGAGGTGNAGGTGTTTTTANCCTCTCTGTCTCTGGTTATTTCTCCTCCTTGATAATGGATATACGCACTTCCATCTATAAAGATGGGTATNGCCGAATCACTGATAAATATCTTCCCATTATGTATTTTGATTTCATTCGGAGANACACCCTTTACATAGGATGCTATCAATAAAGAAAANGCAGGATAGGCTGTCCCCCTTTCATGGAAAGACATAAGAGGAAAAAACCTCCTGCATGTGCCATCNNTGTCAGGTGAATAATTTATATGGCCTATGCCCCTGGATGCTGTTGCAAGCCTTCCAAAAGGGATGGTTGCATTGAAATATATATTCTTAAAATCATTGTTTGAGATAGGTATAGATGACCTTGCAAAGGCAGATTTGATATTAAGTGTGCTGCTTTCATCAGTGCCAAGCTCAGGATTTTGGCTTATGTCATTTTCATCAACATAAAAAACAGATGGCAGAAAGACATTGCCTGCTTTTTCTACGGCAGAAACAAATTGGCTATCGCTGAAATCAGACTTCAGTAAGTCTAACCTATGTAATAATTCCGACCTTACTTCAGGTATATCGGCATTCTGCGCAAATGAGCGCAATTCATTTACTGTCTCAGAATCAACCTCCCGCCTGACAGCGTGTTCTGAAAAGATGATGTCAAAACCGATAGCCTTTGCGCCGTCAGCCTTGAGATATTCAATGACCTCGCCATGTACTGACCTGGGCCACGGCCATCTGCCGTATACAGGCTCCAGCCTCTTTATTGATTCCTCTGTAATCTCAAGGATTGTAATATCTTTGGTGTGAGATGTGGGACTTGCATAAAAACGGTACCTGGCATCTATTGTCTTATTTTCAAAGACGGACAGGTGTTCTCCGGGATCGAGAATAATGACGAGAGATACTATAAAGACTATCGCAAAGGGATATGCTACTTCCAGGTGCTTTTTAATTTCCCCCTCCCGCTTCTTACATGGCAATTGAAACAGAAATCGTAGCCTGCGTCTTTTCCAGCCAGGATGGGAAGCGCCGACTCTGCGTTTTCAGGCAGAGGCGCATCGCCTTTTATGACAAGGATATTCCCCTTTGAAACCGGGATGGTCTTTCCGTTGTTCAACGTTGCATCCACATTTCCTATGCACGTGCAGACACAGAGGTCTTGAGTTCCTCTGCCGTAGAAGACCGAGAATTTTGTCCCCCGTATGCCAGCAGTTGCAAGGGATGTTGTTATTGAGCCATTACTGCCTTTGCGGAGCTTGGAGTT
>C687J29651_10001509_pt1 | contig 9988 bp, 9 predicted proteins | sample RifCSP13_1_FD_29651 | JGI IMG/M metagenome (IMG submission 29651) | reverse complement strand
GAACCTCCGGCGGAGGACCTGCCCGCGGAACCCCTCCCGCCACCTCCAGAGGATCTGCCACCCCCGGAGCCGCCCCCGCAGGTTCTCCCCCCGCCCGGGATGCCGCCGCCCCCGCCGCCAGATGCGACGGACGAAGAGCGGGTCGCTCTCGAGGCGCTGCGCAAGGATTTGGCGGCGGAGAGGGAGCGCCTCCTCTCGGGGATGGGGGAGCAGCGGACCGACCTCGAGCGCCGACGAGGCCTCGTGCAGTCCCAGCTCGACGAGCTCCGTCAACGCGAGGGCGAACTCGCGTCCCGCGAGCAGAGGATGTGGGACGAGGAGGTCCGCCAACACGCGCGCAACGAGGAGCTCCGGAAGAGGGAGGAAGAGGCGCAGCAGCTCGAACGGCAAGCCGCACTCCTGCGGTCTCAACTCGATGACTTCCGGCATCGCGAGGCCGAGATCGCCTCGCGGGAACAGAGGATTCTGGACGAGGCGACCCGCCTGCGCGAGCAGGACGTGGAACTCCGAAGGAATGTGGAGGAGAGTCAGCTGGTCAAGGAGGAGCGGGCCGAGATCGAGCGCCGCCGCAGCTCCGTGCAATCCCAACTCGATCAACTCCGTCAGCGCGAGGCCGAGATTGCGACCCGGGAGCAGAAGATCCGCGACGAGGAACATCGCCTGTCCGAAAGGAACACGGAGCTCCAGACGAGGGAGGAGGATACCCTACGGATGAAGGAGCAGCGGGCGGAACTCGAGCGCCGCGGAGGGCTTCTGCAGGGCCAGCTCGACGAGCTCCGTCAACGCGAGGGCGAACTCGCGTCGCGCGAGCAGAGGATGCGGGACGAGGAGCGCCGCCATCGGGAATGGGGGGAGGAGCTGCAGCGCAAGGAAGAGGAGGCGCGCCGGGCGGAGGCGAGGCGTACCCTGTACCTCTCATTGTTCTCGATGGAAGGAGTCTCCCGGGAGGCCGCGAGCGCGATCGCGGACGCGTTCGTCACGGGCGACCGGCTCCGTGCGGCCTCGCTGGATCAGATCGCCGCGGTCCGGGGCGTCAAGCCCGAGGTCGCCGCACTCGTTCGCGATGCCTACTCCCAGGGCGTGCCGCCGCAGCGGGACATGCGGGAGAAGGCGGAGGATCTGCTGGAAGAGGAGCGCTTCGAGGAGGCCCTCGAGGTGTTCGACGCGGTCCTCCGCGACGATCCGGACGATGTCGAAGCCTGGTTCAACCGCTCCGAAGTGCTGGCGCTCCTCGGCCGGAAGGACGAGGCGAGCGTCTCCCTCGATCGGGTGTTGCAGTTCGATCCGAACCACAAGGGTGCCCTCCGGGAGCTCGCGAACCTCCTGTTCGAGCAGGGGGACTTCGGCGGCGCGGCGGCGCACCTGAACGAACTCCTCCGGCACGCGCCGGCCGAATCGGACCACTGGCTCCGTCGCGCGGGGGAACTCCTCACGGAGGGCAAGGCGACGGAGGCGACGCTCATCTACAACGCGATCCTCGAGGGCGATCCCAAGAACATCCCGGCGAGCCTCGCCCTCGGCGACCTCCTCTTGGCGATGGACGACGTCGAGCGTGCGGACCGCATGTACTCCCGTGTGCTGCAGCATCACCCGGACTCCCCGGACGCGCTCCTGAAGAAGGGCCTCCTCCTCAACCGTCAGGGTCGATGGGGCGCGGCGATTCAGCTGTTCAATCGAGCGCTCTCCCTTCGGTTCGACTATCGCGAGGCGTGGGCGGCGAAGGGCCAGGTGCTCCTCACGCAGGGCAAGGCGAAGGAGGCCCTCGAGGCGTTCGACAAGCTCGTGTCCTTCGACGAGACCCGGCACGACGCCTGGCTCGGGAAGGCCCAGGCCCACGCGGGGGTCGGCGACCTGGAAAAGGCGATCGACGCGGTGGGCCGGGCACTCGCCTTGAACATGGACAGCGCGGAGGCGAGGAAGCTCCTCGCGGACCTCCGCCAGGGGTCGACGAAATGACGCAGGCGCCCTCCCTCCCCAGCTCGGTCGCGCTCGAGGACGTCCTTCGCGCCGGAGCCGAGGCGCTGGCTCGCGGCAAGATCGGGAGCGCACTCCGCACGTTCGACGAGGCCCTCCGGATCAAGCCGACGTACGCGCCGGCGTGGAAGGCGAAAGGCCGCGCGCACCGCGCCGCGGGCGACGCGAACGCGGCACTCGAGTGCTACGCTCAGGCCCTACGATACGAACCGGGGGACGAGGGGTCCTGGTTCGGCCTCGCGCTCGTGCTCCACGAGATGGGCCGCCGGTCCGAGGAGCTGGAAGCATACGACGTACTTCTTCAGCGGAATCCGCGGAACACCGCCGCGTGGATGAACCGGGGCGTCGCCCTCCACGAGCAGGGCCAGTACGAGGAGGCGCTCGCGTGCTACGACAAGATTCTGTCCCTTCGCCCTGAGTTCGCGCCCGCATGGAACGACCGCGGTGCAGCCCTCATCCGGCTCGGCCGCCTTGAGGACGCTCTCGAGGCGCTGGACGAGGCCCTCGCCCTCGACCCCGAGCTNGCGGACGCACGGGCGAACCGCCAGGCCGTGCTCGAACGCCTGCGGCGAGCGGCCCCGCTCCCGACGCCCATCCTCCTCGAACCGGTCACCCTGCCGCGCGCGTCGCAGCGCAACGTGCTGGCGAACCTCGCGCTCGCACCCATCGACGTATGGCGGGAATCGAGGCCCCACGCCGCGGACGACTTCGCCTCCTTGGGCACGGCCCTGCTCGACGACGCCAAGCCCGACGGTGCCCAGGCGGCCTTCTCGAAGGCGATCACCCTTGGCGGCGGAGCGGGGCCGCACCTGGGGAAGCTGCTCGCGATGCAAGCCCGTCGCGACCCCGGGCTCCCGGACGAGGCCACCCGCGCGCTCGCCGCGCACCCCGAGACGCCTCGGATCGCGCTTCTGGCGGCAGCGGTCCGAGAGGACGCTGGGGATCTGGCGGGAGCGATCTACGCCCTGGAGACGATCCTCGCTCGCGTCCCCGACGTCGCGTGGATTTGGACCTGGAAAGGTCTGCTGTCCCTGAAGGCGAGTCGGAACCCGGACGCGCTCACGGCGTTCGCGCGCGCCGTCGAGGAGGACCCGGGGGACGACCAGGCCTGGGCGAACCTCGCGGCAACGCTGCACTTGGCGGGGCGGGCGGACGAAGCGCTGGCTGCCTGCGAGAAGGGGTTGGCAGTCGCGCCCACGTCCCCGGCGGTGTGGAACAACAAAGCCGTGATTCTGGCGGCGCTCGGCCGCGCGGAGGACGCGGAGGAGGCTCTGGGGAAGGCGGCGACCAACGATCGAAGCGGGTTTGCGGTCCTCAACCGCGCGCGCCTGGCGGAAAAGGAAGGGCAGCTGCGCGCCGCGCTCGCGTTCTACGAGGAGGCGCTTCAGGCCCTCCCCGGCGATGCCGAGGCGGTGGCAAGCCGCCGACGCGTCATCGGGCTTCTCGGCGCCCGCGAGCGGGTGAAGCGCGATCGCATCGTGGAGCGGCTCGCGTCGGTTCCGGGCCTTGGCCCGGCCACGGCCGTCCGAATCGCGAAGGCGGGGTTCGACACCCCCGCCAAGATCCAACGGGCGAAGGAGTCCGAACTTCGAGAAGCGGTCAAGCTGACGAAGGATCAGGCCCGCGCCCTCAAGCGCGCGTTCAGCCGATGATGGGAAGGCGCATTCCCTCGGGGAAGTACGACCGGAGGCGTCCCAGCCTTTCATAGTCCGCGACGAAACGCTCCGCGAGCTCCGGGGCCATCCCGACACGGAGGAGCGCGCGACGGAACCGCCGTACGGCGCCCCTCCGCTTCAACTTCATCCGGAGGAACGTCAGCCCCAGGCGGACGAGGAGGAGGGGCACCGTGGCGGCGATCGCCACGGGCATCCCGATCCCGCTACTCGTCCTTGTCGTCATCGTCGTCTTCCTCTTCCTCGCCGTGGTGCTCGCCGCGTCCTTTGATCTTGAACGCGAACCCTGGCCCACGTCCCTTGCCACGGCCGCGCATCGCCTCGCCGAGCATGCTGGGCAAGTTCATCGCGGACATGTACTGCTTCGTCAGCTCGAACGCCTGCTCGTCCGTCATCCCGCTCTCTTTCAGGTTCTTGTAGAAGCCGGCGACCGCCTCGCCGTACTTCTTCGACTGCTCGCGGCCATACAGGATGTCCGCAAGGTTGTTCAGGAGGGCCGGGAGCTTCTCTGAGAACACCCCGAAAATCTCCTTGATATTCTCCGGGTCCATTCCGTGCTTCCTTTCTTCCTCCGCCATTGTCGCTCACCTTTGGTTCCCTTGAGACTGTTCCTCGGATTTAACCAGACCGAGAACTTGTGACCACTTCTCCACGACCGCCGGGGCGATCGCGAACGTCCGGATTTTCGCGTCGCCCTCAGCGACGACGGTGCCCTGCGCGACGAGCGACTCGAGCTTTCCCCGTACGATGCGCCGCGAGGCTGTGCCGCGCCTCGCCTTCACCGCTTCCGTGATCTGCGAGATGTTCCGGTCGCCCTTCTCGAACAGCGCCTTCACGATCTCTTTGGAGATGGAGTCCTTCAGCCCCGGGATCACGATCTCGGGGGACACGGAGCCGAACTTCTGATACAGATCGAGGACGCGGAAGTACGAGGAGGCGAGTCCCTGGAACCTCTCCAGGTAATCGAACAGCTGGCCGTACGGCTTCGCGATGCGATCGAACGCGGCGGAGAGGGTCTCCATCTGCCCGCGGAGATCCTGAATCTCCTTGCGGAGGTCCTTCTCCCCCATGCGACCACCGAACCGAACGCGCGATATATGAAGGGTCCGGCCCGACGTCTATCGGTTCTTCGATCGGATTCCCGCATTCCGGAGGAGGTCCTGCTGCAGGGTCTTTGCGATTTGAATCGTGACGTGCACGTTTCTCACCGAACGATGGGAGGATGGTCACCCGTCTTAGGTCCCGTGGAAACGTGTGGTCGGCCGGTGACCACTCACGGCGCATCCGGTCGACGGAGCGAGCCAAGGCACATAAGTTGTGGAGCGTTCCGCGGGTCGTGTCGGAGATTCATCGGTCCGACGTCCCCCACGTCTTTACGGACACGCAGAGGCTGTACACGAGAAACGCGGTCCCGGGCGTGGCGGTGTACGGCGAGCGCCTCGTCCGTCAGGGGAACGAGGAGTACCGCGAGTGGAATCCCCGTCGGAGCAAGCTCGCCGCGTTCCTCAAGCGCGGCGCCGCGGTGTTCCCCTTCCAAGCGGACACGGACGTCCTGTACCTCGGGGCCGCGCAGGGGACGACGGTCAGCCATGTCGCGGACGTCTGCCGGGAGGGGACGATCTACGCCGTCGAGATCTCCCGGCGCGCGTTCCAGAAGCTGATCGACCTTTCCGAGCGGCGTCCGAACGTGATCCCTATCCTCGCGGACGCCCGAGCCACGGAAGGTTACGAGCGCCTCGTGGGCCGCGTCGGCGTCCTGTACCAGGACGTCGCCCAACGCGACCAAGTCTCCATCTTCCTCGAGAACCTCTCGTTTCTGCGCGCGGGCGGGTTCGGCCTCCTGTGTCTGAAGGCGCGAAGCGTCGACGTCGCCGCCAACCCGAGGGTGCTCTACGCGGAGGCCCGCCGCACTCTCGCGAAATCCGTGACGGTCGTACAGGTCGTGGAACTCGATCCGTACGAACGGGACCACGCCGCCATCTTGGTCGAGAAGGCGTAGGGCAGGACTCGAAACACGCTCGCGAAGGGAGAGGCTATATACGGGGTCGAATCTGGACTTCTTCCTCGGCAACGACAATGGCGCGAATGCATGCTCGTCGAAGGGGTCAGTCGGGGTCGCGGCGGCCTGTCGTCAGCAAGGCCCCCGAGTGGGTCGGCTTGGAATCGGACGAAATCGTGGAGACGGTCGGGAAGCTCGCCTCGCAGGGTCGCTCGTCTGCGGAGATNGGCCTCATCCTGAGGGACCAGTACGCGGTCCCGAACGTGCGGCTCGTGACGGGGAAGACGGTCGTGCAGATCATGCGCTCGAAGGGTGCGAAGTTCGACACGCCGGAGGACCTGGGCAACCTGATGCGCCGGGCCGTCGAACTTCAGACACACCTGAAGGCGAACCCGAGGGATACGTCGAACAAGCGCGGCCTCCAGCTCATCGAATCCAAGATCCGTCGGCTCGCCAGCTACTACCAGACGGCCGGCGTCCTCCCGGCGACATGGGATTACGCCGTCAAGGTTCAAGAGCTGGCCGCGAAGTAGGGTTCCGATGGCGGGTTCGGCGCCGCCGGGGATTCCGGGGCCGTTGTGGTCGAGGCTCCAAGCGGGCGTTTCCACCCTTGTCTCGGCGGATCGGATCCGGATCGTGTGTCATTACGACGGCGACGGCGCCGCCTCCGCCGCCGTCCTCGCCCGCGCGCTGTCGCGATGGGGGAAGGACTTCCACATCAGCCTGACGACGGTCATCGACGAGGCGACCGCGACGCGTCTGAGAGAGGAGGCGGGGAAACCGCTGCTCGTGGCGGACATGGGAAGCGGGCAGCTCGACGCAATCGAGGGTCTCGGGCGGCCCGCCGTCGTGCTCGACCATCACAAGCCGCAAAGGGATGCGACCAAAGCGGTCCACGCGAACCCTCATCTTTTCGGCATCGACGGGGCGCACGGGGCGTGCGGGGCGACCCTGTCCTTGGCCTTTGCGCTGGCGGTCGATGCGGAGAACTGGGACCTCGCGGGCATCGCGATGGCCGGCGCGATCGCGGATCGACAGCACGTGCCCGCGTTCGACGGGATGAACGCGCCCCTGTTCGAGGAGGCGGTGCGAAGGAACGTGCTCGTGCGCGAACGAGGGCCTGCGCTCCCGGACGGTCCCCTCGCGGAGACACTCTCCAACTCCTATCTCCCGTACTTCGCCGGTCTCGCAGGTCGGACGGAGGAGGCGGCGAAGGCGCTGCGGCGCCTGAAGGTCGAGCCGGACGCGCACTGGCACGCTCTGGATTCAGGGCGCCGCCGGGCGCTCACGTCGTACCTCGCGACGCACCTCATGCGTCAGGGCGCGATCCCGGAAGCGGTGGAGATGCTAATCGAGGACAAATACCGGATCGAATCCCTCGGTCGCTCGGCGAACGATCTTGCGGACGCGATCAACGCTTGCTGCCGCACCGGGGCCGAGGGGCTCGCCGTCGCCCTCGGCCTTGGGGACTCCGACGCGCTTGTGCCCTCCGAGGTCCACCGGCAGACCTACGCGCGGAACATGCTCGGCCACCTCACGCGCCTGGAGCGCGAGGGGCCGTTTCTCGGGAAGCATCTCGCCTTCTTCTACTGCCCGGAGGCCTCGATGGCGGGCAACGTGGCGGGGATCTCCGTCCAGTACCTGTGGAACGGCGCCCGTCCCGTGCTCGCGCTGTCCGTGACGGACGGGACGACGAGGGTTTCGGCTCGCGGCACGAAGGCCCTCGTCGCGAGGGGCCTGGATCTGGCGGCGGCGCTCCGGGAGGCGGCGGGCGCGTTCGGGGGAAGCGGCGGGGGGCACGACGTGGCCTCCGGGGCGACGATCCCGAAAGGCAAGGAGGAGAAGTTCGTCGAGCGCGTGGACGAGATCGTCGGCCTCCAGCTCGTGTCGAAGGTCGCCGCGGGTCCGCAAACGGGTTAAGGCGCCGCCCGCTTGTTCCCGCATGAGCGGCAAGTGGATTACCCGTCAAGGCGCGAAGGTCGACCGCGTCGCGTGCCCATGGCTCGTCCGAAAGTTCATCGATCCCGCCGCAGAATTCTACTTCGTGCCGAAAGACCGCGTCCTCGCGGAGGCGGCGCGTCTCGGCGCGATCCCGTTCGACGCGGAGGGGGTGGACCTCGGACACCACGGGAACGATTGTTCGTTTGAGACGATCATCAAGCGCCACGGCCTGACGGACCCGGCCCTTCTGGAGATGGCGAAGATCGTCCATGGCGCGGATGTGAAGGACCCGCACCCGGTGCCGCAGGCCGCGGGCCTCCTCGCGATCGCGGAGGGAATGGCGGCGACGCTGCCGGACGACCAGGAGAAGCTCGCGAAAGGATTCCCGATCTACGACGCGCTCTACGCTTGGTGCGAGTCGAAGGTGGCGGCCCGTTAGGATGCTCGCGTGGCTCTCGCGCGACGGCCGACGCCTCTTGGCGGCGCGCGTGACGCGCAGTTTCGCGTACGGCTTTCTCGCCGTCGCGCTCGGCTCCTACCTGGGAGACCTCGGCTTCGGCGGGGTGGAGGTCGGCCTCGTCCTCACGGTCGCCCTCGCGGCAGCCGCGGCCTCTTCCATTGCAGTGGGGCTCCGGGGCGATGCGTGGGGCCGCCGTCGCGTCCTGATGGCGTATGCGGCGCTGATGATGGCCGCTGGCGGGCTCCTGCTTGTGGGCCCTTCCCTCCCGCTCATCTTGGCGGCGGTCGCCATCGGCACCGTGAGCCCGACCGGCGGCGACATCGGCCCCTTTGTCTCCCTCGAACAGGCGATGCTCCCGCAGGCCACGGATTCGTCGCGACGCACGCAGGCATTCGCGGTGTACAATCTGGCGGCGACGCTGGCCGCATCCCTCGGAGCCTTGTTCAGCGGACTCCCCGCCTTTGCCGCCCCTTACCTCGGTCTTCCGAAGATCCCCTTTGCATTCCTGTTTCTCTCTTACTCAGGGCTCGGTCTCCTGACGCTCGCGATCTACGCGTCCCTGTCTCCGAGCATGGAATCCCGGAATCCGGCGAGGGGTTCCACCCTCTCGGTCGTTTCGCGAGGCAAGGTCTCCCGGCTCGCGGCCCTGTTCGCAACGGACTCGTTCGGCGGTGGTTTCGTCGTTCAGTCGTTCGTCGCGTTCTGGTTCGCGAGGGTGTATGGCCTTGACCCGGTCGCGCTCGCGGGAGTGTTCTTCGCCGCGAACCTGCTCGCCTCCGCTTCGTTCCTCGTCGCCGCGCGCCTCGCGTCGCGCTTCGGCCTCCTCAACGTGATGGTGTTCACGCACCTGCCGTCGAACGTCCTCCTGATGCTCGTGCCCCTCATGCCGACGTTCCCTCTCGCGCTCGGTGCATACCTCGGGCGAATGTCGCTCTCCCAGATGGACGTCCCCACGCGCCAGTCGTACACGATGACGATCGTCCCCCCGGACGACCGCACGGCCGCGGCGAGCTTCACGACGATTGCGCGAAACCTCGGTCAGTCCATCAGCCCCAGCCTCGGGGGCCTCGCATTCGGAGCGTGGGTGGCCGCGCCGTTCCTCCTGGGCGGCGGGATCAAGATCGTGTACGACCTCGCNCTCCTCGCCACGTTCCGCAAGGTCTCCCTAGGGTCGGATTAGGGCCGCGGCGCTGCGTCGGTGACGATGCGCCAGCGCGCCTCCGTCACGTGATACTCGACGGTGCCCTCGAACGTGATGGACCGGCCGATGGACATCCAGGACGCGTGAGGGCGATGGTCCCAGTCGCGCACGAAGGCAGCTAGGCGGTACTCCGCAACGTCGCCGAGGTCCTTGAGCGTCACCGACGTGCCGATGAGTTCGCCCGCCTCCACGGTCACGTCGCGAACGAGGACCGGCGTTCCCAGAGCGCCCTCGAGACACGACGCCAAAGAGGCGAGGCTCGCCTCCACCGCACTTGGCTCGTCCCCCACGAACAACTCGCACCGCCCCTGAGAGGTAACATAGGCTCGGCCGGTCAACGTCGCCACCCCTTCCATCCAGCCGCTGGGATCGTACGCCCACATCGTGTCGGACCCGCGCCGGAGGAGCGCGTGGCGGGAGTCTATGAGGGCGCGCACGTCGCCCACCACCGCTCGAACGACAATGTGATGCCCTTCGAGGCGCGCGGCGTTGCGGGCAACGAACTCCAGCGGCAGAAAGTTCGTGGCCGGCGGTACCAGGACCGTCACGCCGCCCACCTCATCGCTGAAGATCTGGACGGTCCCGCCGGACCCGAAGATGGAACCGACCACGGCGACGAGAGCCCCCGGTGCAACCTGTGCGGGGTCCGCGATCGCATGCGGCCGGGCGATGACGCGCACCGTCGCGAAGTCCTCGTAGTCGAGAAGCACGAGGGCCGCGTTGCCCTCCCCCGTCGTGTC
>C687J29651_10001502_pt1 | contig 10012 bp, 7 predicted proteins | sample RifCSP13_1_FD_29651 | JGI IMG/M metagenome (IMG submission 29651) | reverse complement strand
GTTCGCCGAGACCCTGAACCGCACCCTCCTCGCGAGCGGGTGGACGCGGGGGAAGGGCGTCAGCGCCGCCAAGGGCACGTTCGAGCCGACGTTCTCCCTCGCCCTGATGCGAAAGGACCTGTTGCTCGCCGACGCCCAGGCGCGCCGCCACGGGTTGTCCCTGCCGATGACGGCCACCGCCAAGGCAGCGTACGAATCTGCGGGGGATCTGGACGCCCTCGACTACAGTGCGATGGCCCTCTTCGTCCAGCGGCAAAACGAGTTGGCGGCAGGGTCCCGGTGACGTCCCGACCGCCCGTACAAACCGAATTTGACGTACCGAACGATTATTGTCGGAGCGCCCCTTTCCCCTTCGATGAACCCGCAGAACCCCGCGTACGGCGTCGGCGGCGCCCTCCTCATCCCTGCCGCGGGCTTCGCGATGGCGGAGACCCTGTTCTCGGGCACGCTGTGGCCCATGCTCCTCGGACTCGCGCTCCTCGTCGCGGGCGTCACGCTCCTCGCCACGTTCGTGTTCGGGCGGACCCGGGCCGAAGCTATTTAGCGGCCGTGGCGTTTTGGACCGCGGGGGATGAGATGCCCGCCAAGGTCGCGATCAACGGCTATGGGACGATCGGGAAGCGCGTCGCGGACGCCGTCGAGCTCCAGGACGACATGGACGTGATGGGCGTCGCGAAGATGAAGCCGAACTACGAGGCGCGGATGGCGGTCGAGCGCGGGTACCCGCTGTACGCGACGACGAAGGACGTGCTCCCGAAGTTCGAGAAGGCGGGGATTAAGGTCCGAGGCACGCTCGACGAACTCCTCAAGGAGTCGGAAATCGTCGTGGACTGCACGCCGGAGGAGTCCGGGTACAAGCCGACGTACGAGAAGGCGGGCGTGAAGGGGATCTGGCAAGGTGGCGAGGAGCACTCGTTGACGAACTTCTCCTTCAACGCGGCGGTGAACTATCGCGAGGCCCTCGGGCAGTCGTACGTCCGGGTCCCGAGCTGCAATACGACCGGGTTGATCCGGACTCTGTACCCGCTCGACGTCCACTTCGGGATCAACAAGGTGCTGGCGGTGATGGTGCGCCGCGCGACGGACCCGCTCGATTCGAAGAAGGGGCCGATCAACGCGATCGAGCCGGAGCTCGAGATGCCGAGCCACCACGGGCCGGACGTGCAGTCCGTGCTCCCGAGCCTGAACATCCACACGATCGCGGTGAAGGTGCCGACGACGATCATGCACCTGCACGCCGTGTCCGTCGAGCTGAAGAAGGCGACTACCGACAAAGACGTGCTCGACGTTTGGCGGCACGTCCCGCGGATCAAGTTCTTCCGCGGGGCGGAGGGCGTCGCGAGCACCGCGCAGATCATGGAGGTCGCGCGGGACCTGTCGCGAAGCCGCGCGGACCTCTACGAGATCGCCGTGTGGGAGGATGGCGTGCACGTCGTCGGGAATACCCTGTACTACTTCCAGGCGGTCCACCAGGAGAGCGACGTCGTCCCGGAGAACGTGGACGCGATCCGAGCGATGTGCAAGCTCGAGTCGGACGCAAAGCGGAGCATGGAGAAGACGGACCGGTCCCTCGGGATTGTCTCCTGAGCGCGTCCGCACAGGGTCCTGCGGCGTCCGCAGTATATACCGCTGCATCCGAATACACATCGTCCGCGCGCGAACGGACTCCATTCGCATGTTCCCGAGGTTCATTCGCATGCGAACGGAGGTCGGGAACACTCGCACCGCACCTGCCGGACGTGAACGATGTTGGTTCGCATGTGGATCAATCCCGTTCGCATGCGGACGACCTCCGTTCGCACGTTCCCAGGGCGCGTTCGCATGCGGAGGGCGTCGGCAAGGGTCGCGACGTAATTACTGCGGACGCTCCGACATATTCGTGGGATGCGAATGGAGTCCATTCCGACGCGACTTGAGCTCTGCGGGAGGGAACGGGGGGCCAAGCGAGCGACGCGCACGCTCGTTCGACCCCCGCGAGGACCCGCCCGAGTCCGGATGGACCCCATTCTAGCGTCGAACGCCCCGGACCGCCCATGCGCGACATGTCAGGGGGATTGAGCCCTCCGGTCCCCTAGGGAGGCCCCGCTCGAGCGCCGCGCGCAGCCGGTCCCGGTCCCCCTCGGCGAGCCCCGCGACGAATCCGCCGATCGGGCCCTGGCCCCCGAGGAACGGCGTCCAGTAGTCGTGGAAGTCCCGGAACACCATCGGCAGGTCAATCGCACCGGTCTCGACGCCTTGGAGTCCCGCGTCCTCAAACAGGCCGCGCAGCCGGTCCGGACGGGCGATGGAGGACGCGTGGCCCTCGTCGCGCTCCCGCGCCCCCGGCAGGTCCAGCGTGACCGCGACGTCCCAGAACGTCCGGGTGAGCCCCATGCCCCGCGCGTAGTCCCAGACGCAGGCGGCGACGACGCCGTCCTCGCGCACGACCCGGCGCATCTCCGCGACCGCCACCCGCGGATCCGGGACGAAGGTGAGGACGAGGCTCGACGCGGAGGCATCGAACTCCCGATCGGCGGCGGGAAGGCCGAGCGCATCGCCGACCTGGAACGTGACGCCGTTCGACGCGCTCCCCACCGTCGCCGCCGCGTGCGCCACGAAGTCTGGGGACGGGTCCACGCCGACGACCCGGCGCATGCCCGCCTCCGCGAGTGCGGCAGAGAGCGAGCCGGTGCCGCACCCGACATCGAGGACGGAGCCTCCCGCGGGAAGGCGCGCCCAACGGACGAACCGCGGGGCGAGCTGGCGGCTCCACCGGCCCATCATCCGATTGTACGCCTTCCCGTCCTCCCATTGCGTCGCCATCGACGGCCTCTGCGGTCTGAGGCGCGAAGAAACCCCCCTCTAAGAACGTGACGCTCCACTCGCTGACCCCTGAGCGAAGCGGCAACCGATGGGGACCCGAGGGCCCTGGTGGCGTGTTACATGTAGTCGAAACCATTGAGCTTGCCCCGCCGCCTTCGCTCTTACAGATTGCGTGGCTTCCAATGCCCTTGACAGAGGACGAGTGGCGGGCGTTTGCCAACGAACACCTTGCGGCCATGAACGATGCCGAGATTGACCTCCACGGTGCCCTCGAAGGTCTCCGAAGAGGAATCCAAGGTCTCGTCGATCGGGGAATGCTTCCCACACTTGAGGGGGATTCCCTCTGGGAGACCTTCCGAGAAGCCCTCCTTCGTGTTCAGGCCCGTCTGAATGCATACATGCGGCGGCTCATGCAGATGCAGCGGGACGGAGAGCTATGAGGGCGAATTCCTTATCAGATGGCGCGGCGATGGGGAAGCAGATGGCAAAACGGACACCACTGCCCGGCTTGCGTCTGATCAACATCGACCGAGCGAGTGCCGGGCTTCCGCCCGAGCATGTCGTTCCGGGCCCGGGCCGAACGAGGAAGCGGGCGACGAGACGCTCACCCCCTGGACAACCCGCCAAGGTCGCCAAGTCGATGTCCAAACCGACCTTGAAGCTCATCGACCTGCGACCCATGATTGCCAAGCTCGAGCGCGAAATCCCGTTCATCGACCGTAGCGGAGCCGCGAAACGGCCTCGCAAGCCTCCGGGCAGTCGACCGAAGGGAACCGGACGTCGACGAGCGAGCCAACACGGTCCGGTCCGTTAGCGTCGAGGTGGTTTCGCGGGCCTGACTAGCGCTTTCGGTGGCCGTTCGCCGTCTTGCCACCCCGCTCCCTCCGAATCGTCTTCGCCGCCCGCGCGATCACGCCCATGAGCGCGTGGAACTCCCACTTCGACGGCGACGCGCGCCCCATCATCCGGCGGAACATGACCTCCGTCCGCTCCCGCTTGTGCTCCGGGTAGCGCGTCTCCGTGAGCAGGTCGTCGAACGCCTCGTACAACTTGTCGCGCTCCTCGGCGGACGCCCTCCGAGGGTGCGGCACCTCCGCCTGGGCGGCTCGAATCTCGTAGAGGAGTATGGCGGCGGCCTGCGAGACATTCAGGATCGGGTAGTCCGCGCTCGCGGGAATCGTGACGAGGACGTCGCACGGGGTCAGCTCCTCGTTGAGCAACCCGAAGTCCTCCCGTCCGAGAACGAGCGCCACGTCACCGCCAAATTCCCCCAGCCTCCCCGCCAGCTCTCGAGGCGTCGTCGCCTGGCGGCGGAACTTCTTCTCGCTCGCGGTCGAGACGCCGGAGGTGCCCACGATGAGGTCCATGCCACCGATTGCCGCCAAGAACGAATCGTGCGGGGTCGCCGCCTCCAGGATGTCGATCCCGTGCATCGCGCGCCGCCGCGCCTCCTCCCCGATCGCGCACGGCTTCACGAGCCGCAGGTCCGCGACGCCGAAGTTCTTCATCGCGCGGGCGACGGCGCCAACGTTTCCCTCGTACTTGGGCTCGACGAGGACGACGTGGATGCGGGCCACGGCCCGCGCAAGCCCTATATCACTATATCAGACTAGCCGCGCGCGAGGAGGATTTCGGCCCTCCCTCTCCTCCTTTTTGGTCACCGCGACCTTCCGGCACACTTGCGCCAGCCGACGCCAACCAAGGCTGCCCAGGAGCCAAAACGGGAACATGTTCCCGATGCAATAATCCCTCCGACCTTCGGTTCGCGTATCGCTTTCGGGGCTGGGTGGTTCAGTGGAGCGACAGACCATGGAGACAGGGGGAGATCGGCGCGCACGGTGCGAACAAGAGCTCTGGTTCGATACACCGCTCGCACGGGGGCTCCTGCGAAATCGCTATGCGCTCCCGATCTTGTTGTTCCTGCGCCAAAACGGGACCGCGAACACGTCGAGAATCATACGGATGGTTGGAGGCCGTCCTGCCGGGATCGTCGCGACCCTCCGGTGGCTCGAGGAGCGCGGAGTAATCGTCCGAAGTAGAGTCGCAGCTTCGAGGATTGAGAAGGAAAGCCGCCTGACCCTGCGGGGGATGACCCTCATCGAAACCCCGCTGTGTCGTTGGAGCCAGATTCTGCGACGGTGGAACCGACCGTTGAGTGAGTGCACTTCCGATTTGGAACGGAGCGTTCATCCCCTCAGCGGCCTTCCCATGGGCGGAGTTAAAATGGGAGGTTTGGCATGGCGGAGCTTCTGAGGTTGGCGGGAAGGACGTCGGTAGAGGGCTCGCGTGCGCCGATCCGGGTTCGCAGGATCCTTGCTGTGGTCGCATCCTTACTCGTCGCTTTGTCGGCGATACCCCCGTTGGCAGAAGCAAGTACGAACGTGTGGACGAACATGAACCCGTCAACGAAGCCTTCCGCACGCGGCTACCACGCCATGGCCTACGATTCGCAATCCGATCGGATAGTCCTATTTGGCGGCGGTGACGGGGCCGCCACCTTCGGGGACACATGGGCCTATGACTTCGGCGCTAATACCTGGATGAATAAGAACCCCAAAGGCCAGAAACCATCCCCTCGCGTGAACCCCGCGATGGCCTATGATTCCGGGTCCGATCGCATTGTCCTTTTCGGCGGATACACCGACGCTGGCCAGAACAGCGATGAGACATGGGTCTACGACTTGAACGCGAACAGGTGGACACAGAAGGCGCCCGTGGATAGCCCCTCGCCGCGGTATGCGGCGGCGATGGCCTACGACGCCGACTCCGATCAAGTGGTGCTTTTTGGCGGTGGCACCTGGGGGACGGGTGTAACCTTCGATGACACATGGGCCTACGACGTCGACTCAGACACCTGGCAGCTCAGGGACCTACCACCCCCTGCCACGTACATCCACCCGTGGCAGCGGCGGGACCACACAATGGTGTACCACTCGGCCTCGGACAGGGTCGTTCTCTGTGGCGGCTGGCCCGTCAGCGACTTCGACGTTGAACCAACACATACATACGATTACGACGCAAACGAGTGGACGACCCACACCCTACTCGTCTGCACGGGACGGAAGTCCCAAGCCATGACGTACGACACGGAGTCGAGTCGCGGAGTTCTTTTTGGCGGCGACGTCGGAGGCGCCTACGACGACAACACATATGCGTACATCCACCCCGATCCGTGGTACGACCTGAACCCGTCCCCTCCCACGCCTTCGGGACGGTTTTCCCACGCGATGGCGTACGACTCCCAATCCGACCGCACGATACTGTTCGGTGGTATCACCGGAAGCGGAGCGAACGACGAGACGTGGGCCTACCACTTGATATTGTCTGTGCCTGGTCCTCCCCGGAATCTCAGGGCCACCCCTGGGAATGGGGCAGTTACTCTGAACTGGTTAGAACCGACCGACTGGGGCAGCACACCGATCACGAACTACAAGATCTACCGCGACGGCGCTTTCTTGATCCAAGTCGGCGACGGGCGCACCTACACGAACACCGGTCTCACGAACGGGCAGCGGTACTGCTATCGCGTGAGTGCGGTCAACGCCATCGGCGAGGGGGTGCAGTCCGACGAGGCGTGCGCGACGCCGGGGGTCCCGGGACCGCCCACACTCACCGCGACGCCCGGCGCGGGACAGGTCGACTTGACCTGGACGGCGCCGCCCGACAACGGCTCCCCGATCACGAACTACCGCCTGTACAGGGGCACATCCCCCGGCACAGAGACATTCTATGTGGATGTCGGGAACTACCTGACGTACATCGACTCTGGAGTTGTAATCGGGCAGCTATATTGCTACCAGGTCAGCGCCGAGAACGCGAGGGGTGAGGGACCACGGTCGAACGAGGCGTGCGCGACGCCATACGGGGTTCCTGATCCGCCCATCCTCACCGCCACTCCCGGCGCGGGTCAGATCGTCCTCACTTGGACGGCGCCGCCCGACAACGGCTCCCCAATTACGAACTACCGGATCTACAGGGGCACCGTGCCGGGCGGGGAGACATTCTACGTGGAGGTCGGGAACGTCCTTACGTACACGGACACGGCGGTCGCGGGCGGCCAGCTGTACTGCTACCAGGTCAGCGCGGTGAACGCTGCGGGCGAGGGCCCGCGGTCGAACGAGGCGTGCGCGACGCCCCCGACGGGCGGACCCCCGAGCGAGCCGAGGAACCTCGTCGGCGTGCCGGGGAAGCACCAGGTGGTGCTGACGTGGGACGCGCCCCTTAGCGATGGCGGTTCTGCAATCACGAACTACAAGGTGTATCGAGACGCCGGGCTCCTGATCACGCTAGGCCCCGATCTCACGCACACGGACACGGGGCTCACGGCCGGCCGCTCATACTGCTACCGCGTGAGCGCTATGAACGTGCTCGGCGAGGGCCCGCTGTCGAACGAGGTGTGCGCCACGCCGTTCGCACAAATCGTCTTCGAGGGCGGCATCGACTGGACCGCGACCCGCGACGCGATCGTCTGGGACGTCACGGCTGGGAACGTCGACGGGGACCCAGAGATTGAGATCGTCACAGTCGGCGAGGCGTACACGGGGAGCCCCGCGAAGCGCCGGGGCCAGGTCATCGTATGGCGGTGGGACGGCACGAACCCCGGCGGCCCGCCCGTGTCGGAGGCCACGGCGACGTGGGCTCCCTCCGGTGGGGAGGCCGCCTTCTACGGCGTCGCGATCGGGGACGCGGGCGAGATCAACGTCGTCGGCTGGGCGGGCGGCGCCCCGCCGGCCCGAAACCCCGTCGCGTGCAAGTTCGTGAAGTCGGGCTCGAACCTGGGCGGCCCGGGCTGCGTCACGCACGCGACTCCCGCGGAGTGGCTGTCCCTGCAGCTCGCGGACATCGCGGGGGACTCCGCGAAGGAGCTGATCGCGTCCGGCCGGTTCTACGGCGCGACGGAGCAGGCGTACCTCGTCTGGTTCACGTGGGGGTCGAAGAAGTACACGGTCTCCGGCTCCGCGACGTGGACCCCCGGACAGGTCGCGGTCGCCTATGACGTGTTCGCGACGAACGTCGACGGGCCTGGGGACCCGAGGCCCGAGATTCTCACGGTCGGATCCACGCGCCCGGACCAGACGCCGACCGCGTCCGCCCAGCTCCGCGTGTGGAAGTGGAACATCGGCTCCGGGGCGTTCGCGGTCGCAGGCGAGGACCTGTGGACGGACCCGAGCGGCGGCTCTGCGGAGGCGCTGTCCGTGTTCGCGGCGGACGCGGAACCGGACGGGATCGTGGACATCTTCACCGCCGGGTACACGCACGATGCGACCGTGAACGAGGACACCGCGCAGCTCCGCGCGTACGTGGGGCAGCCGACGCTCGCGTTCATGACCCAGACCTTCGCGTCCGCGGACCGCGGGAACCGCTTCACGTCCGTGCACGTCGCGAACGTGGACCCGGACCCCGCCCTTGAGGTCGTCATCGCGGGCTGGGCGACGAAGGTCGACGGGGAGCATGGGGACCTCCGCCTGTTCGGGTACGCGGCGTTCGCCCTCTCCCCGCGGGCGACGATGCAGTGGCGGGACTTCGGAGCCGGCTCCGCGGACACCCGCGCGAACGCGGTCTGGGTCCGGGACGTCGACGGGAACGACGCGGGCCTCGCGGAGATCCTCACGGGCGGGCAGGTGCGCGTGGCGCCGTGGTGGGCCGCCCAGCTCCGGATCTGGTATGACCCGTGAGGAAGGACCGTATACCAACGGATATCGACAGAGGAGGCGAGGATTGATAGGCCAAGCCACGCATGGCGTGGTCGTGGAGGCTCCGAGGGGAACGACCAAGGAGTGCTTGTTGGTTCTTTGCGCTCTCTTGATTGGCGTCTCGCTGCCGGTGGCCTCCACTCCTTCGCCGCCAGACATCCGGTTCCCCTGGAACGTGGAGGTTGTGGCGTGGGGGGCCGGGCGCACAGGCGCCGCGATCGACGCCAACGGGACGCTCCACGCCGCCTTCGTCGAGCCGTGGCCGTCCTTCGAGCTCGTCTATGCTCAGAGGTCGGATTCCGGCTGGACTTTCCACCGGGTGGACTCCGACGCTTGGGCGCCTTCCCTCGCGCTGGATCCCGTGAACGTTCCGGGTCTGCTGTACCTCGGCCGGACCGATCGTACCGTGCGATACGCGTACCCCTGGGGGACCACATTCGCGAATGAGACCGTCGCGACGCTCGACGACGATCCTGTGGAAGGTACGTCCATCGGTTTCGATGCCCAAGGGAGAGCTCATGCGGCGTACCGGACCGTCGGGTCGGTGACTGGAACCAGCCGTCTCCACTACTCGGTACGCGAGAACGGGACGTGGAGGATGGAAACCGTCTACACGACCTTCACCTTCACGAACCCCTACGACTGGCCCTCACTTCGGCTGGATTCGATGGGTCGGCCGCACATCGCCGTCTACACGAACGGCGCATATCGTCTGGACTACTTTTCGAGGAATGAGTCGGGTTGGATTCGCGAACCGGTGGACGCATGGGGTCCTCTGAGGGAGTGCTGCGACGTCCCCTCGCTTGGGATCGACTCGCAAGATCGCCCGCGAATCGCGATGTACAACCTCACCGGGCAGGCCTTGCGTTTCGCGCGGTACGACGACTTGACGGGTCGCTGGTTCCTGGACAACGTTTACACGGAAGCGGACTCGAAGACGGCCCCGGGCACGACCTCCCTGGCGATGGACGCGGCCGACCGACCTCGCGTGAGCTACTTCGAGACCGACCTTCGCGTGCTCATGTACTTCTCGTACGAACCGGGCCTCGGATGGTCCCGGGAAGTCGCGGACCCGACACTTTGGACGGGGAACCACAACGCCCTCGTGCTTGACGCTCAAGGCGCCCCGCACATCCTGTACAACTGGGCCGACGGGAACACGACGCGGATCAAGCACGCGTGGCAGGTATGGCCGGACACCGTGCCCCCACGGTCGTCGGCTCAGCCCGTCACCCCCTATTGGCGTACGACTGCGCCTGTGCAGGTGAGTGCGGTCGCCGCGGATCCCTCAGGCGTGGCGAACGTGACGTTGTGGTCTCGTTTCAGCTTGGACAACGTCTCCTGGGGCCCGTGGACCTCTGTTTCCACGCTCGATGCAGTGCCGTGGACTTGGGCTTTTTCGGTCCCACAAGGCGACGGGTACTACGAGTTCTACACGACAGCCATAGACCGGCTGGGTAACGAGGAACCCCCCCCGACACAGGCCGACGCGGTCCTCGGTTACGATTCGACGCCGC
>C687J29651_10001488_pt1 | contig 10046 bp, 4 predicted proteins | sample RifCSP13_1_FD_29651 | JGI IMG/M metagenome (IMG submission 29651) | reverse complement strand
CCGACCCACAGGGTGAACCAGAACGGGTCGTACATGGGGATGTACGGGGGCCCGGTCCCCTCGAGGGGCACAAGCCCAGTCACCATCGTCATGTTCACGAACGGGAGGAGGACCGCGGCCGGCACCGCCGCGATCAAGAAGACGCCCCGCGACCGCGTGTGGAACACGATCCCGTGGAGCATGAAGAAGACCTCCGCGAGGGTGAGGGCCGTGAGGAGCGCCTCCCTCGCCGAGTCCGCGCTGAAAAAGATGGCGTCCGCGAGGGCGTACACGGCGCCGAACGTGAACATCCCGAGGAACAGGAGCTCGGTCCACGTGCGGTAGCGGTCGCGGTAGACCTGGTACACGACGACGCCGAACCAGACGAGGGCGGTGAGGAGCGCGGCGACCGCGACGCAGGGGATGTTGGCCATGGACGCCGCCGTCACGCGAGACCCGGGCGTCGGGGATAAAGGGCTCACACGGGCGGGCTTGACCGACGGGCGCGGGAGGCCCTACGATGGCGGCAGGTCGTCGTACGCCTCCTCGAGGAAGAACTCGGAGAGGAACTCGTCCGTGCCGCGGGCGTCCTCGGCGAGCCCCTTCCAGTTGAGGAGGACCTGGCGGTTCACGGCCTCGAACGCGAGGAGGGCGTCTCTCATCTGTCGTCTCAGCTGGTCCGTCTCGAGGCCCGTGATCACGAGGGTCAGGTACGCCCTCCGGCCCCGCTCCAGGACGAGGGTGTACTCCCCGTGGGTGATCGACTGGAGCCACTTCCCGCGGAGGCCGGGGAACGAGGTGCGCATGAAGTTCTGGATCACGTCGAGGGTCGCGCCGAAGAGGTCCTCGTCCATGCCCCCCTCCTCCGGCCGGACGCGGGAGGCGATCAGGGTGCCGTCCTCGAACGTGAGGAGGGCGGCCCGCACGGAGTACGCCCGGGCCTTCCACCGCCGGACCGCGCCCATCATCCCGACGGACCCCGCGGGGGTCGCGGAGTACAGGGCGATGAGCCCGGGGATGACGAGGAAGGTGGAGAAGAGGGGCGGGACCTTCACCTGGCCGTACCCGAGGACGACGTTCGTCGCGCCGCCGAGGAGGACCATGAGGACGAGGGACGTCATCATGAGCCGCATCCGCCGGGCGGGTCGCGGGGCGTGTCGCCGGACCTCCCGGTACGTGAGGTAGTACGCGCCGAGCGCGACCGTCGAGTTCGCGAGGATCCAGCCGACCCACAGGGTGAACCAGAACGGGTCGTACATGGGGATGTACGGGGGCCCGGTCCCCTCGAGGGGCACGAGCCCATTCACCATCGTCATGTTCACGAAGGGGAGGAGGACCGCGGCCGGCACCGCCGCGATCAAGAAGACGCCCCGCGACCGCGTGTGGAACACGATCCCGTGGAGCATGAAGAAGACCTCCGCGAGGGTGAGGGCCGTGAGGCCCATCCGCGCGGCCCCGAGCGCCTCCCTCGCCGAGTCCGCGCTGAAAAAGATGGCGTCCGCGAGGGCGTACACGGCGCCGAACGTGAACATCCCGAGGAACAGGAGCTCCGTCCACGTGCGGTAGCGGTCGCGGTAGACCTGGTACACGACGACGCCGAACCAGACGAGGGCGGTGAGGAGCGCGGCGACCGCGACGCAGGGGATGTTGGCCATGGACGCCGCCGTCACGCGAGACCCGGGCGTCGGGGATAAAGGGCTCACACGGGCGGGCTTGACCGACGGGCGCGGGAGGCCCTACGATGGCGGCAGGTCGTCGTACGCCTCCTCGAGGAAGAACTCGGAGAGGAACTCGTCCGTGCCGCGGGCGTCCTCGGCGAGCCCCTTCCAGTTGAGGAGGACCTGGCGGTTCACGGCCTCGAACGCGAGGAGGGCGTCTCTCATCTGTCGTCTCAGCTGGTCCGTCTCGAGGCCCGTGATCACGAGGGTCAGGTACGCCCTCCGGCCCCGCTCCATGACGAGGGTGTAGTCCCCGTGGGTGATCGACTTGAGCCAGTGCCCCCGGAGGCCGGGGAACGAGGTGCGCATGAAGTTCTGGATCACGTCGAGGGTCGCGCTGAACAGGTCCTGGTCGACCATCGTCTCCCCCGGCCGGACCTTGGATCCGATGAGGGTGCCATCGTCGAACGTGAGGAAGGCCGCCTTGATCAGGTAGTGCCGTGCCTTCCATCGCCTCACCGCGATCGACAGGCGCTCCTTGCTCAACGGGGAGAGGGCGACGAAAGCCACGAGGCCGGGGATCATGAGGGCCGTGGAGAACAGGGGGAGGACCTCCGTGCCCGTGGCCCCGCGGATGAGGTTCGTCGAGGACCCGAACAGGATGACCAGGATGAAGGAGAGCATGAGGCCGCGCATCCGGCCCCGGAGCTTCTTCGTCTGCTTCGTGACGACGCGGTACGTGAGGAAGAACGCGACGGCCCCGATCGCCGCGTGCCCGAGGACGTAGGCGCCCCAGATCATGTACCAGGTCCGGTTCCAGTCCCCCACGTAGGGCGGACTCAGGTCGTCCGGCTCGAGGGAATGGAACCCCACGACGAGGTTCGACCAGAGGAGCGGGAGGAAGAGGAGGGGCGGGAGGAGGGTCAGGAACAGGGCGTTCCGCATCCTCGTGAGGAAGACGACCCCGAAGAGCATGAAGAAGGTGGCTCCGAGGGTGATCGAGGTGAAGCTCGCGAGGGCCGCGAGCCGGGCCCGCTCGAAGGCCGCCGCGTCGTACACGGGCGGGTCGCCGACGTAGTACGATGGGGTGTTGAAGAACAGGAGGTCGCTGAGTCCGTACACGCCGACGAACACGCACAGGGCGAGGTAGAAGACCTCCGTCCACGTCCGGTAGCGGTCCCGGGCGACCTGGTAGGTCGCGAGTCCGAACCACACGATCGCGGTACCCAAAGGTAGCCACTGGAGGAGGGAGAGATGGGTCATGCTACGCCTGAGCGAACGGACCGACGAGGACGGGGGCCTTAATCCTTCCTCCGTCAGGATAGGTTCTGGGAATACGGGCGATCCGCGCGCCTCGTGTTATCGGTCCTGAGAACGTCCCTCGGGTCGGGCCGCCGATCCCGGCTCCCCGCGCACCGCCTTCTGCTGCCCGCGGTACATCGCGAGGAGCTCGTCCTGGGTCGTCGCGTCCTCCGCCCTCTTGTCGTCCCGCCAGCGGCCCGTGAACCGCGGGAAGCGGACCGCGAGGCCCGCGCCGGGTCGCACCGCGTCCCGGGCGCATGTGTGGACCGGGCTGACCGTGATCTCCGCCCCGCGGACCTCGAGGACGAGGCGGGGCTCGAACCACACGTCGGGCGTGAGGGTCGCGTCCACGCGGGCGTGCGCGTGCGGCACGAGGAGGTCCTTGAACCTCTCCGGGAGACCGAAGAGGACCTCGTCACTGAATCCCGTCCCGAGCTTGCACGTCGTGCGGAACACGTCGGCCCGGGCGTCGTACGCGGCCATGAGGAGGGCCCCGTACGTTCCGGCCCGCTTCCCCCGCCCCGCGAACGCCCCCACGGCGACGAGGTCGATCGTGTCGCTCAGGGCCGCGCTGTACTCCCGCTTGAACTTGATCCACTGGAACCCCCGCGCCCCGGCCTCGTACGTCGACGTGAGGGACTTCGCCATGAGCCCCTCGCACCCGGCCTGGAGGGCCTTGTCGAAGAAGGCCTCCGCCTCCCTCGGGTCCGCCGTGGTCNGGACCGTCGCGAGGCGCACGCCGTCCGTCTCCCGNACGAGGCCCTCGAGGGTCTTCCTCCGGTCCGCGTACGGGCGGGTCGTGAGGTCCTCCCCGTCGAGGAGGAGGCAGTCGAACGCGAAGAGGCTCACGGGAAACTCCCTCGCCATCCGCTCGACGTCCGTCTTCCGCCCGCGTCGGCGGCTCACCTCCTGGAACGGGAGGAACTCCCCGGTGTTCGCGTCGACGGGCACGGCCTCCCCCTCGAGGATCGCCTCCCGGCCCGGGACCGCCGTCCGGAGGGCGTCGACGATCTCCGGGAACTGGCCCGTGATCCGCTCGAGCTGCCGGGAGAAGAGCTCGATCCCGTCCCGCCCGACGTGGGCTTGGACCCTCAAGCCGTCGTACTTGTACTCGAGGGCCGCCGTCCCGAGCCGCTCGAGGATCTCCTCGAGGGTCTCGAGGCGCTCCGCGAGCATGGAGCGGAGGGGCCGGCCGAGGCGCAGGCGGATCCCCGCGAGGCCGGCGAGGCCCTCCGCGGCGAGGGCCTTCGCGACCTCCCCGAGGTCGGAGGACACGTTGTACGCCCGCTCCACGCGGTCCCGCTCCTCCTTCGTCGCGAACGTCGCGGCGAGGGCGTCCACGATCGTCATGTCCGCGACCCCGAGCCGCATCTTCCCCACGACGGTCCGCGCGATGTACCGCGCCTCCCTCGGGCTCGCGTCGTTGAGGAGGTCCGCGAAGAGCCGCAGCTTCCGCTCCTGGGAGCCCGTCCCCGCGGCCGTCGCGATCTCCTTGAGGTTCTCGTACACGCGGGCGACGGTCAGGGGCTCCGAGCTCAGGGTCGTCTGGGTCCGCTTCGCGAGCTCCGCCTCGGCGACGGCCCCGAGGTCCCCGGAGGCCTTCCACAGGGACGTGATCTCCGCGTCGGGGCGGCCCGTCGCGAGGGCGATCCCCCGGATCGCGAGCTTCTCCGCGAGGCCGAGCTCGATCCCCGCGTAGTCCGGGAACACGCGGCCCTGGGTCAGGTACACGACGCGGTCGATCTGCTCCCGTGGGACGACCCGGAGGAGGGCCACGAGGACGTCCGTCATCTCGAGCCGCTTCGTCGTCGCCTCGAGCCTCTCGTAGGCGTCCGCGAGGGCCGCGTAGCGCATGTCGTGCGCGGCAAGGGTGCGCCCCCGCATAAGGGTGGCGGGACCGCCGCGATCATTCGCCTGGCTCGCGTAGGTCCCTCAGGAGTCCCTCGTGCAGGTCCGTGGACACCCGGAAGCCGGATGCCGCGAGGCGATGGACGACGGTAGGCGTCCGCCAGGACTCTCGCGCTCTCTCAATTCCCGGAATGGGGTTGGAGGGGTCTTATAGCGGAACCGCTGAGCCGGCGCCATGGGAAGCGAGGGACGCGATGGGTTGGCCATGCGGGGGCTCCTCGTGGTACTCCTCGTCATCGCCTCGGCCTCCTCAGGCCTCGCGCACGAGGGGACGGGACGAGCTCCTGACGCGGCTCGCGACGGGGTCCCATCCCCGGACGCCCCGGGCCCCGGGATCCCCGGACGACCGACCGTGATCGCCCTCGCGGACGAGGGACCCGATCCCTCCCCCCTCCCGTCCCTGCACGAGGGGACGTATCCCGTGTCGCCTCCGCCCGCGCCAGGGACCGCCTCGGAGCTCGCGTGGCTCCTCGCCGGCGTCAACAAGGCGCCGGACGGGATCTCCACGCTCGCGACGAAGGACTCGAAATCCACGGCGTCGGCCAAGGCGCGGCCGATGTCGGGCTCGGCCATCGTCCCCNTCGCCGCGTACTCGGTCGAGGGCCGGTTCCTCTTCGAGGACCGGGAGCTCGACGAANNGGGNTTCACNGGNGTGACGTGGATGGCCCCGGTCCGATGGGCGGACGTCGAGTTCTACGACGTCGACANGGGTCAGGTCCTCGGCACGGGCTCCACGGACGAGACGGGCCGCTTCCAGATTCTCGTCTCCGATGAGATGATCCGGAACGTCTCCGTCCGCGCCCGGACGACCTCGCAATACCGGGCGAGCCTGTTCAACGTCTCCGTGCTCACGCTCCCGAGGTTCGGGGCGCAGCCCTACGAGGTATCGTCCCCCGTGTTCCGGGACCACGTGCCGGGGACGGACCTCGACTTCACCGCGGACCCCGTGAACGCGACGAAGGAGACCGTCGGCGGGCCCTTCCACATCTTCGACCTCGCGCGGAGCGCGGAGGGGTACGTCGAGAACCTCACCTCCGCGTACCCACCCACGAACCTCACCGTCCACTGGTCCCGGGGGACGGACGACGGGAAGTACTACGACCTCAACGGCCACATCTACCTGATGGGATCGAGCGCGGACGACGACTCCTACGACGACAACATCATCCTCCACGAGGTGGGGCACTACATCGCCCTGAGCTACTCCGCGGACGCCGGGTTCTACGGCAGCCACGGCCTCGCCGGCACCGTGGACATCCGGCTGTCCTACACGGAAGGGCTCGGTTCGTACTTCATGGGCGCCGTGCGGGACTTCCTGAACCTGACCCAGCCCCTGATCTACATCGAGACGAACGGGACCGCGCTCAACTGGTTCGGCTTCTCCCTCTCGAACGACACGGACACGCCCTCGTCCTACGCCAACGGCGCGTTCACAGACGGGACGTCCGCGAACGAGGTCGCCGTCGCCCACGCCCTCTACGACGTCGCCGACGGCGCGGCCTCGCGGGACGGCACGCCGGGGGTGGAGGACGACCCGATGGACCTCCCCGGGCTCGCGGGAGACCGCCTCGTGTGGGACGTCCTCGTCTCCATCCGCGAGAACGCGACCGGGTTCTCGAAGGCGATCTCCATGGAGACCTTCCACGACCAGTGGCTCCAGGTCCACCCGGGCTACGCGTCCGAGTTCGCGCAGATCCTCCTCGCCCACGGGATCGAGTTCGCCGCGGACGCGTACGAGGCGGACGACGCCTCCTCCCTCGCGGTCCCCGCCGCGACGGACGGGAGCCCGTACCACCACACCTTCTATCCCGCGGGGGACGAGGACTGGTCCGTGTTCTCCGGCACGGGCGGCACGGAGTATGTGATCAAGACCACGGGCCTCCTGGACGGCGCGGACACGGTCCTGGAGCTGTATGCGGCCGACGGGACCACTCTCCTCGCCTCGAACGATGACCGGGACGTCTCGACGCGCTCCTCCCTGATCGCCTTCTCCGTCGCGACCTCCGGGTCGTACTTCATCCGGGCAACGGGCCTCGGAGAGTCCCCTCCCCCTCGGCGAGTACGGCAGGTACGACCTCGTCGTGTACGTCCTGCCCCGGCCGGAGATCGCCGGCGTGAGTCCGGCCTCCGGGCCCGTGGCGGGCGGGACCGCCGTGAGCATCGTCGGGTTCAACTTCACCGCGGGAGCCACGGTCCGCTTCGGGGCGTACGACGCGGCGAACGTCAGCGTCCTCGACGCCACGACGATCTCCGCGTCGACCCCCGCGAACGTCCCCGGGGCCGTCGACGTCGTCATCCAGGTCCCGCCGAACGCCGATAACCTCGTCGTCCAGGGCTCCCTCCTCGGAGGGTTCGCGTACACGGGGGATGCCCTCCCCCCGCAGGTCCTCGAGATCACGCCGGACTTCGGGACCACGACGGGCGCCACGAACGTCACCGTGGAGGGCGACTATTTCGTCGCGGGGGCGAGGCTCGCGTTCGGCGGGATCGAGTGCGCGAGCTACACCGTCGTCGACGCTCGGACGATCGCGGCAACGGTCCAGCCGCTCCCCCTGGGCGTGTACGACGTCGAGGTCACGAACCCGGACGGCGACCGGGACGTCCTCGTCAATGGCTTCGAGACGGCGGGCCACGCCGCCGCCGACATCGGGTCGGCGTTCGACGGCGTCACCCCCCTGAACGTCTCCCTCGCGATCGCCGATGACTTCGCGGTCATGGACCTCTACGTCCACGCGAACGTGTCCCACACGCCGTACTACTGGGATGGGGTCCGCCTCGAGCTCGAGAGCCCGAGCGGGAGGCGGGTCCTCGTCTTCGACCAGATCCTCGCGACGGACGTGACCGGCACGGCGTGGCGTTCCGGGTTCTCCTCCGTGTTCGGGTACGACGAGGCCCCGTCCGAGGCCCTGTGGCAGTTCCGGGGCGAGCGCAGCCTCGGGACCTGGACCCTCCACGTCTCCTCGGTCCCCAGCGTGCCGGGCGTCCTGCACTCCTGGGGCCTCTACCTCTTCGCGTACCGGCACCGGGAGGTCTCCCGGATGGCGTTCGTCGCGGCGGAGTTCCGCAACTACGTCGCGGCGTTCGACGCGGACACGGGGGACCCGCTCTACCGGGTCCGCCTGGAGGCGCAGGACACGGTCGTCGCGTTCCCCATGGCCGTGGCCGTCTCCCGGGACCAGCGGACCGTCTGCGGCGGCGGGTACACCGCCTACAACGCCACCCGCGCGGGTTGGACGGACAGCGCGGTCACCTGCTTCGACGCGGCCACGGGCCGGAAGGTCGCGCGGTTCTCCTTCTCCGGTCACCTCAACATCGACGGGATCGAGGCCGCGGCGGACGCGGACCGGCTCGTCGCCGGGACGGAGGAGGGCCTCTACCTCATCGACACGACGAGCCTGGTCCTCACGGGCGCGATCCCGCTCCTCGACGACAGCGGGCCGCCCCATCTCGGCGTGTCGCCGGACGGGCGCACGGCCTACCTCGCGAGCCCGGGGAACGAGCGCGTGCGCGTCGTGGACCTGGACGCGATGGCCGTCGTGGGGCAGATCGACACGCCCGGCTACGCCCTCGGCGACGTCGACATCGCCGCGGACGGGGGCTCCGGGGTCATCAGCACCCAGGGCTCCCCGAGCGTCCTCCTCCGGTTCGACCCCGCGACGTACGTCGTCGTCGANGCGCTCCCCATCTCCGGGTTCGCGTCCCAGGCGGTCCTCGCGCCCGACGGGACGAAGGCCTTCCACACGCAATTCCAGTGGTGGGCGGGCTTCGGCCGGCTCGACCTCGGGACCGCGGCCTGGAGGGGGTTCATGCCCCATCCCGAGTCCACGACCCAGGGGATCGCGATGGGCCGGGACGGCTCCCTCTACGTGGCCGACTGGGCCCAGCAGCGCATCTGGGTGTACAACGCGACGACGGAGACCCTTGTCCGGGGGATCGAGGTGCCGGACCGGCCCTGGCTGCGCGGGATCGATGCGGGTGAGCTCGCGAAGGCGCCCGCCCTCAACGCGTCGCGCGGCCGCGGATCCGTGACCCTGGGCTGGAGCACGCCCCGCAGCTACGGGACCCCGATCGTCGGCTACGCGATCTACCGGGGCGACGGGCCCGGCGAGGAGGTCGCGCACGCGTCCGTGGGTCTTGCGAACGCCTACGTGGACTCCGCCGTCACGGACGGCGCGACGTACTACTACCGGGTCGCCGCGGTGAACGGGGCCGGGGAGGGCGCTCCGTCGAACGAGGTCTCCGCCGGGCCTGCCGGGGTCCCCGCGGCCCCCTGGAATCTCCGGGCGGTCGCGGGCGACGCCCGGGTCGTCCTCGTCTGGGACGCTCCCGCCACCGACGGCGGGTCCCCGGTCACGAACTACACGGTCCACCGAGGTACCGCGTCCGGCAGCCTCGCGCTCGTGGCCACCCTGGCCGACGTCCTCACGCATGAGGACGCGGGCCTGACGAACGGCGTGGCCTACGTCTACGCGGTCCGCGCGGTGAACGCGGTCGGGGAGGGACCGCCCTCGGGGGAGGCGTCCGCGACACCCGTCTCCGTGCCTCTCGCGCCGCAGGGCCTCCAGGCGACCGCGGGCGACGCGCAGGTCACCCTGACGTGGCAGCCGCCCGCCGCCGACGGCGGCTCCCCGATCGTCGGCTACCGGGTCCACCGCGGCGCGGCCCCGGGCGGCCTCGTCCCCCTCGTCGCGGTCGGCGACGTCCTCGGGTTCACGGACACGGGGCTCACGAACGGGGTTACATACTACTACGCGGTCAACGCGCTCAACGCGGTCGGCGACGGCCCTCGGTCCGCAGAGATCCCGGCGACGCCGGCTCCGCCCCCGGACACGACGGTCCCCACGGTCTCGATCGGCTCGCCCGCGGCCGGCTCCACGTTGACCTCGCTGATCGTGACGGTCTCCGGGACCGCCTCCGACGACGTCGGCCTCGAGCGGGTGGAGGTGAGCACGGACGGGGCGAACTGGTCCCTTGCCTCGGGCACAGCCTCCTGGTCAGGGACCCTGACGCTCGCGGACGGACCCAACACGATCTACGCGCGCGCGACGGACACGTCCGGCAACATCGCCACGGCCGCCCTCTCCGTGACGGTGACCCTCCCCGGACCGGGGCCGCCCGTCCCAGGCCCGGACCCGCTCCTCGTCGGGCTCCTCGGCGGGGCCGCCGTGGGCGCGGGCGCGCTGGCCGTGGCCCTGTCCT
>C687J29651_10001471_pt1 | contig 10121 bp, 12 predicted proteins | sample RifCSP13_1_FD_29651 | JGI IMG/M metagenome (IMG submission 29651) | reverse complement strand
AGAAAGGATAAACAGGATAAATTGTATCTGGTATTTGTGACATTAGACGCTACTTGAAACGAATGGGGTTTGCTAGAATTAAGCCGATAATCCCGCCAGGAAGGGCTAAAGGCTTTCATTAACCATTGATTACATCCTACCAGGAGTGAGCCACCCCGATGAAGGTAAATCTAACCATTGACGGTAGCAAGATTCAGGCAGAGGCTGGCAAGACCATCCTCGAGGTCGCACAAGATGCCGGAATCAATATCCCGATCTTGTGTCACCATCCGGCTCTTCCTCCTGAGGGGGCTTGCCGGATCTGCATGGTCGAGATCGAACGCCAACGGGCCCTTCAACCCGCTTGCACATTTCCTGCAACAGAAGGCTTAGTCGTACACACCCACTCACCACAGGTGGTTGCGGCGCGCAAGTTCGTCCTGGAAATGCTCTTAACGGACCATCCATTCGACTGCATGACTTGCGATGCCACCGGCGATTGCCTCTTGCAGGATCTGGTCTACGAATACGGCGTAAAAACAGAGGTTTCCCCCGGTCTCCAGCATCATTACCCGATTGACGATCCGAACCCATTCATCCAGGTCGACTTAAATAAATGCATACTCTGCCGAAGATGTGTCAGGGCTTGCAGTAATATCAACGGTGTTGAGGCGATCAATGTTGTCTCTCGAGGCTTTAACGCGCGGATCGCATTTGGTGCTGACACGTATATGGCGCAGAGCCCGTGTGAATTCTGCGGGAGCTGTGTGGCTGTTTGTCCGACCGCGGCTTTGTATCCCAAAATGTCAAAAGGGAAAGGACGCTCCTGGCAAGTTAAGCGGGTGCAAACCGTGTGTTCTTATTGCGGTGTGGGTTGCCAACTCGTGCTTGAGGTAAAAGATAACAAGATCGTCAAAGTCGAGTCCGCCTGGGATGGTCCCGTAAATCATGGCTGGACTTGCGTTAAAGGCCGGTTTGGTTATGACTATGTTCACCATCCAGACCGCCTGAAACAACCTAAAGTCCGAAAATATCTGATCGATGGCACTCCCCGTGAGCGTGACCGTGGTGATTGGGTGGAAATTGACTGGGAAACCGCGTTAGACATCACTTCCCGCAAATTGCGGGAGGCCAGGGATATCCACGGACCCGACTCCGTAGGCATCTTGACCTCCGCCAAATGCACGAATGAAGAAAATTACCTGATGAATAAGCTCGCCCGCCAGGTGATCGGAACGAATAATATCGACCATTGCGCCCGTCTCTGACACAGCAGCACCGTGGCCGGTCTGGCCACCTCCTTCGGATCTGGCGCAATGTCCAACTCAATCGAGGATATCGCCAGCCAGGCCAAAGCTTACTTTGTAATCGGTTCAAACACAACCGAACAACACCCTGTAATTGGAATGCGTATTCGCCAGGCGGTGAAACAATGCGGCGCGCAATTAATTGTAGCTGACCCGCGCCGCATTCCACTGACAGAGTTCGCTGTGATTCATCTCCAACACAAAGCGGGCAGCGATAATGCCCTGATCAACGGTTTGATGAACATTATCCTCGAAAAAGGTTGGGAAGATAAAACCTTCATCGCCGAACGAACGGAAGGATTTGAGGAGTTTAGATCGCTCCTCCAGGAATTTACCCCCGATAAGGTAGCTGAGATCACCGGTGTGCCTGTAGAGCTGCTCTATCAGGCCGCTGAGATCATGGGTGCCGTCAAGCCGATGGCTGTCATCTGGGCCATGGGTATCACCCAGCATATCACCGGGGTGCGCAATGTGTTGAATCTGGCAAATCTGCAGATGCTCCTGGGGAACATGGGTATCCCAGGCGGTGGGGTAAATCCATTAAGAGGCCAGAATAACGTCCAGGGCGCATGTGATATGGGTGGATTGCCAAATGTGTATCCGGCCTACCAGCCTGTAACCAGTGATGAAGTTCGCCATAAGTTTGAAGATGCCTGGGGGACGTCTATGCCGAATAAGGTCGGGATGACGGTAACGGAAATGATTCCAGGCATCCTGGATGGGAAAACCAAAGCTCTATACATCATGGGAGAAGACCCCTTAATGAGCGACCCCGATACCAGCCATATCCGCCATTGCCTGGAAGAATGTGAATTCATCGTATTACAGGACATATTCCCGACCGAAACCGCTCCTTATGCCGATGTGCTTCTGCCAGGCGTCAGCTTTGCAGAAAAAAGCGGCACGTTCACCAACACCGAAAGACGCATCCAACTGGTACGAAAAGCCATTGAACCAGAAGGAGCGGCTTGGGAAGATTGGAAGATCACGGCCAGCCTGGCTAAGCGAATCCTTTCTGAGGGAAAGAGATCGATTAACGGAGGGAGCTGGTCTACCTGGGATTATGCCGACCCTGAGGAGATCATGACGGAAATCGCAGCTCTGGCTCCCAGTTATGCAGGTGTAAGCCATGTAAGATTGCGAAGCGGGGAAACGTTCCAATGGCCTGTTAAAGACGCCTCCCATCCCGGAACACCAATCCTGCACGTGGGTAAATTCCCGCGCGGCCTTGGCAAATTTACCCCGGTTGAACATATTCCACCAGCAGAACTCCCGGATGATGAGTACCCGCTGGTATTGAGCACCGGACGAGTGCTCTATCACTGGCATGGCGGCGAGATGTCCCGTCGTGCCCAGGGGCTGTTGGAGATCTACAACAAACCGCTCATCGAAATCAATGCAGAAGATGCTTTCCGCCTTGGTCTCAACGGCAATTCGCGCGTGCGAGTCACCTCCAGAAGAGGCAGTATCGAGTTGGAAGCCTGGGTAACGGACCGCGTTCCACCCGGGATGGTCTACGCCAATTTCCACTTCCCAGAAGCTTCCGCAAATGAACTCACGATTGCAGCCCTCGATCCGGTTTCAAAAATTCCGGAGTATAAAGTTTGCGCCGTAAGGGTCGAGGCGGTATAGAAGGGATGTATTTCAGCTCTTCCATCTGAGGCCATAAATGCTTCCACAAACAAAATCACGAATACCGAATCCAATATCCCGCGCCAGGTTACTGGCGGCTCTCTACGCTGCCCAGGAACAATACGGTTGGCTCAGTCCGGAAGCCATCCGAGGGGTTGCAGACCGCCTCAATCTCACCCCTGGACAGGTTCACTCGACCGCCAGCTTTTACACCATGTTCAAATTACAGCCTCAGGGGCAATATCGGATTCAAGTCTGTGAAGGTCTCTCCTGTTACCTGGTTGGGGGCGCTGAACCGATCATCGATTATATTAAGAGACGATTGAATATCATCAACGGCGATACATCTCCTGACGGTAAATTCACGCTGGAAATCGTTCAATGCCTGGCGGCATGCGATCTAGCGCCGGCAGTCATAGTGAATGACGAGTTATATGGCAATATCTCCACCGATAAGATCGGCGATTTTTTGTCAGAGCTTTTAGCTAAGGCTTAATCATGTTTGAACCGATCCTAACCCAGAATATTAATCGCCTGGATTCCGAGAAAATATCCGCCTACCTCGCCAACGGTGGTTATGAAGCCACTCGCCAGGCGCTTACCAAATACACCCCGGATGAACTGATCGAAATGGTCAAGCGATCCGGCTTACGCGGCAGGGGCGGGGCAGGATTTCCAGCTGGGAGCAAATGGGGTTTCATGCCCAAAGATGCGAGCATTCAAAAAATCGTGGCGATCAACGCTGATGAAGGTGAACCAGGTACCTTCAAAGACCGCCAGATTATTGAACGCGACCCTCACCAGCTGATCGAGGGCGCCATCATCGCCGGTTACGCGGTTGGCGCCAACCGGGCATTTGTTTACATCCGCGGGGAATTCACTTTAGGTTATAAGCGCTTAATCAAAGCTATTGCGGATGCGTACAACCTTGGTTATTTAGGCAAGAACATCCTTGGCACCGGTTTTGATTTGGACATGTCGGTTCAACGTGGGGCAGGAGCCTATATCTGTGGCGAAGAGACCGCCATGCTCGAATCGCTGGAGGGGAAACCAGGAAACCCACGCTTGAAACCTCCCTTTCCAGCCCAAATCGGTTTGTTCGGATTGCCCACCCTCGTCCAAAATATTGAAACTCTGGCTTGTATCCCACATATCGTTTTGCGGGGCGCCGAGTGGTTCGCAAGTATTGGAACGGATGAGAGTAAAGGTCCTAAAATATTTTCGGTCAGCGGCCACGTAAACCGACCAGGAAATTATGAGCTGCCTTTGGGGACAATGTTACGCGAGATAATTTTCGAACACGCCGGTGGCCTCCGTCACGGGAGGAGGCTGAAAGCCATCATTCCAGGCGGGACATCTACACCTGTCTTGACTGCTGACCAGGTAGACACACCCATGGCGTTTGAGACCCTCGAAAAAGCAGGTTCCCAGTTGGGTACTGGCGGGATTATTGTGATGGACGAGACCACCTGTATGGTGGAAACTGCCCGTCGTGTCGCCAAGTTCTACGCCCATGAGTCTTGTGGTCGTTGTACGCCATGCCGNATCGGATCGTGGCGCCTTTTTGAAACCCTGGAGCGGATAGAACAAGGCCAGGGTTTGCCGGNTGACATTGAACATGCCTTATATCTATCNCAAAACATTGATAGCCGTACTTTTTGCCCGATGGGAGCGGCATTGGTAAATCCGGCCCGCTCAACGATCATTAAATTCCGCCAGGAATACGAATACCACATCGATCAGAAAAAATGTAAGCCAANCCAAAATTAACCTAATCCCTCCGNGCAAACATAANGGAGCGTTTGAGCTATATGACCACAGAATTAAGGATTGATGCTTTACTACCTCAGGAAATGGCCACCCGGGCTGAGTATCTGGGTGTCCGCAAAGCTGAGATGCCAGGCTTGATGATGTTCACCCTGGCGATCCTGGCAGGCGCCTTCATCGGCCTCGGAGCGATGTTTGCCACTATTGTCACTGCTGGGGCGAGTGGCGTGCTGCCTTACGGCATTGTCCGGCTGCTGGCTGGCCTGGTGTTTTGCCTGGGATTGATTCTAGTAGTAGTTGGCGGCGCCGAGCTCTTCACGGGTAANAACCTGATCGTGATGGCCTGGGCTAGTGGCAAGGTGACCAGCCAGGCACTGCTGCGCAATTGGATCATCGTCTATATCGGCAATTTTGCTGGTGCGATTGCCACTGCAGTAATGGTCTTTACCAGCAAGCAATATCTCTTTGGAAACGGGAACGTCGGCCAAACAGCCTTGGGGATTGCCAATTCCAAAGTTCACCTGGGATTCATCCAGGGAATCGCTCTGGGAGTGTTGTGCAACGCCTTAGTCTGCCTGGCAATCTGGATGACTTTCAGTGCTCGCAGCACGATGGATAAGATCGCGGCCATCATCTTCCCAATAACCGCATTTGTTGCGGCTGGTTTCGAGCATAGCATCGCCAATATGTATTTCATCCCAATCGGCTTGTTGATTAAATACCTTGACCCGGCCTTCGTCGGCACCACCAACCTTGACGTGAGCGGCCTGACGTGGGGAACCTTCCTGATCAACAATTTGCTGCCGGTGACCATTGGCAACATCATCGGCGGTTCGATTTTCGTCGCCGCCGTTTACTGGTCGGTCTTCCTGCGCCAGAAAAAAGCGTAGTTATCCAGCATAGTGCAATGCAAAACTATCCATTTATCTAAGGAAAAAACTATGAGAGCCTACGTGTTGATCAAAATTCGAATGGGTGATATTAGCGAAGTCGTTCGCCAGATGCGCCGCATTGAATCCGTGAAGGAGGCCAATATGACTTTTGGCCCCTATGACGTTGTAGCTATTATCGAGGCTAAGGATGTCAACCACCTAGGTCGTATCCTGGCCGCCTCCATCCAGCCCATCCCAGGGATCGTGGAGACGCTCACCTGCCTGGCTGTTGAGGTATGACCTCATCGAGGAAAAGGCTTTTAAAGTCGTGCGAAACGAGCCCATCTAAGACTTCTGAAACCTGACAATTCCCGCAGAGGATACCAGGATTTAAATGCCGGAGCGTGAAAAAATAAGCCAATTAGAAGGTCGCGTCGAGGAATTGCGCCTCCGCTTGCAGGACGCAGACTCAAAAGCGCTGGCCGATCGTACGGGGGCAAAATTCAAACCCGCTAGTCAAGAGGCTGGGGAGTTCTCATTACTTCTTTGGGACCGTGAGATCAGACTGTCTTATCCCACTTTCCTCGCTCGGGATGCGCAGAATGGGGAAGAAATTCCTACGTACCTGCAGGCCTTGCTGTTATACTATTTCAATACTTGCGATGGTTCTTTGGATTCGGGGCGATGGATCGCTTTCTCAGAGTTGCCTGATGGCAGGTTCTATAACCAGGCTTTCCAGGGCTACACCGGCAAGGCAGTGGCGCAGACTTTCGAGAACGACCTGGAGTCTTTTGCCCAAGTCGCGGAAAGTTTAGCAGGCAAAAGGATCTACTTTTTGGGTGACCTGGCTTATGCCTTCCAGGTTCTACCGTTAGTCTCCCTGCTAGTCGTTTACTGGCGAGGCGACGAAGAGATGCAACCCACTTGCCAGATTCTCTTCGATGCAGCTGTGAGCCACCATCTCCCCACCGATGCCTGCGCTGTGCTGGGTAGCAATCTGACCCACCGGTTGATTAAGCAAAAGGAAAATTCAATAAAATCCGTTTCCGTTTCTAAACAGGAGTTGAGTGATGAAGATCGCCATCAGCGGTAAAGGCGGAGTGGGCAAGACGACCCTGGCTGCCCTATTAAGTCAGGCATACGCCGACGCCGGCCGCAACGTGCTGGCGGTGGACGCTGACCCTTCGCCATGCCTGGCAGGCGCACTGGGCTTCCCGGCTGAGCTGCGCGCCCAGTTGCACCCGATCGCCGAGATGGATGACCTGATCTACGAACGTACCGGGGCCAGGCCCGGCACCACCGGCGGTTTCTTCACCCTCAACCCGCGCGTGGACGACATCCCGGAGCGCTTCAGCGTCGTGCAGCGCGGGGTGCGCCTGCTCGAGATGGGGTCGGTGGACACCGGCGGTTCCGGCTGCATCTGCCCGGAGAGCGCCATGCTCAAGACGCTGTTCACTCATCTGCTTTTCCGCAAGGACGATGTGCTGATCCTGGACATGTACGCCGGGGTGGAACACCTGGGGCGCAGCACGGTGGACTTTGTAGACGCCATGCTGATCGTGGTCGAGCCAACCCGGCGCAGCCTGGGCACTGCTGCCCAGATCAAATCCCTGGCGAACGACATCGGGCTGACGCGCCTGTGGCTGGTAGGCAATAAGGTGCGGGACGCCGAAGAAGCTGCCTTTCTGGAAGCCGAGACGCCTGACATCCCCCTGCTGGGGAGTATGCCGGCCGACCTGGCCGTTCAAGAAGCCGACCGGCTGGGCATCGCCGTCTACGACCATGTCCCTGCCCTGCGGCAGGTTGCAGAAAATATCGCAAAATTAATTGAAGAGCAAATATCGGCATAAGATAGCAAGAATATAGTCATTGTCATGTAATATAAAGGAACGCGGATGACACAGATACTTCGCCGATAAACGCAGATAGTTTTATCGGGGCTTTAAATAATGGAATTCAAGCACAGAGATTTAACCGACAAGATCATAAACGCCTTTTACGGAGTTTATAACACATTGGGATATGGATTCCTTGAGAAAGTGTATGAAAACGCTTTGGCACATGAATTACGTAAACGGGGATTTAAAGTTGTTCAACAAGCACCGATCCATGTGCATTATGATGGGGTGATTGTTGGCGAATATTATGCAGACTTAGTTGTTAATGATGCAGTAATCCTCGAATTAAAGTCGGTTGAAGCCATCTTGGACGACCATAAAGCCCAGCTCTTAAACTATCTTAAGGCAACTGACATAGATGTTGGGCTTGCACTCAACTTTGGCCCTCGACCACAGATTTCTCGGAAAGTATTCGAAATCGCTCGTCATCCTAGATCACATTAACTGAATCTGTCGGATAAGATAAATGAATCTAAAAAATCTGCGTAAATCTGCGTTTCATCAGCGTCATCTGCGTTCTATACTATCCCCGCTATCCAAATTGAACTGGTATGAAGGATTATGATTTATGACAACAACGATTGCATTAGCTGGTAAGGGCGGCGTGGGCAAGACGACCATCGCCGCCATGGTGATCAAGTACCTGGCGCAAGCCAGAGATGGCGCCATCCTGGCGATCGACGCCGACCCCAGCAGCAACCTTAACATGGTGCTTGGCCTTGACCTGGACTGGACGGTGGGCGATATTCGCGAGGATATGCTGGCCCAGGTGAAGAGCTCGCTGACGACCGGCGGCGCAGCCATGGGCTCGCTAGCGGGTGGGGTCAGCAAGCGCGAGTACCTGGATTACCATATCCGCAATTCCCTGGCGGAGGGTTCAGCCTTTGACCTGATCGCCATGGGACGCTCGGAAGGCCCCGGCTGCTACTGCGCCGTCAACCACAACCTGCGGGAAGTGGTCGATGCCATCAGCAAGAACTACCGCTATGTGGTGATCGACAACGAAGCCGGCATGGAGCACCTCAGCCGCCGTACGACGCGCGACGTGCAGCACATGCTGATCGTCAGCGACCCGACGCAGCGCGGCCTGGTAGCCGCCGAGCGTATCGCCTCCTTTCGCAACGAACTGGATATCGATATCGAGAACGCCTATTTGATCCTCAACCGCCTCTCCGGTCCGATCCCACCCGAACTTGAGAAATTTATAGAGAAGTTGGACATCCCCCTGCTGGGAGTAGTGCCCGCCGATGAAGAATTAAGCAGCTTCGAGTTCAGCGGCCGTCCGCTGGTTGAGATGAGAAACGATTCGCCGGTTTACCGGAAGGTAGCGGAGATGATGGGTGAGATGCTCAAATGACACGTTGAGCAGACCAGTAATTTGAGACCCTCATCGAATCAAATGGACCAGACGCCATTCCGCCCACCGCCAGCTCGCATCATTAAAACCTTATATGCCATCGGCCTCGGCCCGCTTGTCGGTCGCCTGATCCTGCTGCTGACCACCACCGGTCGTAAAACCGGGCTGTCGAGGACAACGCCCCTCCAATATGAAGAAGTCGATGGGGTTTACTATTTCGCCTCGGCCAGGGGCGTGAAGGCGGATTGGTTCTGCAACCTGCTCGCCCATCCGGAAGTCGAAGTGCAGGTCAAGTCGCAGCGCTTTCGTGGGAACGCCGAACCGGTGACCGATCCCATGCGGATAGCTGACTTCCTGGAGCTGCGCCTCCGCCGGCATCCAATGATGGTAGGTAAGATTCTCGAGTCAGAGGGTTTACCAGCCAGGCCGGATCGCTCCCAACTGGAAGCATACGCCAGCAAGCTGGCGATGGTTATCATCCGCCCAGTCTAACTTCCCGAACGCTCTAAGCATTCGGGAAGTTGCGTTATCATCACCAGTAATGATGAACTTGCTCACGAATTAAGCGCGCATAAACCTCACCGACTTTCGCCATTGTCCCCGGCGATAGGGGCAGCAGATCGGCAGCGGCGAGGTTATCCTCTACCTGCGCTGGTCGCTTGGCGCCGGGGATGGCGCAGGTCACTGCTGGGAACTCCAAAATCCAACGCAGGGCAAACTGCGCCATGCTTGCACCCGCCGGTACGAACGGGCGCAGCTCTTCCACCGCCTGCAACCCAGTCTCGTAATCCACTCCCGAGAATGTTTCCCCGCGGTCAAAGGATTCGCCATAACGATTGTATTTCCGGTGATCGTCCTCCGAAAAAGTCGTAACGCGGTTCATTTTCCCGGTGAGCAGCCCACTGGCCAACGGGACGCGCGCCAGGATGCCGACCTGGCGACGTTGCGCCTCACCAAAGAACAGGTCAGCCGGGCGTTGGCGGAAGACATTGAAAATGATCTGCACAGACTGCACCTGGGGAAATTCGATGGCTTTCAGCGCCTCTTCAACCTTTTCGACGCTCACCCCATAATAACGGAGTTTCCCCTGCCCAACCAGATCGTCCAGAACCGCAAACACCTCCGGCATGTAATACACTTCAGTGGGTGGACAATGCAATTGCAGCAGATCTAGCGCTTCGGTATCNAGATTCTGCAAGCTACGCTCGACAAAGGCGGTCAGATTTAGACGATTGTAGCCGCCGGCTGTATGTGGGTCAAGGCGCCGGCCGGCCTTGGTGGCGACGATGATCGGCTCGCCGCGTTCCCG
>C687J29651_10001470_pt1 | contig 10123 bp, 9 predicted proteins | sample RifCSP13_1_FD_29651 | JGI IMG/M metagenome (IMG submission 29651) | reverse complement strand
GTCTCCTGGAGAACGTGACCGGGGACACGCTGGCCATCGAGTCGTGGACGGATGTCGCCGCCGCCAGGGCGGAGGTCGTTGCGGGCCGCGCGTGGGCCGTGGTCGCATTCCCGGAGAACTTCACGGCGAACCTTCCGCCCGGGAATGACACGGCGGCGATCACCGTCGTCCTCGATGGTTCCTCGCCGCCGATCCGTGCCGCGGTCCTGGGAACGTTGCGTGCAGCGTTGGAGAAGACGTTTGCCGGGGCAGGGGCGCCGTTCGCGCTGGAGCAGGACTACGTGTACGGCTCCGAGGACACGCGGTTCATCGACTCCTTCGCGCCCGGCGTCGTCGCGCTGGCGGTGCTGATGGTCACGACGATCCTCTCCGTGATCATGGTCGTCCGGGAGCGCGGCGGGGGCATCCTCGAGCGCCTCTTCTCCACATCCTTGCGACCGTCCGAGTTCGTGTTCGGCCTCGCTCTCGCGTTGGCGGTGATCGCGGTCGCCCAAAGCGCGGTCGTCCTCGGCGCCGCTCTCCTCCTGTTCAACGTGCAGGTCGTGGGGAACATCGCCCTCGCGTTCGCAATCCTCCTCCTGTTCGCGATCGGGAACCAGGGCCTGGGGATCATGATGTCCTCCGCCGCCAAGAACGAGCTGCAGGCGATCCAGTTCGTGCCCTTGATCCTGTTCCCGTCCCTCCTCCTCACGGGCGTGTTCTTCCCGCTCGAGGCAATCCCCGGCGGGCTGCGGCCGCTGTCNTATGTCGTGCCCCTCNCGTACGCGGCGGATGCGCTCCATAGCGTGATGTTGCGGGGGTGGGGAATCGGGGACTTCGGGGTCGCGCTCGACGTCCTCATCCTGCTCGTGTACGACGCCCTCACGCTGCTCGGCGCCGCGGTCTTCGTCCGCCGCCAGGCGTAGGTCCGGAATCGAGCCAGCGACACAGGCAATGATGGCCCGCCGGACGGACTTCGTCTGGATTCGGACGGTCTTCGGGAGGGTCGGGAGGGACTCCATCCCGAGTCGGACGGCCCCCGGCGGAGCTGGAGGGTCTTCGTCCGAACATGGATGGACCCAAACCTAGGTCCGTCGCGTCTCCCCCCAGGACGGGATGCAATCGGTCCCGACCTCCCGGGCCGGCTCCGAACCTTCCCGAGCCTCGCCTGAGTCCGGACAGACCTCCCCCAGCCCTACCGGAATTCCACCTACCCGAAAGCGCACGGTGCCGGCGCAATCACTCCATAGAACCGTTCGGGTCTTGTCCCCCTCGTGTACGANGCCCTCACGCTCCTCGATGCGGCGTTCTTCGCCCGCCACAGGGCGTTTCGCATTCAATCTTGCATGCAAATGTTGATATGCATGCGTACTCTGTCGTCCTCCCATGAAGAAAGCGAAAGTCGTGCAGACGGAGGTCGACCCGGCCACCCACGCGCGGCTCCAGCATATCGCGGACCGTCGGTCGATTCCGCTCAAGGTCCTCGTCCGAGAAGCCCTGCAGAGGTACGCGGACCGGCTCGAAGGTGACCTCGACTCGGATCCCGCGTTCGCGATGATTGGATGCTGGAACCTCAAAGGCGAGAATTGGAGCGAGCGAAAGGACTGGAGGCCCTGATGCTCGTCTACATGGACACCGGCGCGCTGATCGCCCTGAACGACCGAGCGGACAAGAATCACAGGGCCGCTTCCGCGTACTTCCGCCAAGCCGCGCGCGACGGGACGCGGTTCGTTCTCGGGCGCCCTGTGTTCGTCGAGTACCTTGACGGCGCAACAAAGCGCGTCTCCAAGTCGGACGCCCTCCTGCGACTCCATCAAATCGAGACGTCCTCCCTCCTTCGGGTTGAGCCAGATTCCGATGAAGATCACGCGAGGGCTCGGGAAGTCTTTGTCCAATACGACGACCAGGCAATCGACATGACGGACTCCCTTTCGTTCTCAATCATGGAGCGCCTTGGGCTGAGACACGTGTTCGGGTTTGACACCGACTTCGAGATCCTCGGATTCGAACGACTTCCGAGGCGAGGGCCCCGCTGACGCATCGGCTGAGGTTTGGCGGCAACCTCAGGGCGATGCGCCGAACACCCGCTTCGCCTTCTCCCCGACGCCCGCCATGTCCCCCGCGGTCATCCGCTGCCGCCCGAGGACGTGCTCCTTCACGTTTTCGTCGTCGTACCGCATCACGTCGATCACCGTGGGCACCCGGATCGCGTCTCCGATCGCCGCCACGACCTGCGGCGGTATCGTCCCCACGATCTTCGACCACATCGCCACGTCCTGCACGCCCGCCAACGCGCCGTCGATGTCCATCTGCTCCTTCAGGGACAAGATCATGCGGTTCGCGAGCTGGCTCCGGATCTCGGAGTCGATCCGCGTCGGCCGCTGGTCCACGAGCGCGAGGATNAGCTTGAACTTCCGCGTCTCCCGCGCGAGCTGGGCGAACTTCGTGTACGGCGCGACGACCGGGTCCAGGAACTTGTGCGCCTCCTCGAGGAACACGACGAGGCGGCGGTCCTCCGCCCTCTCCGTGTACGCGTCGTACAGGCGGTGCGCGAGGACGTTCGCGACGAACAGGTACGTGGAATGCTCGCCGCCAAACTCGCCGAAGTCCAGCACGATCGATTTCCCCTGGCGAACGAGGCCCATCATCTGGGCGAACGCGTCCTTCCCCTCGCGGATGAACGGAAGGCGCGTGATCCGGTTCATTCGCCGCTTGAGCGCGTTCAGGGACATCTCGTGGACGAGCGCCTCCCCGAGCTGCTCGACGGTCGCGTTTTGGATCGCGGCGATNAGGTCCTGCCCGNCCTTCCGTTGGTTCACCGCGTAGATCGTGTCGACCATCCCGGGGCTCAGGTCCTGGAGCGCGACGATNAGGTCCTCCGGCTCGATCTCCCGCGGGTCNAGGATGAACGGGTGGGCCTCCCGGTTCTTCGGGTCGAGGGAGAAAATCTCGACNTTCTCCGGGAAGTAGTACTTCANNCCCTTCGTGTCGTCCGCGCGGCTGTACACGCCGTACTCGCCGACCATGTCGAAGATCAGGACGGAGCCGACGTCCTTCGCGAGGATCGCGAGGCACACGAGCTTGTTCAGGATCGACTTGCCGGCGCCCGTGCGCCCGTAGATCGCGAACGGCTTCTCGACGAGCTTCGCGAAGTCGATGTGCACGAAGTACGGTTCGATCCCGCGGATCGTGCCGAGCGGGACGCTCGTGTCCGTGATCTCGTAGATCACGTCGACGTCCTGTTTCGCGGCGTGGCGGGCCTCCGAGAAGTACGGCGGGATCGTCTGCGGCTCGGACAGGTCGCCGCTCTCCTTCTCGATGAGCTGGATTGGCTTGAGGAGGGCTTTGCTGTAGAAGATCGGCCCGCCGTACCCCTCGTGGGTCCCTCCCCCCGGGATGATCGCGTCCCGGAATTCGGCGCCCGCCAATCGCTCGGCGATGTCCATCTCCTGGTTCACGATGTCGTCGACCAGGCAGTAGAAGTCGTACTGCTGCCCCTCCACGATCACGGGGTACCCGATGCGGAGGGCCTCCGGGTTCTCGAGCTGGAGCTTCACCTGCAGCCCTTCCTTGACGGAGCCGGCAATCACCTCGCCAATCTTCACTTCAAGTCCCTCGCGACACGGTCCAGGTGCTCGTGAAACGCCCCGTGGCGGCGTCCCTCCATCTGCGTGAGCCCCGCCGCCACCTCGCCCACGGACATCCCGAGGTGCGCGCACTGCTTGAGGATTTCGTCCTCGAGGAACTCCCGGTGTTGCCGGATCAGCACCGCCAACCGGTGCGCCTCGATCAGCGCGAACGGGTATCCGAGGCTGAGCCCGCTCTTCGAGTGCGCCGCCAAATGCGAGAAGACGAAGTCCGGGTCGTCGCGGAACGTGCCCACATCGACGCGGAACCACTTCGGCGCCTGCGGGTGGAGCCGCGCGAAGTACACGTCCCCGTACAGGATGTCCCGCTTCTGCTCCTCGAACGCCCTCGGGGCGCGCACATATCCCATGCCGTTCACGCCCTGTAGATACTGCTCGTCCGGGAGGGAGCGGCCGAACGCATGGAGCATGGAATCCTTCGACACGCCGATGAGGATGTTCCCGTTCGCCTCGCACGCCGCGACGACGTCCTCCAAGTGGTCGAGCTCCTTCGGCACCGCCATCAGGCTCCCGTCGAGCGCGAGGACGACGCCCTTGTGCTCCCGCGCGACCTTCAGGGCGAGCTCGCCCTCTAGGTGTTTTCGGAACTCGTTCACCATCTCCTTCTGTTGCTCGTCGCGATGGCTCGTCGCGTCGAACAGCTTCCGGTGCAGGTCGCTCTGCTTCTGCACGATATCCTCCCACACGGACACGACGATCGCGCGGTCCACAATCACCGGCGGCTGCGGATGGAAGCCCTCTTCTCCGAGCGAGTATGGGATCGCGGCGGCGCGGGCGACCGCAAGCCACATGCTGCCGAGGTTGTACAGGAAGGAATACGAGCCGTCGACCGCCACGAGGTCCGCGGGCACATCCGCGGGTCGAATTGGGTGGATGTCGAGCGCCTCCGGCTCCGTCCGGGCGTCGCGGAACCGGACCATCAGGTCGAGGGCCTCCCGGAGGTCGTCCCGGACGCTCACGCGATCACCCCCGCCCGCGACACGCCGTCCGGCGTCATGTCCACGCGGATCCGCGCGGGGAACCGGTCCGCGACTTCCGTCAGGTGCGTGATCAGGATCACCTTATCGAAGAACTTTCCCATGTCGAACAGCTTCTCCACGAACAGGTCCCGCGAGACCTCGGTGTCGAGGGATCCGAGGTCCGCCTCATCGAGAAACAACGTCTTCATTCGGCCATAGGTGCGGCCGACCTGGGGCATCGACGCGAGCTCCCGCGCGATCGCGAACCGGAGGGCCGCGTTGATCTGCGTCTTCTCGCCGCCGGAGAACTCGCCGACGTCGTGCCACCGCCCGTCCACGCCGAGGACGAGGATCCGGATCCCGTGCCCCTTCGCCTCCTCGTACGTCTCCAGTTTGACCTGCGAGAACCGCCCGTCGGTGAGGTCCGCGAGGTTCCGCGACGCCTCGATCTCGAGCGCAGGGAGGAGCTGGTTGATCGCGTACATCACGACGCCTTTCTTATGGAACACCTCGTTCTTCAAGATGGACAGGACTTCGCGGTCTGCGATCAAGTCCATGAGCGCCTTCGCGACGGAGTCGATCTTGGCGGCCTCCGACTCCGTGTCCGCGATCCGGGCCCGGAGGCCCTTCGTCTCTCCCTCCTTCGTGTATAGAGACTGGCGGACCCCGTCCACCTCCCGCTTCGTCGCGTCGAACGCCGCTTTGGCGGCGATGTAGACCTGCTCGTCTTTCTGCATGGCCTCGAGCTTCTTCACGAGCGCGTCGAGGTCCGCGCGCACCCGCGTATGCTCTTCCTGGAGGAGCTGCATCCGTCCGGTCGGGTCGCCGATCGCGTCCAACTCCTTGCGGAACCGCTCGAAGTCTTTCCGCTTCGCCTCCATCGTGGGGACGGTCTCGCGAAGCTCTCCGAGCCGCACCTTCGCCTCGTCCGTGAACGCGATTTCGCGGATCTTGCGGTCGAGGACCTCGAACTCGTCCTTCAGCTCCCGACGGCGGCCCTCGTGCGCCTCGTCCTCCTCGCGGATCTGGCGCTTGACCTCCCCGATCCGCTCCTCGATCTCCGAGAGGACGAAGGAGTCGCGGTTGATTCGCGACGTCCGCCCTTGGACGCCGGTCAACTCGGTCTTGGCGGTCTCCCGCTCTTGGTGCAGCGCCGCCAAGAGGTCTGTGCGGCCCTTGAGCCACTCGAGCTCCTTCTCGATGCGGGCGACGCGCTCCGTCAACGCGCCCTCCGAGCGGAGGAGGGAGAACGCCTCCTCCCCCGGGACGTCCGTGGTCAGCTTCGCGACCCGCTCTTCCTGCTCGAACAGGGAGTGCTTCATCTGTGCGAGCCGTCGCTCGTGCTCGCGCTCGAGCTTCACCCACTGCTCCTTCTTCCCCTCGAGTTGCTGCTGGAGGATCGTGGCCCGCTGCTGGAGGTCGCGGAGCCGTTCCGCCTCCTCGCGGAGCCGATCGAAGTCCGCGGTCTCCGCCGCCAATCCCGCGATCTTCTCCCGGAGCGCCTTCGCCTGCCCCGCTTTCCCTTCGAGCGCCGCGAGTTTGGCGGTGAGGTCCGTCAGCCGCGCGGCCCGGTCGCTGGCGGTGCGGCTCGCCCCCGTGAACTCGTCGTGCTTCGCCTCGAGCCCCTTGAGTCCCTCCTGCATCTCCTTCAGTCTGGCGGTGAACTCCGCCTCGCGGGNGCGCTCGTTGGCAACGGCGGTTTCCAACGCCGCCAACTCCTCGCGAAGCGCAGGAAGTCGCTCGATCCGCTCCTTNCGCGTCGTGATCTCCGCTTCCTTCGCTTTCGTCTCCGCCTCGACGACCGCCAACCGCTCCGCTGCCAATCGCGCGGCCTTCTCAAACGTCTCCAGCCGAAACAGTTTCTGGAACACCGCCAATCGATCGGACCCGCTCGCGGCCCCGAGCCCCTTCATCTCCTCCTGCCGCACGAACGTGCTGTTCCGGAACCCGTCGTAGTCGAGGCCGACGACGTCGAGGATCGCCTTCTCCTTCTCCGGGATCGTGCCCGGGATGATCCGGCCGTCCTCCGTGAGCTCGAGGAACGTCTTCCCGCTCGTCTGGAACCCGCGGCGGACCTCGTACGCCTTCCCGCGCTGGCGGAACGTGACGCGCACATGCCCGCCCGGCTTGCACAAGTCCTCGATCTTCGCGTTCGCGGGCGGGTCCGTCCGGGTCGTCCGCTTGTACAGCGCGAACGTGATCGCGTCGAGGATGCTCGTCTTCCCGGAGCCGGTCTTTCCCGTGATCACGGTGAACTGCCCGGGGAACCGGACCGGCGGCGTCCGCTCCAGGTACCGCATGAAGCCGTGCATCTCGACCTCCTCGATCACGAATCCCTCGCCCGTCTCCGGGACGGGAGCCGTGGTTGGCGCGGGGAGCGTGTCGTCCTCCGCGAGCCGGTCCGCGGCCTTCACGCGACCGCCTCCTTGAGGATCTGCTCACCCTGCGCTTCGATCGCCGCTTTCCGCGGGTGCTCTTTGTAGTGCGCGTCCACGTACCCGCGGAGGAGGCGCATCGGGTCCATCGTGAACTCCTCGACGACGCGGAAGTCCTTCCGCTGGATCAGCCACTTCGCCTCGTAGTGGAACGCGCCGTGGAGCTTCTCGTCGATCCGCCGCTGCTCGACCTTCGGGCGGAGCGCCTCCGGGAGCGTGACCTCGAGGCGGACGAGCGCGTCCGTCGGGTCGTCGGGAAGCGCCGCCAGGATTTTGGCGGTGGGGTCCTCGTCGAGGCCGACGGTCACCGCCACGTGGACCATGCGGCGCGTCGGGAGATCAACGAACTCCCACTTCGCCTTGGCGGCGTCGAGTGCGAGGAACCCCTTCGGCTCGTCCCGCTCGCCCCAGTCGATCCGCTCCGGTGCGCCCGTGTACACGATCCGGTCGTACAGCGCCTGGTGGCGGTGGATGTGGCCGAACACCGCCAGGTCCATGTTCGGCGGGAACATGTCCCGCGTGAACGTGAATTCGTCCGGGACGACCTCATATCCGGACTCCGTCGGTCGCGCGCCCTCGATCCAGAAGTGGCCGTACACGATCCGCCGGTCGACGTCGAGTTTCGCGGCCTCGTCCGCGATCCACTCCCGCCAGAGGGCGCGGGACATCTCGTACGCCTGCTCCCGGGAGACCTCCTCGTTCAGCCGCTCCCGCATCCGCTTGACGATCTCCTCCGGGTGCATGTACGGGAGGAGGACGAAACCGACCTTCGCACCGCCCAACGCGCGGACCTCGGTCGCGGGCTCGCGGAAGATCTTGACGTGGCGGTAGCCGCGGAAGTCGTCGAGGCTCGTCCCGCGGGCGAACGCGCGCGGTTGGTCGTGGTTCCCCGCCAACAGCCAGACCTCGATGCCCGCCTTCCCGAGGGGCTCGATCACGTCCCGCCGGACGAGCTCGCGGAACACGGGCGCGACGTGCGTCCGGTCGAACAGGTCCCCGAGGACGCAGAACAGCTTCGCCCCGTTCTCGATCGCCCACTTCGCGGCGGCGACGAAGTTCCGGTGGAGGTCGAGGGCGCGGGCCCCGACGCCCGTCTCCGGGTCCACGAGGAACCCGAACGAGATGCCCTCGTGGACGTCCCCCACGCACACGACGTCGGCCATCAGCCCGGTCATCCCTCCATTCCGCCTAAGGCTTCGCACTGACTCTCGGTTGCGTGTCGCGTCCCTCGGCGTTTCAGGGGAGGTCATGGGAGATAGCGGGGCTCTCCGGGTGGGTGAAAGTTTCGCGTGGAGGCAACACAAAGCGCCTCGGCGGGCGCACCCTTATGACTCCAAGCTAGATTGCCTCATGCGATTGGCCATGGGTGCCTGGGGATACGGGATATTCGAGGATGATGTGGCGCTTGATGTTCGAGGCGACTTCGAAGAGGCGGTCAACGGGGGTGCTAGCATAGAGGAGGCGAGTGCTGTGATTCTGGGAGAGTACGCGGAGGAGTTGGAGGACGTGGATGATGGGCCAGTCGTCTATCTCGCCTTGGCGGCTCTCCAGGTTGAACGGGGACGTGTCCAGGATCCGATTCGTCGGGAAGCCTTGCGTGTGATCGACGAAGGCACGAACTTGCCTCGGTGGGAGGACGCCGGGGAAGAGGCCCTGACAGCCCGGAAGAGGGTCTTGGACGACCTTCGGACGGCTCTAGCCCGGTAGCGGAGGCATGACCTCGTGCCCGGCGAAGGTCCCTTTCTCTGGCTCTCGAAGAGCGGCCCGCCCGCGGGGTTCTGGAACGTCCCGCCCGGCGGCATGTGCGTGTGCGCGTTCCTGTTCGTGAAGAAGGACGGGAAGATCCTGCTCGGGAAGTACGCGGACGACCCGAAGTGGGAGGAGCTCGCGGGCCTCGACGCGGGACGCCGGCAGAGGCACGGGAAGGGCCTCACGGTCCCCGCCACGCACCTGAAGTTCGGCGAGGACCCGCGGGACGCTGCCCGGCGCGTCGGCGAGCAGGCCCTCCGGATGCCCGGCATGCGCTACTCGGAGCCCCGGGTGGAGATCGATGCGTACGCCTCGAAGGACTTCCCGGGCAATGAGCACGCGGACCTCTGGTTCCTCGTGGAGGCGGCGCCGCCAACAGCGGGCGATCCGCCGGTGCCGCCGTGGTACGCCGAGCTCGCGTGGCACGACCCGCGGACGACGCCCGCGAGAGCGTACGCCCGCGGCCACGAGGACGTCGTCGCCCGCTGGCTGTCCCGCCGGCCGTAGTTTCACCGCTCCCCATGGCATAGGTTCATGTCCCGGCCCTGTGATGCCTCCGGCCCCAGGGGGAGTATGAATGGTGCAATCGAAAGAAGGCAGCATCGTGCACGTGGAAATCCATTCGAACGACCCGCCACGGACGAGGGAGTTCTTCGCGAACGCGTTCGGATGGAAGTTCCAGGACGTCCCGGAGATGAACTACATGCTTTGGGAGGCGCCCGACAAGCCCGCAGGCGGCCTCCAGAAACCGATGGAGGGGCGGGGCCCCACGGTCCTGAACTACCTCTTGTCGAAGGAGATCAACGCGGATCTCGGGCGGGTCCAGCACCAGGGGGGCTTGGTCCTCGTGCCGAAGTCCGAGATCCCGAACATGGGCTGGTTCGCGATCTTCCAGGAACCCGGCGGCACCGTCCACGCCTTGTACCAAGACATGCCGAAGCCTCCGGCACCCCGGAAGGCCGCGGCGCGGAAGTCCGCCGCAAAGAAGGCGAAGGCCCGGAAGAAGAAGTAGGGCGTCAGCCTTAACCGGATTCCGCGGAATCCGAGGGCGTGCCCGAGGTCCGCACGTTCGGTCACGGGACGGAGCGCCCGCGCGCGATCGCCGTCGGCTGCGGCGGCGCCGGCTGCAACACCCTCCGAGCGATTCCGCCGGACGCGGGTGTCGAACGGCTGGCGGTGAACGATCTCCCCCATCCCTCAATGGCCGGTGTCAAGCGCCGTCTTCTCATGTCCAAGGAGGGTCTCCGCGGGATCGCGGCGATGGACGAGCAGGCGGTGAAATCCCTCGCGACGACCGCGGAGCAGTCGGTCGCGGTCGAACTCGCGGACGCGGACTTCGTCGTCCCGATCGCGG
>C687J29651_10001469_pt1 | contig 10124 bp, 10 predicted proteins | sample RifCSP13_1_FD_29651 | JGI IMG/M metagenome (IMG submission 29651) | reverse complement strand
AACCATTCTTCTCGCCAGAAGAAGAAACATGAACGGTCACATCTCCCGAATATTTTTGCCCCTTGACACATTACATCTTCGAGAAGCACAATACCTTTACATCGTTTCATACGATAATCGCGCTCGTCCATGAACTTATCTACTCGTTTAAATACTCTCTGTGTGGTGCCACAAAAAGCCTCCATTTCATCCATAAAAGCACAACCTTTTAGTTCGTTCCATGAATTTACAGTATCCAATATCTCTTCTATTGTCTTTACACGAACTAAATCACCAGGCAATAATTTTGCTTTAATAGTATATGGGGAAAATTCTTTCCTTGGCTTCCTTTTTGTGGAAATGGACCTGATAACGAATTTCAACCGCCGATCAATAGCCCATTCTATCCGGAGGAACACCTGCCATAAGAATTCAAAAGGTCTTGCATTAACTTGCATACGTTGGAGGCCTGCAATCTGACAATAATAAAGCTTTTCTTTTGTATCCATTTACTTCCCCTTTGATTTCTCTTAATGTTGCTGAAGGTTACATATCACAATAGGCGCAAATTGGAATATCCGAGAATTGTCTTTTCATATGAATTTTTTTATATTTCGAAGTTGTTCACTACGCCAAATTTCGAATAATGATTGGGTTCTTAAATCGCCTAGAATCCACTCCCCCCTTGTATCAACACAACAAAGGGTGACATCGCCATTCCAATATATAGTCATTCTATCCCAAAGGACTTTGCAGGTACTTCTCCTTAATGGAATTTTGGCTTTTTCATTTTGGTCCCTAGAAAACGAGTATGCAATTTTGCCCCCTATCCTTACGTGATCAACTTTATTCTTCCAGTATTTATTAAAATCTTTAAGTTCATCCTTGTTTTCAGGTGTTATTTGATAGATAACCTCAATGATCGGTCCGTTCAAATTTAATTTATGCCGAGCTTCCAGGAAACAATCGATATTTGTTAGTACTTTCTCATGAATTACCCGTTTCATTACTAATTCATGAATCTTCTTTGAATAGCCAAGAATCGAAACCGTAAAATAGTCGGAGCTATTAACTCCTGAATTCAAAATAGAGTCGATTTTTGTTTTATCAAGGATCATCCCATTCGTGAATAAATGGACAGCAAGTTTTCTTGACTTAATATAACCGATCATATCGACAATTTTGGGATGAAGTAAAGGCTCACCATGAAGGTATAAATGGATCCTTTTAATACCAACACTACTCGCATCATCAATAATCTTCGTGAATAATTCATATTCCATGAACCCTCTCGGTCTCACGCTTATTGGGGCAGAGCAACAAATGCAATCAACATTACAGTAATTGGTTGGTTCGATTTGCAAACTGAGAGGTTTATCGACTAGCAAATGCTGGAGACTTGCAGAGCGATTGATTAGAAAAGCCACCTTATCACTTAGGATTTTTATATCTCTAGGTGAGCGTATGAACTTTAATTCCTCGATCACTTGCTCGAAACGCGAATTTTTAATGAAAACGCTATCCATTTCCTCATCTTTGCTCGAAGAAGATTTTTTTGAGACCATACTTGCTCCTCTGTTGAATAAGAAATCCTTAAATCTATGATAAGTGGAGATAGCGTCTAATCCATTCGATCCCTATAGAAAATCTTTCTAGGTTTTTGCTGAAAAAAATACTTGAAGTGATTTTATATAAAAAGGGCCTATAAACAAAATCATAAGCACCGATATAATACACAATATTTTTACTAAACCCGCTTTTAAATTGATATACACCCCACAAACCATCGGTGCGCTCATGACCAGGTAAATCATCCCCTTGTGAGACAATTTGGCCAATCTCATCTGAAATACCCCAAAGGTCATAAGCACAGTAATCTCTCCCCTTCAGCCACTTGATACCCTCCCAAACCAGCAATGAATTCGGGTTTAAATTTTTGTATTCGTTTGATGAAGCCTGATGAAAAAAGGCAGCATGGGGGCCGAAACAATAAATAATATTTACTGCAAGTAGCTGATCCTGGTAGAATGCCATGAGCATTAAGCTTCGCCCATGTTCAACCAATGTTTGCCACTCGTTCAGGTAGTAATGAAAGGGATGGATAGTAAATCCTGCTCGTTTGCCAGTAATTTGCATCAAGCGATAAAAAGCCGATAAATCTTCCTGGCTTCCAGTCCGGATCGATACACCTTTCCTCGCTGCATCCTTAATCTTTCGCCGCGTTGACTTGCGTATTTGCTCAAATAGGATTTCCTGATCTGGTCTAAGATCAATTATGATCGTTGAACACGGCTGGAGGGTGGCATAGCTGGATCTAAAGTTGTGTTGTTGGAGCAATTGGGCAACAGTTGGATTATTCAATGCAGGTGGTTCAATTTTCAGGAAAACCGCTCGATAGGAACGAGCGATATGGTGGATTTCAGAGAATAATAGTGAGGAAACCTCAGGATCCAACCAGTTACCGATTGGTCCACGAGGAATATATGCAATGCTAGGCAATCCCAAGGGGAACGACCTAATAAACAACTGCGCAGCAGCGATGATCTCTCCTTTTTCCTCTACCGATACTCGAAAGGCTTTCCAACCCAGCTTCTCCTTAACTTCACCCCATTCCCAGGATTGGAAGAGAGCAAAGAATGGTTGTTGGACCGCGAATGCGTTCCACTCTTTATGTCTGTTCGCGTCGATATGTTTGATTTCCATGCCTAATCTACATAAAAACTAGTTGGAAAATATGTAAGGCTTATAACCAAATCGACGGAAAATCTCATATCCTCGCTTGCTGAGGTGCAAGAAGAAGGGGTTTTGCGCCCAGATATTGCGCCCGTAGCAAACCAAATTGCCGCCGAATTTAGCCTTGAAATCACGCACGCCATATTCTTCGCCTGGTTTGCCTGCCCCGCCAAAGTCGTATAAACAAAAACCATTTTCAGCACCCCATTTCAGAATGTGCCACATGAGTACTTCGTTTGGTGCATAAGCGCATAAGCTTCGATCTATGCCTCCGTACCATCCATAGATAATGTCTTTATAGAGCAAATCCATGGATACCGCCGCTGGTGCTTGCCCCACTTTTGCTAAAGTGATCCGGATCATTCCTATAGGGTATAGAAGATCGAAGGCTGCTTCAAAAAGCGCAGGATCCGCCAAGGGCACCTTCGCCCTGCTGTAAGCCTGGGCTAATAAGCGGTAACATGATGAAAGCTGCTCTTCATTCGTAACCTCTTCAATAACAACCTTACCTTGGTTAAGGCTGTGCCGGATGTGCTTGCGCGTGCGGCTGCCAATATTTTGAAATATAGCCTCTGGTGGACATCCTAAGTTGATCAAATAATTCAGATGGGCCTGATATAAAAAGCCTTGCCTATTAAGAACCGGTTCCATCTCTCCTATCGGAAAGACATTCCGGATCTCGGTAAACATAGAGCGATATCCAATCTTTTGTTTATAAGTTCGCAGGAGCAACTCCAGAGCATCCAATCCTACCTCACCCGGTGCGCAAAGTACACCCCCATAAACAATCGACCGTGTCGTTAAGCAACTAAGAAATAACAAATTAAATAACCTGACATGTACCGGTGTCATTAAGGCTAATATACTCTCCTCCTGATCAACTACTGTCCATAATTCAGGTTCGAAATCCTTTACTCGGCTGAACACCTGAAACATCTCTGGCGTATGGAAGATATTTCCGGCAGGATGCTCCTCCACAAAATGGCGCCACTTTTCTTCAGGTAGGGTATGTACGATTTTCATCTTAACTCTTAACATGTGGTTATAAAAGTTGCTCACTACAAGAACTTCCTAACGATCTGGTAACCAATTCGACTTATCTTCAGCTTCATTGGGGCATGAATACAGGTGCTACGGCCATAATTAACCAATTTCCCGCCGAATTTTGCCTTGAAGGTTCGAGGTCCATAAACTTCGTTTGGTCTACCGGCGCCGCCGAAATCGAATAAATTATAGTTGTGCTCCTTTCCCCACTTCAGAATATGCCATACCATTAATGGATCAGGGTGAAATGAAGCGAAAGCACGATCTGAGCCCATATACCATCCAAAAATCATCCCCTTGTACAATAATATAAAATTCACCCCAATATAATTTTCACCCGCCCGAGCTATAGAAATTTTCAACATTTCCTTAGGGGAAAGAATCTCGAATGCCGCCTGAAAGAGCGTGAAATCAGGGAGAGGTACACGAACGCGTTTAAAAACCTGTTCTAATCGCTTGTAACCTATGGTTAATCCTTGGAGGTCGATTATTTCCTCCATGATCAAACCACTTCTTTGAGCTGCTTGTATTTCTTTTTTTAGGGTTTTATTCAAATTCCGCCAAATTATTTCTTCCGGCTGATCGAGATCAACCAAGAAGTTCAAATGATCTTCAAAAGAAAACCTGTGATCAACCAATACTGATTGGATATCACTCTGGTCAGACATATTGCGGATCTCACTGAACAACGGACTCCCTTTGGCTTCCTGGATATAACTCCGCAATAAGAGTGCTAACGCAGCTTTCCCTCTTGAGTCAGAAGTGCTAAGGACCCCTCCATAAATGACGTTGCGAGTCGTAAAGGGGCGAAGCAAACCTTCAATGAGTGTAATTTGAACTGGCAACATCAAGGCGAGCGGCCAGCCATCCTGGACAGCCGCCCATAAATCTGGTTTGTGACTTTGAGCGCGAGCGAACACTTGAAACATTTCCGGTGTATGAAAAATGTTCCCGCGTGGGTGTTGGTCAACGTATGCGCGCCATTCGGCTTCTGGCAGCGAATGCACGATTGAAATACTCATTCAGAAAACCATCAGGAAACCAAGGCAGTGAACGCTTGAAGGAGTTTTTTTGTTGATGTTGCCAGGCAAGATCAATTTCGATTATTTTTTCCCAATTTCCTCTATCTCGTTTCGCTGTCCCTGGTTGTCCATGAGCGCCACGATTTTACAAGCCAGATCAACAACATCGTTTGGCTGTACGCACAACGCTGCTTTTTGCGCCGTGAAGCGATGCTCGGGGAGGTCGAAGGCGACCACCGGCTTTCCAAGGGATACAAACTCAAACATCTTACCAGGGAACTGATAATCAAAAAGCATTGGAACTTTTCCGATATCTGAGCGGATCAGCAATTCCAACAATCGTTCTCGAGATACATATCCATGAAAAGTAACACGATCTTGCACTCCCAACTACGGCATCAGCAAATCCAGGCGAAAGATTTTCTTGCCATTTCGAGATACGGATGATCCAGTGGGCCATTGGAACTTTACATTGCATATTATTCAACCAAGTATCGCATCGGCGACCTCCATAACTAGGTTTTCACCACTCAACCTGCTCTGGTGCTCCTTTTTCACAATCTCTATCATTGGAATGTCATTCTCTTCAGTAATGTGTTTCATGCGCCCTAATCCGATTAGATACGAGTCTACCGCCGCTAGTTTTCCCTTGAATAAAGAATATGTGGGCGTACCCAAAACTGCGGCCTCCCTGTTCATACTGCCTCCTCCACTGATAACCACATCGGAGTAGTGAAGGAGGTTAGGACCATCCAAAGCACTAGAAGGGATCCATACATTCGGATACCCTTTTGTCTGAATGGAATCACCTTGAGAAGGAATACGAGGTAGAAATACAATGTATACAAAAGGCGTATTAACCACAAATTCTAAGGCACGCTCGAATAAGGGATTTTCGAAATGATGGTATAAGGTCCATGTGGCCGGGGGGCGCATCACAACGACTATCCGATCTGCAGGGATTCCTACCGAAGCCAGGTAATTCTCTTGTGGGATAAAATCAGCTAGGTACATTTGTTCTTTTACACCATGGTAATAAACAATTTTTCGCTTCGGTGCTCCATATTTTCGTAATGCCCAGTCTGGAAAATAAATGGGCACAATAATCCTTCTTGCCGAAAGAACCATAACAGGGCTCGCCGGCGAGTATTCGTAGTCATCAAGCGTTACAAACGGAACACGTAAAGCAAATGCAGCCAGAGATTGGGAATAAGACCCATGATTTACGGCCAAATCAAACTTCTTTCCACGGGCGAAGCGCATTAGCTTCCAAGTGCGGTCAACAACTCGTAATGCTATCTCGTAAAGTTTCTTACCCCCGTGAACACCAATAGGAGTATGCTGTATTGCGTATAAATCAGCTAGTTGGTTAGTTTGGGCATAATCGCGACTGGTTACTGTAACTCGATGTCCCCGCTTCTGCAATTCCAATATAATTGGACGAAAGAAAAGTACGTGGGGAGAATTTGACAGATCAATCCAAATGTTCATTCTGGGGCTTCCATTCTCTCAACAATATTTGTATGATACGTTCAGCTGTGTGACCATCCCATAGCTCTGGAGATCGGCCCTGCTTCCAATTACCCGCTATCACCTTCTGCTCGGCTCAAATTTATCAATTCCTAGCATCTGGGCCATAATCGGTGCGATCTTTATTAAATTGGAAGGAGCGCCTACGATATTAACAATCCTCACTGTTCACATCTCCATTTATTTATCTGGTGACTAAACCCATGCATGAAGACGATAATGGTTAACTTTTGCATGCAGAGGAGATCCTTGCATAGGATTTATGATGGTGTACGAAAGTCGGAAAATGCGTAATTCAACCAACCTAATTCATACGGACGCATTTCTCGATTTACTTTCAACCGCGGAGGAGCATTAAACAAATTACGTGGAACTAAGCAAGCGGTCATAAATTTCTTTAATCCTTGAGACGAATACTTGTGGATGGTATTTGCTTCGTCCATTGGAGACATTAGCTTTTCCCATCCTTTGTCGTAGCTCAGGTTCCCTAGCCAGTGTCAAGATCCTGTCAGCCAACGCATGGTAGTCTCCCGGTTGGATTAGAAAACCATTACAGCCATCTTCAATCAACTCGGGAATACCTGCAACTGGTGTGGCCACTACAGGCAATCCCATAGACATCGCTTCTAAAATCGCAATGGGCAAATTTTCATTGTAAGATGGTAGAATGAAGACACTTGCTTCTGAAAAGAGCGCTAACTTCTCCTCACCAGTAACCAGGCCTGGAAACCTAATGTTTCCATCCATCATGGCTTCCTGGCAGGCTCGTTTAATCCGTTTCATTTGAAGTCCAGGCTCCACAGCACCGGCGAATACGAAGCGAGCTATCGGCTCTTGTTGGCACACTAAGATGGCGGCACGCAATGCATCTAGCAAGCCTTTTCGTACGCACAATTCACCCAGATAAAGCACTAAACATTCACTCTTCTTAGCGTCAAACGTTATCCGATCCATTGCCTCAGCGATGGATTGATCCACACAGTTCGGCACAATGACAATATTCAATTTTGACGACACCGTTTCAGAAAGAAATTTAAACCAATATTCACTCAATACCACCAATACCTGCGGAATTTTCAACGCAATGTTCATCAACCATCTCTTATATAATTTGGCCTCTTTCAATTGAATGTCTAACTTGCTGCCATGGATGTGGGCTACGACTTTAATACCCAAGCAACGGGCTAATAACATAAAAGATACTTCCTTCCAAAAGGCTTTACCCCAAGTAACCGACTGGTGCAAAATATTAGGCCGCTTGAAGGCCAATATCCACAATAGTTGGATGATTTGACAAGAATAATAGTAAAAGTTGATGAATGCCAAAGTTCCTTCTTTCCCTTCACCCAATTTTCCACGCCCGGTGTCGATGTTGTGAAGTTCAAAATCCTTACTTAATCGCGACTCCAACAGGATCTTGTTGACCATACCTACACCGCCCCCTTTTGGAAAGATGGGGCCAACTAACAGAATACATGGCTTTTTCTTACGTCTAGCATCTGTTTTGTGTCGCGGGCGGCGTATAGTCATATAAACTCCAGTATGCGGTTAGATTGGATATGATTATTGTCGATTCGAAATCCCAGAAGCAAAAACTTTCCTTGCTAAATCTGCCATTCCAACTGATTGAATTGATCCTCTCGTTATCTGTTTAGAAACGGCCTCGAATAGGTAACGTAGTTTATCAAAATCCTTCTCAGTCTTGAACTCACAAGGATGTGTCCAAATATGGATCACCTTCTTTTCCGCCGCGGCTTTTTCAACGCCTTTGACCATTTTGTGAATCCGGAGCAAGTGCAGGTTTAGAGCATCGAGGTATCGCTCAACCCTTTGATTAAAACCGAAGAACCAACGAGATGAGGGTAAATTCACCAACCCGGATGGATCGTATTTATAATCGTAAACAATTGGCACGGTGACGGCGGATAAATAATAATGCGAGCGCCTAAATACCCGGCCAAGCAAGGGCATCCTGTAATATTTTGGCACCAGTTCTTCGCCTCGATAACAAGTAAATCCAAACTGATGGAAAAGATCAAGATGTGCAATATTATTTCGCGGAAATATAATGGTTCTTGGAATGACATTTTTCCGCATGAACATTCGCAAGGATTCCTGAATCTCAATAGTGGCCTGCTCCAGCGTTAGATGATTAAAGATTCTGTGTGTATAGCCATGAAGGGCAATTTCATGGGAAGTTTTACGAGCTAGAATTTCTTCGATAATATCGACCCCGTACCACAAGGGGTGGTTGGTTCCATAGATGCTCTCGAAGACTGGGTATTTCCCTTTCCAATCAAGGATCGGGCAGGGTTCGCATTCTTCACATTTAGCATAGAATAAGTGTCCTAGTACTGCCCAAGTGGCGATAATATTAAATTCATCCAGGATATCCAATATTCTGATTATTTTTTGCCGCTCCCTTTTTCCATCCTCCGAAAACAAACCAGGACTAAATTTATCAAACTTCCCCCAAGCAAGTTCAGTATCGAGTGAGAATAAGAAGTAACCAGTTTTATTTATCGTCTCTCTATTTGCATTCATGATGAGTTAAACCCGTGCAAGCCCATACTCCAGGGCCAGCTTCAATTTTTTGGCCGACTCGTTCCAAGTCCAGGCCTGGGCAGCAACAGCAGCTTGTGCTCCCATCTCGCTTAACGAGTCTCGGTTTAACCATACCAGGCGGAGCGCGGCGAGTAGCCCCGCTAAATCCGCCTGCTCAGCCCAAAAGACAAATTTTCCTTCACCGATCACATCAATATGGCAAGCAATCCGAGTCGCCAGGATCGGCAATCCGGCGGCCATATATTCAAACAGTTTAATTGGGCTACTTACCTGGAACTTTTCCTCGTCTGGGAAGGGAAGCACCCCAATATGATAACGAGCCAGGATTTGGGGTACTTGAGCATGCGGAACAGGGCGCCCGATGCAAATTCGACCGGCTGTCTGTTTGGCGAATTGCTCCAGATCTGCCCGTTCCGTTCCGTCTCCAACAATAAAAAAGTGGAAAGCCATTCCCTCGGCGTTCGCTTTCTCAACCGCCTGGCAAAATGTCATAAGATTGCGCTCATAATTCAACACCCCTACATAGACCAGGTGTATTGGTTCCCCAGGTAGCGGCCAGCTGCGGGCAACCTGCGCTGAGGCAAACTTGTCTGGGGTTACACCTGAAGGCCAGATACCCAATAATTTTTCCTTAGGAATATGAAGTGATTCGGCTAGCCGGGGAGTTATGGCAGTGCAACCATCCGCCNAACGGTGGCCAAGATGTTCGTTTAAGGTCAATATGTTCTTTCGTGCCCAGTCCTTCCGGCTCTCCTTAGTTAGTGGTGTCATCGACAATGATCGAGTATCCATTACCAATAATGGGCGCCGTCTACCAATCATACTGCGGATCAAGCGCAGGGGTAGTAACCATGGCGCAGACATACTTTCAAAAAGTACTACATCAATCGTAGGCCAATGCCGGGCTATAAGAAAGAGAAGATGAATGTGAAACACAATTTGCCTTAGAAGGTAAATCTGTGGCATTGGGATATAAATAACATTCACCCCGTCAATAATTGATTGTCCGGTCGGACCAGCTGCAACTAGAGTAACCTGCCAGCCTAATTGGGTCAGTTCATGGCCGGTTTCAAGCCAACGAGCAGCATGTAACTTGGTGTTTAGATTCTCACCACAGACCCAAAACAGATGATAGGATGCATCCTGATGTCTGGACTCGGAGTTCATAATGGATTGTGTTTGCTGATTCAGTTCTAAGTAGTTGATCGAAAGAAACTTTAAACCGAGCCATCCATGATAAACTCAAGGAAT
>C687J29651_10001456_pt1 | contig 10156 bp, 13 predicted proteins | sample RifCSP13_1_FD_29651 | JGI IMG/M metagenome (IMG submission 29651) | reverse complement strand
GGAGAAATACTTGTATCATCTAATTTCAATTCAATGTCTTTCACAATAGATTCACAATTAGATGAAAATAAATAATTTGTGAGATAAAAACGGGCCCGGAGGGCTTCGATCCCTCGACCAATGGATTAGAAGTCCAACACTCTGTCCAAGCTGAGCTACAGGCCCAAGAATTTGGCAATTATTTACCATATTAAGGGTTTTTACAACCATTTTTTTTCATTAAGCTCACGTTCCATCTTGAAAAGAAATTGTTGTGAATATCCAGCATAAGGACCAAAATGATGGACAATTTCGTTGTGTAGTTTTTCATATGTTTTTTCTGTAATTGTTTTGCTTGAAATTGGAAATTTTTTTGAATAATATTTTTGTAAAACTCTTATCATCCATCTGTCTAAAGGAAACGCATCAAGTTTTTCAAGTGAAAATAACATAATACAATCTGCAATTTTATTACCAATACCGAAAATTTTTACAAGCGACTCTTTTGCTGTTTGATAATTGGTTTTTTTCAAGTATTCAAAATCAATACTTCCTGATTTTACCGCGATTGCAGCTTCTTTTACAAACTTTGCTCTATATCCTAATCCACAAGCCAATAAATTACTCTCCTCTGCTTTTGCAAGAATTCCAGGTTCAGGAAATAAGTAAAATTCCCTTCCATCAAATCTTACTTTTGTTCCAAATTTTCTACACAAATTTTGTAGTACAAGTCTTATTTTTTGAATATTAGAATTAGAGGAGACAATAAATGAAATATAGCATTGAAATGGATCCTGTCTTAATAATCGAAGGCCAGGGAAGTGTTTAACAGCGTTTTTGACAACTTTATCTTTAGTTATACTTTGAATAATTTTTTTTGAATTATCTCCCTGCCTGAATATATCCATAGGATTTTCTGAAAAAGATCTTATTTGATTAGATTTAGGAGTAATAGCTAAAACGTCAGAACCATTGATTCCATACCATGTATTAACACCTTTTTCCCATAAGAAAACTTGACCGCTGTTAATACTGTAATCTAAATTAATTTCAGAAAATTTATTCATTTTATACAGAAATTGTCTCATTTACTTGAGGTGAATATGCTTCTAATCCAAATCTCTCATGAATCTCCTCTGCAAACTTTATACAAGATTCATTATCGCCATGAACTGTTAACACTTTTGGATTTCCTTTTAGATTTTTTATCATTTCAAAAAGGTCATTTCTATCAGCATGTCCTGAAAATTCAAATTGTCTAACTTCAGCTGTTACCTTCATATCATGTCCACGTGAAGAAACCTTACCAGTCTCAAGAAGTTTCTTTCCAGGCGTTCCGTCACCTTGATACGAAACTAAAGCAATACCATTTTTACTATCAAAAGCCAAGTGTTGCAAGTAAAAAACGGCATTTCCCCCAACCAACATTCCTGCTGGTGAAATTATTACACAAGGTTCAGTTAATGCATTTTTTCTATCACGATCATTTCTAATTGCAACTGAGTGATTGATAGCATCAGCGAAAATTTTTGGGTCTCTAAGATATTCTGGGAATTGAAACATTATTTCATTTACCTTAAGTGCCATTCCATCCATGATGATTTTATGTTTGAATTTGGCGTTCCTAAAAACACAGGCAATTTCTTGAGAACGTTCAACAGAAAATGCTGGAACAAACAGAATTCCTTTTCTATCCATTATCTCATTTGCAAAATCAATCAAATCTTCTTCGGATTGTTTTCTAGGTTTTTGTTCGGTTTGAGAGTATGTACTTTCAGTAATTAGCAAGTCAATTTCGCCAATATCTAGATCAGCCTCAGGAAGCATACGTGAACCTTTTGGATTAATATCCCCAGTATAGAAAAGACGTTTTTTATCTGACTCNACTAAAACTGTACCTCCACCTAAAACATGCCCNGANGANCGAAGCTCAAACGATGAATTTCCTTTCTGAACTTTCTCACGGAAACCTATCTCCTTTGAATTACGTAACATATTGTATACTTCTGGAATATCAAAAGGATGATAATTTTTTTCTATCTTTAACATATCCTCAATTAACAGTCTGCTCAATTCAAGAGTAGGTGGAGTAGCATAAACTCTACAGTGACCACTTACAAATAATGAAGGAACATAACCTGAATGATCCAAATGAGCATGAGTAATTATAATTCCATCAATTTCTTTTGGTTTCACATGCTCGGGATACTGAGGAGGTGTACCACGCCTTCCAAACATGACTCCATAATCTAAAAGGAAGTTTGCTCCATCACAATTTACCAGAAAGCCCGATCTACCTACTTCTCGAGCTGCTCCTAGAATTTTTACATTCAAGAAATTAAATGCTTTGGAATCTCCCTTAAAACCTTGTTACTTTTTAGAATATGATTCTTTTTTTGATGTAATCTTCAAAAGCTTTAATTAGCGCCAGCTAAGATCGGATCCCCATGGGTAGAAGTTTTAAAGATTGGCTAAATTCACAGGACCAGTCAGTTGTGGCAAAGGTTCGTGCCGGAGACGAAGGAAACAAGCCACTACTGAACCAAATTAATTGGATTTGGGTCAAGAATCTTATGGATAAAAAAGCTAATCTCAATCCAACCTCTGCGGAGCTATTGGACTGGGTAACCTCAGGTCAAATCGACGCAATGAGAAAGTAAACGTGAATACCACGTTATTCTTTTTTGTTTTTTCTAAATTATTTTATTGAAAAATATTTTCTAATTCTAGCATTTTACTAATTTATTTATGCTTTGTATCTGTCAAAAGTTCTAATCATAAATTTTTCCTCTTAGCTTCAACTAATCAGGATTGTATCATTTTCTTGTTCATAACGACGTGATATTTGGATTAATTACAAACAGATCAGATTTTTCTATAACTGTGTTATGGATTTTAATCATCGTTTAAATAGGAACCAAGCAATGATACATTAAGTGAAATAAATGCCAATAGCAATACTTCCAGACATAGATGAACAGAGATGTATCGGATGCGCACTATGCGTTGAAATCTGTACTTCTCTTGGCCCAGACGTACTTCGTGTAAAACCTGTAGAAGGTTGGAAGAGAGGAAAAGCATTTGTCTTTTATCCAGAAAGATGTATTTCTGATGGTGCATGCATTGGAGTTTGTCCAACAAAATCAATCTTTTGGATGAGACCAATGAACTACACTGCAGGACAACCTGTACCTCTTCACAAGAACGGAGTATTCGTAAAAGGTTGGGCAGAAGACGCCGCTTTATAGTCGGTTTCTTTTCGCACTCTTTTTTTCTTATTTTTCATTAACTTAATGATTTTTTTCTAATTCCTTTGGGTAGCATTTTCAAAAAGAATTTGAGAAATTCATCTTTATTATCACAGTAGATAGTGGTAAAATGATTTTTCTCAAAAAAAGTTTTCCATGTTTTAGCAAAAATTGTAAAATCTTCTGGGCTGTATTCTAATCTGGCCATTACATTATGAGCAGCAGGAAAAATATCTGAAATCTCCAATGGAACTAGTCCAAGAAAAGGATTGTATTGACAGAACTGGATTGACTCTGGGTTTGAAAATTTCTTTTTTAAAATAGTGTATTCAGGAGATAAGTAGAAGGGTTTTCTGGAAGAATCTCCTGTAATTACCAAAGTATTTTTTTTGGTTCTAAATCTTCGAACCATATTATGATAAGATATAATTTCAGGCCTAAATTGGTCAACTCTTGAAAAAAGGAATATAGCTGAATCCTTGAATTTTGGGGTGGTTTTTAAAAAATAATTAGGATTATTGGTAAAAATATCGATAGCCTCAAAGAGTTTGGGATGTGAACGGGCTTTTTTGATGACATACTCCCATAATCTTCCTTCGTGAATAGCTTCCTTTACTCTATCAACTTCAGATTTTATAGCATAGAGATTATGAAGTGCAATTTTGTTTATTTTTTCATCTTTATTCAATGAGAACAATTCTTTTGGATTGTATTTGGAACAAACTTCACAAAGACATGAAAAACTTGGAATTTTAGATAAATGCATCGTGCGATCTTCTGTAATGTATCTGTCATGTTTTGCGTATAACATGTAAGAAGCTGAATCAAATGTATCACAACCTAAAGCAACTGCAAGAGGAATAGTAAGAGGGTGACCTGCTCCAAAAAGATGCAGTGGTATTGCGGTAGGAATTTGTTTTTTTGCAGAAATTATCATATTTGCTAGTAATTTGTATTCATATGATTCCATAAATTCCACAGGGCTTCCTAAAGCTAGCATTTTGAATCCATAATCTACTAGGGATTTGGTAGATTTTCTTACCAAGTCCATATGCTCGCCTCCTTGAATTGGACCCACCCAAATTGGTCCACCATCAGTTTGTTTCTCTAAAGTTTGTTTTGAAACCCTCAAAGTATGTTCAACAAACGATTTTGCCTTCTTTTTTGGTAATCCATAACCTGTTGGCTTGTCAAGGGGAATCGCAATATCTGCACCAATTTTAGTTTCATATTCTGCTATTACATCTGGAGAAACGTCAACATCACCATATTCTAAAACTTGATAGCCACCTGAATCAGTCATAACCGCACCATCAAAGTCTATGATTTTATGTATTCCACGCTTTATTGCTTCATCCCCAAAACGGTTACGTGTAATGTACGCATTAGTAATAACCAAACTAAAACCCATCTCGCTAATTTTTTTAGTTGGTATAGTTTGTTTGACAGGATGAATTACAGGAACATAGGCAGGAGTTTCAACCTTCCCATGGTTTGTATGTAATATACCAATTCTTCCTGCCAAATCACATTTTGTTATTTCAAACAATTTACAATACTGCCTCCTGATGCATTATTTAATTAGTAGGGAAAGAATTTTTTTAAATCATTTTTTTTAGAAACCAATGTTAGCCAATCAACTTTATCATTTTTGAATTTACCTTTAAGAGAACTGATTACCGCTTTTGTAATCTTTGGAACTGATTTAGAAGTAGTATCAATTTGATATGATTTATTTTTTCCAAATTTTTTAATAGAATCATATGCAATTACTCCCAAAATCTCACTACCAACATTTACAGCGATTTTTTTTGCAGAATACTTTCTTTTTTTGTATATTGGAATAAGCTTGTAAGGATTTTTTCGTAGTATTACAGCTTTTTTTACTTGTTTTTTGGTTACTACGTACGGTGCTAAATGACCAACTACAATTGAATTTGCTTTAATTTTATTTTTTAAAATATTTTTTAATTTTATTGACATCTACATCAATTGTCTCGTCATTTTTTTCATAAATTCCAGATTCTAAAGCAATTTGATTAATATCCAAGATTTTATATTTCAAAATCTTTCCTATACTTTTTGCTACAGTATGTTTGCCAACACCTGGATTTCCAGTTATGATTATTGCCATGTAATAGACTCAAAATGAAGTAGATTAAACGATTTCTGCAATACTAATATTACAAAGGAGTACTAGTTTGGCATGCAAATTGGGCTACTAGGTAAAACTAACGTTGGGAAATCAACTTTTTTTTCTGCAGCCACTGAAGCACCAGTCTCTATAGGGAATTTCCCTTTTACAACCATTAAACCAAACGTTGGTGTAGCATATGTAATAACAGATTGTGCCTGTAAGCATTTTGGAGTAAAACATGATATTCCTTTATGCAAGAATGGGACACGATTTATTCCCATTAAACTAATTGATGTTGCTGGTCTTGTTCCAGGTGCTCACGAAGGCAAAGGATTAGGTATTCAATTTTTAGATGATGCAAGACAGGCTGAAGCTTTAATTCATGTGGTAGATATTGCAGGTTCGACTGATATTCAAGGCCAACCAGTTCCAATAGGTACTCATGATCCTCTAGAAGACGTAAAATTTGTAGTAGATGAGTTTGATCAATGGTTTAAGCAAATTTTAGCACGTGAATGGCCAAAACTCTCAAAAGAAATTGAACAAAAAAAAACTAAGCTAGTTGATGGAATTTCTAAGCGATTTAGTGGATTGGCAATTAAGGATTATCAAGTCCAAAAAGTTTTACAAAATCTAGACCTATTGACCAAAAAACCTACTGAATGGCAAGACTCTGATCTAACTCTGTTTGTAAAAGAGTTGAGAAAAAAAACTAAACCAATATTGATTGCAGCTAACAAAGCAGATCTTTGCAAGGATCTTACAATTGTTGATAAAATAAAAAAAGATTCCCTTATTCTAATTTGTAGTGCTGAAACTGAATTACTTTTGAGGAAAGCCACAAAGGCTGGTTTAATTGATTACATTCCAGGAGACAAGGGATTTACTATTAAAGAAAATGTTGAAGTTTCATCACAACAACAAAAAGCATTAGATTTAGTAAAGTCTGTCATCTCAAAAATTGACTCAACAGGGATACAAGCTGTATTGAATTCTATTATTTTTGATGTTCTAAAATTAATTGTAGTATATCCAGTTGAAGATGATACTAAACTTTGCAATAAAGATGGAGAAATTCTTCCTGATGCTAGGCTTTTACCAATAAATTCCAATGCTAAAGATTTAGCAGGAACAGTACATGCTGATTTAGCTAAGGGTTTCTTACATGCAATAGATGCAAAAACAAAACAGAGAATTGGAGCCGATCACCTGTTAAAAAATGGCGATGTAATTAAAATCATCTCAAGTATGAGTAGGGGATAAGATGCTGTGTTTAGGAATTGAAAGCACCGCCCACACTTTTTCTTGTGCTGTACTTGAGAAGAAAGGCAACCATGGAAAAATCTGCTCAGATATACGAAAAATATATCGCCCTCCTGAAGGTGAAGGAATTCATCCTAGAGAAGCATCAAGACATCATATAGAGTCAAGTGCTGGGGTACTTTCAGAATGTTTACAAAAAGCCAAAGTTAGAATCAATGATTTAGATCTCATTGCATATGCAGCAGGTCCTGGTCTTGGACCTTGTCTAAGAGTTGGTGCAGTAGTTGCTCGCTCATTGTCAACATATTATCAAATTCCAATTTATCCTGTAAATCATGCAATTGGTCACATTGAATTAGGTAAATTACTAACTGGAGCTAAAAACCCTCTTGTTCTTTTGGTTTCTGGAGGACACACAATGTTACTTGCTTTTATGATGAATAAGTGGAGAGTATTTGGAGAAACCTTAGACATCACATTAGGTCAACTACTTGATCAATTTGGACGTTCAGCAGGCTTTGCATCACCTTGTGGAAAACAAATTGAAACATTGGCTAGCAAAACTACAAATTATTTTCCATTACCATATTCTGTTAAAGGAAACGACGTCTCATTTTCTGGATTACTCTCAGCTGCAAAATCTCTAGCCCCACAAGGACTAGAAGATGCATGTTACTCTCTTCAAGAAACTGCTTTTGCAATGATTGCCGAAGCAACAGAGCGAGCTCTTTCCTTTACCAAGAAAAAAGAATTGTTAGTAGTAGGCGGTGTTGCCGCAAACAAAAGATTATCAGAAATGCTAAAAAGCGTTTGTAAGAGACAAAATTGTAAATTTTTTGTTACTCCACTAAAATTTTCAGGAGACTGTGGGTCTCAAATTGCCTGGACTGGTCTATTGGAATCACAAACGAAAAAAAGTTCTGAAATTGAAAATACTTTTGTTAAACAATCTTGGAGATTAGATACTGTACAAGTTAACTACTAATTCTTGAATTTTTCTAAGGTTTCTTGCATGGTTTCAAGCCAGCTTCCAGTACTAAAAACCCCAAATTTGTAGGATTTCTCTCCTTCATCTGTTTTTACTTTAATACACACTTTTTTCATTAATCGACCCTCTTTCCATACTTGGGTAACGTCTCCTAAGGGAACGTTTAGAACTGTTTCTCCAAACTTTTTTGCAAAATCCATGATTCTTCCACGTGTTTTATCAAAAGCGATACGCTTGTTTGTTAATGTGAGTATTCCAGCACCGAGGGTATCTTCATTACAATCCTCTTGCCTAATTTTTTTTTCAGAAGCCTCCATGATTAGATTTTAAACTGAATTAATGGGGTTATAATTTTAACTTAATAACAAACTACTAGTTCACGATTGAGAAATGTGCATAAATACCTGTCATAAGGGAATAGTCTATCAAAAGAAAGATCATTTTCACGATATAGCTGTATTCAGAAAGTTTACCAACACCACCACAGAAAACAGAATTTAGTTTTTTCTGTGGATCCTTTAGGCTTGGTAGCCATATTATATTCTGTCCATGCATCAGCAATAGCCTTTCTCTTTCACTGTCTTGCCATCTGATATTGCTTTATTTTTAAAAGCCGCTGCTTTAGTTTTTTCTTCATCACTTACATTTGGATCAGAGCGTATCTTGTTATATTCATCTCTGACTTTAATTATTGTTTGAGCAAAAGTCCATTCTGCATCATAGATTTTTTTATTTCTGATTGTTTTTTGATCTTCTGCATATATACTAGGTATTGAATAATTTAAAATGTTAACCATCAATAGCATTATGACGCAAAGTATTGAAATATGGTTTAATTTTTTTTTAGTAACCAATTTTGATTTCTGTCACTTTAAAGAAGTATTATATAAATAAGTTTATAGAGTTTTGATCAAAATTTGTTGTAATGAAAGCTCTAGTTTACGAAGAATACACTACTGATGACAATTTTGAAAAAATTTTAAAGATTAAAGATATTGATGAACCTAAACCAAAATCTAATGAAGTAGTTTTCAAAGTAAAAGCCGCTGCACTAAATTACGATGACATTTGGGGAATGCGAGGAAAACCAATTGAGATTCCAATGCCTCACATTTCTGGAACTGATGCCGCAGGTGAAGTAATTGCAGTTGGTGATGAAGTTAAACATATTCAGATAGGTGACAGAGTGGTAACACATGGCAACCTTACTTGCAGAGTTTGTCAAGCCTGTACAAGTGGCAGGGAATTTGATTGCCAAAGTAGAAAAATTTGGGGTTTTCAAACAGGTCCTTTATGGGGAGGTTATTGCGAGGTAACCCATCTACCAGAAGTAAATGTGGTCAAAATTCCAGATAATCTAAGCTATGAAGAATCTGCAGCAGCTTCTATGACACTAATGACATCGTGGCACATGCTTGTTGGAAGAGCCTCAATTAAACCTGGCCAAACGGTTCTGATAATGGGTGGAGGGTCTGGCATGGGAACATTTGGAATTCAAATTGCTAAATTGTATAATTGTGATGTAATTGCTACTGCAAGTCTAGACAAATTGGATAAATGTAAACAATTGGGGGCAGATTATGCTGTTGACCATAGAAAAGAAGACTGGCACAAAGAAGTAAAAGAAATTACAAAAGATCTGGCTAGAAAAAAAGGAAAACCCTCAGGGGTAGATATTATTTTTGAGCATATAGGTGGTTCTCATTGGAATAAGGAACTTACTTTACTAAAGTATGGTGCAACAATAGTTACAACTGGAGCAACTACAGGTTATGATGTAAAAACAGACCTGCGCCAGATTTTCTTTAAAGGAATTAATGTTCTAGGGTCAACTCAAGGTACTAGAGCAGAATTAGAGTCTGGCATACATTGGATGTCCAAAGGTAAAATTAAAGCAATAATTGATTCGGAATATACATTTGAGAATGCAGCAGAGGCTCACAAAAAGATGCTGAGTGGAAGGGGAATGTTTGGAAAAATCTTAATGAAACCAGAATGATTGTGGATATAGTCTTATGAAGCTATTAAAAAAAGGAGCAGAAGGAGATATTTTTCTAACTTCTTGGAACAAAAAAAAGGCAATCCTAAAAGCTAGAAAGAAAAAAAGTTATCGGAATCCTTCCTTAGATCAAAGAATAAGAAAACAAAGAACTATCAGAGAATCTGAAATCATCTCAGCTGTAAAACTATTTGGTATTAGTACTCCCTTGATTTACTATGTGGATACAAAAAATTGTACAATATTAATGCAACATATAGCAGGTACTTTAGTTAGTGATCTTTCAGAATTAAAACTAATTAAAAGTTGTAGAGAAATTGGTAGAATAGTTGGTGTAATGCATAAAAACGGTATAATGCATGGTGATTTAACTACATCAAACTTTATAGTCTCAAACGGAAAAATGTTTGTTTTAGATTTTGGTCTTGCAAATAAAACTAAAAAACCAGAAGATCATGCAGTAGATTTAAGATTATTCAAAGAAATATTGACTAGTGCACATGTAAAAATAATGAATAAATCCTGGTCAAATTTTTTAAAAG
>C687J29651_10001449_pt1 | contig 10176 bp, 7 predicted proteins | sample RifCSP13_1_FD_29651 | JGI IMG/M metagenome (IMG submission 29651) | reverse complement strand
CGGTCTGGCCCTCGCCCGGGAAGAGCCCTCCCGCGACCCACTCGCCCAGCCAATCCATCTGACCGGTCATAAGCAAGATGAGCCGGCCAACCATCCTGCCCAGCCCGCGTCGGCTTAGGCGCAACCGCGCAAAGGTGTTCACCGCGGTCAGTGAACGAACCTGAGATGGCCAGTCGATGGCCAACTGTAGCGCTACTGCTCCTCCCAGAGATAGCCCCACTATGTGAGCCGCGCCGCCCCCGAGTTCATCGAGCAACTCGGACACGGCCCGAGACATGTCCAGGACTGTTGGTGAGGCTGACTCGACGCCGGAACGGCCGTGGCCGGGCAGATCGGGCGTGATGACCCGATAGTTGCGAGAAAGATCGGGGATCTGCAAGCCCCAGTCCTCGCCGCATGAACCCAGCCCATGCAGCAGAACGACGTCCGAGGGACCTCCGACGGGCGGCGCGTGGACTGAGTAGTGCAGCCCACTTTGAGATGAATCAAATGAAGGCATGAGCTGGAATACGTCGAGCCGAAGATCCATTCGACCGTCTAGGGGGCAGGTTTCACCTCGACGACAACCATGCGGTGGTCCGAGGCCAGCGACTCTGCCACCCAGGCGCCAGCAGGAGATAGATCACGCATCCAAACGAAATCGACCCTCTGGGTTGGAGCAACCGCCGGGTCTGTAAGTGGGGCCGGCTCGATCCCCAGGACGGTGAACGGATCCTCAAACCCAGCCTGCTCGATCGCCGACGTGACTTGGCTGCCGGGGACGGCATTGAAGTCGCCCCCGAATGCGGCCGGGGTGTTGTCCCCGATGAACGCCAACGCTTCCGTGATTTGAAGCTCGGTGTGCTCGTCTTCCAGGCCTACCCAAATCGCATACGCGTGCAGGGGCTGGTGGGCGACTTCGAGCCGTGCATGAATGATCCCCGTCTGCTCCTGCAGGCTGCTCAGCAGACGCGTATCAAACTCGACTTCCGGCCCCTTGTACAGAAGGGCAATCCCTGTCAGGTGCTCGACGGTCGGGAGATAGACCGCGTTCATCCGCAGTCGCCGGCTGAGGAAGCGCACATCATCGACCCCGTAGCTTGTCAGTCGACCTGTGTCCACCTCTTGCAGGGCGATCACATCGACCTTCTCGGATTCAATCGTCCGGGCGATGTCGTCCAGAGTGTAGTGCCATTCGCGGTCATATCCGTAATGGATGTTGAATGTGGCAAACCGGAGCGTGCCGGAGGCCGGCAAGCCGTGGACCGGCTGAGGGCGGACGGCGAGAAGGATCGCCACCATCCCCAGCACGCCAAAGGTGAGACTGAAATCGGCGCGGGGCGAGAGTTCATTCCACGGAACGGAGACCGGCATCTCGCTGAGGATCCCCCCACCGACGACGGCTGCCGCCAGGAGATATGGCAGCCAGCCTAGCCCCCGCATGAACGGCAGGCTATACGGATAGGTAAACGCAAATGCGTTGAGGAAGTTGAGCAGGAGAACAAAGGCCAGACCGATGGCCAGCATCAACCCGGTCGGGCGTGGCCTGAAAGGTCGGGCGTCAAGCAAGCAGGCCAGTGCGACGAGAGCCACCGCTTGAGTGGCAAGTAGAGCCACGGCCGAGAGTACTCCCGTGGCGAAGTAGGCCAGCAACAATGCCGCCGGAAGGACAAGCGCCACCCCAACCCGCCCCGTCCGCGAGGAACCCACGCGGCGATTCACCTCGTGGCGAAGGCCTGGAATCATCAAGGCAATCGTTGCGGCGAACATCCAGGGGGCGAAGAATGTGTACGCGCTGGTGCTCCACTGGGCCATCGCTTGCGGCAGAGCGAGCAATGAGGTCATCAGGAAGATCAGGCCGCCGAGACTCAACCCTGTCCAGCCTCCCATCTGACTTGCACGGCGATCACCGGCAGCTGCCCTGCGCCCGAGCACGGCTGCCAGGACGACGATCAACGCACCCCATACGATCTGAATGGGAAGCCACCAAGGCTGCAAGGTCACGTCATAGGTCAGACCGGCCGCCTGGAACACTTGCTGGAGCGCAAGTCCCCCCAACACAACACGGCCGGCAGGACGACCGGCCGGCGGGCCGTCAGCAGCCCAGCCAGATACAGTCCTCCTCCGGCGAGAACCGCCAGGCTGCCCCAGAAGCGCACATCGGCGTTGTTGATCGATAGTGCTACCCGGGCGATGCCGGTGAAGGAGGCCAGGACGGCCAGCCGCGTTCGCGTCGGCCCGGCGGGCGAGGATGCCGCCACGACCAGTGCGGCGGTCACGAGCAGGACGCTTACGACAAGCCAGGGGCCCGGTGTGCCGGCAAATACCTGATCGTAGATGATCCCGAAGAGCACCGAGATGCCCACAGACAATCCTTGGAAGAAGAACAACAGGACCGACATGGCCTCAACGATACGCAAATAACGTGGCTGAGTCATGAACGCTTCCTTCCATAGGGGACCACCACCTCTGGGCGATCCCGCTTGATGTTCTCGCCGAGCTTAGTGCTGAGGGTCTTCTCCCGACGGCCGCAGACGATCCCTGCGAGTCCCGGTGGACTCGACCATTCGCTCGCGCGGATATCTGACAAGGGCTGAATTCAGTTTCGGGCGCTTTGGCACCGGGCCCGCTGCCGAAGATCGCTGTCAGGCATAATGGGACTTGATCTCACCCGTAGGCAGCGTGATCAGACCTTCGGCGGGCATCCCCACCTGCGCCGATTTTTCCGGCTTGAGAGCCGTGAGGTATGCCGTGTACGCAGCCACCAGGGCATCGAGTGTCTCGACGTCATACAGGCTGTCCAGCGGCAACTGCCCATTGAGCAGGTGATGCCGAGTGATCTCTTCGAGGGCATGCATGGGGTTGGAAATGTCCACCCCTTCCACATACAGGGCCAGCTGGCGCTGGAGGCATCCTTCGAGGCTGCTTCGGAAGAAGGGCCGGTGTCCCAAAAGGGCGGTGAAGCAAGCGTGGGGTTGGGTCTCAATCAACCAGGGCAGCTCACCGCGTTGATCAGCGATCAGAGGTGCAAACCCCATCTCTTTGAGCCGGCGATAGACACGGAAGCCGGCCTGGATCCACGCCTTGGCCGTCTTCTTCCGACTTGGTGAGCTATGGAGTCGGATATTCCTCCGGCGCAGCTCGAATTCACAAACCCGCCACTCCCTCCATCGACGACCGTCGGCGGGCAAGTTGAATTGCACCCGGATCTCCGTCTTCTGAAGAAGCCCTTTGCTCAAAGACTGCGGGGCATTGACGCCTACAACCGACGTCTCAGCGCCGCCGATGAAGGCCAGGACCTGCTCGATTTCTCCCTGGTCAAGCGCCACTACGCGCAGGTCACGGTCCAGCGCGGCGTAACGGACCGGCCTTCGGCCGGAGGCCGGATTGATCCCAACGAAGATCCCCTTTGGCAACAGCATTCAATTCTCCTCAGCTTTCCCGGCGACCATCGGCCAACACCGTCCTCCCGGCTTCGGAGGCGATCGTCTCCGCCAGCCGCTGCCAGACGGCTTCATCCGTGTGGTACGGCGCCAGCCACGGTCGATCTGCAGCCCGGCGGAGGGCATACCGGACCTGTCGCCCGACACAGATCTCATAGGCGACGTAAGCCCAGCGAGTTCTGTGCCGACCAAGACTGCTATGCAGCACGACAGACAGGCCTTCGCGCAGGCAGTCGGCGACAAACCGACCCGCGAGCAATCGGTCATCCGAACTGGCCTGGGCCTCATTCTCAATCCCGAGCCATAGGAGTCGCACGGGAGGCGGGCCCTGGAAGGTCGCCGGCCGCCCTGGTCGAAGGTGGAGTACCGCGCGGATCCCGGTCTGATCAGAGAACTCGGCCCACTTCGAGGGCAGGTGCTCGCCACCGGCAGCGAAGATCCCGTCTTGAACCCAGGTCATTCTTATCCGGGCCGAGTATACAACGCCAGAAGCGAAATGGCGGCCGTCGAAGTGTCCTTCGCCCTGCGCTCAGCATTCTTGCGCATGTCAGACGCCCTGATACACCCGTGCTTTGGGGTGGGCTTCGACCCTGGCTCGGCCTCTNTCAAGCTACAGCCGAGGTATACTTGGGTTGATCGATGCGCGAGCAGTCGGATATGTGCGTGCGTCCGACTCGGGGGGGGTCGAGGCGCGCTCATCCGCACAGAGACTGCTGTTCTACCGCCCGTCCGAAGCCGTCGCTCCGGAGGGTACGCCCTGAGAAGAATCCCATGCTTCCCCTGCCCAGGCTCATCCACGCTGATCCGAGAAAGCCGGCCGACCGGCGCCCGGCCGGCCCGCGTGACCTGCGGACAGTTCCACCGATCTGGCGGCGGAAGATATGTGCCTGCGAGTGATCCCCCAAGGGGTGCACCAATCCGCGTAGACTGATCACACGATGAACTGGGAGGTCCACCGAATGGCAAGCAAGGCAGCTCGCAAAGGGAGTTCGTCCTTCAAGCTCACCTACGCCACGATGTTCGAACCGCCGGAGGAACTGCATACGCGTTTTGATGAGGCGTTGGCGACCGTAAAACGGACGATGGGCAAGGAGTTCGCCATGATCATCGCCGGCCGCGAGGTCAGAGCCAAAGAGACTTTCGAGGACCGGTCACCGGTAAACCAGGACTGGGTGCTGGGAAGATTCCAGAAGGGTGGAGAGCAAGAGGCTCAGCAGGCGCTGGCGGCCGCGCGCAAGGCCTTTCCCGTGTGGTCGCGCACGCCGTGGCGCGACCGAAGCCGGTTGTTGCGCAAGGCTGCGGATCTGATCGACAAGCGGATCTACGAATTCGGCGCCGTCATGGCGCTCGAGGTCGGGAAGAATCGGATGGAATCCCTGGGGGACGCGGCCGAGATGGCCGATCTCATCCGATACGCGTGCGATCGCATGGAAGCCAACAGGGGTTACGCCGTTAGCATGGGGCGGGACCCGCTCAAGGGCTACCGCGCAAAGAACACCTCCGTCCTGCGACCGTACGGGGTCTGGCTCGTGATCAGCCCGTTCAACTTCCCGGCGGCTCTGACGGGAGGTCCATCCGGCGCAGCCCTGGTCGCCGGAAACACCATCGTGATGAAACCCGCCTCAGATACGCCCTGGACTGTGCGGCTGCTGGCTGAGTGCTATCGCGACGCCGGATTGCCGGCCGGTGTGTTCAACTACGTCACCGGCCCGGGAAGCACGATCGGAGAAGCGCTGATCTCCAGCCAGGAGGTCGACGGGATCACCTTCACCGGCTCCTTCGACGTCGGAATGAAGATCTACAGGAGTTTCGCCCAGGGCCTCTACCCGCGCCCGACAATCCTCGAGATGGGCGGAAAGAATCCCTCGATCGTCTCTAGGCACGCCGATTTGGATCGGGCGGCGATCGGGATCGTCCGCTCCGCCTTTGGGCTGCAAGGACAGAAGTGCTCGGCCAATTCGCGTATTTACATCGAGCGCCAGGTCTATGACAAGCTGGTCAAGAAGCTTGTCGATCTCACCCGAAACCTCGCCGTCGGCGATCCGACCGACAGGAAAGTCTACCTCGGACCGGTGGTAAACCAGACCTCCTACAAGCAGTTCAAACAGTTCACCGAGGAATTGTCTGAGGCTGGCGAGTTCCTGACAGGTGGACATGTTCTCACTCATGGCGATCTTGGCAAGGGTTTCTTCTGCGAGCCGACCCTCGTCGCGGGCGTCCCTCCGGAGCATCGACTGTGGAAGAATGAGATGTTCCTTCCGATCTCTATGGTCCGTCCGGTGCGGAACCTCGATGAGGCGATGAAGGTGTCGAATGACATTCACTATGGCCTAACGGCCGGGTTCTACGGCTCTGAGGAGGAGGCCGAGTGGTTTTTCGACAATATCCAGGCCGGTGTCACCTATGCCAACCGGCCCCAGGGGGCGACGACGGGGGCATGGCCCGGGTTCCAACCTTTCGGCGGGTGGAAGGGCTCGGGCTCGTCGGGAAAGAACTCCGGAGGCCTGTATTACCTCCCGCTCTACATGCACGAGCAGATCCAGACGTTGATACGGTAGCGGACGGCAGACGGCTGACGGCAGACGACGGACGACCGGAGACCGAGGACCGGAGACGGGCCTGCTTTTTTCATTCGGTCTCCCGTCTTCGGTCTCCGGTCTGCGCCTGTCCATTGAGTCATTCCGAGCCGCCGCAGGCGGCGAGGAATCACCCTGACGTTGCCCGATTCGGTCGGGCAACGTACAAAGTTACGCCTCTTGATGTTCACCGACGGGTGGTCGGCAGCGAGGAAGGAAGATCTTGGAGCCGCACCCTTCATGTGTGCATGGGCCCAGGCCAAAGCCAGGCGGTAGATAACGTCGGTTTGCAGGGCGCGAAAGCGGGCTGGTAAGAGATGCTCTTCCGCCTCGGTTCGGCTCTTATCTTGATCGGGTTGCTCGTCCCGGTGGTCTTCGCCCTCACACTGAGCATCCGCCAGGCCGACCCGCGGGTTCTGCTCGCAGGAGCCGGGCTGGCCATTCTGGGATTGCTGATCCACCGTCGCGTCCGGCACGATCGACCGCACGCCGGACGCTTCCGCACCCTGAGGCGTCGGTTGTCCACCTCAGGCTGGGCAGGCGGAGCTTGCTGAGAATGGCGTCGGCTGGCAGATGGACTTCCCCATCATACGCCCCTCCGATGCCCTCTTCTTGAGAAGCCCTTCAGCCAGCGTCAGAGAGGCGCGACAAGGCTGCGAACTCAGCGGCCAGTGCCGGGTACAATGCCCGATAGCGCGCATGGTATTCGCGGTATCGCTCGACGCCTTCTCCCGGCTCGGTTCGCCCGGTCTCTCGAACAGTCCGAGCGCATGCCTCCGCAACAGACCCGAAATCTCCGACCCCCACCGCGGCTAGCAGCGCCGCGCCGAAGGCTGCTCCTTCGGCCGAACTCACCGTGACGATGTCTGCCTCGAGCACGTCAGCCAGGATCTGCCGCCACACGGGACTGCGCACCCCGCCACCCGACGCACGTACCGCGCGCGGTGTAATGCCTGCCTGGCGCATGAGCTCCATGTTATCCCGTAGGCCAAAGGCTACCCCCTCCATGACCGCGCGGGTCAAATGCGCTCGGGTGTGTCTCGTGGTCAGCCCAACAAACGCGCCCCGCGCCGTAGGATCAGGGTATGGCGTGCGCTCGCCCGAGAGATAAGGCAAGAAGACTAGTCCGCCCGCGCCTGGCGCCACAGTCGAAGCCTCCTTGTCCAGGACACCGAAATCTACTCCACCTGCCACATTGTCGCGATACCACTGAAGCGCGCCTGCGGCTGATAGCATGACCCCCATGAGATGCCATTGCCCGGGCACCGCATGGCAGAAGGCATGCAAGCGACCGTTTGCGTCGTAGGTATACTTCGCGCACGGAGCAAACACGACACCCGAGGTCCCGAGCGTTAGGGCGACCACATCCGGCGTTACAGCGCCCACGCCAACCGCCTGTGCCGACTGATCGCCTCCCCCGGCAAAGACCGGCGTGCCTTCTCGCAAGCCGGTTTCTCGTGCTGCCTGCGGTCCGACCACGCCCGTCTGGTCAGTCCCCTCATGTGTGGGCGGGAGCCATGCCGGTGGGATTTCTAGCGCCTCGAGCATTTCCTGCGCCCAGCGACGGTTGGCAACATCCATGAGCAGCGTGCCTGAAGCCCCTGCCAAGTCGGTGGCGTACTCGCCTGTCAGGCAGAACCGAATGTAATCCTTTGGCAGCAGAACCTGACGAATCCTCGCGTAGGCCTCCGGCTCATTCTCGCGGACCCAGAGGAGCTTGGGAGCGGTAAAGCCTGTCAGGGCCTCGTTGCCTGTCAACTGGATCAGGCGATCTCTGCCGATCGTCTGACGAATGCGCTCACATTGTTCCCCCGTTCGCTGGTCGTTCCACAGGATTGCCGGGCGTATGACCTGGCTCGCCGAATCCAGTATCACCAGCCCATGCATTTGGCCTGTCAGACCGATGGCGGACACCCTTCCACCGTCCGAGGCGGACAGGGCAGCGCCAATACTCCTTGACATCGATGACCACCAGGCCCGCGGATCTTGCTCGGACCAGAGGGGGTGCGGCTGACTCGACTCGACGGCATTGCTGACACTTGAAATCACTCGACCACCGCTGTCAATGACAAGCGCCTTAGCGGCCGTGGTCGAAATGTCAAGACCCAGGTACAGACTCATCTCATGGCCCGCATCGAGCTGGGGTTGGTTCTTCCGGTGCCGAAGCGCCACTCATAGCGACCGGAATGAACACCAATTGCACTGGACGTGTCACTGCTGCACTCACCTCATGCATCGCCAGTCTACGCCGACTCTGTTCTCCGAAGCGCCATCGCCTTCTCTTGGGAGGACCTGTCCTGACCGAGCACGGCGTACACGGCCCGTGTTCGATCCGGCCCCCGACAGCTCAACCTGTCCGACTCCACACCCGGCCCTACTCCAGGACGGCACCGCTGTCGGCGCCGCCCACGTTGCGCCGGTAGAAATCGAGAAAGCCGCCGGATACTCTGGGCACCGGCGGCTCCCATGCAGCCAGGCGCGCTTTGATCTCCTCTTCCGGCACACTCAGGTCCAGCCGTCGACCCGGCAGGTCGACCTCGATAAGGTCCCCTTCACGCACCGCGGCGATCGGGCCGCCAGCCTGCGATTCGGGGCAGACGTGACCGACGCACGGCCCGCGCGTGGCCCCCGAGAAGCGGCCATCGGTCACCATGGCTACCGATTCACCCAGCCCCATGCCGATAAGCATCGCAGCCGGGATGGAGAGCTCCCTCATTCCGGGGCCGCCGCGTGGTCCTTCATTGCGGATCACCAGCACGTCGCCCGGCCGGATAGACCGCGCCGCAAGCGACTCACGCACCTCCTCTTCCGACTCGAACACCCGGGCCGGGCCCACGTGCCGGCGCATGCTGGGGGCGATGGCACTCTGCTTCGCCACGGCTCCTCCGGGTGCCAGCGACCCTCTGAGCACAACGATGCCGCCCTCACTCTCGATCGGGTCCTCCAACGGATGGATCACATCTGGTCGCGCTACGCGCGCTTCGGCTGCGGTTTGGCCCAGCGTGCGTCCGTCAACCGTGGCAGTCTCAGAATGCAATATCGGCGCAAGCGTCCGCAGCACCGCGGCCACACCGCCAGCCTCATGAAGGTCGACCACATCGTAGGCACTTGCTGGCTGGAATTTGGCGATCAGTGGCGTGTCCCGTCCCAGTCGGTCGAAGGCTTCCAGGGGCAGCTCAACCCCGGCCTTCCGGGCAATTGCGGGCAGATGGAGCGTGGCATTGGTGGATCCGCCAACAGCCTGTACAAAGCGGATGGCGTTTTCGAAAGCCTCCCGGGCGAACATCCGCCGCGCCCGGATGCCCTCCGAAACCAATTCCACAATCCGCCTCCCACTGGCTCGACAGATCTCCCGNCGGCCAGCCGCCAGCGCCGGCATCGTGGCACAACCCGGCAAAGAGAGACCCAACACTTCCACAACGCAGCTCATGGTATTTGCCGTGCCCATAAAGCTGCAGGCCCCCGGCCCCTCACAGGCTCGGCACTCGATTTGGTGGAACTCCTCCCGGGTCATCAATCCTTCCTTACGACGCCCCATCGCCTCTTTGACATCGCTCAGGATGATCTTCCTGCCACCCAGCCTGCTTGGCGCCATTGGACCTCCCGTCACGAAGAGGGTCGGAAGATCCAATTGGGCCGCGGCCATAAGCATGCCAGGCACGATCTTGTCGCACGAGCACAGCATGACCAGGCCGTTGAAGCGGTTGGCCCGGACCATCAGTTCAACCGAGGCGGCGATCACGTCGCGTAACGGCAGGATGTAGTGCATCCCCTCGCCCTGGGCGATACCGTCACACGGCGCCACGGTGTTGAATTCAGCTGGCGTCCCCCCCGCCTGTCTCACACCGTCTTTGACCCACCCAGCCAAGTCGCGTAAGTGGAAGTGTCCAGGATCGACCTCACTCCATGAATTCACGATCCCTATGAGCGGCTTCTCGAAGTCGGACTCTTTGAAGCCCATCGCCCGATAGAGTGCGCGGGGATAGGCTCCCTCGATCCCTTCAAACACAGATCCAGGTTTCATGACGAGAGGGTTCCCATGCCCACAAGGGTAGCCAGACCCCTGCAGGCCAGGGATTGGCGTACGCCACCGTCGCTGGCTGGCATTGCCTGAGCTAACCTCTGGAACAACTCGGTGGCCCTGCACACTCACCGTCGTTCCCCGCCGGGAGCACTTG
>C687J29651_10001446_pt1 | contig 10186 bp, 9 predicted proteins | sample RifCSP13_1_FD_29651 | JGI IMG/M metagenome (IMG submission 29651) | reverse complement strand
CGTCTTGGCTCCCGCCGCCGCCAGCTGACGGGACGCCCTCTTCACGTAGTCGAGAGCGCCGGGCAGCTGGTCGGGCCGGTGCAGCAAGGCCGGGACGAACCCACCGACGATCTCGAGCCCGTAGCCGGCCACGTAGCCACGCAGGTTGTCGGGCTGGGTGGGCAGGTAGCCGTCCGGACCGAGTTCGGTGGCGGAGAGCCCGGTCTCCACCATTTCCCGCATCACTCGGTCGCGATTCATCAGATAACCCCAGCCGGGAGAACCGTCCACCCCCCAGGTGATCGGCGCTCCGGCGATGCGGTTCAGCAAGTCGGATCTCATATCTCCTCGATGACGACCGTTCTACGCTCGACGACCGAGCGGTCGCAGGCCAGGGCGACTCGCAGGTTCTCCAAAGCGTCGCGGGGCTCAGACACGGGAGCTTCCTGGCCGGCAGCCACTCGAAGGAAGGCCTCCAGCTCGGCCCGATAGGCGGCGTCGAACCGATCCCAAAAAGTGGCTATGGGATTCGACGGCGGCGCCACTCCCGGTTCGGTGGAGGTGATGGGAGTGCGATCGCTCCAACCGGCGGCGAGGGCCTGCTTCGACCCAAACACCTCGAGGCGGACGTCGTATCCACCAGGATCGAGACGCATGCCCGAGATCTGCCCCAATGCCCCGCTCCCCATCTCCAAGACGGCGGTGGCGGTGCCGTAATCACCGTGAGCAGCAATATCGGGATGCCCCACCCCCGACCCGAAGGCGGTCACCGCCACGACCCTCTCACCGGTGACGTAGCGGACGGCGTCGATGTCGTGGATCAGGCAATCCTTGAAGATCCCGCCCGAAGTCGGGATGTAGTCGATGTGGGGGGGGGCAGGATCGTGAGTCTGGGACCGGACGAGGAAGAGGGTCCCCACGGCACCGGTCTCTACCTGCTGGCGGATCTCCCTGATCCCTGGGTCGTAGCGGCGCTGGAATCCCATCTGCACGGAGATACCGGCGGCTTCGACGGCCGCCACGGCGCGGCGAGTGCTGGCTAGATCAAGGGCGATCGGTTTTTCGCAGAAGGTGGGGAGCATGCGCTCGGCGGCCCGGACCAGCAGGTCGGCGTGGGTGTTGGTCGAGCTGGCGATGACGAGAGCGTCACAACGAGCGAAGACGTCTTCGAGGGACCCGGCCGATGCCCGACGGAGGCTCGTGGCCAGTTGCTCGGCACGACCGGCCTCCACATCGGTGATGACCAGACTCTCCACCTCCGCNAGCTCGTCGAGGATCTTGGCGTGGTTGGTGCCGATCCGTCCGGCGCCGACAATTCCGAGCTGCATGGGGGCTTAGGTCCTCCGTCGTGGCCTGCAGTAGTCGCCTACATGTGGAACGTTCCAAATCGGGAACCGTAAAGGATTTTCCGGTCGATTGCCAACCTCATGGTGATGCAAACCAGTTGACTCGATCAGCGCCCCACCGCTATGGTGCTTCGACCGGTTGGAGCGTTCCAAACAGGGGTCGCTTCGGAACACCGGTGGGATCGGCGTCGTGGGACGCCTCGAAGAGGAGAACCAATGAAGCGATACCGTTTAATGGGGATGGTGCTGGCGCTGCTGCTGATCGCATCGGCTTGCACCTCCGACGACACGACCACAACGGCTGCCGGTGCCACCACTACCGCGGCCGGGGCGAGCACAACCGTGACCCTCGTCCAAGGGTCCGACCTCACCTTCCACATGGTGACCCACTCCGACGACGGCGTGTTCTGGTCGGTGGTTAAGAAGGGTTCCGAGGATGCCGCCGCTGCCCTGGGCGTGACCATGGTGTGGAATCCGTCGGTCAACGACCCTGAGAAGCAGGTGCAAGACATCGAAGCTGCGATCGCCGCCGGCTCCAACGGCCTGGGCGTTTCGCTGGCCAGCCCCGAAGCCGTGGCCCCTGCGGTACAGAAGGCAACTGATGCCGGTATCCCGGTCGTCACCCTCAACTCCGGTGTTAACCAATACAAGGGTCTCGGCGCGCTGACGCATGTCGGGCAGACCGAGATCGTGGCCGGCGAAGGAGCCGGCGAGCGGTTCAGTGCGCTCGGCGCCACCAAGGTGCTGTGTGCTCGCCAGGAACAGTCGAATATCGGCCTCGAAGAGAGGTGCACGGGTCTCGCCAATACGTTTGGTGGCGAGGTGGTTTCCGAGTTCATCGGCCTCGACGTCAATCCCGATGAGCAGGAAGCGACGATCGCCGCTCTCCTTCAAGCCGACACCGATATCGATGCCGTGCTCGGCACCGGTCCCAACGTGGCGGTGCGAGCCATCGCCGCCGGACAGGCTGCCGGTCGCGAGATCATCATCGGCGGGTTCGACATCTCCACCGACATCATCGGCGCCATCGAAGCCGGCGAAATCGCCTTTACGGTGGATCAGCAGCAATACGTGCAGGGCTATTTGCCCATCGTGCTGCTGTGGCTGTTCAACACCAACCTCAACACTGTCGGCGGTGGCCTGCCGGTCCTGACCGGTCCGGGATTCGTCGACACCAACAACGTCGGCCAGGTCAAGACCCTGGTCGAGGCGGGCACCCGCTAGGCGGGTTCCAGCTANCGACGCTTANANGGGGGGGCCGACNCGTCGGCCCCCCCTTGCTCGGGAAGGCGAGGTATGACGGCCGTCGCAACCAAGGACCAGTCTGACAGCGATCCCTCGGTCGACGAACGGTTGGTTTATCGCGGACCCATCCAACGCCTGCTCACCCGGCCCGACATCGGGACGCTGGTGGGGGCGGTCGGGCTCTTCTTGTTCTTCTGGGCGGTCAGCGACGTCTTCGGGATAGCGGCCGGTACGGCCAACTATCTCGACGTCTCGGCCGGACTGGGGATCATGGCAGTGGTGGTTTCGCTGCTCATGATCGGTGGCGAGTTCGACCTTTCCGCCGGCGCCATGACCGGCGCCACCGCCATGCTGGTGGTGTTGCTTTCGAAGCCACAGGGGGAGTTCGGGGGTGCCGGACTGTCGCTTCACATCGCGGTGCCACTGTCGCTGTTGTTCGCTTTGGGAATCGGCTACTTCAACGCCACCGTCGTGGAGCGGACCGGTTTGCCTTCGTTCATCGTGACCTTGGGGAGCTTTTTCACACTTATCGGCGCCAAGCTCGGCTTCGCCAAACTGTTCACCGACAAGGTCATAGTCGAAGGCCTTGACGTTGCAGCCGGCTATGAGTTCTGGAACGCATTCTTCGGGGCGACNTGGATCCGCAACGAGCACCTCTTCGCCAGCCGCGATCTGACCTTTGCGGTCCTGCTGATTACCGGCTCGGTCCTGACCCTCGTCGGCCTTCTCGAATTGTCATTCACCCCTCGCCGACCGACCAGACCAGCTGGCCTGGGCGTGCTCGTCGTCGGCGCCGCTGCAGCAGCGTTCGGTCTGAGGCAACTCGTGGACACCGACACTGTGGCGGCCAACTGGACCTATGGTCTCGTGGTCGGGGCAGGCGTTTTGGTGGGCATGGCCGGACTGGGGGCCTGGAAGTACCAACCCGCCACCGCCGTTTCGGCGCGAGGCGGTCCCAACCTCGGGCGGGTGGCGATGGGATTGGTCGCAGTGGCAGCAGGTTGTCTGGCGGCGGTCCGTCTCGACGCGTCCTCCACCAAGGTCCTCGGATTTCTCCTGACCGTGCAGGGTCTCCGGGCGATTCTCTTCGTCGGCCTGGTGGCGGTGGGGNTGGGGATGTTATTCGGCGCTGCTCGAAGGGGGGGGTCAAGCTTCTTTCGTTTCGTCGTGTCCATGATCATTTCGGCCGTCCTGGTTGGGGTGGCCTTTCTGGTCAAGGGGGAGTCGCAAGCCGTTCGATTCCGATCGACGGCCTTCGCCGTTTTGCTCCTCGTTGCCTTGGTGAACGCAGGGACGGCGTGGTTACGGCTCAAACACCTGCCTCGCAACCAAGCGGAACCGGTCGCCGACCGTCTGGGTCGGGTGCTCTCGATCGGCGGCCTGCTGTCGATGTTCGCGGCCGTGGCGGTGCGTCTCCTTTTCATGACCCAAGCTGAGGTGGACGCCACCAGGGCGGTCATCACCTACCGAATTTCCATTCTCTTCTTCCTGGGGTCGGCCGTCGTGGCCTCTTGGATCTTGGCGAACACCAAGTTCGGCAGCTGGACCTTTGCGGTGGGCGGCAACAAGCTGGCGGCTCGTGCGGTGGGAGTTCCGGCGGCTCGCACCAAGCGCACCTTGTTCATGACCGTCTCCGGAGCAGCCTGGCTGGTGGGGATGCTGCTCGCCTTCCGGCTCAACTCGGTGCAGGCCAACGTCGGCGACGGGAACGAGTTCCTCTACATCATTGCCGCGGTGGTGGGTGGCAACTTGCTGACGGGCGGATATGGATCGGCGGCCGGCGGAGCGATCGGTGCTTTGTTGATGGCCATGTCGTTCCAAGGCATTCCGTTCTCTCGTTGGAACTCCGACTGGCGGTTCCTCTTCCTGGGGGTGATCCTGTTGCTGGCAGTGCTTGCCAACCGATACGTACGCAGCAAGGCGGAGGAGACCCGATGACCGTTCCACTTCTCGAGCTGCGCAACGTCACCAAGTATTACGGGAACATCTTGGCGCTCCGCGATATCACCACCTCGGTCAACGCCGGGGAGGTCACTTGCGTCCTCGGCGACAACGGGGCCGGCAAGTCGACCTTCATCAAGATCATCGCCGGGGCCCACCAACCGAGTGAGGGCCAGCTCTTGATCGACGGCGAGGAGGTGTTGTTCGACTCGCCCCGTGATGCGCTCAACCTTGGCATCGCCACCGTCTATCAGGACCTGGCCGTGGTGCCGCTGATGTCGGTGTGGCGCAACTTCTTCCTCGGATCGGAGCCCACCAAGAGCATCGGTCCCTTCAGGCGGATCGACAAGGCCACAGCCTCTCGGGTCGCCAAAGAGGAGTTGGCGAAGATGGGCATCGACATCCGGGACGTGGAACAATCCGTCGGCACGCTGTCCGGCGGCGAACGGCAATCGGTGGCCATCGCCCGCGCCGTCTACTTCGGGGCGAAGGTGCTGATCCTCGACGAGCCCACCTCCGCACTCGGCGTCAAGCAGTCGGGGGTAGTGCTCAAGTACATCATCGAGGCGAGAAAACGCGGCTTGGGGGTGATCTTCATCACCCACAACCCCAACCACGCCTTTCCGGTCGGGGATCGTTTCCTCATCCTCAACCGGGGCCGGTCGATGGGCGACTACCGCAAGGGTGAGGTGAACCGTGACGAGCTGATCCGGCTGATGGCCGGGGGCGCCGAACTCGAGGCGCTCACCAAGGAACTGGAAAGCGCAGCCAAGAAAGACGCCGCCCTGGCAGCGATGGCGGANGAGTTCGCCGAAGAGGTCGGANAGCTGGNAGAGCGGGCCGAGCATTGANCGGGGAATACCCTTCTTGTGACGGTTGACCACCCCGGCGGTAGGCAAACCGTCACAAGAACGCCTTGAGGGTCTGGCTGACCGGGGGAACCGGTTTCGTCGGTTCCAATATCGTCCATGCTGCCCTCGAGGCTGGACACTCGGTCATGACGACGGTCCACGACTTTCGTCCCGCCTCCCCGGTCGGGTATCAGACCAAGGTGGTCGATATGACCGATGCCGAGGCGGTGGGTCGAAGCATCAAAGTCTTCGCACCGGATCTGGTCATCCATTGCGCAATCATCAACGATCTGGCCGGCCTGTATCGAGACCGCCGGGCCGCCTGGGATGGGTATGTCGGGGCAACTCGTGTCACCGTCGAGGCGGCCGGTGCGGTGGGGGCGGCCTTCGTGGTGGTCTCGACCGATTGGGTCTTCGACGGCACCCAGGGCGGCGCCGACGAGGAGACGCCTCCCAACCCGGTCAACTTATACGGGGTGTTGAAGCTGGCCAGCGAACTGGTGGCGCTCGAGCGCGGGGGTGCGGTCGCCCGGATCTCGGGCGTCAACGGTCTGCATCGGGCCCGCCCGGCGGCACCCCGCCGCCAGGACCCCGGGTTCGGATACTTCGTGGCCTCGGTGGTCGATGCCCTATCCCGCCGCGAGCCGTTCACGGTCTGGGAGGCCCCCAACATCAACATGCGAGCCACCCCGTCGCTGGCCAGCGAGAGCGCCGAGCTGATCCTCAGCATCGGGCAACGACGCCTTTCGGGGATCTTCCATTGCTGTGGCAGGGATGCCGTCGGCCGCATGGAGCTGGCCCGGCTGGCCGCTCGGGTGTTCGAGTTGGACGACGGCCTGCTCCGGAGCGGTCCGCCCACCTCGATGCCGGGAGTCCCGATCCCATTCGACACCTCCATAACGGCTCCCCGCACCGCTCGGCTGCTCGACCACCGGCCCACCCCTTTGGTGGATTTGCTCACCCGGTTTCGTGATGAGTACGTGGCCGCGGTCGGGTGAGCCGTTACGGCTCTTCCTGGCGGCAGTCCTCCTGGTGGCGTGTGGAGTGGGGGGTCCAACCGACGACATCACGCCGTCCTTGGCGCGGGTCGCGGGCACGGCCTGTTTGCGGCCCATACTCGCCAGCGCGGTCCTGATCGAGAATGGCCGCTTGTTGACGGTGGCCCACGCCATCGCCGGGGCCGAAGACGACCTTTCCGTAGTGACCCTCGATGGTACGAAGCGTTCCGTTTCGGTGCTGGCTTTCGATCCGGACCGCGACCTGGCTCTGTTGGGAGCCGAAGGGCTCAACGGTGCGGCCCCCGAACTGGGTGTGGCCGAGGCCGGCGACCGTGGGACCATCGTGGCGGTGACCGGCGACTTGGGATTGCGCAGTATCGAGTATCGGGTGGCTCGTACCACCACCGCCAGCAGCGGCGATATTTACGACCAAGGTGAGGTGTTGCGCTCGGTGCTCGACCTAGAAGCCCTGGTGGGACCAGGCGATTCGGGGGCGCCCCTCATCGACGAAAACGGTGCCATGGTCGGTCTGGTGTTCGCCAAGTCGACCGACCGGGAGAGCGCAGCCTGGGCGTTGGCCGTCGAGGAGATCGAAGCCTTTCTGTCCAGCGTCGTTGACAACGGAGAGGTGGACCGGGGTCGGTGTCGCTGAACGTCCGGCGGTCACCTATCGTTCTCCGGTCATGGACTTTGGCGTCGTGCTGCAGGCTGACCCTCCCGCCACTCGGGTGATCGAATTGGCCAAGAAGGCCGAGCAGCTCGGGTTCGCTTATGCCTGGACTTTCGATTCCCATGTTCTCTGGCAGGAGCCCTTCGTCATCTTCAGCCAGATACTGGCCCAGACAGAGCGCCTGATCGTCGGACCGATGGTGACCAATCCGGGAACGCGGGATCCGACGGTGCTGGCCTCCCTCTTCGCCACCCTCAACGACATGTTCGGGCCCCGCACGGTGTGCGGAATGGGGCGGGGCGACTCGGCCCTCCGTTACATCGGCCGTACGCCTACCACCCTCGAAAACAGTGCCGCCGCTACCCGGGTCATCAAGGACCTGGTGGCGGGCAAGACCGTCGAATACAACGGCAAGCAGCTTCGTTTCCCCTGGATCAAGGACGGCTGGGACCTGCCGGTGTGGATGGCCGCCTATGGGCCGAAGGCTTTGGAGTCGACCGGTCGGAACTACGACGGATTCATCCTTCAGCTCGCCGACCCCCAGATCGTCGAATGGACGGTGGCGGCGGTGCGGGCGGCGGCCGCCCAGGCGGGCCGCGACCCCGACTCACTGACCATTTGCGTGGCCGCCCCCGCCTACGTTGGCGACGATCTCGACCACCAACGCGACCAGGTGAGGTGGTTCGGCGGCATGGTGGGCAATCATGTCGTCGATCTCGTCAACCGCTACGGGGAGGATGAGGCCAGGGTCCCCAAGGCCTTGGCCGACTACATCAAGGCTCGGCGGGGCTACGACTACGACCACCACGGCCGGGCCGGCAACCGTTCGACCGATTTCGTCCCCGACGAGGTGGTGGAGCGGTTCTGCATCCTCGGCCCGGTCTCCAACCACATCGCCCGCATTCGGGAGCTGGCCGATCTCGGTGTCGACCAGTTCGCCGTCTACCTCATGCACGACCAAAAAGAAGAAACTCTCTCCGCCTACGGGGCCGACATCATCCCCGCCCTCCGCCGATAACCGCGAACCCNGGGTNCTGGCACGTCGTGGCGACGGGTTAGGCGCCCACAGATCAACCGTGGGTGGCGCGGCTTAAGCCAAGAGTCGCAACGCCACCGCCTCGGCAAGAACACCCTTCTCCAGGTCGGTGAGGTCAACCGATTCGTTGGGGGCGTGAATGGCCGAGGTGGGGTCGCCGACCCCGGTGAGGAGGATCTCGGCGGCCGGGTAGCGGGCAGAGAAAGCCGCTACGAAGGGGATCGAACCGCCTGCTCCCATCTCGACCGGCTCCCGGCTCCAGGCGTAGCGCATCCCTTCTTTCCAGGCGGCGGCCGCCGGCCCGCTGGTGGACAGCTCGAATGGCTCGCCGACGCCGTCGGCCTCGATGGTGACCTCGGCACCGAAGGGCGCATGCCCAAGCAAGTGCTGCCGCAATGCCGCCAGGGCTGCCTCGCCGTTCTGTTCGGGAGCGATTCGCATNGACACCTTCGCTCTGGCCACCGGGACCAGCTGGTTGATGGCTTCCCGCACCGGAGGAGCGTCGATGGCGAGAACCGAGATTGCCGGTTTCCGCCACAAGCGGGTGGTCAACCCGCCGCTTCCCATCATCCGCAGGCCCGGCACCGTGCCCATCTTGTCGCGCTGCTCTTGCTCGGTCAGATCGAGGGGGGGGGCCGTTCCCGTAACCAAACCCGGGATCGCCACCTCGCCTTGGTCGTCGTGGAGGGTGGCCATCAGTCGACAAAGGGCGGTCAGGGCGTCGGGGAACACACCTCCGAACTCGCCGGAATGGCAGGCCCGCCGTAGCGTTCGGACCGAGACGTTGCAGGCGACGATGCCACGAAGAGAAGTCGTCAAGGCCGGTTCGCCCGCCCGCCAATTGCCGGAATCGCCGATCACGATCACGTCGGCGGCCAGCAGGTCGGCATAGGCGTCGAGAAAGGCGGGCAGGTGAGTCGAACCTACTTCCTCCTCGCCTTCGACGAAGACCTTGATGCCCACCGGTGGCCGCCCGTCAAAGGCCCGAATGGCGCCCAGGTGCATGGCCACCCCCGCCTTGTCGTCGCTCGCTCCCCTCCCATAAAGCCGGCCGTTCTTCTCGAACGGCTCGAAGGGCCCGGTCTCCCATTCCTCGGCGGGCCCGGGGGGTTGAACGTCGTGATGGGCATATAGGAGGACCGTCGGAGCGCCGGGCGGGGCAGGCAGTTCTCCGAACACCGCCGGGTGCGCCCCTTCGAGCTCCAACAGCCGAATGCCGTGCAGACCGGCGGCGGCGAAGAGGTCGGCCACGGCCTGGGCGGAGCGCCGCACCGGACCGGGGTCGTAGCTGGCGGCGCTCACCGATGGTATGCGAACCAGGGCCTCCAGGTCGGAGCGAAGTGCCGGGAACAACCCCGCCACGGTGTTGCGAAGATCATCGTGCATAAGGCCGGGAAGGGTACCGTGGGCAGGTGCGCTTCCGCCTCTTCGGCATACCCGTCGATATCCAACTGTCCTTCTTCCTGATCGCCGCCGTGCTCGGGTGGCGTCCGCAAGCCAGTCCCGGCGAAGTCTTGGTGTGGATGGCCGTGGTGTTGGCCTCGGTCCTCATTCACGAGCTCGGGCACGCCCTCGTGGCCCGCCGAGTCGGTACCGATGTTTCGATCACCCTTTATGCCCTGGGCGGGTTGACGGCCTGGATACCGAGACCCGACCGGGCGACTCCGGGCAGGCGGGCGATAGTGGCGGTGGCCGGTCCGGCGGTCGAGATCGGGGCCGGTTTTCTGGTGCTGTTCTTGCTCAGGTCAGATGCCGTGCCCTACAGCCGAGCCCTGGACCTCTTTGCCTTCGTCAGCATCTTCTGGGGCATCTTCAACCTCGTACCCATCCGACCCCTCGACGGTGGCCATCTGCTGGCGAGCCTGCTCGAGGTGGTGGCCCCGCGCCAGGCAGACGCAGTGGGCTCTTGGGTGTTTCTGGTCACCTCAGCGGCCGGCGTCATCGCGGCGGTGCGTTTTCAGTATTTCTTTGCGGCGATCCTGGCCGGCTTCACCCTGTTCGACGAGATCAGGCGAATCGCGGCTCGTCGGACCGCCCCGACTCCGACCACCGTCGAACCTGTGCCCGAGGTCACCCCGGAGGAGAACCCTGGTTAGCCGGCTTCGGCTGTTGGCGGTCAT
>C687J29651_10001443_pt1 | contig 10198 bp, 9 predicted proteins | sample RifCSP13_1_FD_29651 | JGI IMG/M metagenome (IMG submission 29651) | reverse complement strand
ACATCGTCGCCCTATGGCAGGCAAGGACAACTGACGAGATCGTAAAGTCGGCGTTCGAGAAGTTCCCAACCCTACACGGCATTGCACGCAGCGAGACACTTCTCGCTCACGCACCAATCTTCAAAGCATAAGACGACAGTTAGCTCCGAGACCGTTCCCCTTTTTTTCGCGCTCCGAAAGGTTACTCCGCTAGGCTGGAATGTCTACCGCGCATCGTTCGGAGTTCATCGACACAACTATAAGCGAAGCAATAGCGACGTTTCTCGCTCTGACATGACGCACGTTACGTCTGTAACGGTCAACCTTGGGATTTTCCTAATCATTCTCGGGGGACTAATGCTGACTTCGTTCACAGGGATTTCACCTCTCGACTCGATTCGGTCGTTNTCNGTNGTCATNATCGNCTTTGGAATCTGGCTGGCAATTGTCTCGGCCGTCATGCCTACCCCGGCTACGTCTTATGCAGCAACTCGTTCCATGTTCCTCGGCTGGGCAGGAATTCTCACGGGCATTGGGAGCCTATGGCTATCGACCTACTACCCAGGACTCTTTCTGGTAGTCCTTGCAGTTCTACTGATAGTCGCGGGTATTGGCGCAGTAGGTTACGCTCTGATGAAGGGTCAGGCTAAGAAGGCCCCACCGCCAGTTGCGTAGTCCGTGCGGGACCATAAAGCCCACTACGTTCGCAGCCTCTTCTCAAGAATCCCGGCAGAGTACGATACCCTGCTAGGACTATTGACCATCGGCCAGGATAGACGCTGGCGGGCACTGGTTGTCAAGAAGGCCAACCCGGACCCTGACGGCTTCACTCTGGATGTGGCCACGGGGACGGGCCTTTTGGCCTCGGAGTTTGCCGAGCTGATGCGGCCAAATGGCCTTGTGGTAGGAGTGGACTTGACGCCGTCCATGCTTCAAACTGCCAAGCATCGGTTGAAGGCGACCGGGCTTCACGATCGAACGACCTGGGTCTTGGCTAGGGCGGAGAACCTCCCCTTCAAAGAGGGATGCTTTGCGTCAGCAACCATCAGCCTGGCGCTGCGGAATGTTTCGGATGCGTCAAGGACCATTGGAGAAATGGCGAGGGTCACAAGACTGGGCGGAGTGGTGGTTTCCCTCGATTTTGCCCGGCCACGAAACAGACTGTTCAGGCTGTTCTACTATGACTATCTTCTGGGACTCTTTCCACTTCTTGGCAGAATGGTGTCCAAGGCATGGGCTGCGACGCTGTCCTATCTCGGAAGGTCCATTCTCAAGTCACGGACAGGAGAACAGATCGCTGAACTCATGTCGGAGCAGGGTCTGGGAGATGCAAGGTCCGTCGGTTTGACGATGGGTGTGGTGTGTCTGGTCTATGGGAAGAAGCGGTAGTATGTCAGGGCGATTGTGAACAGGGTTATCGAGTAGCAGAGTATTCTCGTGATTTTCCAGATCACGCGCCGCGCAGAACGTCTGATGGTCATCACGTCGCCAGCGACCTTACCAGCCATTTCCTGAAGCGTGTCTATCTCTCCTCTGAGGTCATGCGTTAGGGTCCAAATGGCGAAACTGAATACCACGCTAGAAGCCGCTAAAAGAGTCGCGGCGAGGTTGATGGTTAGGGTCTGGAGGAAGAAGCTTCCAAGCGGTGGAATTCCACCCCATCCCAACGCGAACGTTGCTGCATTGTGGAAGCGCCCCTTGAACAGTTCCATGTTGTAGGCAAGTATGACAAACCCTGAGGGAGGAATCCACGCCAGGAGAACCGGGCTGACGGTTATCGCTAGGTAGACTCCCGCAAGCACGCTTACCGCGACGCCGGTCCACCCTAGTGCTCGCAGATGATTCTCGGGAATCGTGGTATGTAACGGGCGTCCCCTCAACTCGTCGAAGCTGTAGGATGCGAGGCATAGGCTCGCGAACACTATGAGGTAAGTCCAGAGCAGACGGTCAAGGTAGATGATGGGAGAGATTACTGCCGCCAGGGTTACGAACGAGAACACGCAAAGCGGGAGAGGAATATGCATGAGGCGTAGATACTGCCAGCGGAGACTCTTCACACCCATACAGACACCTAGAGGTTACCTCTTGAATGGTTTGCGCTTCTAACTAGGTTTGGTTCGGGCCCCGGTTCCCTTGTCATGAAGGTGCTTGACTCCGGCCATGCTCAACCCTGCAAGAGCTGCGAAGGACACCGCCGTCAATAACAGTCCCAGAGCAGGGTTCACAACGTAAATGGGTCCTCCGAGGTATGAGCCTGCAACGTACCCGAGCTGTTCGAATGTCAAGTAGACTCCAAACCGGCCTGCCCTAGATGCCCCGTGGGAAGCCCTCGACAAGAATGAGTAGGCAATCACTGCTGGCGCTCGCTCCGCGCCGAAGAGAAAGACCAGAGGGAAAACGAGAAGGGGGAAATTAGTCAATGGGATGGCCAGGACCCCGACAGCAGCCACGAGGAGCCCTAAAGCCATCGTTCTGCCTTCTCTTCGTGAAACGGCTAAGCTTCCGAGTAGGAACGCGAAAACGGCCGTCCCAAGAGATTGTGTTGCTCCGAGAAGCTGGATCTGGGACTCGTTCAGTTTCAGAACATCCTGAGAGTAGAGGGGAAGAAAGGGAGAGGTAACGCTGTAGGCGACCCCAATACCTGTCAGCAAGACCAGTATCAAGGCTTCAGGCCTTGACCTTGGCAGTTCCAGTTTCGGTGAGGCCGTGTCTTTTTCCAGCGGTGGCTGGCGTTTCATCAGAAAGAGGACGAGGGTCGAGAGCGTGAAGAAGAGAAAGGTGAGGAGAAAAAGGTCTCTGATCCGAAGCCAGTTCAACAGAACACTTCCTACCGCTGGCGAGAAGACTATTCCAAGAGGAGCTGCGGAGAAGACAATTCCAAAGAAAGATGCCATCTTCTCCCGGTCGCCCGCTGCTGAAATGTACGCGTTTATTGCTGGGAGGCTGAAGGCTGAGAGCTGAAGAACAATCAGTCCCGGGACAACATCAGTCCATGTTCCGGCTAGGTAGAAGGTCAGAGGCGGGGGAAGGCTTGCGAGCCAGCTTATGATAAGCAACTTTCTCAACTCGTACTTGTTAGCTAGTAGCCCGCCTGGAATCATCGATAGAGCAGCCGCGACAAAGCCGATGGAGAAAACGAGTCCGATCTGTTCTTCGCTGGCTTGCAGTCCTCTAAGGTAGATGGGCCAGACATAGTTGTACAGTCCCAGCCCGAATGTCCAGAGGAAGAGCGAGAGAAACAGTAGGCGTAGGTCTCTAGGTAGGCTGCCGAGAGACGCTAGGAGGTTCAGTCTTCTAAGTGAACCATTCATTCTGAACCCGTTCAGCTAGCAGGACACGATGGGGTCTTTTGCTATGTACACTTGTTCAAACTGGTTCCGGGGTTTACTTCCTTGTCTGTGGTTTCTCTATGCTGTCGAGTCGCTCTTTGAGCTGTCTGTTTTCTTCCCTGAGCTTGTCTACGTCCTCGCGAAGGCGTCTAAAGTCGTCAGATGCCTCCCTTCCAGCCTGTATTTTCCGCACCGCCTCTCTTGCCCTGCGCTTCACGCGTCCGTCGAGTTCTCGCTCAATCAGTCTTTCCAGCGGGCCGACGGCCTTGGGGTCGAGCAGTTCCCCTAGGGCCACTGCCGCTTCCAGCCGGACTCTGAACCAGGGATCGTCTAGGAGGTGCGCAAGATGGTCTGTTACCTCAGGCTTTCCTTCTCCCAGCTTTCCCAACGCCTTGGTTGCCGCCTCCCTTGCTGGNTGTGGCTTGCCGTACCGGGTCCACTCTATGATAATCGGAATTGCCNGTGTGTCTCTTAGCTCTGCGTATCCGTCAAGGACCCCTATGCGTATGGTTTCGTTGAATGATTCCTTTCGAAGGTTNTTCTTCAGAACGTCAAACGCTTTTGGAGATCGGGTCTTGCCGAGGCTACGGGCCGCTTCTCCTTCGACAAAGTAGCTAGGGTCTCCCTCATCCAGAGCTCCTATTAGCGCCTTCGCAACTTCTTCGTCGCGGAACTCNCCAAGGGCTTTCACAACCGCCCGACGGGCCTTTGGATGTTTGGTTTTCAGCCCCGCAATCAGGGCTCTCAGNGCTGGGNTCGTNCNTATCGTCCCGAGCGCTTTCGCAGCGGCNGCTTGGACTCCCCAGAACGGTTCTTTCAAAACCGTTGTCTTGAGAGCGTCCACAACGTCCTCGGTCGGGTATTTTGCAAGCCTCTGCGCCGCCCTGACCCGGCCGGTCATGTTTCTGTCGGTCCGAAGCTGCTGAAGTAACATTCCCTTGGGCTTGTCAAAATCCAGGGTCTTCAGTATCCAGTTTCCAGGGTCAAACTCCACATCACGCGGCTTCTCTGGGAGAGAGATGTGAAACGTCTCGTCCCTTTGCGTAATCATTACTCGTTTAGTCTGAACCCCTTTCGAAAGCGTGAAGGAAAGGTCCACGGGCGTCACAAAGACATTCGGGGTTTCCGGGTCTCCAGCCTGTGTCTGGGACACTGATACCTTGGCGATCTTTGCGTTGTCGTCCCAGTCGTAGCCTACCTTGAACTCGGGATGGCCAGCNTGGTGGACCCACTGGTCAAAGAAACCNTCCAGGCTCTTNCCAGTCGCTTCTTCCATAGCCCTTCGAAAGTCGNTTGTNTCGACNACTTTNTCNCGAAAGGTGTTTGCGTAGTGGCGGAGGCCTCTTTGGAAGAGTTCGTCTCCGAGGTAGTAGCGTAGGGCGTGGAGTACGAGCCCGCCCTTCTCGTACAGGTGNCGGTCGAACAGCTCGGTTGGTTCGAGGTAGGTTTTGCTTACGATTGGCCGGCGGTACCGGGTCCGGTCTTCCTCCATGTACTCTTCAACGTCTTGGACCTGGTAGTAGGCCGCTTCGTCTCTGCCGAGGTCGTGCTCCTTGAACAGTGTCTCACAGTAGGTGGCGAAGCCTTCGTTGAGCCAGGCGTGTGACCAGTCGCGGCACGTGATGAGGTCTCCCCACCACTGGTGGGCAAGCTCGTGCGCGACAAGGTCTTCGCTCGTAAAGTCCAGGTGGGCCCTCTTGTCGTGGAGCGTCCTCTCGGTCAGGGTCGTGGCGGTAATGTTTTCCATTCCTCCGAAGATGAAGTCGGAAACGACGACCTGTGCATACTTCGGGTAGGGATACTTTACTCCGAAGTATTCGCTGAAGAACCTGACCATATTGCCGGTCTTGTCGAAGCTCCGTTTCGCGTCTTCCTCTCTCCCCTTGGGAACATAGTACTGTAGCTCAATGTCCTCAGCCTTTTCCTTGATTACGGAAAACTCGCCAACAACCAGGCTGATGAGATAGCTAGAGTGGGGGGCATCCTGTTTCCAGTGGTAGGTCTTTGTTCCCCGGGCCTTCTCNTCCTTGGTTTCTATGAGGGAGCCGTTGGATACTGCGATGAACTTCTGCGGGACAGTCACTACAACCTCGCTGGTGGCCCGCTGGTTGGGATAGTCGTAGCAGGGGAACCAGTAGCGGCTTTCCTCGTCTTCACCCTGCGTCCACGCCTGGTAGGGCAGGTCAGGATAGTACTTGTCGGGCCCGATGAAATACAGTCCCCTTCTAGGCTGGCCCGAGTAGCGTATGCTCAGGGTTACGCTGACCCCGGTCTTGAGGGCCTTTTCCAGGTCCACAATCAGCTTGCGACCAGTATTCTCCCAGGCCGGGGCCTTTTCCCCTGCTGAAAGTTTGACGTCTTTGATGTTTAGTTCGACCGCGTCGAATTCGAGCCGTGTGACGTTGTCGACTAGGGGGGTTAGGGTGATATGGACTGTGCCTTCGAGCTTCCTCCTTTCAGGGTCCACGTTAAGGTCGAGCTTAACGCGCTGAATGTCAAATTCCCGGTCACGGGCGTAGTGGACTGTTGCGCCGGGCAGGGCGAAGGGCTTGGTTTTCGACGGGACGCTAATCATCGCATGGTGCTGTTCCAAGGGAAACGTTCCAACGGATTACGGACGGGCGATACCGCCCGGCTCATAATCCTAACGGTTTCCAGACCCTACCAGCCGTCATAATGGACGAAATTCTCGATAGGCCTGCGTTTAGGCCGGCCGACCCTGACTGCTGGGTATCCGAGGTAGATGAGGCAAGCTATCTTCACGTGGTCGGGAATCCCGAGAATCTTCTTCACTTCAAGTTCGCCTCTGGTGGGAGTGGACCCGTGTACGGTGAGGCATGTGGCAAGCCCGTGGGCATGGGCGGCCAGCATGAGGTTCTGGACGGCAGGATAGATGCTCGCATAGCGGACCTCCTCGCTCTTGCTCACCCTGTTCAGGTCAAGACAACAATAAACCAGCACTGGGACTTTCTCGGTATCGCGTAGCATCTGGGTAGCCTCATCATAGACTTCTTTCATTCGTCCGGGCATCCCTCCGGCACCGCGGATCCGTTCGAGCCACGTTCTCAACATGGGCTCTTTCAAAAGGGTCTTTACGTCGGCATCGCGAACAACTATGAACTCCCACGGCTGAGTATTGCTACCGGACGCAGCCTTGGAAGCGGCCTCGATTACCGCCCTGATTTTCTCCTCCGGGACAGTGTCGGGNTTGAACCTGCGAACCGACCTAAGGGTATTGATTCCCTTCAGTAGGGAAATCTCGGCTGGCATTTGCAGACAGAGTTTCGTGGGCCAAGATTAAAGGCTCACACAGGGCTCATTTGACTGGCTTGTCTCGGTCCGTCACGAAGCCCAAGATAGCTGTTGACTTGGATGGTGTGTTAGCGGAGACGATGGAGGCCTGGTGCAGAATAGTGAACGAGCGTTTTGGGACCAGGCTCAAGCTTGACGATTTGGATACTTGGACTTCGTGGCGCAAGACGGGAATCTCGAAAGAGCAGTTCTTTGAGATTCTCGACGAGACTTGGGACGCGTGGGAGAGTATTCCGCCCACCGAGCCTCGCCTAGCGGAGAAAGTTGAGAGGGTCGAAAAACTGGGAGACCTGGACATTGTTACAGGTCGCAGCAGAAGGACGGTTGAGGGCGCGAAAAGCTGGCTGCGGAATCAGGGGATTCCGTACAAACGGTTCGTCAGNGTTCGGGGATGGCGAGACAAGGTGTTCCTGAACTATGATGTCTACATTGACGACGCGCCGGAACTGATGCCCCTGATTTCGCGCAACCCGAGAATGCGCGGAATCCTCTACGCGAGACCCTGGAACAGAGATGTCACTGATATGCCCCGGGTCTTCAAGGCGAAGAGCTGGGACGATATACCGATGCTGGTAGCCGGAATATTGCAAGAGCAATGACGCCTGGCTAGCGAGAAAAGGCTCGAAAAGGGAGACGCTGGGCTTGGATGCGCATGGCTTTGCCATTGACGATTGATCAGCTGAGAGTCTAGTTTTGGAAAACGCTCTAGCCTCAGGAGAAACGTTTCATCGCAGGCGTAGGCCGGGGATAGCTTTCGTTTTATGTATCCTCGGCTGGCTTTTCACAATGTTCGTAGCCGTCACGTTCGTCCAGTATCGCAACGACCCATTACTGTCAGTATTTGCTGTAGGGGCCAGCTTGCTGATGATGATTGGTACGCTGTTGCTCAGTCTTAGGCCTCAAAGCACAAGATTGTGGAGTTCCATTCTTGCGGTCACATCCCTCGTGTATTGGGTGGAACTCTTCGCCGAGTTTGGCGAGGCTGGTTTGGCATGGGGCCTTGCAGGCCCATTCTACACGCTCATCGGTGGTGTCCTAGGTTCAATGTCAAACCCTGGCCCGAAAATTGGACCCCGCGTAGATGCTGGATGAGTTGGCCTGACAAGGACCAGTTCTTCTGAATGGGTTCTCTGGAATCTTTATACTGAAAGAAACCTTCCGGGAGACTGNTCAAGGTTGAAGCAAGATTACAGCGTTCCCGATGGTCTATACTACACCAAGGAGCACGAGTGGGTCCGTGTCGAAGGCGAAAAGTGCCGCGTTGGCGTCACAGACTATGCGCAGAAATCCCTCCACGAGGTCGTCTACGTTGAACTCCCAAAAGTCGGCACCGAGGTCAGCCGGATGCAGAGCCTCGGAACAGTCGAATCAGTCAAGGCAGTAGCCGACGTATACTCCCCAGTATCGGGAGAGGTTCTAGAGGTCAACAACATCCTCTCAGATGCTCCCGAACTCGTGAACAAAGGTCCCTATGGAGAAGGATGGATTACGCTCATCAAACCGAGCGATTTGAAAAAGGAGCTTTCAGGGCTGATGAATGCCCAGGCATACCGGGAGTTTCTCGCCAAGATAACTGAGAAGAAATAGCGGGAAGCAGTTGAAAGCCCAGTTTCCTCTCGCAAAAAGCGTCTTATCGCCTATCAGTCCAGCTTAGGTTTGTCTACCTAGGCAGTTTATCTCCCGGCATGGCAAATCCTTGCCAGCCCAGCCCGCGGGTGTATAGCAATGGTTGAAGCGTTCACCCTCCTCTCGCCGCCTACCAAGAGCCTTCTAGAAGAAGCAGGCATATCCCGGCCCACACCTCCACAAGCAGAAGCCATCCCTCTCATTGCCAAGGGCGATAATGTTCTTGTCATCGCGCCGACGGGCTCCGGAAAGACGGAAGCTGCTCTCCTACCCCTGATTGACCGGATGATTCAGGACCAGAATCGTCAGGGTATCTCCCTCGTCTACATCACACCGCTTCGCGCTCTGAACCGTGACCTCCTGAAACGGTTGCAGACATGGTCTGTGAAGCTAGGCTTCACCGTCGAGGTCCGCCATGGCGACACACCAGCAAAGGACCGGAGGAGAATGTCTGTGCGTCCACCGGATCTTCTCATCACCACACCCGAGACCTTGCAAGCTGTTCTTCCCGGCCGACGCATGCGCGACCACCTGCGTCATGTCAAGGCGGTCGTGGTTGACGAGATCCATGAGCTTGCAGGGGACCGCCGAGGAGTACAGCTCACCGTCGGACTTGAGCGGCTGAAGGAGGCCACTGGCAGACCCTTTCAGCGTGTCGGGCTCTCGGCCACAGTCGGCAATCCAGAGGAGATTGCTCAATTCTTAGGCGGAAGCGAACCTGTTCGAACAGTTCAGATTCCCCTGAACAAGCCAACGGTCTACAAGGTCGAGTATCCTGCGCCCGGCGAGGCGGACCAAGAGCTGGCCCGCAGGGTCTACACCGCCCCCGAGGCTGCCGCTCGACTCTCACTGGTTTCGGACCTTGTCGAAGCCCATGACTCCACCCTGATTTTCTCAAACAGCCGTGTCAACGCTGAGATGCTGGGTTCAAAGTTCAACATGATGGACCAGAAGATAATGGTCCACCATGGCTCACTTCCCAAAGAAGAACGGGTCCGGGCGGAGGAAGCGTTCAAGGCAGGCGAGATTCGAGCGCTCGTCTGTACCAGCACACTGGAACTGGGGATCGACATTGGCTCCGTAGACCTAGTTGTCCAGTACATGTCGCCCCGGCAGGTGAACAGCCTCGTCCAGCGCGTTGGTCGTTCAGGCCATAGCCTGACACGGACCAGTGAAGGGGTCCTAGTTGCCGTATCTACAGAAGACCTGCTGGAATCCGTGGCTGTCATCGAGCTGGCCAGGGAGGGACGGCTGGAGCCGACTCTGATTCACCTCGGTGCGCTTGACGTTCTCGCCCACCAGGTTGCGGGTTTCCTGATGGATTCTGAGGGAAGCATCGCGCTGTCCCGAGTCAAAGAGGTTCTGCACCGTGCGTATCCGTACCGGAAGCTGGAGGACCCTCAGCTCGAGTCCGTTGTCGAGTTCATGCGGAAAATGGGTCATCTCAGACGCGACGGCGAAACACTCTACCGGACATCCCGGACCCGTTTGTACTATTTCGAGAACCTCAGCATGATTCCTGACGAGCGCCGCTACCTTGTTGTAGACCTGACCAGCCAGCAGTCGGTCGGAATTCTCGGCGAAGAATTCATGATTACGATGGCCCGTGTTGGGCTGAACTTCATCGTCAAAGGACGCGTCTGGCAGATCAGACAGATCGCAGAGGATGGGAAGGTCTACGTTCTGCCAGTAAACGACCCGACAGCCGCTATACCCGGCTGGACCGGCACAATTCTACCGGTGCCCGGTGAGATAGGCCTGAAGGTTGGTGCTTACAGACGACTACTTGATGAGAATCTCGATTCTGGCACAACGCTTGGCTCTTTGGTCGAGAAACTCTCCAAAGAATGGTCCTGCGACCCATACGGAGTCAGGAGGGTCACCGAAGAAATACAGGCCCATAAAGCAACAGGGGCGCCAGTTCCGACAGACCGGCGTTTCCTCGTCGAAGG
>C687J29651_10001436_pt1 | contig 10213 bp, 12 predicted proteins | sample RifCSP13_1_FD_29651 | JGI IMG/M metagenome (IMG submission 29651) | reverse complement strand
GCGGCTGGATCGAGCGTCCCGATCACCCCGAGGCAGCTCGAGGCGATCATCCGCCTCTCGGAGGCGAGCGCCCGTCTCCGGCTGAGCAGCGAGGTCACGATCGACGACGCAGAGCGCGCCGTACGCATCGTCGAGTACTGGATGGGCAAGGTCGCCGGCGAGGAAGGCAAGTTCGACATCGATATCATCCAGACGGGGATCAGCCAGTCCCAGCGGGAGCAGATCATCTCCCTGCGGGACATCATCAACGAGCTCGCCGGACCGGAGGGCGTTGCGGACTACGAGGACATCGTCCGTGTGGCCCAGGACCGCGGCATCCCGCCCGCGAAGGTGGACTCCTGGCTCAAGCGGTGGTCCCAGGAAGGGGATATCTACAGCCCCGCCAAGAACAAGTATAAGCTCGTTGAGAGATTGTGACGCGGCCCCGCCGATGCCGATCCGGATGAAGGTGTACCGCCAGGGGAAGGAGACCCTCGTCGCCGCGGCGGACGAGGACCTGATCGGGAAGACCTTCCGCGAGGACAAGTTCAAGATCGAGGTCGGCGCGTTCTACGACGGCGAACGCGTGACCGAGGAGGAGCTCCACGCCCACCTGAGCTTCGGCCACGATCGGCAACTTCGTGGGCCGCGAGACCGTCGAGGCCGCGAAGAAGGGCGGATACGCGACGGACGAAGGGACGCTGTGGATCGGGGGTGTCCCCCATGCCCAGTACGTCGTCATGACGCCCTGAGCCGCGGGGCCGACCGGGACCGCCCGTTCCGCCGCGTGGGCCGGTGGGCCTTCCGCCACCGCCGCCAGACCGTCCTCGCGTGCTTCTTGAGCATGAGGGCGTACTCGCCCATGAGCGTGTAGCTCACGAAGCCGAGGAGCATGCCGATGCCGGAGAGGCCTGTCGTGAAGACGAGGATCACGGCCACGGGCGAACCCGTGAGNAGGATCGCCAGGGCGAACTGCTTGAGGAGCAGGAGGAAGCTGACCCCGATGCCCAGGGACACGAGGAACCGGCCGCGGCCCACCCGGTTCCAGAGGAAGTTGACGCCGCCCATGAGCACGAGGATCCCTCCGAAGTACGTCGTGTAGGCGAGGATCAGGAGGACGGCTTTCGCGAGGAACAGGAGGGGCTGCTGGGCGACCGGGGCGAGGTAGGTCGCGTACAGGTCCTCCTGGAAGGGGACCTGCCCGGAGAGGAGGAAGGCGGACGAAACGGCGGAGAGGACGACGGCGTCGCGGTGCCGGATCTGCTTGAGTCGCCACCAGGACTTGAGCCGGGCCATTTCCGGAGGCTGACACCGGAGGCCATACTTATCAGCTTCTTCTCGACTATCGCATCGGGGAGGCGGACACGCCATCCCTTAAGTATCCCGGAACCCTTCGAAACGGAGAGCCATGTTCTGCGTGGAGTGCGGGGCCGAGGGCCCGACCTACGGAGGGGTGTGCGCGAAGTGCTTCGCGAAGAAGCATCCCCTCGTGGAGCCCCCCGCGAACGTCGACGTGCCGCGATGCAAGTCGTGCGGCCGCTTCCGCTTCCGGTCCGGATGGTCGCGGACNGACCTCGACCTGGCGATCGCCCAGGTCCTCGCGGAGCGCATCCAGCCGCTCCCGCCCTTCTCGAAGGTGCGCTTCACCCACGTGGCCCGCGAGGAGGACGAGAACAACCACTTCCTCACCGTCAAGGCGACGGGCCGCCATGAGGGCCTGGAGCAGCTCCAGGATTTCCACGCGCGCCTGAGAATCAAGCCGTCCCTCTGCGACCTGTGCCAGAGACAGGCGGGGCGCTACTTCGAGGGCATCCTCCAGGTCCGCGGGGAGGGGAGGGACCTCACGCCGGCGGAGATGCGCGGCGTGCGCACCCTCGTCCTGGTCCGGGTCGAGCGCGGCCGCGAGGACGCCGGGGACTTCGTCTCGAAGGTCGAGGAGGTCCACGGCGGCCTCGACTTCTACCTGAGCACGAACGCCCTGGGCCTCCGCCTCGCGAAGGAGATCGCCGACACGATGGGCGGGACGGTCGCCTCGTCCCCGAAGCTGTACGGACAGCGGGAGGGCAAGGAGCTGTACCGCGTGACGTCTCTCGTGCGCCTNCCCGCGGTCCGGGTGGGGGACGTCGTGCGGCACAAGGGCGCCCTCGCGGAGGTCCTCGACCGCAAGGCGTTTGTCGGCCTGCGCGACCTGGCGACAGGGGAGACCCGCCGGTACAAGACGAAGGACCTCCGAGACCTGCGGCGCGTGGACGTGGAGCGGTTCGAGGCGGAGATCCGCGTCGACCAGGCAGGTCAGGCCGTCGCCGTGCATCCGGAATCCGGTGCGGAGCGGCGCGTGGACCTCCACGGGAAGAGGCCGCCGCGGCGCGCGCGGGTCGTGTGGACCCAGGACAGTGCCTATCTCTCCGGCCTGCGTGCGGACGCCTCGAAGGATTAAAGGCGAAGGCCTCCTTGTCCGACCGATGAAGGTGGCCCTGGGCTGCCGAGCCCTGGACGACCTCCTGGGCGGGGGAGTCGAGGAGGGGTGCATCACCCTCCTCCACGGGGAGGCAGGCAGCGGGAAGACGAACGTCTGCCTCCAGCTCGCCCGCAACGTCGTCCGCGCGGGGAAGAAGGTCATCTACATCGACACGGAGGGCGTGTCGATGGACCGGCTCGCCCAGATCTGCGGCGAGGACTTCGAGATCGTCGCGAAGAACATCCTCTTCTCGGAGCCGTACGACTTCGAGGAGCAGGAAGAGCTCATTGAGAAGGCCGTGAAGATCGCGGAGAGCAAGGCGGACGTCGGGCTCATCGTGATCGACAGCATCACGATGCACTACCGCCTCACGATGCGCGACGAGACGCGCCGGGACGAGCGGTACTCCCTGACGCGACAGATCGCGAAACTCCTGCGAGTCTCCCGCCGACGGGAGATNCCTGTGGTCGTGACGTCCCAGGTGTACACGGACATCGACACGGGGAAGTTCCTGCCCCTCGGCGGGCACATGCTGAGTCACAACGCGAAGACGATCGTCCGATTGGAGAAGGCGGGTCCGAGCCGGCGCCTCGCCGTGCTCGAGAAGCACCGCCACCGGGAGGAGGGTTCGAGGGCGGCGTTCCGGATCACGCAGGACGGCCTCGTGGACTAGCGCACGCGGGACTTCTGCGCGTCGAGGAGGGCCTCGAAGAACGCCCTCGCCTGGGCGTCCTTCGACGGGATGCGGTAGAGGGCCTTGCGGGCGAGCAGTAGGTTCTTCTCGATTCGCGCCTGCATGATCGGGAGGACGCGCCGCCGGAGGACGTCTCGGACCGTGGTCACGTCCTTCCGCGTCGTCCTGGGTCCGCGGCCGTAGGCCCGCAGGAAGGCCGCGCGGTCTCGCCCGCGGAGGGTCTGGGTCGCGAGGACGTAGAGACGGGTCCGCTTCCCTTGCCGGATGTCCCCCTCCGCGGAGCCTCCGATGTCCGAGCGGACGACGCCGGCGCCGAGGAGGTCGTCCCGGTCCTGGAAGGCGACCGCGAAGAGGACCGCGAACTCCTGCAAAGCCTCCCGCTCCTCCGGGGGCGCCCGGGCCGCGATCGCCCCGGTCGCGGCGGCCCCCATGTAAAGCCTCGCCGTCTTCGCCTCGCTCATGTGCACGTAGTCCTCCTCCGGGATGATCCGTACGCCCTCGAAGTCGATGTCGAGGGCCTGGCCGTGGCTCAGGACGAGGTCCACCTCGGTCAACTCCGTGAGGAGCGCGACGCGGACTGCAGGGTCGATGCCCGCGGCGGTTTCGATCGCCCGCTCCGCGAGGGAGCGGATCCGGAGGGCGTCGAGGATCGCCTGGGACGCGCCGTACCGGTGGCGGCGCGTGCGGAACACGACCGCAGGGCGGGAGGCATCGGCGCGGCGGTACAGGCGNGCGTTCGCGGACCACGCGCTCGGCAGGGTCCGCCGACGCTCGTCCTCGTCNATGATGTCGTCGAGGAACAGGGTGTAGAGGTGGTACCACTCCAGCCAGCACGCGGCCCGCTCGAGGCTGAGGGAGGGNGCCTCCCCGGAGAGGAGGCGGTAGCCCGCGAGGGCGAGTGCGTACCGATATCGCTTACCCGCGAGGAAGAGCCTCGCATTCGTGGACATCGTCCGCGTGGACGGATACGCGCCCGCGGGGTGCGTGGCGAGGTACTCCTCCCACATCGTCTGCAGGTTCGCGTTGGACGTGTCCCGGTACGGCTTCAGGAGGACCTCGAGGAGCTCGGTCTCGGAAGAAGGTGTCCCGGCCAAGGGCTCATTCCTCTTCCTCGAGCTCGAGCCAGTTCGCCGTCGGCGGGCCGACGATCACGCGCTGCTCCCGCAGCTCGGCGAGGGACGAGGACCCGGTGAGGAACATCGCGGCCTTGAGCTCCTCGATCACCGCGCGGAGTTCCGCCGCGACCGCCTCGCCGGAGACCTTCGCGGCCTCGAGCATCGGCTTCGCCATGCCGGCCGCGGTGGCGCCCAGGGCGATCCCCTTCGCCGCGTCGAGCCCGCTCCGCACGCCTCCCGTGGCCACGGTCGGCAGGCCGACGTCCGCCAGGACGAGGCTCGCGGGCGTGGGGATGCCCCAGTTCCAGAACGTGGCCCCGAGGCGTTCCTTGAGGCTCGAGGCCTCCTTGCGGGCGCGATAGTGCTCGACCGCGGAGAAGGACGTGCCGCCGAGGCCGCCCACATCGATCGCCTTCACGCCGGCCTTCTGCAGGGCGAGGGCCGCGTCCCGCGAGATGCCCGCGCCCGTCTCCTTCGCCATCACGGGGAAGCGGGAGGCGACCGTGCGGAGGGCGGCGAGGCACCCCTTCGCCCGACGGTCCCCCTCGGGCTGGACGACCTCCTGGAGGAAGTTCAGGTGGACGATGAGGGCGTCCGCGCCGATCATGTCCATCGCCTTCTTCGCCTCGGCCACGCCGTAGGCCCGTTTGCCGGCCTGCGGGACGAGCTGGGGCACGCCCAGGTTCGCGAACAGGAGGGGCACGTCGTGGTCCCTCACGACCGCGTACGTGGGCTCGAGCTCGGGCTTCTCGATCGCCGCGCGCTGGGAGCCCACGCCCATCGCCACCCCGACCTCCGAGGCGCCCTTCGCGAGGTTCTCGTTGATCTCCTTTCCCATGGAGAACCCGCCCGTCATCGAGGAGATGATCAGCGGCGCCTCGAGCTTCTTCCCGAAGAACGTGGCCGAGATGTCGATGTCGTCCAGGTCGACCTCGGGCAGCGCGTGGTGCACGAGCCGCACGTCGTTCCAGTAGTTGTACTCCGCGGAGACGTCCTCCTGGAGGATGATGTTCACGTGCTCCGCCTTGCGCTGCTCCGTCTTCGACGGCTCGGACATGTCAGACGCCTCCGAGGACGCGCGTGCCGACGACGGGCCGGCCGCGCAGGGCATCCCGCACCCGGTTCTTGACGTTACCGTTGACGAGGAGGCACTCGTCCGCGTGGGCCGCGATCTCGAGCATCCGCCGGACCTTGCCCTCGATCCCGCCGGTGACGTCGGCCGCGGTCGCCCGGCCCATCTCGATCGACGGGAGATCCGACGACCGCACACTCCCGAGGAGCTGCGCGCCCTTGCGGCGCCTCGGGTCTGCGGTGAAGAGCCCGTCCACGTCGGCGACGAACACCGCACGCTTCGGCCGGAGGACCTTCGCGAGCTCGAGCATGAGGACGTCCCCGGAGCAGACGGCGACCCCGCGTGCGCGGTCCCGGACGACGTCGCCGAAGGTGACCGGGGTGAGGCCCAGGGAGCTGTACTGGACGAACGACAGGGCGTCGAAGGAGGCCACCTGGCCGTCCTCCAGGCTCAGGACCGCTGCGGGCGGGAGGGACACGGGGGCGAGGCCCGCCTCGAGGAGACCGTCCAGGACGAGGCCGTCGAGGGCCCTCACGTCCCGCTGCACGATGGCCGCGCCCCTCGCCTTGCGGGGGGAGGCGGGCCCGTTGAGGCCGTAGCGCCGGGCGAGGATGTGTCCGAACGACCCCGCGCCGTGGACGAGGACGAGGTCGTCCGCGAGGCCCGCGAGCTCCCGCGTGAGGCGCGCGATCGCGGCGCGGCGCGGGGTGCGCAGGCGCGCCTTGTCCGTGATGACGCTGCCGCCCAGCTTGACGAGGAGCATGGACGCCGCGGCCAGCAATCCCGCCGCACTTAACCCTTTCCCGTCGCGGACCGCGCGCGTCCCTCCGGATACGGCCCGCGTGGTCTCCCCGCGAAGGGTTATATAGCGCCCCAACTTTGGAGCGCCTCCTGATCCGATGACGCGCAAGCCGGGGAGCATGTACCGTGAGATCCGCGGACAGGCGTACTCCCAGCGGAAGTACATTGGCGGCGTGCCCGCGATCCGCATCAGCCAGTTCGACATCGGCGACCTGAAGTCGCACTTCCCGGTGAGGATGCACCTCGTCGCGGAGGAGCAGTGCCAGATCCGGCACATCGCGCTCGAGGCGGCCCGTATCTCCCTGAACCGGTACATCGCGAAGAAGGCGGGGAATGCGTACCACCTCAAGCTCCGCCTCTACCCGCACAACGTCCTCCGGGAGAACAAGATCGCCACGGGGGCGGGGGCGGACCGCATCTCGGAAGGGATGCGCGGGGCCTTCGGCACCCCGGTCGGCACCGCGGCCCGCGTGCACCCGGGCATGAAGATCTTCACCCTCGAGACGACGGAGGACCACGTCGAGGACGGTAAGATCGCCCTCCGCAAGGGCGGCGTCAAGCTGCCGACGCCTTGGCGCATCGTGATCGAGCGGGACAAGCCGAAGAAGTAGCCCGTCGGCAAAGCACAGGTTTTTCTCCCGGCTCGAGACTGGAGTCCGAACATGGTCGAGACGGAGCGGCTGCTCGAGGTCATCCGCGGCCGGAACGCGAAGACGGTCGGGTTGCAGTTCCCCGTCGGCTTGAGGACGAAGGCCGTCGAACTCGCCCGGGAGATCGAGACCAAGGCGGGCGTCACGTGCCTCGTCTCCGCAGACCCCTCCTTCGGCGCGTGCGATGTCGCGGACATGCCCGTCGACCTGATCGTCCACCTGGGCCACGCGCCGATGCCTCATCTGCGGTACAACCGCGTCTTCTTCTACGACCTACCCGCGCCGACGCTGGAGGATCTCGCCTTCGTGGACGGCGCGGAGCCAATGCTCCCGAAGCGGATCGGCCTGCTCACAACCACCCAGTACCGGACCTGGCTCCCTCGGATCCGACGGCATCTGGAGGAGAAGGGCCACGAGGTCCACATCGGGGAACCGGACCGGCGGGTGGCCTACGCGGGCCAGCTCCTCGGCTGCGACTACGTGACCGCCACAGCGGTGGACGCGGATGTCGACGGGTTTCTCTACATCGGCACGGGGGAGTTCCATCCCCTCGGGGTCGCCATGCTCCTCAAGAAGCCCGTGATCATCGCCGACCCCGAGCGCGGCACGGCGCGGGACCTCGGGGACCTGCGGGACCGGATCCTGCGGCAGCGCTTCGCTGCGATTGCCCGCGCGCAGGACGCGAGGACGTTCGGGATCATCGTGTCCAAGAAGATCGGCCAGTCCCGCCTCGAGTTGGCCGGAAACCTCAAGGCCCTCGCGGAGAAGCACGGTCGCCAGGCGAGCCTCTTCCTGATGGACCTCGTCTCCCCGGAGTTCCTCGAAGGCTATCGGGTGGACGCATGGGTGAACACCGCGTGCCCTCGAATCGCGATCGAGGACGTCCTCCAGTACAAGCAGCCCATGCTGACGCCGCAAGAGCTCGAGATCGCCTTGGGCGAGAGGGCCTGGGAAGCCTACGTTTTCGACGAGATCCGAGCGTAGGCGCCGGGAGCCCATGGAGGCGGATCTCCTCCCCGCGGGGGAAGTTATAGTTATTTGACTATAACGCGCCAACGGGGCCTGCGCCACGACCGGTGGGCTCCTTCAACGGGTCCGGATCGCGGCTAGGGTCGACGACCGCAAGCCCCGGAGCTCCTTCCCCATCCGGACGAAGTAGGCGTCACAGCGGCGCAGGGCCTCCGCGCGACTCTCAACCGACCGCGCCGGCCCGACATACTCCTTGATCTGGACCCGATGCGGACCCTTCGTCTCGTAATGCCAGAAGTAGAGGTAAGGCCGGCCCTTCACGGAATGCTCATAGACGCCACAACCAACCTGCATGAGCCCCTCATGGAGTTATAGTTATTTAACTATAACTTCGGGGAAGGCGAATCCAATCGCCAAAAAGGCCTTAGCGCGTCGCGCGATGGAGGGCCCATGGCCGCTGCTCGTGTCGTGCGCATCCTTGAGCGCCTTGCCCGCCAGCCCACGGCACCCATGCACGAGCAAGGCGTGCTCTCGGAAGCCGCACGCATCGCCCGGGAATTCGGCGCCCGGGTCCGCACAGATCGCTGGGGCAACCTCGTCGTGGAACCACCCGGGAGACGCCGCGGGCCACCAATCTGGCTTGTGGCGCACACGGACCACCCAGGGCTCGAGGTCACGAGACCGGGGCAGGCCGTCCTCCTCGGCGGGGTGGGCGCCGCCTACTTCCGTCGAGGTCTCCGCCTCCGCTTCTATCACGAGGGGGAGGTGATCCCGGCCCGCCTCACTCGCGTCTCTCCAAAGGGAGAACTGCTGTCTCTGGAGGCCTCTCCGGGGGTGCGCCGCCTTCGCAGAGGGGATTTCGGCGTCTTCGAGCTCACGGACTTCCAGCTCAAGGGCACACGTGTGCTGGCGCGGCAGCTCGACGACCTCGCTGGATCCGCGGTGAGCCTCGCGGTGATGGAACGTGTCTGTGGAGGTCATGCCCGGAACGTCCACGCTCTCCTCACCCGCGCTGAGGAAATCGGCTTCGTCGGGAGCCTGGGAGCGACGGCGGACCGGCGCATCCCGGCGAACGCGTGGATCATCAACGTCGAGGCGAGCAAGGCCCTCCCCGGTGCGGGGATCGGGGGCGGGCCCGTAATCCGCGTGGGGGATCGACGGACGACCTTCAATGCTGCCGCGGAGAGTCTGCTCCTCGAGGCGAGGGACCGGCTCCCGGAATCCCAGCCCGTGCAACGGTTCCTCATGAGCGGCGGCACGTGCGAAGCAACCGTGTGGAACTTGTACGGCTACCGCGCGACGGGCGTCGCCGTACCCCTGGGGAACTACCACAACCAAGGCCTTGAAGGGCGCCTCGCGGCCGAGGTCGTCTCCGCGAACGACCTGGCCACCGCGGTGGACCTCATCGAACAAGCGGCCCGCAGGCCTCGGGCCGCGAACGCGCGCGAGGACCTCCTGCGAGGACGATTCTCCCGCTACCTCCGGCAATACGGTCGGCGTCTCCAGACGAGCCGGCCGAAACTCCTTTAGTCCCGCGGGACCTTGCCCGCGCGTGGTCCCGCGTGCGGTGGTCCTGCTCAGCGGAGGCATGGATTCCGCCACGGCCCTGGCCATCGCGAAGGCGGACGGCTTCGACGTGATTGCCCTCACGATCGATTACGGCCAGAGGCACCGGCGGGAAATCGATGCGGCGAAGAAGGTCGCGAAGCACTTCGGTGTGCGTGACCACCGCGTCGTCTCGCTGGACCTCACGCCCATCGGCGGGTCGGCGCTCACGGACAAAGCCATTCGGGTTCCCGAGCAGCGACGCCTGGAGGAGATCGGGCGAGGCATTCCGGTGACGTACGTGCCTGCGAGGAACACGATTCTCCTGAGCTACGCCCTCGGACTGGCCGAGGCCACCGGCGCGAAGGCGATCTACATCGCGGCGAATTTCCAAGATTACTCCGGCTATCCCGATTGCCGCCCGGAGTTCTACAAGGCGTTCCAGGAGGTCGCCCGCCTCGGCACGAAGCGGGGGGTGGAAGGGGACGTGATCGAGATCCGCACGCCGCTCATCGCGATGACGAAGGCGGACATCGTGCGGAAGGGACAGGAGCTCGGGGTGCCCTGGAGGCTCACGTGGTCCTGCTACCAAGGCGGCGACAAGGCGTGCGGCGTATGCGACTCCTGCCAGCTCCGTCTCAAGGGCTTCCGCGAGGCCGGCGTGAAGGACCCGCTTCCGTACGCCTGACGCGCGAGCGTCCGCGTCGAAGACCAATTCTTAATTAACGTCGAGGCCCCCATAACCGTCGACGACATGCACCACGAAACCGTGATCGCGAGCAGGCCCGGCGAGACGTTCCTCCTCAGCGAATGCTACGTGACGATCCAGGGGGAGAGCAGCCTCGTCGGCACGCCGACGGTCTTCGTGCGCCTGTACTCCTGCAATCTACGGTGCGCATGGTGCGACTCCGTGTACGCCGTGGAAGGCGG
>C687J29651_10001428_pt1 | contig 10234 bp, 10 predicted proteins | sample RifCSP13_1_FD_29651 | JGI IMG/M metagenome (IMG submission 29651) | reverse complement strand
CATCTTCCCACCGGGGGATTGCGAATGCGGGCATCCGATCGACGAGCACCGGCTTCCCGACCCGGGAAGGGACGAGCCGGATTGCGTATCCTGCGACTGCCCGGCCTACTCGGGTTCCGAGTCGACCGAATAGCCGGCGGCTACCAGCAAAACCTTCTCAGCCGACGTGACCGTCCACTTTCTGCCACCCAAAAACACCGCCTTGTCGGCGTAGCCCGACCCGGGGTCGGCTGCGGTGATGATCTCGGTTGAAGGTGTGAACCGGGATTGCACCACTCCGGCGGTGATAATCACCGACGGGATGGAATCCTGGTTGTAGAAACGATACAGCCTGTTATGCGCCTTCTGCCGCTGCTCGGCGCCCAACCGATACCAATCGACCCTCGCTTTGGTTCCGACCGCCGGCGGAGTGAATTTGAGCAGGTGCGGTGACATCCGTGGCGAGTGCAAGGTAAGCCCCATCGCCAGGTCGGCGGTTGGTTGCACGAACTGTTCCCCGTAGACGGTCGGTTCGAACGGGATCGGGGTGAGCAGAATATATGTGTGCGGGACTATCGTCTGGACGGCCCCCGCCAAATCGATGGTCGGCGCGAACAGGGTGGGCGGGATGGAAAGCAACGCCGGGTCGACCGTCTGTGCACCGATCACTATCGGGTCGAACAGGGTCAAACCCATGTTATGAACAGCAGGCAGGACGGTCAGGTTGACCTGTGGCGTGAACAGGTCGAGAGTGAGGTTGAGCAAGTCGGCAGCGACCGCCATATTCACTTGCGGTGCGCTCAGGGTGAGAGGAAGGCTGAGCAGGTCGGGGAGAACCGTCAGGTTGACCTGCGGTGTGAACAGGGTGAGAGGAACGCCCAGGAGCGACGGGTGTACGGTCAGATTGACTTGTGGGCTGGNCAGGGTGAGGGTGAGGCTCAATACGCCGGGAAGAACCGTCAGGTNGACCTGCGGAGCTGACAGAGTGAGGGTGAGAGCGAGAACAGCAGGGTCGACCGTCTGTGGCGCCCCCGCTGCGGTAAGCGGTTTCTGCAATGGCAGCACCCACCAGGCGGGGCTGTTGATCGTCCACACCTTGGACTGTGGATCGGTGAGCACCGTGTACGGGGTGCTGATTTGATCCCGGTCACGGAAGTCGGGGCTGCCAACGATCGTCCCGTTGATCCCGTTTCTGATCTCGGCGTAATAGATGCGTCCGGCTAGTTCGGACAGGTCGAGATTCATGTCGCCCAGCCAGACCGCCTCAGTGTTGGCGGCGATACTGGCCACACCTGCGGTGGTGCGCACGGTGTGACTTGTCCACGCCACAGAGTCGGGCGACGTATCGACCGGATCGTCGGAGTAGTAGAAGGTGACTACATGGCCGCTGGCGCCATCGTCAACGTCGAGCGTGGCCCGATACCAGCGAGGCCCAGCGACTACGATGCCCGAATCAGAATCCTCGAAAGTGCTTGCGGAATCCCAACCGAATCGCAGTTGAGTGGTGGCGCCCTTGTGTTGGAGCCAGTACCCGACGACATCACCTTTGGAGATGTACGTTTCGTACCCGCCCGAGCCAGAGGGATTGTCTGAATAGACGAGGGCTCGCAGGTCAACGTCGCCTGTGATGTCGAAGTCGGCGTGATCGGGGGTGGAGGCCCGTGACCCGGTGCCGTCTAGGCCGCGCAGGTAGCCGAGCCCGAACCGGGCGGCAAGATGCCGGGCCTGCGGGGGTCTGAATCTGGTGGGGCGGCCTCTCATAGGCGGCCGCCTATCAGATTTCGGCTACGAGCAGCCCGGCCGAAATGGTCGTCGACGCGGCCGGGGCGTCGTCCAGGCGCAACCCGCCGAGCAGCCCACCGTCGATCGTCCACCGTTCATTGGTGGTCGGCCAGTAGAAGCCGTTGAGAAGGTTGAAACCTTCCCGAAATTTCACTTCCCCGCCGGTGCCTTCGACGGACATGTTCACCTTGGCGGTGCCGGCGGCGGCGACCATCTTGTCGTTCATCTTGCGAGGGGTGAACGCGGTGCCCGTCCCGGTAGCGGTGAAGGTGCGCAGCACCGCTTCCAACTGTTCGGAGGTTTCCAGGGTGTTCTGAGTGATCCACGCTTTCAGAACAGCGACCGACTGATCGGCCGGAGCGAGATATTCGACCAGAGTCTTCGCCACGGTCACCGCCGTCTCTTCGAACAGGATGACATAAACGCCGGAGGCGAGAACTTCGACCATCATGGGAGCATCACCATCGCCGAGTACAACGTTTTCAAAGGATGACCGCTTTCAACTGCCGCCACGCCTGGGATGGGTACAGGAAGGCGGCCGGTGCAGGATGGACGGCGATTAGCCAGGCCATCCAATCGTCGGAAACCGAGATCGTCCACGACCCGGCGTCTTCGGAGGCGGCGTTAAGCAATCGTTCGGCGGTTGCGACCCGGCAGTTGGTGGCGATTGCGCCGCCCGTTCCAGAGCCAGCACCTCCAGGGTTGCCGTAGTTGGTCGGATTCCCCGCCGGCGGGGTGGTCTGTTCCCCTTCCCAGCCTCCCGCCCATATCCATAGATAATCCTGGGCCCCGCCGGCTGGGGTCAGTGAGGTCGGGTTGGGAGTGGTGGAGGTTCCGGTGGCAACCGTCGACACTTGAGGAGCTTGGATCGCCGGGTCCTGAGCCCCGGTGATCCCCAACGCTCGACCGGCAAACTTTGCATTCGTCGTGGCGAGGGTGATGGTGGCGCCCTCAGTACCGTCACACAATCGGTAGGCGATGGCGGCGGCGTCATCGGAGGCATCGGCAGCCGACTCGATTATCTCGGTCCAGCCACCCGGCCAACCAACCCCGGCGGTGCCGATAGCCGTTCGGAATTTGACGATGACCAGATGACCATTAGAGGGAGAGCCGATGCCGACAACGGGGGTGGCCGAGGCGGCAGACCCGGAGGTGTTGGTGCGGGCGACGACAGTGGGGAAGGCCAAGAGTTCTCAGTCGATCGTGCCGGTGTCGTCATGCCCGAACGCCTGCCATTGCGCCCACGTTTTCCCGGCGTCCGCCCACCAGAACGGAGTGGTGTCGGCGCCGACATGGTAAGTATTGGCTTCGAAATGGTTGTTCGAAGCGGCCGCGTAGGCGTCGTAAAGGTCACCGAAATCGTAGATGCCGGCCACCGGATCGGTGGTCGTGTCGTCAACGGTCACGTCGTTGTTGTGCACGTTCAGGTTGATGACCCGAATGTTGGTGCCACGATCGTTGTCGATTGCGATGATCCCGCCGTTGTTGTCGAAAACGGTGTTGCCGTACACCTCGACCGGGTTGGACTCGGAGATAAGGATTCCACCCGCATAGCCGTTGATCGACTGATTCGGGATGTTCAGGCGGGCCGTACCCCAGGCGTTGCCGCTGACCGTGTTGTTGCGGATGACACACGACCCGCCGATCTCGTGGAAGATGCCGGGTGCGAAGTTGTCGTGGCAGTTGTTGCCCTCGTAGAGGACGCCGACGTTGGAGCCGTCGGTCCAGATACCCGGGCCGCCGTTGTGATGGAAATTGCAGTTGCGCACGGTCAGGTTGACGGTGCTCACCCATTTCGAACCGCCGGCCTCCCAACCCCAATCGTATAGACCCTGCCAGTTGTTGTCGGCGACCTCGGTCGACTCGATCGTGCAATTGTCGCCCTGCCCGCCTATGCCCATCTGTTTGTTGTGATGAATGAACGAGTTGCGAACGGTCGTGCCGTCGTGGGTGTGCCAACCGGTGCCGGCGTTGAACCTGATCTCACAGTTGTCGACAATCCAGTTGGTCTGCGCGCCGGTTGCCACACCCTGCTGTGTCGGATTGTTGAAATGTTCGATCACAAGGTTTTTGACAGTCACCGCGGATGACGACCCGTTGGCGAAGTTGGTGGTCACATCCGACCCGGTGATGATGGTGAGCCGCTGCCCTTGTGCGCCGAGAGCGCCGATCAACTGATCGCCGTTCTGAAATGGCAGCGGGCCGGTGATCGCGAAAGTGCCGCTGGCGACACAATAGACGGTGCCCGCCGGGTTGGCGTTCATAACGCTTATTAGGTCGGAACCGGCCGGGACTGCCACCCCTTGGCATCCAACTGTCGGGGTGACACTGGTGATGAACGCGGCCAGGTTCATGCTGATTTGCGCCGGTCGCACTTTGTGGGGCGGGACGATCGGTGCGCGCAACGCCAGGTCAAGAGCTAGAAGGTTCGGTTGCAGTTTCGGTGGCGCCAACGCCGTAGGGCTGAAGAAGTTGAGCACCAGGATTTGGGAGGGGACCAAGACGAGACTCTGGTTGAGTCCCAGGTTGACGGTCGGTTCGTAACTGGTCAACGCCAGGCCGACCGTCGGAGGGGTGAACGGTGGCAGGATGACGCCGCCGGCGACCGTGTAACCGGCGGCGTTTAGCAGGATCGCCTCGGCGGTTGTCACCGTCCAGGTGCGACCACCGGTGAAAACGGCACGTCCGGCCAGACCGGAACCCGGGTCGGCTGCCAGGATCTGCTCCGGGGTCAAGTTGTGTTCACCGGGGAACAGCGATACCACCCCGCCGACGATCCGCACCGATTTCGGCGCGTAGGACAGACGGAACAAACGGTAAAGACGCTGCCCGATATCTGTGACCGCTTCGAAAGCTTGCGCTTCGGCCGGATCAACCGGCGGTGTGAACTCCGACACTCAAACCCTCCCGCCCGTTGAGGGGCACCCGGTCAAATGTCGGCGATACCGCTAGCGTTCCACTGGATTGTGATATCCCCGCCGTTCGGGGTGACCGGCAGCCCGGTCGCCGTGTCGAACTGGAACATGAGCGGCGATGTCGCCTCGACGGTNGTGTCCTTCCAGACGACGAACGATTCGACGGAAGCACCGGATACGGCGGCGAACACCGTGTCGACGGCGTCGATCGTGCCGTTGGCAACCACCCCGATCGTCTTGGTGCCCAACGTGGCGGTGGCGATACGAGCCCCGGCGGTAATGTCGGCGATGTCCTCGTCGGTGGCTTGCGCCGGCGTGTCGACACCGTGGTCGACCAAAGTGGCTTTGATCGTGTCCAGGTCGAAGTCGACCATCGCAAAGTTGGCGGTGTTACCACCCCAAAGGACGTTCTTGTAGTTGTTGAAAGCGCCGTTCGCCATTGTCTAAACCCCCCAAGCTTGTATTCGTGCCCGTTGAATTTTCTGTTCGAAATGTCCGTTCCGACTCTGCGTGATCGTCTGCGCGGGCGGTGTCTGCACCCGGTTGACCGCCGACAGTTCGGAGGGCCACGCCTTGTTCAGCGTGCCCAAAACCCCTTCGGAGACGATCACCGAGCCGACGTCGTCCAACCACAGGTGCACCGTTTTCACCTGATGCGGAACCTGACAGGTCGGGCACTTGTCCTGTGCGACGGTGAACGGGATGGACGGGATCGGTACGGTGAACATGACGTTGGTGAGCGTCGAATGCCGAAGGCGTATCCCGTAGCTCATTCGATGAGGGAGGCGCCGATGGAGAAGGTGTGTGAGTTGGCGTTGCCCAGGTCGGCGAAAACCCGCCATTGCAACGGGAGCACGTCGGAGGCGGTCAGGTTGGCGGCGGCGGTCAAGCCGGGGTAGACCTTCAACGTGACGGTGGAGACGGCGACGATGGCCGCGGAGGCGAGAATCGTCCACGTCTTCCCGGACACCGAGTCGTAACCTTGGATGGTGACGGTGAGGGAAGCGGCGGTGACGAAAGCGGTCAGGTCGACGACGACCACGACCCCCTTGGCCCCGTAGTTGGTCAGGTCGACGGTGGCGTCGGCAGTCCTGGCCGCCGACGGGAGGACAACCTGATACGAGTTTTGTACGTCGGTGAGAGCGTCAGCCATAGGTCAACCGTTCAACGGAACGAGGGGGCGGGGTTTTCACCCCGCCCCCCCTATTCCGACTAGACGTTCACTCCGATAGAGCTGGCCGACTTGTTCAGCCGCGTGGCGGCCGCCCGGTACAGCTTCCACCCTGCGAGGGTGTACCAGCCAACCGGGAAGAGACGGTTCAGCTTGTCGGCGACCACGCCGATCTCGATGGACGGTTCGACGGCCACCGCTTTCGCCAGGCACTCACGCCCGATGAAATAGGTGACATAGTTGTCGACGGCGCCGGAACCCTCATCGGTGATCTTGTTCGCCCGTGAGGTTTCCACAACTCTGAAACCGCCAAAAGTGCCGATCTCGTTGTTGTAGATGCCCGCCGGGTCGACGTTCACCTTCGGTGCCAGCCAGCCGGCGTCCCCGGTGACCGTTTTCAGGTCGTAGGAGACATCGGGGTGCATGATGCACGCATAGTTGCGAGCACCCTGATCCCAGGCGTAGACCGAAGCCGCGGCCAGCTTCGCATGCTCGATGCGCAACCGGTTGGCGTCGATACGATCGGCGGCGATGTTCTGCAACTGGGTCGCAGCGGTCGCAGCCGAAGTCGAAGACCCGAACGAGATGTTCGCCGAAGTCTCCAACTCGGTTCTGGCAAGCGTGTCGATGGTGTCGGTCGCGTTCCACGCCACCTTCTCGGCGATGTCCGAGTCGAAGGCGATGTTGAACCCGAGTCCACGGAGCTTGCGGGTGGAGATGACCACGTTGCCGTACTCGTTGAGCGTGATCGTGATTTGGGAGTCCGAAAGGGACACCGAATCAGGATCGGACGTCTCGGTGAGTGGGGTAGTAGCCACCGCCAGGTCTGTCCAGATGGTCATGACCACTGTCGAACCGGGCATCGCTTGCGCGGCGGGGCGTACCGTGGCGAACTGGTCGAACACGACACCTTCCCGCAACGCCAGGGCGATCGAGCGGTCATAGGCCGCCTTGACCTGGTTCGTCAGGGTAGTAGTGGATACAAATGCGTCAGCCATAGGTTGCCGGCCCTCCTGCCGGCTTCAACCTCAGGCGACCTCCTGGGTTCAGAACCGAGAAGTCTTCGTGATGACCGGCAAGCCTGCCTCTTGGAAGACTGCGCCGACCTTCTGCAAATACTCCCTGTGGGTGATGTTCGGCGTCTCGGCGATCTTTGCGATCTGCTCNTCNACGGCCCGCAGCGGTTCGGCGGCNTTGGCGGCCACCCNGTCCGCGAACGTCACAGTCTGGGCAAGCCCGGACGTGTCCACAACCGGTCCCCCGGTTCGGGGTTCCAACCCGAAGCCCCCCAACCATTCGGCCACCGCCTCAGCGGTCGGCTCGTCGTTGGTGTGCTTCTCCAAGAACAACGGCGCCAGTTTCGGATACCCGGCATCGTCCAAGAGCTTCGAAGCGGTGAACTCACGCTGCACCTGCCCGCGGACCTGATTTGGCAGTTCCTCGGCCAGTTTCTTCAAACGCTTGTTCTCCGCACGCAACTCCCGAAGGATCGGGCTATCGGTGTCGGCGTCAATGTCGGTATCGGATGGGTCGCTCATGTCACTCTCTCCCCTTGTGGCTCTCTACCCGCAGCAGGGATTGTGCGGGCGCTCCGATGCGGCCGGTGCGGGGGAGCGACCCTGTATCGCCGGGTCTTGGCGTTTCAACCCCGAACCTTCCAACCCGTTCAACGCAGAAGCTACGGCTTCTCTTCAATCACCCGCCGAGCGGGGCGAGCGGTGCCAACCCGGGACGGGTGGGGATGCCACGCTCGTCGAAGCCGACGAAGAAGGACTGTTTCGGAGCGCCCAATAGCTTTTCCTCTTCGATCGCCTGCCTGGTACGGCGTGCCACCTCGTCCAATGATCGCCCGGATGCCGGGGCAATGCCGAACTCCAAGGCGACCAGATCATCGTCGGTCAGCCCGTACTTGTTCAACAGGATGGCCCGATCAAGCTGACGGACCAGTTGTCCGGCGTTCAGGAAGGAACTGCGGGCAGCGGCTTCGGACAGATCGGTGCCTTCGGCTATCCGTTCGATAAGTGAAGCCTGCCCGGCCAAGCCGGGGGCCACCTGTTCGGCGGCGAACTGCAACGTCGCCTTCTCGTAGACGGCGTAAAGGTCGGCTGGGGCTTTGCCTTCCAAGAAGTCCAGCCAGGTTTCGAAGTCGAGGGTGCGGCCGAGCTCGGCGCCCACCCACTGTGAGAACGTGTTGAAAAACCCTTCTGACTGTGAGGCGCGCACATACATGGGGATCGAAGCGGCATATGCCTGTTCGGACACCCCGGCCCGCAATAGTTGTGCGATCATCGCCCGGTCGACGGTGATCCCCGCCTGCGCCGAGGCGGCCCTGACCGTGTCGAAATATTGCGCCCAATCGTCCTCCGGGTTTGCCGAGCCCATCTGGATGAACGTTTCGATCCCCGGGAAGAGGATCGTCTTGTAGGCGGTCGAGTTACGCAGCGAGGCGGTCAACTGCTGGTCGGTGAAATTGCCGATCAACGCTTGGGCGAGGATCGACTGTATCTCCGGGTCGGAAAAGAGCTGCCCAAGGATGGTCGGGTCGGCCGACCCGGCTGCCAGCCCGGCATTGGAGACAAGTTCCCCCCAAACGGCGTTCCAGGTGCCCTCGGCGCCGAGCACCAATGACAGATCGGCAGTTTCGGCGAGCACGTTCTGATCCCACCACTGATCGGCCACGGTGCCCGATAGCTGGCTGATCCAGGTCGGACCGAGGATGCCGGACAATTGCTTGGCACCGCCTTCGACAACGAATGCGACGTACTTGTCGGAGCCAGGAATCTGGTAGACGAAAGCGTAAGTGTCGAGCAAGCCGGCCCTGTCGACCTTGACGAGGCGGCCACCATGCAGCACACCGACCTTGAACCCACCGACATCAGAGAGAGCATCTTGTAGTTGGAACTCAATGTCGGCCAAGGTACGACCGGCCTTGACCTCTCTGACGAGGCGCGCTATGCGGGCGTCGGGGTCTTCGAACGTACCGTCCGCGTGCCAACCGTAGGGGATTCCAAGCTTGTCGAAGATGGCGCGAATCTGTGACTCGATCTCGGCGTCTGAGCCGAGCGTTGTCCCACGCTTGGCTACATAGTCGATAAGGGCCGCCTCGATGCTCTCTAGACTGCGACCGGCGTTGACCTCAGAGACGAGGCGCGCTATGCGGGCGTCGGGGTCTTCGAACGTACCGTCCGTGTGCGCTCCATAGGGCACGCCCAGGCGATCGAAAATGGCGCGAATCTGGTCTTCGGTCACAGTCTCACCACCGACCCCGGACGTAGTGCCGAGGACGCGTTGCACCGATTCGAGTTTCAGGTCATCGGCGGTGTAAATAGCACCGGTGGTCGACTCCCGATAGGTGCCATCAGGTTGCAGTTGCAACGCCATCAGCGGACCAGCCTTCCGAGCGCATTGCCGATCTGTCCCATCCGGCCTTTCAGGTCAGGGGTGACGGTGCCGCCTTCGGCAAGGCGGCGAATGCCGAACCCTTCGGCGGTGGTCGACGCCGGGTTGACACCGGCGGTGGCGAAACCGACGGTCAGCCTGTCCAACGTGGTGACCGGCAGACCAGCCCGCAGCAGCAGCGACCGGTAAAGATTCAGCCAATCCTCTTCGGCGATCCCTTGTGGGCGCAACCGGTGTATCCGACCGTACTCCGGGGTGCTACGCAGACGTTCTTTGACCGCTTGCAACGGTTCGACCGGTTCCAACCCTTCCACCCGGCGCCGGTCGGCGTCCATGTAGATGCCGACCAGTTCTTCGGTGAGAGTGTCGTCGGCACGGCCGATCAGGGCGATCGCCAAGGAGCGGGCGGTATCTCTGACCGCGTCCCGGTCGGGCGGGACATACTGCCTTCCGGCACCGGCTCCACCGCCGCCGCCAGCACCGCCGAGCAGTTGCGCCAGGAAGTCTTCGAAACTCATCTCATCTTGCGCACCGGCCGCACGGAAGCCGGGACCGGGCGGACCTTTCAGACGTTCCGATTCAACCGCTTGCCCACCTTCCAACCTCTGCTTTTGGGCGAGAGCCAGGCGAAAGCGAAGTTGCTGTTCCTTCCCGGCCAGATACCCTTCGGCGGCTTGCGGGTCCAACCGCTCGAACAATCGGCGCTCGGAAGCGGTGAGCATCGAAACCAGCAGGGCGTGGATATTCTGTGCCGGAACGGTTGAGGGCAGTTTCGCAACCGGAGCGGTGACCATGCCGGAAGGGGCCACCGTCCCCGGGCGTAGACCTTTTGCCAGTCCAGCGCCGAACGCCTGTTGTACCCGACCCCGGTCGAATGTCAGACCGGAACCGACCAGACCTAATCCTTCCTGCGTCTCCGGAGAGGTCAGCCAGCCGGACACGTTGCGGAAGAGGTCTCGCACGGTTGCGATATCGCGCTGCACGGCGC
>C687J29651_10001426_pt1 | contig 10237 bp, 16 predicted proteins | sample RifCSP13_1_FD_29651 | JGI IMG/M metagenome (IMG submission 29651) | reverse complement strand
CCAGTAATGAAATCGAGCCCAGTTGTTAAAAGGTTGGCAGAGTTGATAAGGGGGGGGGAGGATGGGGGAAAGGTATACGACGAGGCAGTAAATGGAATTAGAGGTTTGATGGGGGGTGTTGGAGGTCGGGGGAGAAATGGATAGCGCGAATTTGTATGATAGGATTTTGGGGAAGGAGGAGTTTGTAAGGCAACTAAAAGAGAAAGGTGTTTCGGATGAGATTATTACTGCGGAGTGGGAGAAAATCTATAAGTTGTTTTGTTTATCGTATGTCATGCAAGTTTATGACAGACTACCGATGAGCTTGCAGAAAGAGGCGGAGATGGGTCTGGACATAACTAAGGCCGAAGGCGCGACTGAGTTTCTACAAAGAGTTTCCAAGCATACGAAAGAGTTTGGTGGTAAAATGGACGTGGCAGATTTAGTTAAGGAGGCTGCCAACGAGGCATACAAGATGTATGTTGAACTAGAGGAGAAAAAATGAATATTGATGCTAGTATGGCTGAAAAAACAGGTCATTCGCCGGAGAATCCTTTGGCTAAAGGAAAGAGAATATTTTTGGGGGCGCTGGCTCTGGCTAACACCGCAGTGGCTGGAGTAGGGATTGGAGTGCTGGCAATGGGTGAGTTGGGTCATTCTGCGGCCCTAGCGGGGGCTGAAGGATTGGTGGGCGGTGTGTTATTCGCTGCAGTTGTGAACAAAGTGGTTAATAAGGCATTCGGGTATTGATCGGTGTTGGCATTTTGTGGTATAATGAATGTATGTTGAAAGAGTTGGCTCAAAAGCTAACGATTATTCGAGAGGCTCGGGAGGCTGCATTAGCGGCAGCGAGAGAGGCTGATCAGCAAGAGCGGTTAGGGCCGCTTTATGGGTGATAGGGGGGGACACAAACGTTGAAATTGAAGGTTGGAAGCCGTCTCCTAAAGTCGGTTCTGAGACTCAAGACAAGGGAACTACTGGATCGTAAGGGGAATGGAGATGAGGTCGGTGGGAGAGCCGAGAGTGAGGGAAATGGTGTCACCTGGCTGGACGGACGAGGAGAGGTCGATAATTTGGGTGAAATTGGAGTCGGAAACGGTAGTTGAATAAATCTCGCGGTTGGATGAATCGGTAATGATCAGGGGTGCGGGTGGGGATTTGATGAAGCCGGTGACGGTGAAAAGGCTTGGGATTCTTTGGCCGGAGCGGGGGGAGGTGACGATGATGTTGGGAAGGGGAAGGCTGGGGAAGCGGGTGAAGAATTGGGGCTGGTATTTGAAGGTGAGGAAGGCGGCGATGGCCACTCCCAAGATGACCAGAAGCGCGACTTTCATGTTAATATATTAGCATGCCTAACCTGTGGCTGGTGTTTACAACTGGGCTTTTGGCTGGGGGAGTGACATGTATGGCAGTTCAGGGAGGTCTTCTCGCCACTGCAGTGGCGGCAAATCCCAATCCTCAAGCCACAAACCCCAATAAAATCTTGGGGACGATTAGTTTTTTAATCAGCAAGCTAGTTGCTTACACGATACTGGGGTTGATACTCGGGTGGTTGGGAAGTAAGTTGCAGTTTTCGCCGCAATTTTTCGGGTGGCTGCAAGCAATTGTCGCTGTATATATGCTGGGGGTGGGACTATCTATGCTTGGTGTCCACCCAATTTTTCGATATTTCGTGATCCAGCCGCCTAGATTTTTGACGCGGATGGTAAGAAATCAGGCTAAAGCCGGAACGGTTTTTGCCCCGGCTGTACTAGGAGCCATGACGGTTTTTATCCCCTGCGGCACAACACAGGCGATGATGGCACTAGCCGTCGCCTCGGGTAATCCGGTATGGGGGGCCGCTATTTTGGGGACATTTGTATTGGGAACTAGCCCACTGTTTATGGGTTTGGGGATGGCAATGAGCAAGTTGGGGGACATGTTTCGGGAGAGATTTTTGCGATATGCAGCGTGGGTTGTCGTTGGAATGGCAGTGTGGGGTGGGAATTCGGCGGCTGTCGTATTGGGTAGTCCGGTGACGATTCAAGGAGTGCTGGCGCGGGCGGAGTGTGCCATTAGCTATTGTGAGGGACAAGTGGCGGGAATGGTGTCTGATCGGGTGACGGTGGAGATTAATAAAAGCGGATACAGCGTGTCTAATTCGGTGCGGGCTGGAGATGAGGTTAAAATGACATTGGTAAATACTGATGGGCGGGGATGCCAGCAAGCGGTAACTATCCCGTCTTTGGGAATATCCAAAATTGTGCGGCCGGGGCAGAGCCAGGAAATTAGCTTTAAAGCCCCTCAGAAACCTGGGGAGCTGTTGATTGCTTGCGCTATGGGAATGTATACCGGAAGCATTAAGATAATATGACAAAAAAAATCTATAAATTGTCGGGGATGCATTGCACTAGTTGCGCTATGGTGATCGAGGGAGAACTAGAAGATCAGCTAGGGGTGAGAGCCGCGTGCGATTGGATCAAGCAGATAGTGGAGGTAGAGGGAGAGGTGGATGACAAGAAAATTCGCCAGATAATTGAGGCGCAGGGATACAGGGTGGTGGGAGAAGGCTGAGATGGATATCCCACTGGCGGAGAGATTGAGACCGACAACACTTGATGAATTTGTGGGCCAGGAGCATTTGGTGGGTAGAGATAAGCCTCTTCGCGTTGCCATTGTACAGAAACATAAATTTAGCTTTATTTTGTGGGGGCCGCCGGGGTCCGGGAAAACGACACTGGCTCGGATTTATGCGAAAGCGTTGAAGTTGGAATTGACAGAGATTTCAGCAGTGTCGGCGGGTAAAGACGAGATGCGCCAGGCTGTAAAAATGGGTGGAGTGTTGTTTGTGGATGAGATTCATCGATTTAATAAGGCTCAACAGGACTATTTATTGCCATATGTCGAGAATGGGACAATTACCTTGATTGGGGCGACGACCGAAAATCCCAGCTTTGAGGTAATTAGTCCGTTGTTGTCTCGAGCCAGAGTTTTTGTCTTGAATGAACTGACTGACGAGGAGATGAAACTGATTATTGCCAGGACGGGAATAAAGATAGCGGTGAAAGAAATGGATTGGTTAGTGAGGATGGCCAATGGGGATGCCAGGCAGGCTATAACTATGATTGAGAATACGCAGGAACTGTATAAAAAAATAACTTTAGAGACATTGAAGAATACTTTGCAATCCAAGCATTTGCGGTATGACAAACTGGGAGAGGAGCATTACAACACTATATCGGCATTTATTAAATCCATGCGGGCGTCTGATGTGGATGCCGCATTGTACTATTTGGCCAGGATGGTGGATGCGGGCGAGGACCCGCTTTTTATTGCTCGGAGAATGGTGGTGTTTGCCAGCGAAGATGTGGCGGCACCCACGGCTTTGGTTGTTGCCAATGCTGTGTTTCGGGCGTGTGAGACGGTTGGATATCCTGAGTGCCAGGAGAATTTGGCGGCGGGGGTGGTGTATTTCTCTAGCGCTAAAAAAGACCGGCGGGCGTACGACGCGTATATGACTGCCCTTTCTGATGTCAAGAAATACGGCAACTTGCCGATCCCCTTAAAAATTAGAAATGCTCCGACAAAGTTGATGAAAGATTTAGGTTATGGGAAAGGATATGAAAAATATGCAAAAGAGAGTCTATTGCCGGATGAATTGAAAGGAAAAGTGTATTTTAAGAAAAATGCCTGAGGAGTTAGCTGACCAATTGGGTGATTACTCGTGGGATCTGGTGCAATGTTTTCTCTGGCCGTGGAATGTGACAAGACGATGAGAGCTTTGTTGATTGGCAAATACTTCAAGAACCGTGGCTGAGAGTGAGGCTAGTTCCGGGTCTTGGATATTGCGGCGCAAGGTTGCAGCCTCTTTTTGTGGATCGAGAAGAACTCTGGCTAAGGCCAAAAAGGTAATGTTGGGATAGGTTGATTTCAATTCAGCGGCGAGATTTTCGAGGTCGGTTAAATTTTTTTTGTGAAGAGGGCAGCGGCTGGGGCAGTTTGCTGGGTAATTTGGTAGGAGGAAATTCCAGATGCAGGGGATTTCGATAGCCATGGGATAGGATTATACATCAGGGTGGTTGACAGAGCTTATGAGGGGGAATTAATATAGTCTGGATGCCTGCCCGGAAGAAAGTTATTAAGAAGGAGGAGGAAGAATCTAAGCCGGAGGTGAGATTGGAGACGGCGGTTGAGGGAACTCCGGCATCTTCTACTACCGATGAGTATGCGGCTACGTCAGTGACGGAATTGGGTAAAGCTAGCGCCGGGTCAGTGCCGGAAGTGGCGCATGCGGTGACGGTGGGTGACTTGGCTCGGGTAACTGAGCCGGAAGCGGTTACGTCAGCGCCAGCGGTGACAACGGCGACTCCATCAACTACCCAAATGCCGGTGGTTATGCCTGAGGTGGAGATGGCTAGTGCCAAGGGTGGGGGGTGGAACTGGCTGGGGGTGGTAGTAGCGTTTTTGGGTGGGGCAGCTATTGGAGGATTGGGCGGATACGCGGCGTGGGGGTCGGGACTATTGGCCAAACTTATTAAAGCTCCAGCAGCGGTAGTGATGACAAAAGGGGGCACAGAGACGGCCCCAACTGCCGCTCCAAGTCCCACTATGGCAACGGTCGCGAGGGAGGATTTGAAAGTTCAGGTATTGAACGGGAGTGGTGTACGAGGAGCAGCGGGGGTAGCTGGGGGTTATTTGGAGAGTTTGGGATATAGCATTGCTGATGTGGGCAACGCTCCGGACAGTGACTTCGAGGAGACGGTGGTCCGGATTAAGTCCGACAAGAAGACGTATTGGGAAATGTTGAAAGCGGACTTAGGGGGAAAGTACACAGTTGTGGCCCAGGTGGAGAGCCTTGAAGAGGGCTCACTATATGATGTTGTCGTTATAGTGGGGAAGAAGTGAGCTATTTGAAGAGAGTGAGGGAGGAAATTTGGGCGGTGACGAAGGCGACGTAAAGAGTGATCAAAACGATGCCTTCAAGATATGAAAGACGGTTTTTGGAATGGGTGAAGACCAAAAAAAGCACTAATGAGAAAACCATAAAGATGGCGGAGATCTCGATTTGTATTTGGGAATTGACGACGAAAGGGGAGAAAATTGCTAAAAGTGAGATGATGAAGGTGTTGGCGGCGGCGCTGCCTAAAATGTCACCGATGACCAGATTGGTATGACGGCCGCGGATGGCGGCGATGGCGACTGAGATTTCGGGAATATTGGTGCCCAGTGACAAAAACAGAGTACCAATGACGAGAGGGGGGATGCGGAGGAGGGTGGCCAGGCGGAGGGAGGAAAAAAGGACAGCGCGGGAAGACAAAACTACTCCAATGAGCCCTACCAGAGTGAGAAATACTGTGTTTAGAAATTTTTGGTTGAGCAAATTTTCGTCGAGAGGCGGAGAATCCGGCGGACGAAGTTTGTAGACGTATAGCAAATAGCCAATATAGAGCAAGATTAGAAATACACCGTCTAGTCGGGTAAGGCGGGAATCAAGAAGAAGAATAAGGGGGGAGAGAATGAGAACGGCAATATGCAGTATTCGGTCGGGATGGGCCAGTTCGTCGCGAATAATAGCATTGGGATGAAAGACGGCGGTGCCGCCAGCGATAAGGGACAGAAGAACAATGGTGGCGCCAAAGAGATTGCCCAGAGAAAGTTGGGGGTTTCCAGAAAGAATGGAATTAACTGCGATTCCGGTTTCGGGGATGGAAGTGGCGATGCCTAAAATAATAAATCCGGTAAGGAATTGGGAGAGGCGGAGAAAGACTCCCAGACGGGAGACTGCGGTAACTAGATAGCCTGCAGTTTTGCCTAAAATTATGAGGCCAATTAGACAGGTGAAGAAATAAAAGAGCAGGTGGACAGGGACCATTTAATATAATGTAACAGATATGACGGGGTTTTGGAAAAGTTTGTCGCGGCCATTTTGGGCAATGGCGCCAATGGAAGATGTGACGGATACGGTTTTTAGAAGAATCGTGGCCAGTGTGGGGAAGCCGGATGTGTGTTTTACGGAGTTTACGAATGTAGATGCGATAGTGTATGCAGTTCGGAATGCGCAAAAGTCTGTCCTCGAACTACCGGTCTCACTGCGTTCGCCGGGATCGCTGCGGGCGGATTTTGCTAGCATTCCTGCACTGCAGAGATTGTATTTCTCTGAATCAGAGAGGCCGATTGTGGCTCAGATTTGGGGGACGGATCCTCAAAAGTTTTATGAGGCCTCCAAAATTATAAAAAAACTCGGGTTTGACGGGATAGACATAAATTTCGGCTGTCCGGTTAGAGACGTGGTCAAAATCGGCGCTTGTTCGGCGATGATAGGAAAAAATTCGCAGGTGGCTGAAATAATTGCGGCTGTGAAAGAAGGAAGTAAGTTGCCGGTGAGTATCAAGACCAGGATTGGATTTAAAGCGATAGTTACCGAGGAGTGGATTGGATTTTTGTTGGGGCAAGGGCTAGCGGCGATTACGGTTCATGGGAGGACGGCAGTCGAGCTCAGCTCGGTGCCGGCGCATTGGGAGGAGATTGGGAAGGCGGTCAGTTTAAGAGATCAGTCTGAGTCTGAGACTTTGATAGTTGGTAATGGAGATGTGAAGAGTCTGGAGGAGGCAAGAGAGAAGGTTCGTGAATATGGAGTGGATGGGGTGATGATAGGAAGGGGGGTTTTGGAGAATCCCGCGATTTTTAATTCTAAACCCGCCTGCCGGTCGGGCAGGTTTTTAATTTTAAATCGAACTCAAAAGTTGAAATTATTGAATCAGCACTTAAAACTTTGGGAAGAGACGTGGGGGGAACACAAAAATTTTGCGGCGTTTAAAAAATATGTAAAAGTTTATGTCAGGGATTTTGAGGGAGCGGGGGAATTACGGGCGAGGCTAATGAATGCGGCGAGCTATAGTGATTTGAGGCAGATTCTGGGGTAAAATGGGCTTGGATGTTGCAAAAGAAAACGGTAGTAAAGGCGGAATCTGCAAGACGGGAGTTTGCCAAGCGATTGATGGCTGTCGTTATTGGGACTTGGGTGTGGGAAATGGGTTTAGAGAAGCAAGGGAAGAAATGGCAGGAAGCGGGTAGGGTGCTTGATGAAATGTTGGCAGAGGCAAAGAAACGAGGTTATGAGGAATTGGTGGAGAAACGGAGAGGGAAGTTGGTGCCGGCTGGATGGTTATACGATCAGGTGGAAGAGATGATAGAGGAATTTGAGGACGACATGTTTTGGGAAAGATTGGAGACGGATTTGGCCCATCGGGATTTGGAGGAAAATCATGGAGAGGACTTGAAGAAAATGGGTGATGAGAAAAAAGCCGACTTGCACGATCGGTATCACGAGAAATGGGCTCAGGAGTTTGAAAAAAATGGACTGAAAAGGCTGGATATAATAGACAACGTTCCCTCGGTTAGGACGGGAAGAGTGAGGAATTAAATATGGGTGATTCTTGCATAGCAGTAATATTTATTGTATGACTGAGCGAGAGTGAAAATGTCGAAGAAGTTGTTTCTGCTGGTACTGATTTTCTCTTTGGCGGTGTTTCTGACAGCTTCGCGTAGTTCTAAAGCGGAAGTAACGTTGACGAGTTTTGGCTCTTTGGTATTACCGGAGACTTCTGCTTGGGTTAACCTGGGAATTGCAATTTCCGAAGGGGCGGAAGGGGAGTGGGACAGGTATCTGTGGGGAGGATTTGCAGAGAGTCTGGTTAAAAAGCATGGGGTTTACTATTTGTATTATCAGGGTTCGTCCTCATTTAGCGATACATGCAACGATAATACGTATAGACAAATCGGGGTAGCGACATCGACGGACGGGATCAATTGGACGAAATATGCCGGTAATCCGGTGATAACTTGGACGGATCAGGGAGCAGTGACGGAGGGGGCAGTCAGTTCGGGGGCAGTTTTGGGAGCAGATGGGAATATATACCTCTATTATGGGGCGAATAGCGCTTATGATCAGTGTTTGGTGCATGCTGCCGGAAGGCTGGCCCAAAGTAGTGACGGTATTAATTTTACTGACGTAGGTGAGGTTATTCACAATGCGTCTCCGTTGTGGGGCTTCGGCGATGAGATTTTTCCGGTAGGGGTTTATGAAAACGGAGGCAGTTGGAATGTGTTTTATATTCCAAATGGGGTAAGCAAATATGCGAATAAAAAGTTGGGTGTTATTACCGGATCGAGCTTGACAGGATTGGACCCAAATCAGAGCAGGGGAGTAAATGGCGGGTTGCCGGCTTGGGGTCCAGTTTCGATTGTAAGTGATAGTTCGGCGGCTTATGCATTTGTAAATGACCCAGCGACAAATCGTCCCGTGAAGGTTTACTCGTTTGCCCCTGGCTTTCCTTCTAGTATGACTTTGCGGAAGACATATGTATTCTCTGATTGTATGCAAGCGTCAGTGTTGTATGAACCGGAGATGAGCAGGTGGCTAATGCTGTGCAGAGACGTGCCCGATAATGCTTTTTATAGGGTAAAGGTTGCCCCGGTAGTGTTTGCCACTCCCAGTCCGACGGGAGGTCCGGTTCCGACCATAGGTCCCAGCTCAACTTCTTCTCCAAAATCCACGCCACCATCAAGCTCCCCGACACCCTGGCCTACAGGGACTAAATAGAACAACATGACTTTTAGGCTCGAATCCGAGTGGTGGTGGCGGAATGATAAAATTGGTGAATGACATTAAAAAAGACTTGGGTAGTGGTTTTCTGTGGTAGGGAGGGTTTTTGCCCAAAAGGTGGGATATGAACCTATCGGTAGGGATCGAGATTGCGCCATCCCAACGTTCTTCCGGAGCTGAGAAAGATAAGAATTATTACCCAAGGGGATGAATTTGGGAGAATAGTTAGTTCGATAACTCCCAGTATAAAAATGAGTTATTTGCAAACCGAAAATATTATTGTATAAATCGAGCATGAGATTGGAATCAGTATTAATGCACGATGCTATTGGCGAGAAAGATTTGGCAGTAGTTCCGCGTCAAAACCTCTTCAGCGGGGAATATTGGAGCGGAGTTCGAGAGATGGGAGAAGAAGAGCTGTTCCAATTATTGAGTCGGCAAATGGTTTTTAAAGAAAGAACAGAGGAGCTGGAAAAGGACGAAAGTTTAAAACAAGTAATACCTTATTTCTTGGTTCGGAGAGATGATCAATATTTAACTGCCAGGAGAAAAAACACTCAAGGAGAAAAAAGGTTGCATGGTGGTAGATTAATTGGATTCGGTGGGCATCTAAGAGCAGGCGATATCAAAGGAAGGATGAAAGACTGGTTGGAAAGAGAGTTTGATGAGGAGATTGAAGCCGAAAAGGTTTTAGGAATTTCTTTTTTCGGTGTTGTGAATCATGACGGGCCGGAAGACAATGGGGTGCACAAAGTTCACTTTGGGCTAATTTTTGAAATTCAGGTTGAAGATGAGGCAAAGATTAGGGAAGAAGACAAGTTTCAAGAAGAGGAATTCTTGCCAATTGAGTCTTTAATTTGGAAGAGAGAGGAAATGGAGTTGTGGAGCAGGCTTGTTTTGGACTTCATTGCCCAGGGAAAATGATAAAATTGAGCCATGAAGACAAACGCTTTCATTGACGCTTCGAATCTCTTTTATGGGGGCGAGAAGAGTTTGGGATGGAAAATTGATTACGCGAAGCTGATAAAGTATTTGAAGAGTAAATATGGAGTTTCCGAGGTCTATTATTTTGGCGGTGTAGAAATACATGGATATCAGTACGATTATCTTAAAAATGACTGTGTGCCGGTGGACGAGTTGGAAAGTAAATTATTAGAGTACATTAAGAAAGAGAAGAAGAATCTTGATGAGGCTAAGCTCTTTTTATTGTCTAAGCACTTGGGGCGGATACGCTTTTATCTAAAATTGAAACAATTTGGATATACATTATTCTTGAAACCAGTGAAACTATATCATCAGGAAGATGGCAGCACTCAAAGAAAAGCTAACTGTGATGTAGAAATGGCTTTCTATCTAATGAAAGAGAAAGACAATTTCGATCGAGTCTTGGTATTGTCCGGAGATGGAGACTTCTTGCCGGTTCTTAAACACCTTAGGGAGATTGGAAAGGAAGTTATCATATTAGCTAGAGGAGAGAGGACAGCGAGGGAAATTCGTCAATTTGCTGGAGACAAGTTTAGAGATTTCGTGAAGCTTGAGCGGGAAATCAAATATGAAGGTAAGTAGACAAAAAAAGAAGCGGACATACGAGATATCCGCTTCATGTTTAGTAAGTTCATTATATACATATGTTGATTTTTGTCAATATTTACTATGGGTCTAGAAATTGGGATT
>C687J29651_10001425_pt1 | contig 10240 bp, 10 predicted proteins | sample RifCSP13_1_FD_29651 | JGI IMG/M metagenome (IMG submission 29651) | reverse complement strand
GGCCTACGAGTACACGGCCGGCCGCGGCGGCGTGGTCACTCCCAACGACCCGCTGCCGGTCATCGAGGAGACGATGCGCGCCTATGGGGTCCGCTGGCTCGTGCTGGAGCGCGCGCACAGCGTGCCGGCGCTCGCCCCGCTGCTCCTCGGCGAGGTGCGGCCGTCATGGCTCTCGTTGCCGGTCGTCGAGTCCGGTCATGCGGGGCAGCCGGAGTCCTCGGCCGCCGCCCTCTACGCCGTCTGCTTCGCGCCGGGAGACGACCGCTGCGCCCCCTGAGCCGCCTGTCGGCCTGGCGCACGCCGCTCGCGCTGTACGTCGCGGCGCTCGTCGCCGGCACGCTGGCCGCGAGCCGCGTCGCCTTCCCGCCGACCGAGGTGAGCGCATACGTCGCCGGCGTGGCCCGGAACCTCGTGGAGGGCCGCGGCCTGGTCAGCGACGTGATCTGGAGCTACGCGGCCGGGCCGTACGTCCTGCCGCGCCCCGCCTTCGACCTCTGGCAGCCGCTCCCCGGGTTCCTGGCCGCGCTGCCCATGGCCGTGGCCGGCCCCTCGTTCGCGGCGGCCCAGATGGCGGTCGTGGCCCTGGCTGCCGCGATCGCGCCGCTCACCTGGTGGATCGCTCGCGACGCGGCTGCACGCAACGCGCTGGCCGGGCGGCGCGCCGCGACGGTGGCGGCCGGCGCGGGGATGGTGGCGGCAACCTTCGGGCCCTTCCTCGTGGCCATCGCGGGTCCCGATTCGACGGTGCCCTTCACGGTCTTCGCCGTGGCGGCCTGCGCCGTGATGCCCCGGGCGCTCGGCGGCGGCCGCGGCCCCGGGCTCGCGCTCGGCCTGCTCCTCGGCCTGGCCTACCTCTCGCGCCAGGAGGCCATCTGGCTCGGTCTGGCGTACGTCGCGCTCCTCCTCGGGCGAGCCGGGGGGATCCGGGTGGCCTGGCGGGGCCTGCGCTGGCCGATGGTGGCGGGGGCGCTGCTCGCCGTGCCCTGGCTCGTGCGCAACGCGCTGGCCTTCGAGGGCGGGCTCATCCGCCAGACGCTGGAGAACGCCTGGTTCACCCGCAGTGAGGATGTCTTCGCCTACCTCGACCGGCCGAGCCTGGCGACCTTCCTGGCCCAGGGGCCGGGGGGCATCCTCGCCCATGTNGCCGGTGGCCTCGTCCACGGCCTCGTCGACGTCCTGCTCGTGCCGGCCTTCCCCGTCGGCGTCGTGGGCCTTGTCGCGTTCGCCGGCCTGCGGCGCACGCCGGCGCTGCGCGAGGCGAGCCCGCTGCGCGCCCTCGTCATCAGCGGCGCCGTCACCTTCCTCGTCACCGGGGTCGTCTTCCCCGTGGCGACCCTGTGGGGCACGTTCCAGCACGCGAGCGGGCCGCTGCTCGTGGCGCTCGTCGTGCTCACCGCACTGGGGCTGGACGCGCTCCTGGCGCGCATCCGACGCCTGCGCGGCTGGTCGCGCGAGAACGCCTGGCTGGCGCCGCTGGCGACGCTCGCGCTGGCCGTGCCGATCGCCGCGCTCGCCGTGACGCTGACCGCGGCCGGAGCAGCGAGGGAGGAGGACCGGATGGAGGCGGTCGCGGCGGCGGTCGGGCGGCTCGACGGCCCCGTCATCGCTGACCACCCGATGTGGGTCGCGGAGGCGCTCGGCGTCCCGGCCCTCGCCCTGCCCGACGAACCGCCGGCGAACATCGTGCGCCTGGCGCGGGAGTTCGGGGCTGGATGGCTCCTGGTCCTCGATACGCGTGGCCGCTACCCCGACGTCCTGCTCGACGCCCCCTCGCCCTGCTTCGTCGAAGGGCCGCTGGCGAGCGTTGAGGGCGCGCACCTCCTCCGGATCGTTCCCGGGTGCACGCCATGAGGGCCGATGAGGGCCGCTTCGGGCCCGGACGCCTGGCGCTCGCCGTCGGGCTCGTGGCCATCGGCTTCCTCTCGCTGCGCACCGCGGCGGACTTCGACTACGGCTGGCACCTCGCGAACGGCCGGCACCTCCTCGACGGCGTCCTCTTCGGCGGCCGGGATGTCTACTCGTGGACGGCCGCCGGAGCACCGTGGGTCGCGCACGAGTGGCTGACCGAGGCCGCCATGGCCGCGCTCCACGATGCGCTCGGCGCGACCGCCGTGAGCGTTGCGGCTGCGCTCATCGTGACCATGGCTTTCGGCCTCGTGGCCCTCCGTCTCCGGGGCCGCGGGTTCGGGCGTCCGACGAGGCTGGCGACGATCGGCCTGGGNTTNGCCNGCACGCTCGTCTCGATGGGCGTGCGGCCCCAGCTCCTGGAGCTGCTCTATCTCGGCGCGACGTTGCTCCTCGTCGACGCCTGGCTTGTCGGACACATCGGGCGGGGGCGTCTCTGGACCCTGGCGGGCGCCGGTGCGCTGCTCTGGGCCAACACCCACGGCTCGTTCCTGCTGCTGCCGGGCGTGCTCGGCATCGCGACCGTGTCCGCCCTCCTCGGCCGCGAGCGGCGCTGGCCGGAGGCAGCGGTGGCGACGGTCCTCGCGGCGCTNGNGCCGCTGCTCAACCCCTGGGNCNTCGCNCTCTACGGCTTCGCCGGCCAGTCGCTGACCAGCGACATCACCGGGCGCCTNGTCCAGGANTGGCGGCCGCCGGACCTGCTCGCGCCNTCGTTCNTGCCCTTCACGCTGGCGCTCGTCCTGGCCGGCATCGCCCTCGTGGCGANCCNGCGCCNCCGCNCGGGCGAGCCCCGGGCGCGCCTCGNCTTCGACCTCATCGTGGCCGCGGCNTTCCTNGCNCTCGCGCTGCGGTCGGGGCGCCANGTCATGCTCTTCGGCATCGCCGCCGCGCCGCTGCTGGCCGCCGGCTGGTCGGCGCTGGGAGCTCGGGCCACCCCGCTCGTCCGCCGTGTCCGACCGACTCTGGCGCCCGAGCGACCCCACCGCCCGATCGACCCTCAGGGTCGTGATCTTGTGAACGCCCTCGTCCTCTTCGCCGTGTCCGCCGCGCTGGCCATCGGCGGCCTCGTGATGGTCGGCCCCGATGCACAGCGGAGGGCGACCGACGCGCGCTACCCCACGGGGCTCCTCTCCGCGCTCGACGAGGCCGTGACCGCCGACCCGGACCCGCACCTCTTCAACGAGTACACCTGGGGCGGCTTCCTCATCGCGGCCCGGCCCGATGTCCGCGTCTTCATCGACGGCCGCTCCGAGGTCTATGGCGACGCGCAGCTCGCCCGCTACGCCGAGATCGCTGACGGAGGCGCCGACGCCGCCGCCACGCTCGACGACCTCGGCGTCGACCTCGTGCTGGTAAAGGCCGACGCGCCGCTGGCAACCGCACTCCTCGAGTCCGGCGGGTGGCGGGAGCTGGAGCGTGACGTCGTCGGCGTGCTGCTCGCTCGAGCAGGAGCACGCCCGTGAGCCCGCGCGCGCGGCGCCTGGCCGGCCGGCTGGCCCTCGTCCTTTCCGGCGCCTTCGCCCTGGCGCTGCTCGCGAACGCCCCCGCCGACGCCGAGTTCGGGTACGACGTGGACGCGTACATCGGCGCGGCCCGGGCCGTCATGGCCGGCGAATCACCGTATCCGGCTATCGAGCCTGGCGGCACCCTCACGCCGGGACCGTTCGGGCTCTATCCCTACCCGCCGGTGACGGCGCTCGCCTTCGTGCCGCTGGCACAGCTGCCCACGGATGTCGCGCATCTTGTGTGGTTCGGGATCCTCATCGCGGTCGCCATCCTGGTGGGGTTCACGCTCGTTCGACCCCTGCCGCCGGAGCGACGGGACTGGGCGGCCGCCGCATACCTCGCGTACCTGCCGCTCCTCTCGGAGCTGCGCTTCGGCAACCTCAACCTCGTGACGCTGGCCGTCTGCCTGCTGGCCTGGCATCGGCGTGATCGGCCGGTCATCGCTGGCCTCTTATTCGCCGTCGCCATCGGCCTGAAGCTCCTGCCCCTGGCACTCGTCGGCTTCCTCCTGCTGGCCGGCCGCTGGCGAATCGTCGCGTGGGTCGCCGCCGCCTTCGCTATCGTGGGCGCTGTCACCTGGCCGTGGCTGGGTGCCGAGTGGATCGAGTTCGTGGGCGTGCTGCGCGCCATCGGGGCGGGCATCCCGGCCTCGGGCTCGAACATCCTTCCCGACGCCATCGGTGCCACCCAGTTGCGGTACGCACTCCCCTTCACGGCCGTAGCCGTGGCCGTGCTGGCCGGTTGGGCCGTCCGTCGCGACCCCCGGCGCGAGCGGCTCGGGTTCGCAGTGGCGCTCGCCGGGGCACCGCTCCTGGCGACGTCGGTCTGGTTCATCTACCTGGTTCTGGCGCTGCCGGCGCTGCTCGCCTCCGACGGCGAGCGCCCGGCGCCGGCACCCGTCCGCCTCCCGCGCCCTGCCGGCCTTGGAGCCTGGCTGGCGATCGAGGCGCGCCTCGATCCGCTGCCCATGGTCGGGCTCGCCGTGTCCTCGTCGGAGGGCTGATCCGGCTCTTCCGGCGCGCCGGCCCCGAGCCGCCGACATGAACCCCTATACTCGCGAAACGATGGAGACGGGCCCGCGATCCGAGCGTCGGCGTGCACGGTTCGAGGCGCTCTACGCGGAGGCCAAGCAGGCCCTCAGCTACGCGGCGAACCATGTTCGCGCCCTGACCGAGCGCGCCCGCGAGGTGCACGGCGAGGCGCACGGCGCCCTCGATGTGGCCGATCGCCTGGAACCCGACGAGGCCGACCTGGTCCACGAGCGGGCGGAGCTCCACCGCCTCGAGCTGGCCGTCCAGAGCCTCGAGCACGACTGGCTCTTCCTCGAGCGCGGCACGGCGGGATGGGCGACGCCGGCCGACGACGCCGGCCTCGGCCCGGAGCTCCAGATGCGCGTCCTCGAGGCACANGAGGCGGAACGCGCGCGGCTCTCGCAGGAGCTCCACGACGGCCCCGCNCAGGCCCTGGCCAACGCGGCCTTTCTCGTCGACATCATCGATCGCACCATGGACCACGACACGGAGGCCGCTCGCGACGAGCTGCGCTCGTTGCGCGGCATCCTGCAGCGCGAGCTCGACGAGATGCGCGGCTTCGTCAACCAGCTGCGGCCGCCTCTCCTCGACCAGCTCGGCCTCGACGGCGCCGTCCGCGACGCCGCGGCGCAGGTCGCGGCGGGTGGCCAGGTGCACGTCGAAACGGATCTCCAGGCGCCGGACGACATGCTCAACGAGGCACAGCAGACGGTCGCCCTGCGCATCGCCCAGGAGGCGCTGCGCAATGTCCACAAGCACGCCGGGGCGACGAAGGTCCACGTGAGCACGCGCCTCGAGCCGGCCGGACCCGGCGCCGCCGGCACGTCCTGGGTCCTCCGGGTGGAGGACGATGGGCGCGGCTTCGACGAGGCCGAGGCGCGGGTCGGCACGGGCCGGCGCCGCTTCGGCCTGCGCTTCATGCGCGACCGCGCCGTCGCCGTCGGCGCCGACCTGGCCGTCGAGACTCGTCCGGCGACGGGGACGACCGTACGCCTTACCATGCGCACACTCGAAGGGAGAAGCTCATGACGGACTACTCGGGCTCGGAGCGGCGGCGTGGGGGACCGGATCGGCGCAATCCGGAACTGCGACGGAAGATCCTCATCGTGGACGACCACGCCCTCTTCCGGGTCGGCATCCGCAACATCCTCGAGCGCGAGCCCGACTTCGAGATCATCGGCGAGGCCGAGGATCCGCGCGGCGCGTTCGACCTGGCGCAGCAGCACTCGCCGGACATCGTGCTCATGGATCTCTCCCTGCCCGCGCCAGGAGGCATCGAGGCGACCCAGCGCATCAAGCGCGAGGTGCCCAGCGCGGCCATCATCTGCCTCGCGGTCACCGAGGACGAGGACCAGCTCTTCGACGCCATCCGCGCCGGGGCGGCCGCCTTCATCCTCAAGGACGTCGGCCCCGACGACCTGGTCACGATCATCCGTCGTGTCGGCGCGGGCGAGTACCTCATCAACGACAAGGTCTTCGCCAGGCCGTCGGTGGCCAGCCGCGTCCTCAAGGAGTTCCGCGAGCTGGCCGTCTTCGGCCAGGAGGCGGCGCCCATCTTCGCCCCGCTCTCGCCGCGCGAGGTCGAGATCCTCGACAACATCGCGCAGGGCATGACCAACAAGCAGGTCGCCTACGCCCTGACCATCAGCGAGCAGACGGTCAAGAACCACATGAGCTCGATCCTCCGCAAGCTCTCGGTGAACGACCGGACGCAGGCCGTGGTCTACGCCATGAAGCAGGGCTGGATCCGCATCCCGGAGGATTGATGGCGGCCCATGCGCACACCGCGGCCGAGCTTGCCCGCGAGGCCGCCGAGGAGGTCGCGCGCCTCGAGCAGGAGCTCGCGGAAATCGACCTGCTCATCCAGCAGGCCCGCAATGAGTCGAGCCGGCACGAGGCCAAGCGAACCCAATCGCAGGAGCGCATGGCGCAGCTGTCCGGCGGCCAGTCGTCGCCCGAGGAGCTGATCGAGGCGACGAATCAACTTGTGACGGCGACCCGGCGGGCCTCGCTGATGGAGACGCAGATCGACGTGCTGGAAGGCAAGCAGCGCGTGCTGGTCCGCTTCCGCGACCGGCTGCAGCACTACGCCGACGCGCTCGCCGCCCTGCCCGCGGGCGCCTTGACGACCGGAGCCGCCGAGGTCGAGGAGGGGGCTCCTTCCTTCTCGCGCGCGATCCTCGACGCCCAGGAGGTGCTCCGCCGCGACATCTCGCGGGCGATGCACGATGGCCCGGCCCAGAGCCTCACGAACATCGCCCTCCAGGCGCAGATCGTGGAGCGGCTGATCGTGCGCGACCCGGAGCGCGCCGCGCGCGAGGTGCACGAGCTGGTGGCCATGGTCCAGCACACGCTGGAGGCCACGAAGACGTTCATCTTCGACGTCCGGCCGATGGTCCTCGATGACCTGGGGATCGTGCCCACGCTGCGGCGCGCGGCCCGCGATCGCGGCCGGGTGGCGCAGATACCGGTCGAGTTCGACTCGGTCGGCCAGGACCGGCGGCTCGGCTCGGACCTCGAGAGCGGCCTCTTCCGGGTCATCGACGACGCCATCGCCGGCTTCCTCTCGACGACGCCGGCGCGCGTGGCCGTGCGCCTCGACTGGGGCGACACGTCATTGCGCGCCGCCGTGCGCGGCGTGCGCAACGAGGAGACGCTGCTGGCCATGCCGCCCGGCGTGACGGGCGCGCCCGAGCCGGACCACCGGCGCGCCGCCCTGGGGCGCGCCGCCCAGGGCAAGGACCTGCCGCCGGCACTCGCGGCGATGATCCGGGAGCGCGGCGCGGAGGCGGACGCGACGGCCGCCGCGGCCGCCGAGGCCGTCGCCCGCGCCGGCGAGCTGCCGGCGGGAACCTGGAAGGCCGTGGGGCAGCGGGCCCATGCGGCGGGCATCTCCGTGGCGCTCTCCGAGGATGGCGCCGAGCTTGCCGCCGAGGCCGCGTACCCAGCCTGACCCGCCGCGCCGGTGCGCCGCCGCACTGGGCCGAACGGCGTGTCCCCCTGACCAAAGTGCCCCTATCGTCGTGACCGCGCCCGGACCTATCGTTGCCGACAACGCTCGGGCTGGTCCGAGCAACACAACGGGAGGTCGCCACATGTCAATCCTGCCGCTCAAGTGGCTCCGCNACGAGGAGGGCCAGGGCCTGGCCGAATACGCCCTCATCCTCGCGCTGATCGCCATCGTGGCCATCATCGCCCTGCTCTTCCTGGGCACGCAGATCAGCTCGATTCTGTCGACCATCGGCAACGCTGTCTGATCCGGAGCGGCCGTCGTCGGTTGACGCGGCCGCCTCCTTCACCTATGGTCCTGCTCCCGGGCCCGCTCCAGCAGCGGCNGACGAGCCCGGCGCCCGTCCGTGNCGGACGGAGCTTCGACGGAAAGGAGGTAATNCCTACATGACNCTCATCCGGAACTGGCTCGCATCCCTGACCCATCGCGAAGAGGGCCAGGGCCTCGCCGAGTACGCCCTCATCCTCGCCCTCATCGCGATCGTGGCCATCATCGCCCTGCTCTTCCTGGGCACGCAGATCAGCACGATCCTCTCGACCATCGGCAACGCGCTGTAGTCGCGCGCCCTGACCTCACAGCGAACGCCGGCCCGACGGCCGGCGTTCGCGATTCCCGGTGTTTCGCGACAACGGACACGCCACGCCCGGGCCCTGCCGCACTTGACGGAGACGCCGACTCGGGCTACGTTGCCGCCCCCGGCACGTCCGCGCGCCCTGGCGAGCCGGGGATGCGGGCAGTACCGGCTTCCTATTGGATGGGTTCGGGGCCTGCATCATCCTCGCGCGGAGACCCGTCCCGCGGGGGCGGAGAACGGAGGAAAGGAGGTGATTCCCTACATGACGCTCATCCACAGCTTCCTTGTGTCCCTGTTCCATCGTGAAGAGGGCCAGGGCCTGGCCGAGTACGCTCTCATCCTCGCCCTCATCGCGATCGTGGCCATCATCGCGCTGCTCTTCCTGGGCACACAGATCAGCACGATCCTCTCGACCATCGGCAACGCGATCTAGCGCCAACCCTTGTGTCGCACCCGAGCGGTGTCGGACCGGGCGACCGGTCCGACACCGCTCTCGGTTTTCACCGACCATACCGGTCTTCACCACGGTCCTAGCCCTTTTGTACGGTGGCCGCGCCTCGGACCGGTGCTAGAGTGGTGCAAGCTGTCACACCGCGTGGGGAGTCCGAACCTTGAAACGATCGAACCGGCTGATCATCCTGATCGGCATCCTCCTGGCCGTCGTCGCGTTCGTCGGCGTCCTCATCCTGGGTTCCGGTGGGGGTGGCACCGGCGGCGGGGGGGCGACGCCTCCACCGACCGTCAAGGTCGTCACGGCCAAGGTCGACATCGCGCTGGGCACGGTCGTCTCGGCCGACATGCTCTCGACCAAGGATGAGAACTCCGACCTCGTGCCGGTGAACGCCGTGACCGAGCCGAAGAGCATCGTCGGCGTGCCGGTCCGCCAGACCGTCTACGCCGGCCAGGTCATGCAGACCTCGATGTTCTCCGCGGCCGGCGTTTCGTCCAGCGTGGAGATCCTCAAGAACCTCGAGCCGGGCTTCCGGGCCATGGCCGTCCAGGTGGACCAGGTGACCGGCGTCGGGACGATCATCCAGCCGGGTGACCGCGTCGACGTGGTCATCGCCTTCGAGGACACGGACGCCAAGTTCCCCGTCGTCGCCGAGGGACCGACCACGCGCGAGGGCGTGCCGCTCCAGGACGTTCGCAACTTCAAGGTAATCGACGACACCCTCAACAACACGTCCATCAAGGTGCTGGTCCAGAACTCCAAGGTCCTGGGCACGCTGCTGCCGCCCCCGCCCGAGCAGACCGGCCAGCAGGCGAGCCCGNCGCCCGAGTCGAGCAGCGGCGAGGTCGCCCTCACCGGGCAGCAGCAGATCGTCATCCTGCAGCTCACGGCGCAGCAGGTCGAGCTGGTCCGCTTCGCGCAGCTCGACGGGAACCTCTCCCTCGTGCTGCGGGCGACCGGCGACAAGGACGCGCCGCCCGACGTCACCACCGGCATCACCCTCTTCGAGCTCGTCGAGAAGTGGGGCGTCCTGCCGGGCAACCTCACCATCCAGGTACCGCCGCCACCGAAGTAGCACCGTCCCCCCTCGCCGGGGACCCTGACAGCAGGCCGTCGGGCGCGCGGACCGGACCGGACCGAGCGCCCACGGCACCTTCGGCGACCGGCCCGAACGGGTCGCGCGCCCCACCGATGAATCGGGCCCGGCCCGAAACGCAGACGGAAGCAGATGGCAGAGCGCATCCGAGTCCTCATCGTCGACGACATCCCGGAGACCCGCGAACACCTCACGAAGCTGCTCGGATTCGAGAGCGACATCGAGGTCGTGGGCGCGGCCGCCTCCGGCGCCGAAGCGCTCGAGCTGGCGGCCAGCCTGCAGCCGGCGGTCGTGCTCATGGACATCAACATGCCGGGCATGGACGGCATCGCCACGGCGGAGCAGCTGTCGGCCCGCCTGCCGACCGCGTCCATCGTGATGATGAGCGTCCAGGGCGAGGCGGACTACCTCCGCCGCTCGATGCTGGCCGGGGCGCGGGAGTTCCTGGTCAAGCCCTTCAGCGCCGACGAGCTGGTGACGTCGATCCGCCAGGTCTTCCTGCGGGAGCAGGAGAAGCTGGGCCGCATCGCCGAGCGGCCGACCCCCGCCGGCCCGCACGCCGAGTCGAGGGCAGAGACGCACGAGGCCGGCAGGATCGTGACCATCTTCTCCCCGAAGGGCGGGGTCGGCCGCACGACGGTGGCCGTCAACCTCGGCGTGGCGGCGG
>C687J29651_10001424_pt1 | contig 10241 bp, 7 predicted proteins | sample RifCSP13_1_FD_29651 | JGI IMG/M metagenome (IMG submission 29651) | reverse complement strand
GCGGCAATCACCCCCTGCTGCGCAGCTATTCCGGCACAGACGACTTCATCCGCCTGGCTGAGATGTACCTGGATACGATCCACAACGCCTGGTGCGCCATCCCCCTCTTCTGGTTCAACCAGATGGACGGTCGCGGCCCCTGGACCCTGGAGGGGTCGATCGGCGAACACCAGCGGGTGATGGCCTGGTACGGAGAACGGGGCATCCCGGTGGAAGTCAATGAAGCTCATCATTGGGGGATGCGCGACGCTCCAGATGTGGTCTTCGTCGCGGCAGCCTATCTGTCTGCCTACAATGCGCGTGCCTTTGGGGTGCGTGATTACATCGCACCCTTGATGTTCAACAGCCCGCCGGGTTTGAGTGATGCCATGGACCTGGCCAAGATGCTGGCTGTGCGTGAATTAGCCACCCAGCTGGCCGGGCCGGATTTCCACCTCTGGTGGCAGACCCGCACCGGCTTGCTCAGCTACCCATTGGACCCGGTTGCAGCCCGCGCTCACCTGGCTGCCAGCGTCTACCTGCAAATGGCGCTGCGCCCGCAGATCGTGCATGTTGTCGGGTATAGCGAGGCCGACCATGCTGCGACCGCTGGCGAGGTGATCGAAGCTTGCCAGATCGCCCGGCGCGCCATCGAGAATGCTTTAACCGGGCAACCGGATATGACCGCTGACCCNCGGGTTCAGGCGCNCTGCCAGGAACTTGTGCANGAATCTCAAGTTACACTCACGGCTATACGCAAACTTGCTTCGCCAGGCACGCCTGATCCATTGATCGACGGCGANACCCTGGCGNGGGCGGTGACCAGCGGCATTTTGGACGCCCCACACCTGAGAAACAACCCCTACGCCTGCGGTCGGGTNCGCACGCGCATCCTCGGCGGGGCCTGCCTGGCTGTCGACGAGCTTGGCAAGCCGATCAGCGAGGCGGAACGCGTTGTTAAACGCAAGGTTAGAGGGCACAATAAACTGTAAGGAGGGCACATGAAAAAGGGGACGCGCTTCACGGTGATCGGGGCGGGGCATGGGGGCAAGGCGATGGCCGCTCACCTGGCATTGATGGGCTTCCCGGTGAGATTGTATAACCGCACGCCAGGTCACATCGCAGCGATCCAGGCGCGCGGCGGGATCGACCTGGAAAGTCATGAGGGCGGGCCGCATGGGTTTGGGCAGCTGGAATGCGCCACCTCAGCGATGAGTGAAGCCTTGGCAGAGGCAGACGTGATCATGGTCGTGGTGCCCTCCTCCGCCCATGCCGACATCGCCCGAAGCGCGGCGCCATACCTGCGCACCGGGCAGATCGTAGTGCTCCACCCGGGCCGAACGTGCGGGGCGATCGAATTCTCCAAGGTCCTGGGCGACATGGGTTGTAAGGCGAATATCATCCTGTCCGAAGCCGAGACCTTTATCTACGCCAGTCGTTCGGATGGGCCAGCCCAGGCGCGCATCTTCCGCATCAAGGAGGCGGTGCCGTTGGCTGCGCTGCCAGCCACCTGCACCGGGNACGTCCTGGAGATGATCCGCCCNGCCTACCCGCAGTTCATCGATGGGGTTAATGTGTTGCATACCGGTTTGAACAATATGGGCGCTATCTTCCATCCAGCCTTGACCCTGCTCAACGCCGGGTGGATTGAAGCGACGCACGGCGACTTCCAGTTCTATATCGACGGCGTCACCCCTGCCGTCGCACGCGTACTGGAGGTTCTCGACCGGGAGCGGGTGACGGTCGCCTCCTCCCTGGGCATCCGCGCCCGCACGGCCATGGATTGGCTCCAAATGGCCTATAACACAACCGGGGAAGACCTGCTGGATGCGATCCATAACCAACCTGGTTATTATGGAATCAAGGCTCCCAGCACCCTGACTCATCGCTATATCTTCGAAGACGTACCGATGAGCCTGGTGCCGATCGCATCCTTGGGGCAGCATTACGGGGTTTCGATGCGCGGCGTCGACAGCATCATCCGCCTGGCTTGCATCGTCCACCGCACAGATTACTGGCGGCGCGGACGGACACTCGACAAACTCGGCATTTCCGGCCTGAGTGTCAGCGAGTTGACGCGCTTTGTGAATGAAGGCCCATGCGAGTATTTAACCTAAAGGCCAACGCCCCACTCTCCCTGACCCTGGCGGCGGACGCCCGGCTGACGGCGCCGAGCTACACCGACGACCAGGTCTGGGAGCTCTCCCTGCAAGGTGGGGAGCCGCCAGCCCTGGCGCTGCACACCACCTTTGGCTTGCGAGCGCGCAGCCTGCGCATTTTCCCACGCTTCGTCGAAGGCTACGAGGCATTGACCGACCCTGAAAAATTTGTTTCCCCGCCAGTCGTGCGGCGGTTTTACACGAATTACCTGGAGGTTGGATGTTACCCCTTCCCCGACATCGAGGTCGTCGCTGAATATTGGGCGTACGAGTCGAATGCCATCGCCGGTCGCCTGCGTTTCACCAACCAGGGAGCAGTCGAACGGCAGGTGCGCCTGGAATGGATCACCGTCCTGACGCCAAACGAGGATGGGCAGCGCATGGCGCCTTTGGAAACGGAAGCCGCACCAGCCCTGGCCGGCTCCAGCGGAGGGCTGGCGCCGGTGGTCTTCATCACCGGTGGGGCGCTGGCAGTCGCCAGCCCTTACCCTGCCCTCGTGCTGGGATTGGAGCTGGCTGCTGGACAAGCGCGCCAGTTCCTCTGGAGCCAGGCCGCCCAGGAGACTCCCCAGGCCTCCTTCGAACTGGCGCGGCGCACCGTCGCCCATAACTGGGACGCCGAACTGGCCCGCATCGAACTGCATAACGCCGCTCAAGTCGAGATCTATACCGGGGATGCTGATTGGGATGTGGCCTTCGCCCTGGCGCAAAAAACCGCCCTGGGGCTTTTCGTCGGACCAACCCCTCACCTTCCCCATGCCTCCTTCGTTTCTGTACGCCGGCCGGATTACGGGTACTCCTTACGCGGCGATGGCAGCGATTATGGCCCGTTGTGGAACGGCCAGACCGCGCTGGAGGCATATTACTTAATCAGCCAGATCCTACCCGCCGCGCCAGAACTGGCGAAAGGTCTGCTTTTCAATTTCTTATCCACCCAAACCTTAGAGGGCGTCGTAGACTGGAAGCCAGGGCTGGGCGGGCAGCGTGGCAACCGGTTGGCTACGCCCCTGCTGGCCAGCCTGGCCTGGAACATCTACCAAACCAATGAAGAACGAGCCTTTCTCGAACAGGTCTATCCCCAATTGTTTAGCTTTTTACTCGCCTGGTTTTCCCCCGACCATGATCGGGATGGTGACGGCATCCCCGAATGGGACCACGCAATCCAGGCTGGCTTCGAGGACCACCCACTGTTCTCGCACTGGCATCCCTGGTCGCAAGGCGTCGACATCACGACCACCGAAAGCCCCGCCATGTGCGCTTTCCTGTACCGGGAATGCCAGGTGTTAATCCAGATCGCCAAACTTGTGGGACGCCAGGAATCCCTGACTGCGCTGGAAGCCTTTGCCGAGAACCTGCGCGCCGCGGTTGAAAAGGCGTGGGATTCCAGCTCAGCCAGTTACCGCTACTGGGATCGCGACGTGCACACCAGCCCGGCGGGGATAACGCTTGGCGAGCGCAGTGGGGCAGGCAGGATCGACATCGACCAGGAATTCGACCTTCCCTTGCGTCTGGTGCTGCGCCTGCGCTCAAGCGGGGAAACCACCCGCCGCGGCCAGGCTTTTGTGCATGGCAGCGGGCCCTCCGGCCATCATCGCGTGGAGCGCATCCCGGCCACTCGCTTCCTGTGGTTCCCCGGATACGGCACCGTCACCAGCGAACGCACTTATTCGGCAGTCGAATACGTCGAGGTGCAAGGTCTGGATGAGGGCGACCAGGTAGCGGTGCTCAGTGCTGGCCTCGACTGTCAGGACCACACGAGCCTGCTTCCGCTGTGGGCCGGCATCCCGTCTGAAGAGCGCGCCAGGGCTCTGGTGCAAGTAACCATTACCAATCCCGATCGCTACTGGCAGCCTTACGGCATTCCGGCCTGCCCCGTATCGCTCTGCCTGCCCGAAGCTGAAGTCTGCCAGGCGGTGCACCTCCCCTGGTGTGCGCTGATCGGGGAGGGCCTGGTGCGTTACGGGTACCGGGAGGTGGCTGCCGAGCTGGTGACGCGCCTCATGCAGGCCATTATCCAAACCCTGAAAAGCGAGGCCTCATTCCGCCAGCTATACCACGCCGGGACTGGCCAGGGGCTGGGCGAAAGGGATGTCTTAGGCGGTCTGGCTCCCTTTGGTTTATTCCTGGAGACACTGGGCGTGCGTTTAATCTCCCCTCTCAAGGTAGCCCTGGAGGGATTCAATCCCTTCCCCTGGCCGGTTACGGTAAAATATCGAGGGCTGACTGTCCTGCGACAAAAGGAAAAGACACAGATCATCTTCCCGGATGGACAGGCGGTCACCGTGGAAGACCCTGCGCCGCGTGTGGTATCGTTGGAGTGAATTAGTCATTTAGTCTTGTAGTCTTGTAGTTATGTAGTCTTGTAGTTACGACCTCGGTCGTGTGGAGATGAAGGCGAGAAGGAATGGCATCGCGGTCAGTGTTTAATAGGGGTTTGGTTCTCCTGATTATTCTCACCGGGTTATTGGCCGCCTGCACGTCGACGCAGAGCGGAGCAGATACGGCGGATCCGATCCTGGTCGGGGAGGAGATCGTTATTGGCCTGCTGCTCCTGGCCACACTGGTGGGCATTCTCGCTCGGCAGCTGCGCGTGCCCTACACCCTGGGGTTGGTCGTCATGGGGCTGTTCTTGACTCTATTGCCCAGGGTGGATGTAGAAATCCCCCCTAACCTGATCCTGGGACTATTAGTGCCACCGCTGGTATTTGAAGGCGCGTTTCATCTCAACTTATCCGACTTACGGCGCAACCTGGCGCCCATCCTGGCGCTGGCGGTGCCCGGGGTGTTGATCACCATGCTGCTGGTAGGCGGCCTAGTTGCCTGGGGTACTCAACTCCCGTTAAATGTTGCTTTCGTGCTTGGCGCAGTGGTGGCAGCCAGCGACCCAGTAGCGGTGATCGCCCTCTTCCGGCGCGTCGGCGTCCCAAAGCGCCTGCAGGTGCTCCTGGAGGGGGAAAGCCTGCTCAATGATGGCACAGCGATCGTGATTTTCAGCCTGGTGACCAGCATCGCCCTGGGCGAGACAGATTTCAATCTCTTCACCAGCCTGGTCGACTTTATCCGTATCACCGGAGGCGGCGTGGTGGTTGGCCTGACCCTGGGGTTCTTAATCTCTCAAATGATCGACCGTATCGACGATTACCTGATCGAGACCACCCTGACGACCATCCTGGCCTTCGGCTCTTACCTGGTCGCCGATCAAGTTTTCCATGTCAGCGGGGTGCTGGCGGTTGTCGCCGCTGGGCTGGTGACCGGCAATATTGGCCCAGCTGGCATGTCGCCGACCACGCGCATCGTCCTTTTCAACTTCTGGGAGTACGCCGCCTTTCTGGCAAACTCATTTATCTTTCTGTTGATCGGATTGCAGATCGACCTGTCCAAGTCAATCACTTCCTGGCAGAGCATCGCCATCGCCATCCTGGCCGTGCTGGCGGCGCGCGCCGTTATCGTGTATGGGTTGGCCTGGGTCGGAAAAGACATCTCTTTACGCTGGCAGCACGTGCTGAATTGGGGTGGCCTGCGCGGCGCCATCTCCCTGGCCCTGGCGCTGAGCCTGCCCCAGGCCCTCGGAGCGGCGCGTGCCGAGCTGCAGGTGATGGCTTTCGGCGTGGTGGTTTTCACCCTTTTGGTGCAAGGATCGACCATGAGCTGGCTGGTGCGGAGATTAGGCCTGGGGGAACGCAGCGAAGTGCAGGTGGAGTACGAACGCCGGCATGCCCGGGCGGTGGCCATACGGGCAGCTTATGACCACCTGGCGCGCATGCGGCGCGCTGGATTGCTGACCGACCACACCTGGCTAACTCTCTCACCTCTGATGGAAGAGCACAGCCAGGCCCTGGTGCAGGCGGTGAAGGACGTGATGGCGGCTAATCCCAGCCTGGAGGCGGAGGAAATGGAGGCTGCCCGCCGCGAATCGCTGCAAGCCCAGCGCAGCGCGCTGAGCGGCTTGCTGAAAGATGGGGTCATCTCAGAGGAGACTTACGCCGAACTGGTGACTGAGGTGGATGCGGCGCTCACCCGTGAAGCAGCCAGCTGGCCCGAGCTGACCCATTACCAGCCGGCGCGGCGTTTGCCGATCGACCGCCTGGTGGCAGCCATGATCCAGGAACAAGACCTGGAGAGCGCCGCCAGTGCCCTGACCAAGCTGGGCTTCTCGATCACGCACCTGCCCAGCGTGGGCGCCTTCCTGGGGCGGCGCAATATCACCCTATTGATCGGCCTCCCCGCCGGACAGGAAGAGGCGGCGGTGGAAGCGCTAAGCAAAGCCTGCAAGCAGCGCGTCGAGTATATCGCCACACCCTTGGAAGGCGCGCCCTTCCCCCTCCCCACCCCTGTGGCGGTCACCGTGGGCGGGGCGACGATCTTTGTGTTCGAGGTGGAGAGGTACGAGGAGATTTGAAGCGAGGTTTCAGCGGCAGCAGATGTGCCAGAGATGCCAGAGGAATTATCTAACCTACAACTTCGCGAGCGATCCCTCACAGGCTGGGGAAACCGAGCAGGCTGCGCACGATGTCACCTTGCCCCCAGTGCAGAAAGGAATGCCCTAGCACAGAGTGGGTCAGGGTGAAGGCTTTCAGCTTTCCCTGCCAGCGGGAGGGTACCCACTCGGCGTGCGGGCCGAACGCCCCCGCCGCGCGCGCCCGCTGGATGAGCTCGCCATCGATCACCTCGCCCAGCACCTCGAGCTGCAGAGTACGGAGGATCTCCTGGGTTTGCCGCCCAACCGCCGCCCGGTAAGCGAGCAGCGCGGCGACATCGATCCGTTGATTTAACTCGCCAACCTCCAGGTCAGTCATCCCCGATCCCAGATAGCGGTGGGATACATTCAGCCTCACCGCCCAGTTGCCCTCATCGAACACCTGCGGGCGGGCGGCAAGGATGAAGTTGGCCCCGAAATCCTCAAGGCGGGTCATGTGCCAGATCAGCCAGGCCAGCGAGTTGAAGCCTGGCTGCGGGCACAGCCGGATCTGTTCGTCCGTCAGTTCGCGCAGGACATTGTCCTGGATAGAAAGGTCAGCTCCACCGACCTCAGCGGTATGGGCGCGGGCGTGCTGGGTGAGAATTATTTCGCGGAAGTCCAAGGCTGCCTCCTTTGCGCTCTATGCTGGTCAATGACTTCGATTATAACAGGTGTTATAATCCGCTTTTCTTACTTGACTATCTGACTACAAGACTATTCGACTGTTAGGCTAAATTCGGAGAGCCTTATAATGAGAGCCCATCGTTTGCTCCTGATTCTGATGACGATATTCTTGCTCCTGTCCGCCTGTAGGCCGCAGACAACAACCCCAACCGCGGCGATCACGACTCAACCATCGCCGACCGAGATCACTCCTTACCCGCCGCCGGTCACAAACGCACCTACTCCCACCCAGGAACCTTACCCGGGGCCGAATTTCACCTTCACCCCCCCCTCCCTGGAACCACCTTACCCGGTCTCGACAGAAACGCCTGGCCTACCTGCGATGGGCACGGCTGCCGGAAAAATCTGCTATCCCAGCGAGTTCATCCCAGCCATGACAGCTTATTTCACAAACATCACCAACGGGGAGAATACCGAGCTGCAAATTTCCGAAAATCAATCCGACTACCAGATCGAGCTGGTTCCTGGTCGCTACATCGTATTCGCTTATCCAGAGGTAGGCAATGGAGGTTCCTATTCACGAGCGGTGCCATGCGGCTTAACCGTCGAATGCACTGATCACACGACCCTGGCATTCGTGGTGCGGCCGGGAGAAACCACCAGCGGTATCGATATCTGCGATTGGTACTCACCCGAGTCCGTCCCACCGAACCCAAAGCCAACCGCCTCTCCATAGGCCGGCCTGAATCAGGTAACGAAAACTAAGGAATCTTAAATTGCATAATCGAAATGTGTTCATCTTGAGCCTGAGCCAGGCTCTTGCGTTTTCCGTCGCGCCAGCGGTCACCCTGATCGGCGGCATCCTCGGATCAGAAATGGCTCCGAACCCCTCCTTAGCAACGCTACCGATATCCCTCATGGTGGTAGGCCTGGCCTTGAACGCAGTCCCGGCCGCGCTGGTCATGCAACGCATCGGGCGAAGATTGGGCTTCATGGCCTCTGCCCTGCTGGGCAGCCTGGCCTGCCTGCTGGCAGCGTATGCAGTCGGGCAAGAGAATTTCCCGTTATACCTCCTGGCCACATTTTTGATCGGCGTCAATGGGGCTTTCGTCATGCAGTATCGCTTCGCCGCTGCGGAGAGTGTGAGCCCCCAATATGTCGGGAGGGCAGTCTCCCTGGTGCTCGTCGGCGGGATCGCGGCCGGCCTCCTCGGGCCGGAGATCGTCAAACGCACTAAGGACTGGTTGGATTACGGCTTATATACTGGTTCCTTCGCCTGCCTGGGGATCCTTTTTCTGGCAGTCTTTTTTTTGATGACTTTCTATAAAGATATAACGCTGCGCCAGGCAGAAGCCAGCGGAGATGAACGCCCGCTGCGCGCGGTGGTCACTCAGCCGATATACTTAACTGCGCTGGCGGCAGGGGTTGTGGCTTATGGCGTGATGACTTTCATCATGACTGCCACCCCGGTCAGCATGCATCTCCTCCACGGCTTCACCATCGACCAGACGGCCTGGGTGATCCAGAGCCATGTGATCGCCATGTACCTCCCCTCCCTGTTCACCGGTTTCCTGGTCGAAAAGCTGGGCATCNTGCGGCTGATGGTGCTGGGGCTGCTGGTCATGCTGACCTGCGCCGGCCTGGCATNGGTTAACCAGGAGCTGCTGGGTTTTTGGGGAGCGTTGGTGCTNCTCGGGATCGGTTGGAATNTGCTCTTCNTCGGAGGGACGACCCTGCTGACGCGCAGCTATCGTCCTCCCGAGCGCTTCAAAGCCCAGGCCGTAAACGATTTTACTGTGTTCGGCATCCAGGCTTTAGCATCATTATCCGCTGGAACGGTGATCTACCTCGCCAATTGGAATATCCTGATCTTGCTCACCTTGCCGTTCCTGGTTGTCTTGCTCGCCGGTTTGATCCTCCTGCGCGGGCAGATTTCCCCCGATACAGAAAAAATTTCTGGCCTGCCAGCCANCTCCCCTGATTAACTTGACTTTTCCAGGATATGAACACTCAGATCGTCGGCTCAGCTGGNTGCTCAACCGGAGGCGAGGTCTCAGCCTGAGCAAGACTGATCCTCCAAGAAAGCTTCCAAGACTCTCAGGTATTCCACTGGTACGACTAAGTAGGGAAAGTGCCCGGCGTTGTGGAAGGTATGGACGGCTGCGGCGGGGTAAGCCTGCTTGAGGTCCTCCCGCACAGGGGGGTCGATCAGCGGATCGTTATCGGATTCCAGGATTAGGAACGGGATATCCACCGCGGCCGGAACTGGAAGCGGGAAACGCTCGACCACGCCCCGGTAGCGGCCGTGTATCTGGGCTTTACTCATTCTCCCATAGGTCTGCTCACACAGGTATGCCAGCACCAGAGGCAAATGGCGCGAGGTGGGATAGACCAGCAGCCGGTAACCGGCGCGCAGCACTGCCATCACCAACCATTCTGGGGCATAGGGCAGGAGCGCGCCGGAGAAGCCATATTTTCGCTCGATCGGGTCTTTGTCGGCGTAGGTGTTAGCGAACACAGCCCTTTCGACCCGCTCGGGATAAACCGCCACCAGGTACTGCGCCAGGTAGCCGCCCAACGACGAGCCGACTACGCTCGCCTTTTCCATTCTTTTTTCGTCGAGGATGGCCAGCAAGCCCTGCGCTAATTCCTGCAGGCTGCGCACTGCCGGGTAGGTGACCGAGACGACCCGGTAGCGATCTTTGAGGGCTTCCATCTGTTGCCACCAAATGTCATAGGCACCTGCCAGACCGTGCAAGAAGAGGATCGGCATACCGACCTCCCCCAGGGCAAGGTATTCCCAATTGACGCCATTCACCACCAGGTGCTGCGGGGGATATAGCTGGCGGAAGTCCAACAGGGAAGTTACCTGGGCAGGGTCGACCCGGGCATAGAGGTGATCGAACGAGGCGGGTTGAGACGTGAGGGATCTGCCCATATCAATCGCCATTAACTAAAAACAAGGTCAACAAGAGCGGGCAAATTTCCCCCTCTATAGAATAAATTTTCAGCCTGCCAGC